>Ga0070684_100000106_pt1 | contig 54192 bp, 89 predicted proteins | sample KBSC723LmetaG_FD_65653 | JGI IMG/M metagenome (GOLD analysis project Ga0070684, IMG submission 65653) | Corn rhizosphere microbial communities from Kellogg Biological Station, Michigan, USA - KBS C7.2-3L metaG | ecosystem: Host-associated > Plants > Roots > Rhizosphere ...
GCCGGCAGAAGCCCACCATCCGCGACGGCAAGTGGTGCATTGCCAGCGTCATCGTCACGCTCGACCGCGAAGGCCGCGTGCTCGCCGAAACCTTTGAGGAGATTGCGCCGTGACAGCACAAGCAGTTGCCGAGCGCCAGGAAGCGCCTGTCGCCAACGTCGAGAACCATCCCGCATCCGACAGCGCCTCGCTGTTGCAGGTTATCAGCCGCGCGGCGTCGGACCCGTCGGTCGATATCGACAAGATGGAGCGCCTCATGCAGATGCACGAGCGGTTGACGGCGCGGACAGCGCGGGCCGCCTTCGTCGCCGCCCTCGCCGAAATGCAGCCCAAGCTCCCCGTCGTCGATCGCCGCGGCAAGATCGAAGTCCGCGAGAAGGACAAGGACGGCAAGCGTACTGGAGAGCTGCAGCAGTCGACGCCGTACGCCCTCTGGGAAGACATCAACGAGGCAATCCGGCCGTTGTTGGCCGAGTACGGCTTCGCCTTGTCGTTCCGGGTGAAAAAGGATGCAGACCGCGTCGAGGTGACCGGCGTTCTGTCGCATCGCGAGGGCCACTTCGAAGAAACGACCCTCAGCCTGCCGATGGACACGACCGGCAGCAAGAACAACGTCCAGGCCATCGGATCGTCGACCAGCTACGGCAAGCGCTACACCGCGATTGCTCTGCTCAACGTTACCAGTCGAGGAGAGGATGACGACGGCAAAACCGCAGGAGCACATGGCGAGACAGTTTCGCCTGAGCAGGCGAAGCACCTCCTAAAACTTATCGAGGACGCGGGCGCGACGACCGACAAATTCTGTGCGTGGGCCAGGATTGAGGCGGTGACCGACCTCCAGGCGAAGGACTTCGATCGCGCCGTCGCAAGCCTTAAGGGCCGCATCAAGCGCCGAGAGGCGACCAAAGTAACCGTGCCGCCCAACTTCGACGCGATGGAGAGCGGCAATGCCGGTTGAGGTCTTCGACTTCGAACAAGGCAGCGCTGATTGGTACGCGGCTCGTCTCGGCCTGCCGACGGCCTCACGCTTCGCGGATATCCTCGCCAAGGGCGAGGGCAAGATGCGCGACCGCTATCTTAGGGATTTGGCTGGCGAGGTCATCACCGGAGAACTGGCCGAGAGTTACAGCAACGGTCACATGGACCGCGGCAAGGAACAGGAAGCGGCGGCGCGAGAGCACTACGCCTTCATCACCGACGTTGAGCCGCGCCAGGTCGGTTTCTTGCGCAATGGCCGCAAAGGCTGCAGCCCAGACAGCCTTATCGGGCAAGACGGAGGACTCGAAATCAAGACGGCCCTCCCCGCCATCCAAATCGAGCGGCTGCGCCTCAACCGCCTGCCGCCTGAGCATAAGGCTCAAGTTCAGGGGAACCTTTATGTCAGCGAGCGGGAGTGGTGGGACTTCACTTCGTTCTGCCCACGGCTGCCGGCGCTGATCGTCCGTGTTTACCGCGACGATGCCTACATCGCCAACCTCGCCAAGCACATCGACGCCTTCACCGAAGAGCTCGACGCGCTCGTGGACAGCATCCGCACCTATGAGAATTTCCATGCTGCAGCGGCAGCGTAAAGGGAGCGGCCGAGGCCCAACAAGCCCGGCCGCGTCAATCGTGGGCGCCAGAATTTGGGTATCGCGGATCGGCAAGACCCGTTCGTTCGATGCGCTCAACACCACGTTGGCGGGCCTGCGGATCGACGACTATGCCGGCGAGGACCGGCGCGCCATCGAGGCCGCGATCGACCATCAGCGCGACTACATGATCCGCATCGCGAGGACGCTATGAGCCGCGCCCTGGTTCCCCTCTACAGCATCACCGACCGCAAGAAGGTCTGCGATTGGGTGATGCGCGCACCGACCGGGACCCGCGTCGAGTTCAAGGCAGCCAAACGCACGCTCGACCAGAACTCGCGGTTTTGGGCCATGCTGACCGACGTCGCCGAACAGGTCCGCTGGCATGGCGTCAAGCTCTCGCCCGACGACTGGAAGCTAATCTTTCTCGATGGGCTCAAGCGCGAGCTGCGCCTTGTGCCGAACATCGACGGCAACGGCTTCGTCAATCTTGGCCGGTCGTCTTCCGACCTGTCGAAGGCCGAAATGAGCGACCTGATCGAGCTGATCTTTGCCTTCGGTGCCAATCCCGATCATCAGGTGAAATTCCACGATGCCAGCTTCGAGACGGAGGCGGCATGACAGCGCGCGCCGTCAAAGAATGGGTAGGCCGTCGCCCTGAGAGCATGCCGGGCAAGCTGGTACTGCTGCGCCTCTACGCGCGCCAGAACGGCATCTGCGCCTGCGGCTGTGGCCGGGTGATGAACCTCAACCGGGATCGCGTCGACTGCGACCATCGGATCCCGCTCAAGGACGGCGGCGAGAACCGCGAGAGCAACCTACAGCTGATGCTTCACGAGCATCACGTCATCAAAACCAGCGGCGAGAATGTCGCCCGCGCCGAGGCCAACAACCACCAGGCGAAGGCGTTCGTCAGGCGCAAGACCAAATGGGGCAGTCGCGGTTTCGCGAAGGGCCCCCCGCAGAAAACCGCGACCACCCGCCCCGAGAAATGGTTCGGCTGGTCGGACAAGCACATCGGCGAGTTTGAAGACTCTGCTGAGGCGAAAGGACAGACATGAGCCTGAAATCTGATCTCGTCGCCGCGAAGGCGCTGATCGATACGCCGGAGAAGTGGTGCCAAGGTACCTACTCCATCGATGACCGGTCCTATTGTGTGCTCGGCGCTTCGAGAAAAGCGGTTGGGCTCGAGGCGTGGACATTCAACTTCAATCAACCGCGCTATCTGGCGGTCTATGGGGTCCTCCAAGCAGTTCTTCCGCGCGGCCCATATCGTGGCGACGTCGCGGCGTTCAATGACGCCAAACGGCGCAAGCATTCCGACATCATGGCTCTCTTCGACCGCGCCATTGTCGCGGCGGGTGACGCATCATGACCGTGAGCACCCCGTCAGCCTCAGAGCTGAGCGCCTGCACCTGCGCGGAAGCTTATGGCGAAAATCCAGAATGCCCGATGCATGGGCGCGGCACTGAATGGGCAAAAGAAAATCCCGATATCGCAGAAATATTCCAACATTCCGTCGACCAAGCCAAGCGCATAGAGGAGCTTGAGGAGGAGCGCGACCACCTTCGCAACGGCTGGGAAATGGATCGGCTCGAAAGCGCTGAAGTCCTCGGCGAGGCACAAGCCCTGCTCTCCGAAGCGGAGAAGGTGCTGGAGACGCTGATCTCGAACCACGAGAACCAGGATATCGGCCACGCCGATTTCCGCGTCGGCACGCGATATCTCGCGTCGAACCTGCTGGCGAAGCTCCGCGAGGCCACCAAATGACCCATCCCCTCCCCCTATCAGAAGACCTTTGGGTGAAGCCGTTGGAATGGACCACCAAAGTGGATGATGACGGCATTATGTTCCGCGCCAGCGCGCTCGATCGCGACTACCTGACTTGGCACGAACCAGATGAGGGATGGGTAAGCCCGCTTATGAACGGCGGACGCTTCGAGACACTGGAACTGGCTAAGTCCGCCGCGCAAGCCGACTACGCCAAGCACATCATCAGCGCCCTATCCGACCTCGCTCTAACCGCCCTTCGTGCCAATAGCGGGGAGGTGACGGAGGCTGAGGTCGATGCGGCGTGGAACGCAATGCTTTTGTCATGCGCCCGTTCCGACACCGTGTCTCGAAAGGGCATGCGTCCGGCCCTCGAAGCCGCCGCCCGCATCCGCTCCCAGCACCAAGAGGCAGATCAATGAGCATTCCCAATATTGACGGCAAAGAAGCTGCTTCGCGCGATGCCTTCGAGGCAGGCAGATCAATGACTGACCACAGCGAAGTGGCGATTGAGAGCGCAGTCTACGCGACGTGGGCGCGGCTGCGAAACCGAGGGCTACTATCCACCGACGCGGCCAATACTGGCCCGGCAGGCAGGTCGGGCGGCGTGGTTGAGATATTGCGCGAAGCCTTCGTGGCCGCCACTCCTCAACCCCCTACCGAACCAGCTCGTGCAGAAGATGCACAAGTTGAGCCGCTGACCATCATCTACACCAACTGGCGCGGCGAGACGGCTGAGCGTCGCATCCGACCGGTGCGCATGTGGTACGGAGCGACGGATTGGCATCCAGAACCACAATGGTTGCTCAAGGCCATAGACGTCGAGAAGAAGGCCGAACGCGACTTCGCGTGGTCAGGCATCGACTTTCAAGGCGACGGCCCTGCTCGTGCAGAAGATGCACCGCATATCGAGCCGGGCTGGGAACGAGCGGCAATCATTGAGACCGCACTGCAAGCAGCTGCAGACTCACGAGGCGGCTACATGGGACCGTCCACCGTCAGAGCCGTAAAAGCTGCGCTCGGTGTTGCCCTCCGTTCCTCACGAGACGCGGTACTGGAGGAGGCGCGCGAGACGCAAGCCTCGATCAACGAATGGATCGAAAGCGCCTTCGGCCCGGCACCGAGCGCCGTCTCGATCTTCGCCCGCGCCAATCAAGAAATGTCCGAAATGGGCATGGCGCTCGCCAATGACGATGCTGATCGACACGCCGTCGAGGAAGCCGCCGACGTCGTGATCATCCTCTACCGGCTCGCCCACAAGTTCGGCATCGATCTGGGAGCGGAGATCGACCGGAAGATGGCCATCAATAGCAAGAGTCGATGGAAGGTCGGAAACGGCCACGGCTATCACATCGAAGACGCGTCAGGCGAGGCATCCCAATCATGAGCGAGGAGATCAGCCGGCCAGCGCTGCTAGCAAGAGCTCTTGCGGTTCGTGAGTGCCTCGAAAGCACTAGCCACGAGCAGCCACTCAATTCGCGAGAAGTAAAGGCGTGGGATTTGGCGCAGCACATTGTCGTCACCTTCTCCGATCCCGCACCCCAGCCCGCTACCTCTACGGTGGAGGTTGAGCCGACGCATTGGGAAGCTTACTGGCTCGGAGCGGGCAGCGTCGACAGCATCACCCGCATGACGCATATCGAGAGCCTCGCCAATTCTTGGAGAGAACGGGGAGCCAAACTCACTCCCCTCGTCCCCGCTTCCGTCCTTTCCGCCGCACTAGAAGACAAGAAGCGGGCGGAGCGGGAGCGGGACAGCGCGTTGAAGCTACTGGCGATGAGCCGCAAAGCGAAAGCAGTCGAAAAAGAGCACATCGCCCGCGTCATGGCCGAGGCCCGCGCCGAGGCGATGGCGACGGCCGGCGAAATCCTGGCTACTGCTGCTTGTCGCGTGCACCCTACCGCTCCAAGCTCGGAGGCAATGAACGCGCTCAGCCGCGCTATCGACCAATGGACAGCGGCCCATGCCGACCACGCCCGCGCCGCTCTCGCCAAAGAGAGGAGCGAGTAGATGGGCGAGAGGCTTACTTTCGACCAAAAATGGGCTCTCGAAATAACATCCGAGCGCGCAGTAGCAGTGTCAAGCGTCAGCCTTTACGGGCGAACCTATCGTTCGCTTCTGCGGCGCGGCCTTTTGGCTGAGACGAACTTCGCCAACGGTCCGCATTGGGAAATAACCGAGGCCGGCAGAAATGCCCTCCGCCAAGCAGACCAGGAGAAGAGCCCGTGAGCACCCCTGAGGAACACGAGTGGTGGGAGTGGCGCGGCATGACCTGCTGCAAGAAGTGCGGCATCGTCAAGCGCACCCACAATCCGCTCAGCGGCAAAAAGCTCAAGCCGCAGAAGAAGTGCCCCGGGGTTGTCCCCATCACCCTGAGGTCGGCAGCCGCGGCGCTTATCGACGCCATCGATCATCGGCACTCAACGGCGCCCGGCCACTTCAAATATGTTGTGCCGTGGGATGAGGCGCGCATTCTGGGCATGGCGCTAGACATGGAGGCTTTGCAGTCGTGACCCTCCCCTCTGACCCCACCACACCCGGTCTATCCGAGCTTATCGAGAGAGTGGAACGCGCCGAAGGGCCGGATCGGGAGATCGACATCGCAATCATGCGGTTGACCGATCCCAGGTCCGCTTACCTCTACCTGCCTCTCATCCCGCCACATACGTCCAGTCTCGATGCTATCGTGGGCCTCATCGAGCGCGAGCTGCCGGGCGCGTTCTGGAGCGTCTGCCGGATGGAGGATGGCCCTTTCGCACAGGTTATTCGCGTCATGCCGGACGGGGGCTACATCGGCGCCCTGACACAGGGTGGTGGGAAAACCGCCGCGCTTGCGCTTTGCCTCTCGTTTCTCCGCGCTCTTTCAGCAAGAGGTGGGAAGTGATCGAGATCGAGGACATTATCGCTAAGGCCGCGAGCGCGGCGCCGTTCCCAAGTAAGCGAAGCCTAACCAAGGCTTCCGTCATTATCGCCGCTCTCGACGCCGCCGGCTTCGTGATCGTCCCCAAGCTGGCGACCGAGGAAATGTGCGCTGCTGGCATGGAGCCGAACATCGACGGCATCGGCCCAATGTACGCTGCCATGCTCAACGCGAGGCCCCGATGACCCGCTGCATAGAGCGCCGCGTCCAAACCGCCCTCATCTGCGCTGCGATCATTGCTGCAGGTGTGGCTGTAGTTGAGCTTGCTCGCTGGCTGTGGTCGCTCGGGCATGGGGCGGGAGTGTGGTGATGGCGTCGAAGCCGGCTCTCGTTTGCCAAAAGGACGTCACTCGCATTGTCAAGGGCGCCGCTGCGGCGGGCATAACTATGGGGATTGTGGTGAAGAACGGCGAGGTGCGCTTCCTCCCCGTTGACCAAATCACGGAAGCGGACGCGCCGTCCGAGATCGAACGGTTCAGGGCGCTCCGGCATGCGAGTAAGGCTCGTGGGCATTCATAAGGTCAAGGCGACGCTGGCGAGTGGCGAGCGCGTGACCTACTACTACGCGTGGCGTGGCGGCCCGCGCATGGAGTCGGACCCGGCGGACGAACATGCCTTCGCCGCCGAGTTCTTCCGGCTCACCCGCGAGCGCAAAGAGGCGGCAGCGACCGGCTACTTCCCGGAGATCATCCGGGCCTATCTCGCCAGCCCTGAATACACTGGCCTCAAGGACTCGACCCGCAAAGGCTACAAGGCGGCGATCGACACTATTGAGGCGGAGTTTCACCCGCTTCGCACGGTCGCTATCAGTCAGCCAGGCGCGCGGCGCCTCTTCCTCGAATGGCGCGATAGCATGGCCGATACGCCGCGGAAGGCCGATCTGGTCATGAGCGTGCTGGCGCGGATGCTGTCGTTCGCTCTCGACCGCGAGACGATCACGCGCAACCCGCTCGAGAAGTTGGGACGCCTTGCGGACGGCAGCCGGCGAGATGCCATTTGGACGGATGACCAGATCGCTCGCTTCCTCGCCAACGCGCCGCCGAAGCTTCGACTGGCGATGGAACTTGCCCGCTGGACCGGCCAGCGACAGGGCGATTTGCTGCGCCTTGGTTGGTCATCCTATGACGGAACGCACATCAAGCTCAGGCAGGGGAAAACCGGACGCTTGGTGCGCATTCGCGTTTATTCGCAGCTCAAGGCCACACTCGACGCCACGAAGCGAGAGGCGGCGACGATCCTCACGCCGACCCGCAAGAAGGGCGGCGAGGTCACGTCATGGACCAGCGACGGTTTCAGGTCCTCCTGGAACGACGTGATCGAGCGCGCCGGGCTCGCCGATGATGACATCACCTTCCACGACTTGCGGGGGACGTTCGTCACGCTTGCCTATCGCTTCCACGGGGCGTCAATCCGCGAGATTGCCGAGATCACTGGCCATAGCGAACGGGACGCCGAATCGATCATCCGCAAGCACTACCTGGCTGGCGAAGGCGTCATCGAACGGCTGGAGACGCGGAACGGACGGGGGACAAAACTGTAAAAGGCCCCGTCGGATTGTAAAACGGGCTAAAGTGATCGGCCGGAGATGCCGGGAAATTGGTGGGTGCGCACGGACTCGAACCGTGGACCCGCTGATTAAGAGGCTGATGGTCGAAGCGGAAAGACAAGATTTATCAATGCTATATGCTTGATCGTTTTACCCACCATATCAGCACGACGCATTGATTTCGAATGAGAAAATGGGATTGGTGTAAAATGGACCGACGCCAAGATCACATAGAAGGCTACCGGCGTGCGGCGAAAGATGCCGTCGAGTTTGTGGAGTCGTACGCTGCTCAAATGAACGACCCGAGCGCCAAGGCCGCCGTCAATGTATGCGCCGATCGGCTCGGAACGTTCTTGAAGCGCATGACTGCGCCGAGCGAGCGCGACCCCGCCTAGCCCCTCATCACATGCACCCTACCCCTTGAGGAAGAAAATGGCCGATTGGCAACCGATTGAAACAGCACCGAAGGATGGCAGCCGACTGTTGGCCGGATATCTGCACAAGGGCCAGTGGGTTTATCGGATTGCTCATACAGGCGCGCTCGATCGATGGCTTTCTGATCCGGGCGACTGGGCAATCCAGCCGACCCACTGGATGCACCTCCCCGACCCGCCTAGCGCAACCTCAACCCCGTCTTCTCACCATTCGAATGCCCATCCCCATTGAGACGAGGAACGAAGGTGATGGACGCGGGCCTGCCCTGGCACGCGTCGCACTTGAGCTTCGGGACGATCGTGCGCAGCGTGCGCTTCCAGCCGTGCTTCGCGGCCATCAACCGAAGCGGCAGCACCGTCGTGCCCTTGCAGCACACAATCTCGAGCGAGAACGCGGGAAGCTCAGAGATCGGCACGTCCCACGGTACTTCCGCCGGCATCCGCTGGTCTATGTCCGGCGGGAAACCGTAGCGGGTATCGTCTCGATATGGCCCGTTGCTCATCCCGTGAACGTACACAGAACAAATATGCGGAGTCGAGCGGGAACGGCTTGGCGGATTCGAGGGGATTTGGTAGCCTGCCGATCCTAGTCGGTGGCGGTGATGCTGGGGCGCCCGGGAGACAGCCGGACCTAGCGTCACCGCCGGTACTATCCTTGGTTTCGAGGCTTCGGCCTCAACGAGATCGACGGCAGCACGGATGGACGTGCAGCGAGGTAGGCGTAAGCCAGCTATATTGACGAGTGAAGTGACGGGGTCTGGTGAGAGCCAGTCGGCGAAAGCCGCGGGCGCCCGTCTGGGAGATGGAAGCAACGCTCCCGTTCGTCAGCAAGTTCCGGGGACGGCCCCTCTGGCAGCAGGTACTCAAGCCCGGCCCGTCGATACTACTCCTCGAGCAGCCACTTCGCCTTCGTCGTCGAGAGCTGCGCATTCCCAGGTATGCGAACCGTTACCTGCGCATCTTCGTCCTCCCCCGCGACGCGTGTCACCTTGACGGGGATCATGATGGTATCTCCGACCTTGGGCAGGCGGCGGATTTTGACGGTGGATTTCGGGGTACGCGGCTTACTCGGCATGCCGCTAAGATAGTGATCCGACTCGGAAAAGTTGAGTCTTATCAATGCAAAAACCCCTGCCTGCCGGCGAGGGCAAGCAGGGGTTGAAATAGCGCGGAGGCGGAGGAGTGGTCAGGCAGCTTTGAGTGTCTGGCTGTCGACGCCGAAGGCGACGTTGGAAGCGCCGAGGTCATAGCGCGAGACGGTTTTGCCGACCTCGTTCATGACGAATACCGTTCCGCCCTCGAGGCCCATCACATGCCCTCCCGGCTCGCCGGGCACATGGTACGGCGTCACGATCTCCAGCCGGCCGCCTTCATGAGCGGATTCGATAGGCGATCGGGTTTTCATATTCGACGCCGCATCGGTCGGAATAAACGTCACCTCGTGCGCAAGGTGGATCGTCTCGCGGCCACTCAATGCAATGTGCTTCACAGTCAACATGGTCTTCGTCCTTCTTCGAAATGCCGGAAGCCGTCCGGCGCGGATTTCATGGTGTGGAGAGGCAGACCTTGGCCAAGCCGCCCATGCCGAGCCGGCGGGCCGCGCCTTCGCTGAGGTCAATGAGCCGGTGGAGATCGAGCCTTGGTCCGCGATCCGTGATCGTCACAACGACCGATCGCCCGGTGCGCTGGTCCGTCACTCGGACGCGCGTGCCGAAGCGAGGCCCCCACATGGCGGCGGTCATGGCGGAGGGATTGAACGGCTGGCCGTTGGCCATCGTCGGGCCACTCTCGCGGCCGTAGAAGCTCGCCGTGCCGCAAAGAGCGCCGGCATGTGCCAGCGGCGTCTTGAACAGAACGCATGCCGCTACGCCCACGATCACAAGAGCCGCAATCGTGGTGAGGAGGAATTGGCGGAGGGTCACTTTTGGGCGCCGTCTCGAGCCTTGAGGACGCCTATGTCCACCTTGATGTCGCTGAGTTGGCTGAGCACCGTGCTCTGGAAGGAGTCGGCCGCTGTCTGGCCCTTCTCGAGCGATGAGATGCGTTGATCGGCCAAGGCCACGTCGTTTCGGATGTTGAAGTACCCGATCGTCACCGAGCCAAGCAGCGCGACGATGGTAAGGACGTGGCCAAGGTTGATGGTGGGATCGAATTTCGGTCCGGACAAAATGCGTCGCTCCAATAAGAAATGGTAAACGGTCGACGCTCCGGCACACCTGCTAAGAAGGGCTGCCGTCATAGGCCGTTCGCGCGGTCGTGGTGGAAGGGCCCGAGAGGTGTTTGCGCGCCTCTCGGGTCCGCTCGTGACGCTTTTGGGAGATAGAACCGCCTTAGCTGGCCTTGGGCTGGCCTGTGGCGGGGTCGACGATCTTCTGCGGACGGTTGGTCCACCAGGACCACGCGCCGGTCGCGAGCAGCACAATGCCGCCGCCGATCCATGCAGTGGTGTTGGCGTCGGCCCAGCCTTCCTTGATGACGTAGGCGGAGCCGGCAGCGACGAGGGCGCGGATGATTCCGCCGATCTGGTCAGCAGTCATGGGATAGTCCTTTCGGGTTTCAAAAGATGAGGACGATGGCGCCGAGAGCGGCGAGCGTGACGCCAGCGATGAGGGGAGCCCAGCCGCCGAGCGGCCCTTCGTTCGGATCGCCGTCGATATCGGCGAGGACGCGAAGCACGGCGTAGCCCAGCCCAAAGATGATGAGCAGCACGCCGAGGATAATGCGCGAAACCCAGGCCATCAGGCGGCCGGCCGCGGATGAGCCGCCTGATAAGCGGCAACGGCGGCGTCGAAATCGGCGTCCACCTTGGCGTCGAGGGCCTGGAGCGCCGCGAGTTGATCGGCGGTCGCGGCGGGATTGGCGGAGAGCGCGGCGATGATGTTCTTGACCGGCTGCACGAGGTCCTGCGCTTCCTGCACGACGATGGGCAGGATTTGCTCGACGGTGCTGATGATCGACGCGATGGCAGCCGAGTCCTTGATCAGCGGGGCGATCTGCGCGAGGAGCGCGAGAATGCTCTGGACGATGGCGTTCATGGCTTACGCTCCTTGATAGGCGGCAATGGCCGCCTGGATGGTGGAAATGGCCTTCTGGAGGGCGTCATAGAGGCCCTTGGAGCCAAGTTGGCCGGGATGGTCGGCAAGGAAGCCTTCGAGCCCGTCGCGGGCCGTGCGGCCGGCTTTCACGGCCTTGATGAGGTTGCCGAGCGCCACGTCATTGCAGGCGGCCGGGCGAGCGGCTGGCGTGCAGGCGATGACGATGTTCTTGGCCGTGACTTCGACAGCATCGAAGCTATTGCCGGCGACGATGACAGCGGCGGGCGGCACCGAGGCATCGGTCAGGGCGCCGTAGGTGTTGATCAGGTTCTTGATCGGCGTCGGTAGAAGATCGGACGGCGTGCAGCCGCCGAGGAACAGGGCGAGCGCAATCGCGCCCGCCGCGAGGGGCAGTCTCATGGGTAGTCTCCGGGGTTGATTGGAGGGGTTAGGAGGCCATGCGAAGGGCAGCGGCGCGCACGGCAGCGACGCGATTGGTCCAGCCCGCGCCGAACGTCTGCCATGTCGGCAGATGCCGAAGCGCATCGAGCCGGTTGTTACAGAGGACGAGGATTGCGGTCGTCGGCATCCTCGCAGCGGCCGCGAGCGTCACGGGGCCAATTAGGCCATCCCCCGGCACGCCGACGGCGGCCTGCAGCGCCTTGATGGCTGAAACGGGGCCGCTGTTCACGCCGAAATCAAAGACGGCGTAGTCGAGCCCCTTGGGCAAATCATCGCCATGCACGGGCCGCCAGTAGTTGGCCTTGTAGATCTGGGACGCTTCGTCCTTGGTCAGTTGCTTGACGGCGCTCACCGGCAGGGATGACCACGGGGAGACGTGCCGCCATGCAGCGAGCGTCTTGCGGGTGATGCCCATATTCGTTGCGCCGCCGGGGTCTGCCTTGTTGTTCACAAAGCCGCCTTCCGACTGCAGCACGAGCGCGAGAGATGCGTCAAAGTTATCTTCCACGGCGCACTCCATGCGGAAGCGCCGCGACAAGCGCGGTTGAGGTCATGGGGATGTCTCCGAGCTACTTGGTTGGCACGGCCTTCGCCGCGGCCAGTTCCTTGGTCAACTCATCGACCTTGGCGTTCGCCTCGGCGAGTTGCGACTGAACCGTCTGGGCACCGGCCTGACAGATGGCAACGGCGTTCAACGCTTGCTCTCGCTGGCCGGCAATGAAGAGCATGACTTGCTGGTCCTGATCGGGCTTTGGAGGTTCATCCGCGAAGACGGAGAGAGCCGAACAGGCGAGCAGGCTCGTGGCCAGCACAAAGAGGCGCATGCGTGATCCTTTTGGGTTTGGGCTATTGGCCGTTGCAGCGCCAGTTGACCTTAAGGCCGCTGCCGCTGGTGTTGGTGATGGTGATGGCCGTGGTCGAGAGGGTGTAGCCGAAGGCCGCCTGCTGCGTCTGCGCTGTCACAGTGCATTGCGGGGTGTTCGTGTGCGCGTTGACGAAGGTGATCGTGCATCCCGTTGCGGTCGTGCCTTCCGTGACTAGGCCGTGTTCGTCGGTGCTCGTGGAATCGACCGTCGGGGATGTGCCGCAGGAGCTCGCGGCGGGCGCGGTTTGGATGCCCTCGATGGTATGGCCGACGCCATCTACATCGAAGGTAGTCGAGATAACTGCGGTAGTGGCCTTGGTAGTCTGCATGCGAATGCGGGAGCCAGCAGCGCTCGGCGTCCACGCCTCCGTCGCCACCATTTGAATGGTGCCTCTGGCTGTGGAGAAGTACGTACCGGCGCCGCTCGCTCCGAAACCTGACATTTGATAGAAAACGTCATTGTTTGCTAGGGCGGTTGGGCTTGCAGCCGTACCGTCTGCCCGGCGCGCGGTGAACTGAGGGACGCCCCCGAAGGCGTCCAGCGTGTAGCGTGATGCGCTACCGTCCGCGCCGACAGCATGTACAACCGTGTTCGTCGGGGGCGTCGGCGAGGAGACGGTATTGGCGTTTGCCGTCAACAGCGCATCTGCTGTGCCAGAGCCAATATTGACGTTGGTGCTGAAGGACTTGTTCGAAAGGATGTCCGTCGTCGCCTTGCCAACCAGAGTATCGGTCGCATTGGGCAGCGTAAGTGCGCCACCAGCTACAGCACTCGCCTGAAGCGTCGTGGACCCGCTGCTCGATCCAGAGAACACCACGCTCGGCGTGGTGATGTTCCCGCCGTTGAGTATGGTAACGCCGCTCGAATTGAGCAGCACTCGGGCCGCGCCGGCAGCGCCGAGATACGTGTTGCCGGTCGAGTAGACGTACATCGAGGCGTCGTAGGCGCCCCCGGCGATAGAGCTGATATTGCCGAACGCACCGACGACGTTGCCAGGTGAGCCGTTGCGGATATAGAGCGCGGCGCCATCGGCAGTATTGGTATTGCCACCAGCAACTTCCGCAATCCATTGTCCGGTCTTGTTGCCCACTTGGAAATTGAAATCGAGAACATTGGTCCCGATGCCGAGGTCTGGCAGGTAGTTTTGCTCGGTGGTCGAGTTCAGGATGGCGTTGGTTGCGCCCCCGTTATCGATCAGGAACCTACCCGTCGGCGGCTCTGCGCCTCCGATCACCGTATTGTGGTTGCCGGAGACGAGGTTGATCGACGCCAGCGTTGTGCCGGGAGTACCATCATAGCCACCGATGTTGAGGAACATCGTATTGTAGCACTGCGTGCACTTAATCCCGTACACGTAGTTGCCCATCTCAATGACGGGGCTGTCGATGATATTCTGGACGTTGCCGCCACCCGTCGAGCCGTCGAACTCATAGGCCGCGTTGCCGCCGGAGTTGAACGAGGTGTAGTTGTCGCGGACGATCACGCCGTTGACGAACACCCGTCCATAGACCATGCGGCGGATGCCGTAGCCGCTGTTCCGCGCAATGACAGTGCCATAGCCTTGGAAGGCTGCGGTTGTCGTCCCGTTGTTGGCGGTGGTCGTGCCGCCGAGAACCATCGCATCCTGATCCCAGCCTGAGCTCGTATGGGAACCGAGGAACGCATTGTCGTGGATGTTGATCGTGGTGTTGGTGGTGTAGATGAATGGGTTGGAGTTGCTGGTCCCGAGGTCCGCAAACGTGATGTTTGAAGCCTCGAAATACCCAAGCCCGTAAGTCTGCAGGTTGCCGAGCGCGCTGGTCGCCCGCATGTCGAAGATGGTCCCGGCCTGCTTGGGCGAGCCCTCGCCGCTCCAGATCGGTCCAACGCCGCGGAACACCACGGGAGCCTGCTTGGGAACAGGCGAACCGCCGTCGTTCGGGAAGACGATGCCGCCAGCCGCATTGAACGTGTACGTGCATGCATCGAACTGCAGCACGACCCCGGTTGAGGCATAGGTTGTAAGGGCCGTCGTGAGATGAGCGGTCTGATCCGTGCCGTCGCAGACGATGCCTGCCGCAGCGGCCGGGATAACTGGCGAGCCAGCAGCGAATACAGGGTCAGCCGATGCCCCTCGGCTGGTAAGGACCTGCCCCGCCGTTCCCGGCGCTATGGCGCTGAAGCCAACGACGCCCGGCCCGCGCCCTGCCGGCAGGTTGTGAGCCGGAACCTGCCACTGCGCAAAAGCAGCGCCTGTCATTAGGGCGAGCAAAATCGGGGCGCCGAGATGCGCGAAAAGTCGTTTCATCAGTGGATTTCCTAGATCTGGAACCAGCCGTTAAGGGTGGTGTCAGGCTTGAGCGATAGGACCGCTGCAGAGCCGACGCCCTGCCCGAACGAGCCCACGACAGCCTGCGACAGCCCCATGATTTTCTCGGAGCCGTTCGGGGTGATCGTCACGTCGCCGCCATTGCCGGCCCAGTCGCTCAGTGACCACGCAAGCCCGCTTCGGCTTGCGACGGATGGGAGGTTAATCGGGGTGACGCTAGGGACCGCTTTGTTGAGCACCGTGAAGCCGTCAGCGACCCCAACCGTGACCGTCCCGGGCGTTGTGATGATTTGCGTATTGCCGCCGACGGAAAGGCTGGCGATTACGGAGGCCGGGAGATCGAGCCAGATGACCTTGATGCCGGGGAGCCACGCCACAGCACTTCCGGCGTTCGATGAGGCAACAATAGTGGTCCGGGCGAGCGTGCCAGCTATCGAGTAGGTCCCGAGCCCGACTTCCCACAGCCCGCCACCATCCCATGCGGCGTAGAAACAGGTGTTTCCATTGCCAACGACGGCAAAGGAACGAAAGCCGACGACCGCGCCGAGGAGATTATAGGCCCCCGTTCCGACAACCGAAGTTGTCTCTTTCACGCGGTCAGCATATTGAAGGGACATGGACACGCCGATTTTGAGGTGACGTGTGCGCCGCAGAAGCGGCGACACTCCAGGGCACCAGAAAAAGAGGAGGTTTGCGGATATGAGATGGCGGTTATTCAAGCCACGCGGATGCGACCAACACTATTGGATTGCAGTAAGAGACGCGCTGCTGCAAAAGGGTCTAGACCCGTCGTTGGTTGACCCAAAAACAGTCCGCCAAACTATCGACGAGGTGGATCGCCAGCTTGAAATATCCGTTCGCAATGGCGAGCGTCGCAATGCTGAAATAGCCGGCAGCGGCATACCGTAAGGTGACTTAGGCGGTCACTGAGGCGGTCAAGAGATTGCCGATTTGATACCAAGTGCCGGTCCCGCTGGGCACGCGCCCCATCACCGTACCGAAATGGAACCCCTCTGCGGGAGCGTAGGTACAGTAAGTCGAGATGTTCCCAACGGTGCCGGGGGCACCTTGGTTGGTCTCCGTGTAGCCAAAGCCGCTTGTGGCAGCATCGATAGCCGGTCCGCTGATGATGTTTACGCCGCCAGCGGCACTATTCGACCCCGTACCAGCATAGGCCAGTTGGATGGCATCGCCCCACGTCAGAAAATTGATTCTGATTTCCGAGTTGATCTCGACGAATGTGCCGGAGGCCGTCGTCCGGTCGGTAGTGAATGAGTTGCTCAACAGCCGGGGTCGCCGATTGTACCAAGTTGCCACCAGCCTCGCGGTGGCGCCATCCGCGAACACTGGCCCAGACTGCGGGTAGGCCATGCCGATCAGGACACGGGTCGCATCCCCGCTCTTGATCTCGATGCCCGTCGCGGTGTCCGTCGCATGGCCCGTGGTCGACCAGTCGATCACATAGGCGGACCCATTGTTCCACAAATAGGCATAGTAGAGCGTCGTCGCGCTGAGCGTCTGGCCGGCCACCCCGTTCACGCTCGCGGAGGTGATCGTGCTCGAGATGCCCGCCGACGGAATGACAGCGATCGCGCTGCTTGGGAACATCACCAGGTTGCCGTTGAACGGCACAAGCTTGACCACCGTGCTTGACGAAAGCTGGAGCTGCCCTGCGTTCGTCGGTCGCGGCGTCGGATTTGATGCGGCGCGGATGTAGTAGAGCACCTGCCAGTTGCCGGAGCCGAGATAGAGCGCCAGAGCGGTATCATTTGCGGCCGTGCTGATGCTGGCGCCGCCCGGAAGGATCATCGACGTCGCGTTGTAGGTCAGCGTCAACGCCCCTGCGAACGTCACCTGATAGAGCGGATTGCGGGTTGTGGCGGAGGTGCCGAAGCTGTTGACCGTTGTGGTACCGGTCACCTGGATATTGTGAGAGGCGACGCTGCCCAAATCGGTCGTCGATGCGCTGGCGATCGCCGTGAGCGGGCCACCGAACGTTGTGACCTGCGGGGCGTCAACCAGATGGAAGGCACCTCGGGTTGCATCGTAGAGCAGCACGACGACGTTGCCGGCAACAAGCTCGCCACCAGTGAGCGGGGTAGGTCCTGAAACCGTGTCCTTGAGCACCGAAATGCCCGAACCACCGCCGGGCGCAACCGTGGCGCTTCCGGTGTTCGTCAGCGCCGCGCCGACGATGAAGCTGATCTGCTGGCCATCCTGCTGCGAAAAGCTCGAGGCCCCGATGACCTGAGCATTCGGCGTACCGGTGGACGTGCCGCCCCAGGCCAGCCCGCCAACCGCGGTATCGGCGGTCAACTGGTCCCAGATGAGGTTCCCGGCCGAGTCGTAAACGACCTGCCGGTACGTCCCCGAGCCGAAGATGATCGCCTCTCCCGAGGCATCTAGGATCACCGGGTTGGTGTTGAGGATCGTAGCGCCGCTATCCTGGTACGTGTCCTTCGGCGTAGTCGTCGACGGGATATAGAAATAGACCGACCCACCAGCCAGCGGCGTGCCATTCCCGTCGCTGAACTGCTGCTTGCCGTTGGGAAGAAGTGTCGCCACGGATAGCCCTCAAAAGAAAAGGCCCGCCGAAGCGCGCCTTGGAAATGGAAAGGGCGACCCCGAAGGATCGCCCCGTTTAGCCTAGCGCTGACGCGCCGCGCCTGGACTCGCCTAGCCACTCCAGACCGTGCCTAGCCGCGCCTTGCCTGCCTGGACTTGCCAGGCCTTACCAAGACTGACCTAGCCCCGCCTGCCGCGCCAAGGCTCGCCAAACCAGTCCTCGCCTTGCCTAACCTTGCCTGCCAAACCTCGCCGCCTCGCTCAGTGTTTGGCGCCTGAGGCGAGCTTCATTTCGATCTGCTTGATGTCCTCGAAGAGCTCCGCGAACTCATGCAGTTCGTGATATCTGCGCTGCCAGCCGATCAGCTCCGCCAGCGCCCGCTTAAGGACGGCATCACGAGTGGCCTTTTGGCCCATTGCGTGACTCGCCTCTCGATAGTGAGGCGCGCCGCTCTCCTGAATGTGGACGTAAGCGCGCGTCCGGACCGCCGGCTTGTCCTCGCGAGTGTAGATCGCGACCACGCTTCGGATAAGGCCCCTCGCCTGCTGCAAGCGGTGCTGATGCGCCGCTTTGGTGTTCGACCACTCGAAGAACGAATGGAGTGGTGAGTTGTCGTGCTTGGCATCCTCGAGAACATCCTCAGGCGTGATCTCGCCCTTGAACTTCTCGCGAAGCATTTCGAGGTGAGCGCCGACGACGGACGCCTCGGGATGCTCGCCGGGCTGGAATCTGGCGCCCTCAGCAAATTCAAAGCCGGCGATCTTCATGCTGCTTTCGGCAGTGCCGCCTCCAGCTTCACCAGATCAGCCTCAGTCGCGACATGAAACATGCCATACTGGCCGTCCTTTTCCGGCCGCCACTCGCCGACGCCGACCGCGAAGCCCGCGACGTTGAGCAGGTTGAGAATTTGAGCCTCGCTCAGCACGTTGACGTTGTACCGAACGAGCAGCTTCGTATGCCACTCGGCGAACTCGGGGCGATAGCGCAGATCGGCGGTACCCATGCCAACGCGCACCATGTCCTCTCGCATGGTTGGCGCATCGCCCTCGATCCGAGCGAGGTTAACGCGGGACTTGCTGCCTTCGAAGGCGCCGGCAATGTCCGCATCTTCGCCGAGGATATGGAACGCTTGCCGGGCGGCGATCTTGGTCAGGCCCGCTACCGAAGTCCCGGCAGTGACCGCGGCGTCCTTGAACGCCACCGACGGAAAGCCATACCCGCCGTCCGAGAGGCGGTACATGCTGGCCTCGAAATCGGCCTTAGGGTCCTTCGGCTCTTTGGCCGCCTTGGCCCTTTTCATTTGCTTGTCCAGCATTTCCTTCTTGGCCTTTGCGGACCAAGCATGGACGATCAGCGGGCTATCGCCGATCAGCGTTACCTCCATCAACCCGATGTTGAGGGCGGGCAATTCAATGCCAACGTCTTTCTTACCTGCTGCCATTTATGGGCTCCTAGGCGCCCGGCCCTGGCAGGCCCGAGCGCGTGGGTTCGCAAAGCGAAACCGGACGCCTAGAAGGTTCGGTATCGCGCTCGCCCCTGCCAGAGGGCGATACCCGCTCTCGCGGGAATTTCGTGGATCAGCGTTCCAAGTAGGCCAGCGCCGCAGCGATCATCGGGGCACCAGCGCCGCCGCCGCCGAAAGTTGCGACCTCCTCGACGGCGAGCTTCAGTGCTTCGATGGCGCCTGCATAGCTTGCCGCCGGCGACTTCCAATTTTGAAGAACCGCGAGCGGCGGCTCGTAGCTGACCGCGGCATGGGCATCAGCCAACTCATTCGTTGGATGCGGAGTCGAATTGTACTCATCCATCGCGGCGCGATAAGCGGCGATGGCAACAACCAGAGGATCAGGCTTTGGCTTGCCCTTGCGCACGAAGGGCGCGTGCTCCCGTTCCAGATAGAGGCTCACCACCGCACTGCGCCGACCGGGGATCGTCGCATCATGTCCAAGCCAAAGGCCCGTGATAGATGGATCGATCGCCATAGCGTCTTGCTTGAAGTGGTCAACAAGCTCGATCAGCTGATCGTCGGCGCTTTGCGCGCCGCTGCGATAGACGGACCCGAGAGCGGGGCTAATAACTGAAACGGAGGCAGCAGCAGCGCCTACAATTGCGGCGCGGCGCGTGATAGTGGCTTTTGCAGCCATGATCGATCTCCCAAAAGATCGGTTGCGGTTAGGGCTGGACAGGAGGTGCGAACTCTTGTTCCGGCCCGTCTTTTATGGCACACAATAATTCATGCCGTCAATATCTGTCAGACAGAAAAAGCGCGGGCGCCCAGCGACGGGCGAGACTCCACGTGTCGGGGTACGCTTAGAGGCCGACATAATCGACGGTCTTGATAAATTCGCCGCCGAGCAACATCCGCCCTTGGCGACGCGCTCCGAGACGATCCGCCTTATCCTTCGTGACTGGCTAGCAGGACGGGGCTTGCTACCGCCCGAAACGGGCGAACTCAGAAGCCGCGAAAGCCAATAGGGACTTTCTAGTGTGGGCGTCAGTCGCTCCAGCCGCTTGACTGTCCTTTCCGGACAACAGCACAAGCGCAAGCAGTCCTCCTTGCGGAGCCGGTACTGCGGATAGGATTTCCGGCGAAAGAGAGTCGAGGGGTAGCGTGACCATCCCCGAGCCGCCTAGCGTAGCCTCTTTCATATACTCAGCACGCCCCTTCCCACTTGTACCCTGTGATCGTGAAGTCCTTAAGCGCCGTGGCCTTGGGTCGGCCAGTCGCCTTGAAAACTACCGTGCACTGCAATTGTCTCGACGGAACAACCATCATCGTACCGCCCATTGGCACTACGGCCCCATTAGTTTGGCCGCTCCAGACCCAGCGAAAGGCCGTCGACTGGTCGTCTAGGGCAACGGAGGAAATTGGGTCACCATGTTCGGCGGCGTAGCTGGCCACAGACTGCCCAACCCAAGGATGTAGAGCGTCCGCCATGCGCGACTGCTGCTCTTCCGCTCCCTGTTCCTGCATGGTTGTGCACGATGCCAATCCGATAAGCGCCAACGCGCCGAAAACCGTTGCCCGCATTTGCTCACCCCCCCCCCCGGTTGCCGGAGAGTATTTCATAAGGGGGTGTGCTGCGCTATATCCCGTTGCATGCCTGATCTCGACCTTGGCCCGAACGACTACCGCAAGCAGGACCCACGCACCGGGCGATGGCATTTGCCCGACGATCCGAAGCTGGCGCGCAACATGATGGTCACGCTATTTATCGTGCTGGCCTACGTGTTCTCGGTCCGCAATCAACTCGAGACGTGGACCTTGTTCGGCGTCACCGCCATGTTCGCGTTCTGCGCTGGCGGATTATTCTCAATCTGGCTCAAGGATCGTTACTGACTGATAGCCTGAGCACCGTTGACGATCACTCTCGGGATCGCCGCCGCCTCCAGTGCGGGGCGTGCCCATGTCAGCGCGTTTTGCGGCAGGTCTGAACGGGTAATGCCGAGCGACGCTGCCGCTGGCGCCAGCAGCGCGTTGCCCGGATTGGCGACGCGGCTCATGGTCGCTGGTGACCAAGCTGGCGATGTGAGCATGTTCGCCAGCTTGACGTTTTGCGCATCGCGATAGCTAGACGTAAGAGCGCCGCGAGCTTTATCGAGGGCGGCCAGCGCGATGCCCTGCCATGTTTGCGGCCGCTGGGGACCGGACATTGCGGCTAGGTCGGGATTAACGGCTCGCTGTGCCGACATCCGCGCCGCTGTTTCCGAGTTGCCGGCCGCCACGTTGCCGGTTCGCGCAAAGGCCGCCTCGCGGTCTAGCGCGCTGCTGATGGCGTTGGCCTGATCGGGCCCGATGAGCAGCGCCAGCTTTTCCTTGGCATTGGAGCTCTGAAAGAGCGACTTAACCCCGGCGGCGTCCGTTCGGGCGTCGCCGATCATTTGCTGCACGGCAGCTTGCGCGCCTTGAAGCAGGCCGTCCTTCTCCGATTGCGACATCCCCGTCAGGGCGGTCTTGAGGTCTTCCGGGGACATCTTGCGGGTGAAAAGCTCCTGGCCCTGCTGAACCGCCTCGAGAACCGCTGCAGGGCCGGCAAAGGCGTCGCGTGCCGCCGCGTACTGAGGCACCTGAGCGTCGACTTCCGAGCGAAGCGTTGCAGCCATCTGACTGGCCTGCCGTGCGGCGTTGTTGTTGCCTGCCCGAAGGTTCGAGCTCGCGACGTCATCAAGCGCCTGCTTGGCGGCATCTAGGAAACCGACCGTCGTCCCGGTCCCGGCCTTTCCGTCGTTCGCCATCATCGTGGCCGCCGTCTGGAATGCCTGCTTGCCCAGGGGAGTCGCTTGAAGTGCCTTGAGAGCTGGGGTCATGTTCACGCCGACATTGTCGACGGCCGCATAGAGGGGAGCGGCAGCGGCTTTTTGAGCGGCGATGATCTGGCTCGTCAATTGGCCGATCGGCTGGCCCACCCCAAGGTTATTTGCGACGTCGGCCCCTAGACGAGCGCCAGCATCAGCGGCGCGCCCTGTCAGGGCATTGCGGATGATTGTCTGTGGCTCCCCAGGCAATGTCGCCAGCGCGCCGGCCAAGTGTTGCGCATTCGGCCCCAGATCAGCCGGCAAAGCTCCGGGGCCCATTTGGCCGAGAAGCTGGTTTGTCGCGGATGGGGCGATCTGGTCCGCTTTCATCGCCGCGTTCGCCATCGCCTCTGCAGAAGGTCCCATGAAGGCGTTGCGTGCGGCCGCAAAGGGCAGACCTAGAGCTACCGGCGCGACGCCACCAACAGCGCCGCCAATCAGAGCGTTCGTGGCGGCCTGTTGCGGGCTATCGCCGCGCGCAAAGCTGTCAGCGCCCGAAAGAACCCCACCGCTGGCGGCTCCCATCAGCGCGCGCCCTGGGAGACTGCCTGTCATCCCCAACAGTCGAGCGCCAACCGCCGTAGTTCCGGCCGCTGCTAGAGGCGCAACGGTGCCGAAAATGCTACCCGCTGTAGCCGCTGCTGGTGACGAAGCGCGAGCCTGATTCTCCAGCGCCTCCATCTGGCTTTCGGCTGCCGGCCCGATCAGCGCATTTCTGGCGCCCCGCGCAAAAGCACCAACAACGGGTACCCCCTCGACCGCGTTGGCGCTGAAGGCTCGCATCCAGTCGGGGACAACATCCGCCGGGACCGCCAACTCCGGATGCTCCTCCGGATTGGCTGCAGGCTTCTTGCCTCCGCCCTTCAAGAAAGCCGCGGCATCCTTCACGTACTGCGGGGTGCCCGGCTTCGATGTTGTCCCAAACGGATTGGTTTCGGGCCCAAAGATGGCGTCGAGGCCGGCGGAGACGTCGGCAGAAGCGGCGGGTGAGGCCCCGGCATTGCCGCCGAAGATACCCTCCAGGTCCTGCGATGTCGTGTCTGTCTGCGCCATCGGCTTCCCGGCAAAAGCGAGAGAATATCGCAATCGGCTGCCGCCCTCGTTGGGAGCGTAGCGCAAATACTTCTGAACCGCTGCGTTGGCGCTCGGCACGTCCGTTGCGGCGTTTATTGCCTGATACGCCTTTGCCTCAGGTCCCTTTAGCTCCGACACGGCATAATCGAGTTGCGTATCGAGATCGCCGATGGGGCGGTTCGTCGCCTTGGCGTAATTCTCTAAGCCGGCCAGCCGGTCAAGACGCCACTGGAACAGGCCGCCGGCCCCAGACTTTGCGTTCCAGGCCGTGGGGTTGAAGCTGGATTCTTGCTGTGCATTTCCGGCCAGAGCAGCGGCCGCAATGGGGCTAACACCGCGCGCGAGCAGCCCCTGATAGACATCATCGCCGGAGGCCATTACTGGTCGAAGATGCCGGCTGCCTGAGCGGCTTTGTAGGTCGCTACGAAACGCTTGGCCTGCGCCGGATTTTGCTCCAAATCCTTCCGGAGAGCGGCCTTCGCTGCGTCGTCCATGAAGTCAAACGCGAGTGCTCGGGGATCCTGATCAGCCGACCACTTTCGGGCCAAGTCTGAATATTGCTCGCCCGGCGCGTCGCCGAAGGTCGCCACCTTCAGGTGCTGCAGGCGCTGCAGAGCTGCTTGAATGGAGAGCACGTCCCGCGCTGCGAAGCGATCACTGCCCATATTGGGATTGCCGCTCAACGAGGCCTCGAGCTGGGCCACAGACGTATCGGCGGCGCCGGAGTTGCGAGCGATGCCGACCAGATATTTTTCAAGCTCGCTGCTGTCTTTAGCTTGAAGGGCCGCAGCAGGAACCCCAAAGGTTGCCAGCGTCTTGATCACCTCGTCGGGGATAGCTGCTCCAGTGCCGAAAAGAGGAACTTCCTTGAGGAGCGCAATCGACTTCTTGAGCGGCACCATGTTGCCGACAAAACCGGCGTCGGCCGTCTTCTCCGCCTGCTGTTGGGCAGCGGATGCCTGGAACTGCGCGGCCTGCTGAGGAGAGGGGGCAGTCACACCGCCTGGCTGGACAATGGGCTGCGCAAGCGGCATCGGAGCCTCTGCGGGCGCGCCAGTAGCCGCGCGCAACTCAGCGGCACGATCCGCTACCGCCGCCGGATGCGCGCCACCCGTGAGCGCGTTCGGCGCAGCAGCGGAGGATGTAGGCGCCGCAGTGAAGGGGTTGCTTGGTACGGATGCCGTGCCAGAGGTTGGCGCGCCCATCGGGCTTTGGTACCCGAGACGACCGGCTGCGGCCGATTGCGTCATGGTCGTGACGGCGCCATTAGGCTCCGTGATAGGCACTGTGGACGCGCCCTGACCCGGACCATAGCCGTACTCGACGCCAAATCTGGAACCTGCATCCAGCGCACGAGAAAGGTATCCGTTGGCAATTTGCTGGTACTGCTGGGGCGTTCCCGTCGCTGGCAGCGTCGCCATTTCCTGCTTATAAGTGTTCGGGTCGATCACCCCCTGCTGCAAGAGGGTTGAACCGACCCGCTCAAAATCGGCGCGGGATACGTTGGGATTTGTCGCGAGAGACGAAAAGGCGTCCACAAGCGTCCCTACCTGCTGACGCACAAGGTCCTGATGCGCCTGCGCATTGGCGAGCTGCGCGTTGCGTATCCCCACCGCCTGCTGCGCCGTATCGAGCAGCGCGTTCGGCTGTGCTTGCGTGTAGAAACCTACATCGGCCATCTAGCGATCCTCAGTGCCCGTAGAGACCGAGCGTCGCGTAAGGATTGTCTTGCGCGAATTTGTACCCGGCGTATCCGCTGGCTGCGTTCGTCAGCGCATTCCCGGCCCCGACTAGCCCGGCAGCCTGTGCAGCCCCAGCCTGCATAAGCGCGTTGCCCGCGTTGCCCGTGAGCTGCGCACCGATATTGCCGGTCTGCGCGCCGGCATTCGCGCCCAAGGACGCCACGCCCATCAAGCGGTTGTAGGCGTTGTTCATATTCGTGTTTGCGACGTTGAACTGGTCCAGATAGGTCTGATCGGCGAGGCCGGTCGCATAGTTTGCCGCGCCTTTCATGGCGGCGCCTGAGGAGCCAAGGCCTCTTGCTGCCGCACCGTTCTGAACAGATTTGAGCCCTTGCGACAGTGCGAATTGGTATCCCGGCGTCTGTCGAAGCGTTGCCTCGTCGAGATTGATCGGAGCGGTCAACGCGGGCAATTGCTGGGTCAGCATATTGGTCGCCGCCTGGCCCGCCTGAGTGAATGGCAGAAGGTCTTGCCGCGTCTGCTTGTACTGCTGCTGCTGAAGATCAGCGGCGCGATTTGCAGCGGCAGCCTGCGTCTGTCCGCCAATGAGGTTCGCGCCCGCGCCGATAACGGCGGAGCCAATCGTGGCGCCCACAGGCATGGTGATTTACCTCAGATTATCGGCACAGCAGGACGTCGAAGTCCTCACCGCGAACCGCCAGAATGGCGTCGCCAATGTCGATGACGATGGGGTTGGTCGCGATCACAGCGATCGGGCCGTAACCAGCAAACCGAGCCCACCTGGAATAGAAGTTGATGCCCTTGGCGATCTGACCGGCAGCGATCATTTCGACTGTCGCGCCGACATAGCGATCATGGGCGGTATCGTCGTCATGGACCGGCATTTGACTGCCAGATTCGATCTTCGCGGCCTCTAGTTTCCCGTGAAACCAGTTTCCCGCCTGTTCGAGCTCTTCGGCCTCACCAGCCCAATCCGCAATCGACCGCGAGTAGTATTTGCAGCCGACCATTTCGATGCCGGCCGGCCACGCGTGCTCGCGCTCGAACTGCAGCCGCCAGTGGAGAGATTTAGCGAGCGCCGCAGCCCCGACATTCCCCGTCGGCACCTTCGTGACGATCTCGACGCAATCGGTCCGTGTGAACATGTAGCGGCTGGCTTCCTTCGCCGCCGCGATGACGTTCGCCCCCCGGTGATCGGGAAGGAACTGGCTGTGCGCCTCGTAAATGCCGGGCTCGAGTTGGATCAGGACGAAGCCCCCGCCCTGCCCCATCAGCAACACGTTGCGTTGATCCGCGATGGTCTGTGAGAGGTCGAGCGGCCCGCTTCCGCCTACCCACGGCCGGACACAAGGGTGATTGACGACAGCGTTGATCTTCTCCGAGCCGTACTCGCGGGAGATGAGCGTGTAAGGGAGAGCCATCAGCCGGGCACGAAGCTCATTGAGGGCGGAGCCGAATAGATCACCGTCACCACGTCATTGTTGGCGACGAAAACCGGCGTATTGGCCTGAACGATCGTTCCCGCGCGGTTGAGCGTGACCGAAGAAACGGTCCCGCCAACCACATTGATCGCCCCGGCCCCGGAGGATGTGTAGGAAAAAGGTGACGGACCGACCGGAATCGCGGCGATGCCTCCTGGCTGCGAACCGAACTGCTGCAGCCATGTCAGCCAAGGATAAGTGAAGAAGCCGCCCTGCCCCACAGCCGGAACGCTGGCGCCGGGAAATGTCGCACTCACGTTGCCGCCTCGCGGAAGTTTAGCCACGCGCCAGCAATTGCCACCGAAGCATCAGCCGACCAGCTCAACTCGAAAATCCGGTCGCGCGCCATCCCGAGGCGCTGCCACTGCGGAGACGTGAGGTATTGCCCAGAAGCGCCAAGGCTCTGCATCACAGAGTTACCGAAGGTCTCCCCGGCATCGTCACTCCACCGCAGCCCGACTTTCGGGGCATCAGCAATTGGCGTGCCGACGATCTGGCCCACTTCCATTTTTGCCTGGAACTGGCTGTAGAAGAGCCGGCGACCACCATCGGCAACATGCGGGAACGTCACGATCCGCGGGATTGCCACGCCGGCATCAGTGAAGAAGGAGGAGTCGAGCGAGTAGAACCGCCCGTTCTGATAGTCTCCCACCAGGTTGAGCCCGAAGGCGAAGGCGAAGCAGTTAGCGCGCCAGCGATGCTGGACGCCATTGCCATCGATCGATACCCGGCGATGCCACTGGCCCGTCGAGAGATCATAGGCCCAGGTGATATCGGCGCTAGGGAAGGTCATGATGTAGAACGAATGGCCTTCGACCTGATGGCAAAACCCGATGGCATCAGAGATCGTCGCGTAGGTCTGGATGTCCGCCTCGATGGCGTTGGTCGAGATGCGAACGATCGAGGTGTCCTGGGCCCTGACCACAATGGCGTGGCCTTGAGCATTCTGAGACAGCCAGAACAGCGAAACGTCCTGCTGCGCCACCGAATAGGGAGCCGCGCAACCATGCTGGACCACGGCCCCAGTGATGCGCTGGAAGTAGAAATCGGCCGCCCCGCTCGGGGCCCACACCTCAGAGGTCAATTCCCCGATCAGCCAGAGAACGCCATGAATTGCTGCCACAGCCGCAATAGGATCGGCAAAGCTCGATTTGCTCGCGATGTCCAAGGGGTCGAAGGCTGTCGCGACCTCATCGACCGCATAGGCAAAGCCTGAGCCCGAACCGCCAAGGTTGGTATTCGAGGCCGACAGCGTATCGTTGAGCGAGTACCCAGCTCCGGGATTGACCACAGTCACCACCGTGACCACGCCGCCACCGGAAACCGTGATGTTGGCAGTCGCCCCGCTTCCCGTGCCGCCCGTCAAGGGGACGTTGGTGTAGCTCCCCGCCACATACCCGGAGCCGCCAGAGGCGATCGAGCTCGACAGGATGCGCCCGGAGACGCCCGTCATCATCGCGTAAGTGACATTGGAGAGGCTGAGGTAGAACTGGTTGGTTCCGGGGTTGTTGAAGATGAAGAAGCCGTCTTGCTGGGTCGCCCACAGCGCCCCCATGAAGCTCGGGTCCGTGATCGGCCCGAAAGCGTCCGACGCCATGTCGATGGCGTAGCCGGTGCTCGACCCATCAACGATGACGATGGTTAGCCCATTGTCAGAGAACACGACCGGCGTCGCCGCGTCAGTGATCGACCCCAGCAACGTCCACGTGAAGGTGCTGCTGACCGAATAGACGTTCGGTCCGACCACGGCGTAGAGCGCCCCGTTGGAGGCCCGATAGGACTGCCGCATGCCCTCGACCGTCGGGCTCGTGCCGACAGTGAGAAGGCCGGGAGTCTGGTAGTAGGTAACGGGGGTGAGGGGCTGCCCCTCTTCGGGGTTTCGTTCCGGATAGAGATTGACGCACAAGCGACGTGAGGCGGCCTGCGTGCTGCGGCCCTGGTAGTTCCCACCCAACAACGGAACCAGCGGCATTAGCTGCCCCAGCCGCCGGCATTGTCGCTATAGGCATTGTACCTCGGCGGGTAGATCAGCCCGCGCGGCATGGTCATCCGAGGCACCTGCGCATTGACCGTGCGCATGGTTTCGAGAGCGGCCTTGGCACGCCCGACCACCACGGGATTGGGGGTCAACTGGTAGATGCCGGAGAGCGTGACGCCGAGGTTGTAGAGGAGTGCCTCGAGATATTCGGGCGGGAGGTTGATCGTGTCCGTCAGGCTCGTGACCGACTGCAGGATTTCCGCGTAGCCGATGTGGAGCTCGAACTGGTTGGTGATGACCGGATAGACGAAGAGGTTGCCCAGCGGGAAGTCGGCATCGAACCACGCCCATTGCGGGAACGAGGCGAGCGACTTCAGCTGGATCAGGGCATAGTCCTCCCGCGAGGGAAGGATTTGCACCGGATAGTCGATCTGCTGTGGATTGGCGTTGATGACCTGGCGGGCAAAGGCGTAGTTGATCTCTGCTGGCCGCGAGGACATCGAGAAATCGCCGCCCGGTCCCACCGAGTAGGACTGCGCCCCGGTGCAGGAAACGACCTGCTCCTTGAGATGATAGATCAGGTATCGGCGACGTCCCCACTGGCTGATCATCATGTTCAGCGTCTGGGCCGCGTCGTTTATGTCCTCGGCGGCCGGCGTCTGCCCAACACCGACCACGCCGGCATTCTTCAGCGCCAGTTTGATCAGATCCCCGAAGGTGCTGATCTGCAGGGGGTTGGTCGCCACGTCAGTTCACCGCGGCTCGCTGTCGAGGCTTGCCTTTTGGCCATCCGCCCTTGCGTGTTGCCTTGGCTTCAGCCGGAACTTCGGCCTTCGCGGGCTCGTCTATCGCTGCAGTGACCTCGGGCTCTATTTCCCCGCGAATTAGGGCGATCGTCTCGTCGGAAACGCCGCATTCCTTGGCCAGTCGAAGCACGGCCACGACGCCATCGGAGAAGGCCTTCTCGATCTCGGCAAGAGTGAACATCTCTTCGGTCGAACGAGCCACAACGAGTGCCTCTACGGCAGCCATATCGGTGAGCTGGTTAGCAGCTCGTGGAGGCGCGACCGGATCAGTGCCGGCCGCCCATCCCGCGAGGACAGCGCTCTCTTCCTCCGCCGTCTCCACGACGACCGATGCATGGCCTTCGCCGTGGACCCAGCGGGGATATTCGCGTTCCGTCATGCGCGGTGCTCCAAAAGCAGAAGGGGCGCCATGACAGCGCCCCTCGGATTGATCGTCAGATGATGTCGGCGACGATGCAGCCCCATTCCGGGCGAACAGCCAGACCGCCGTATAAAATGTCACACCGGGTGACTTCTTGGTCGGTACCGACCATGTACTGCGTCAGGATGCGGAGGCTGATGCCGTCGTACTGCGCCCGCGCGGCCTTCACGTTGTCCGGCAGCGGAAGATCGCCGGTCGCCATGGTGATGGCCTCCGGGACGTACGCCGCGTTCTTGCGGTAGGTCTGGTTCGGGAGCAGGTTGGTGACGGTTGCGTTCGCCAGCGGCGCAGCGTCGACGGTCTGGTACTGGACCGCATTGCCGCCCGAAGCGGGGATGATCGCCGGATAGACCGAGATCGAGGTCCCGCCATTGGCCACCGCAGCCGTCACGACGAACGTACGAAGCTCGCCGGTGGTCTGCTTGTTGACGCGGTTGACCGCCCGGACGCCGCCGATGGTGATGATGTCGCCAACCACGAGAGTGCCCGTGATGGCGTTCACCGGGACGGTATAGGGCGCGGCCGTGCTGAACGAGGAGACCGTGCCGGTCGTCATGGTGCCCGACGTGTGATTGATCACCGTCTGGTCCATGAAGAAGTCGAAGCCGAGCGCGTTCTTCATCTGCCCGGATTCGTACTGGCGGGAGATGCGCGTTGCCGGGTTGAACAGGCCGCTGAGGCTGTTCACGAGGCGGGCTTCCGTGCGCGGGCTCTGGACGACCTTGCGCTTGTCGAGCCGGGCGGAGTTGTTGGAGAGGATCGCCCCGGCGTCGAGCACCGTGCCGCTGTTCGGAGAGATCAGCGCGCCGTTGCTGTCGACGTTGTAGGCGATGTTGCAGAAGCCGCCAGTCGTTGCCGTAAGCGGGGTCGGAGGTGCCATGCCCGGGCCCGAAGGAACGGTCACGTAGCCCTGCTCCGTCACGGTCGCGATATCGAGCGCCACCTGGCCAGCGAGGTTATTCATCGCCGGCTCGAGAATGATGTCGTCGAAGTCGTCGAGGCTCAGGGCCTGCTCGACCGTGGTGAAGGAGATGTCCACATGGGCCTGCGTGGCCATCGTGAGGACGGTCTGCTGTTCCGTGGTGTCCTGAATGGACGCCGCCGGGCCCTTGGTGACGGTGTAGTCGTTGGGCAGGCGGATACGGAGCTGCGAACCGATCTTTTCGCCAGCCTTGCCGAAGTCGGCGTCGTACTGGCGGTTGACGTTGCGGATCAACTGGTTGGCGTTGAGGAAGAGCAAGATGGCCTCTCGGGTGATCTTGCTCGTCGTGAGAAGGGTGTTACCGGCCATTGCGAAAACCTCGAGTGAGCCAGGTTGCTTTCGAGGCACGAGCGGGCGCGTCCGCGTTCAGCGGAGGGTTCTGCGCCTGTCGTGCCGGTGAATTTCGCTGCCCGTAAGCGAATGAAAGCGGGCTCAGTCTCGACGTGTCGTGTCGGGCTCGATGCGGTCTCGTGGCCGCATGGATTTAACGAGAATCAGCCGCTCAAAGCCGGAGCGGTTCGGGGTAGTCGTCAGGCGCTAAGCCTAGCCTGTCGCTGGGCAATGCGCTTGGTGAACCAGGTCTTTTCGTCGTCGTCGTCGCGGGGCTCGCCATTGACACGAGCAGTCCCCTCAACAGGACGAACCGGAGCCGGAGCCCGCGAGAGCGGATCGGCCACCTTCTTCGGCGGCACGACGGAAATCTTGGCGATCTCCACGGCCCGCTTGGCCGGCGTCATATCGACGAACGCCTGAGCACGGTCGGGATCGCTGCCGAGATCGAACAGCACCTTGGCCGGGTCTTCGGTCGCGAGGATGAGGTCGAGGACGTCGCGGCCCATGATGCCGATCGACTGCAGGTTGGTCACCGCCTGCCGGAAGTCATCCTTGTAGGTCTCGACGCCCTTGGAGAAGGTCGTATTGCAGGCCTCATCGAACGAACGCTGATCGGCCTCTGCACGTCCTCGGGCGGCACGGGCATCGGCCTCGCGCTGCACAGCGGCGTCAAACTCCTGCTGCGACTTGAAGCCGCCGGCGGGAGCGCTGGCCTGCACCGCAGCGGTATCGGCAGCGTTCGGCTTCTCAGGGGCAGGCGCCGGCTGAACGGCCTTGAGGGCCGCGTTCTCGGCTTCGAGCTCGGCGACGCGCTTCTTGGCTTGACTGGCCTCGTAGCGGTTCTGCTTGGCGTTCCATTCGGCCTGCTTCAACCGCTTTTGCTCGGGCGTAAGCTCGACATCAGCGGACGGCTGGGCAGCACCGGGGTCGGCATCGTCACCATCGACCCGCTCCGCCGCGAGAACAGGCTCAGGGGTGACGTTCTTCTCCTGCACAGAGATATTCGGTTCGGGAGTGGCAGGCGTAGCGTCGCCCGCAGCCGGGCTTGCGCCCGTCGGTTCATCAGCCATTGGTCTTTCCTTGAGTTAGCGGCGATACCGCGCCGTTCGGTCTACTCGCTTCAGTCGCGCTTCATCTTCATGGTCTTGGGCGCGACCCGGACCTTGATCGATGCGAGGTCTTTCATCTTCTGCTGGCGGCAATCCTCAATGTCCGACATGAGGCCAGCATCGCGCCTGATTTCCTCGGCGCGCTGGAGTGTATCGAGGCCGTCGCGGACCTTCCATTCGCGCTCGCGACGCATGACGTCTGCGTTCATGCCGGCCTTGGCTGGGGCAGTTGGCTTGTTCGGTTTCATCGGGCGCGATCCTTTGTCGAAGTGAGTACGGCGTGGGCGGCAATGTGGCGCGTGAGCGACGCCGCCAGTTCGTCCCGTGTCATGAGTGGCTTGGTCGTTTGCACGGCCGCACGCGACTGATCCCGCCGTTGATGACACTCGGTCCGAAAGCGCGCCGTCGGATCGAGTTCGCTCATCAGTTCAGCCTCACGATGGACGGCGCGACCAAATCCTCGTCGGTCATCAGCCCGCGGTCGCTTACCAACGCGTCGTAAATCTGCGCCTTCTCGCCATCCGATCGGCCGGGCTCCGTGAGCATCGTTGCCAGCGCCTTGCGCGCGAGCTTTACGAACTCCGGCCAGTGCTTGGTGATGTAGAGCTTCTGGCTGGCTTCCTCGACGCGAAAGCGGTCGGTGCGCTGCTGACGGTTGTCGTTGAAGACATCGACGTTATCGAAGAAGGCGCCCGCGAACTCGCGCGCCGTTTCCTTGATGAGCGGATGGACCTTGCGGTAGCCGGGGCCGCGACGCGTCATGCCTCTAGCTCCTCTGCTTCAAATGGCGGCTAGTGAAAGCGCGCTCCGACATCTCTCCGCGAGCAACTGCCGCGAGGTCGCTGGACGGGCCGCCATGCGCCTTCATCCACTGCTGACCAAGCCGCGCAAGAGCCATGGCCGTATCGATGTCTGCCTGCGTTGCGGGCCGCTCTTCGTCTCTCGTGATATCGTAGACCAGCGGAACGCCGAGGGCGCGCATGACCGATGGCGATGCGTCCTTTGTCTCGGTGAGGATCAGCGTCACTTGCCGGTCATCCTCACCCGGCCAGCAGCAGCACGGCGCATGTGGTCGCGCGGGCTGACATTGCGCTTCATCGTGTCTTCATCGAGAACGCGGTTCGCCTTGGCGTCGATCTTGGCCTCTTCGGCCTTTGACATCCGGCCGGCGTTCACGGCCTGCGATGCTCGAGCCTTTGCGTTCGCGGCATGACTTCGATCATTCACCGGATAGGACTTGTCGGGGCCGGCAAATTCGGACCTCGGCATCTTGTCACGCTGCTTGGCTGAGAGCTTACCCATGGACCATCTCCTTCGAGGAAGGCACTCGGCGCGCCCTTCCTTCAATGACCAGACCTCGCTGAGCCTCGGTCGCGACTGGCGACTGTTCGGACCGGCGCATCATCTCGACGTAGTTTGCCTGAGCGGCGCGAGCCTGCTGCTCCATGAGGAGCTGTTGCGCGATGGAGGCGAAAGCGTCCTCAACGAACGGCATCAGCGCCTCCTAGGCTGGAATGCGATAGCCCGACGCACGCGGCCGTTTTGGCGGCTGCGGCATCAGGTAGCTCGCTACGAGACTGTCGGGCCACACAGAGCCATCCGACGTGTCGGAATAGACCACGAGGCCATTGTCCTTGCTCTCGAACGTGAGCGGCACGGCGTATCCGGCGACGAAGGCCTTGAACTCGTCCGCGGAACAGGCGCGAAGCTGTCTCACTGTGGCGCTACGGGCGGGACAGGTTGCGCGGCCGGCTGTCCGAACGTCTCCGGCATGCCACCCTGCACCATTTGCCCGACAGCCTCTGAGATCAGCGGCTGTGCCTGCTGCGGCGTCACGATAGGTCCGGCATTGCCGATGGCCTGCAGCCGCTTCGTCTCCGCATCGAACGCCTTGATGTTGGTCTCGGCGTCCTTGCTGCGCAGGCGTTCGTTGAGCTGCTGCACCATGCCCGTGAGCTGCTGGACCTGCTGCTGCAGCTGCTGGTCCTGCGGGCTCGGTTCGTCGCTGAGCGCCTGCTTCGGAGCCATCCTGCGAAGCCGTTCCGCGATCTCGGATGCTCCGGGAAAGTCCGCATTGGCAAAGAGCAGATCGCCCACCAGACCAATGAGTTGCGGCGATTGCGTGAGAATCTGGACGATGGCGTTCCAAGCTTCCTGACGCTTGGTCGCGAAGTTGGGCCCGATGTCCGCCTCGACCGAGTACATCCCCACATTGGGGTTGAAGATGATGTTGACCTCTTTGGCCGCAGCGTCCTGCTGGCGCTGCACAGCTTCCTGAGCCGTGGGATCGATGAAGATGTTCTTCATGGTTCCGTCCTGCCCGCGGATGCGAAGCAGGCGCTTGGTATCGTAGAACGGCGGAATGGCCTCGATCAGGATGCGCCCAAGCTGGCGGATCATGATCGCCTGGTTGTCGATGAAGTGGTAAGTCGCGGTATCGCCCTGCCGCTGGCGCTCCGCGATGGCCTTCCCCGACTTGGCGTTCTCGTTTTCGCCGAACTGCGCCTGGTATTGGCCGGACGCCATCATCATTTCCTGTTCGGCCGCCTGCATCGCCTTGATGTAGGCTTCCGACATGGTCGGAGGGGCAATGCGCTCAGGCTTCTGGATCGGTGCGCCATCGGCGTCCTTCGACTTGTAGGGTAGGAACGCGAGGTTCTGGACGTTGGCGAGGCGGTAGAATTCCTCGTAGCCCTCGAAAGCCTCAGCGGGACCAAACCATTGTGTCTTGGTGGCGAGAGCATCGAACTCGACGTTGTTCGACGTCTCGATGTTGTAGATGCGCTGCGGGTCCTTGAGGTAGCGAACGTGGCCCTTGCGGTCCATTCGGCCGTCGATGACCGTCTCTTCGCCAACCATCGGGGCAATGGGGATGTAACGGCCGGGCCAATCGTAGTGGTCGATGACCTGATCGCCCGCGATCTTGAAGCACTCGACCTGGATCGTCTCGGTTTCCCTCTCCCGGTAGTCGAGATCGGGATTGGCCTTCAGCGCCTTGATGATCTTCGGATCGAGTTCATCCCTATAGCGCGATACGCGCTCGCCCGTCTCAGGGTTGATCACCGAAACCAACGTGCGGGACGTATGTTTCTTCCGCCAGTATTCGGCGACCCTCACATGATCGTCTGAGGCCCAGCCGGCGTATGAGGAATAGTCCGCCCCCAGGCTTGACGGCGGGATCGTGTCCTTGAACTGCGGGTACTTCTGGTCGAACCGATCGCGAGCCATGTCGTCGAACACGAACGCGTAGTCCATGTCGGACTTGTCGACTTCCTTGGCGTTCGGATCGATGTAGACCGTAAGCGGGTCCGCCACCCCTTTGATCAACAGCTCCTGGTCGAAGCTGTCAGGGGACACGTAGTCGCTCACCACCCTGCAAACGCCGTAACCACCGAACACAGCTCGGTCCATCGCGCGGTCGTATGCCTCAGGGGCCCGCGACCGATACTCGATGTGGCGGATCACATCCTCGAAGACCTCGGCGGCCTCATAGGTGGCCTCATTGGTCGTCGGATGGACGACGATCCCGACCTTATTTTGCTTCGCGTCGTTGACGATTTGCAGGCAGTGGATGCGGACCTTGTTGACCGTCAGCGTCGGCCGCTGCTGGAGCAGACGATCGCTCAGAAGCTGGTTTGGCCACGCGAACTGATTGTCTGCATCGGCGTGGCCGAACTTATCGTCATCCACGTACATGTCGCGGGCGTAGGACTCCCAATCCTCGCACAGCGCAAATTTCTCCTTGGCCTCGGTGACGACCTTGTCATCATCCGGCGGCTTTTCTTCTGGATCGGCCATTGATCTATCTGCCCATCCATCCCTGTGCGCCGTGGTTTGCTCGATAGGTCGGCGGCTTCAGCTTCGGCTTTTCCTGTGCCGCTACTGGCTCAGCGAACGTCAACGCGATGGCATCCCATTCATCAGGGGAACGAAGCTTGCGCACCTGCGTCATGTGCTCTTTGCTCTCGAGCACGAGCTGCTGCGTCGTCGGGTCGTAGTGATATCCGGGACCACAGGCATCGGTTTGCAGGCTATCCGTGTCAGGAATATCCGCGCCTCCCTCATCCTGGAGGAAGTCGTTGGACAGCGACCACATTTCTGCCCGGCGGTTCTTGGGGCCCGCCATCTTGCGGCCGTCCTTGTCGATCTTGGGCGGCATGATTGGCGCGCTGCCGAAATTCACGAGCACGACTATCTTGGAGTAGGGCTCGCCCCAACTTTTTAGGATGTCGTAGATGCCGCCGCCGTTGCCCCCCACATCCATGAACACCTTGGCCGGCTTGTCCTCGTCTATGATGCCCTTGATCTTCGTCGCGGCCCGGAGGGTATCAATTGGCGATGGGTCACTCTCGACCTTCTCAACCTTTCGACCGCGGCGCCACGCGATGGAGAACCGGTCCGCACCTTCCCGCTTCGGATCGACCCCGACAACGAGCGGCCCCACACCCTCAATGGTGGCCTTGCGCGCCCGCAGCACATCGGCAGCCTTGATGAAGCTATCAGAGCCCGTCATCTGGAACGCTTCAGCAGCCGTGGCCGGGTATTCCTGCTTGAAGAGCAGCGGGTCCTTCAGCTCCGCGATCTTGTTGCGCCGCCACGCCATCTGCTCAAGATCAAGCCCATGAGCATCGCGATATTCCTGCTCTTCCTCGTCGAGGACAAATCCATTGGGAACCGGCCGGCGATATTCTTCCTGCCAGAACCACGGGATGAAGATCGCCTCGTAGTCCCCGATGCCGGCCTCCGCCTGTTGCCAGCGCTCGTGAAACTCGCCCCCCACCCCGTTGGCTGTGCTTTCCAGCACAACCTCTGTGCCTGCTAGATCTGGTACGGCCTGCATGACGCCGGCAAAATGCGTCGACGCATTGGGCCAAAACGCGACCTCGGAGCCATGAAAGAGCTGGATGGTCTGCGAACGGCCAACAGCCTTTGAGCCGGCCGTGCCGACCGCGTAGCCGCTTTCCAGCCGGTCGAAGTACAGCTCCTTGGCATTTGCGGCGCCAGTGCTCGGTTTTACGGGTGCCGGACAGTGCTCGTGATAGCGAGACACCATGCCGAAGAGATTGTCGGTGGCATCCTGCTCATGAGTGAGGATGAAACATCTCACGCCGCGGGAATGCGTCACCTTGTGGTAGAAGCGGCCGCCAATGTAGGTCGAGATACCCTGCTGCCGCCCCTTGAGCACGAGCGCCCTGATGCGGCCAGTGCGTTCCAGTTGAGCTTCGAAGCGACCGTGGAGGTAGGCCTGCGCCTTATTCAGCGTGAGCGGCTGCAGACCGGCGCGGGCATCCTTTGGCCTGATCTTGAGGCACTTCGCCGAGTAGTGAACGAAGTCATCCTTGAGCCGCTGGCGGATTTTCTTTTCCCTCGCCGTCAAGCTCATCTAGCGCGGCCTCGTGGGTAATGACGTTGAGCAAGCCGGAGTGGTCGATCGAGGCGAGATCGGGCATCACCTTCTTGAGGAGCCCAAGGCCTGCCGTGACCTGAGAGGCGGTCATCTCGCGCTCTCCAGTGGCATGCTCGATAAGCGCGTTGAGAATATTGCTATTCTGGATTTTAACCCGGTGCTCTTCCGGCATCTTGAAGCCGGCGCTGCGACCTCGTGAGCCGGGCATCAGTCGATCCTCGCGAGGTAGAACTTCGCCCAAGCAGCGACGAGAAGAGCGACCGCGCCAACGACGAAGATCAGCGCGGTCATATCGGTCAGTACGGCAACGCGACCGGGCCGACGTTGGCGGTATAAGTGGTCGGCGGAGTGATAGCGGCCGAGGTGCCGAACGTGCCGGTCGAAGAACCCGTGAGCAGCGGATAGGGAGCCGCAGACGGAGCCGGGAAGTTGTAGACGGCCGGCTTGGCCGTGGTGCCGTTCGACTGGACGACGATGAAGTACGTCCCCGCAGGGACGGTAACGGCGGCGGTGAACGCGATCTGCTGCCACGAGCCAGCGGTACCAGCGGTCACACCAGCAGTTGCCGACGTGGCAACCAGCGCGCCGGTCGAGTCATGCAGCTCGACAAGCCAGTTGTCGGTACCGCCGGTCGAGCCGATCAGGACCGCGATACCGGTGACGGTCATCGACACGCCGGAGTTGATGCTCGAGAAGTAGCGGGTGCCGGCGACGGTCGTCTTGCTGGCGAAGTTGCCGAAGTAGAGCAGAGCGGCCGCCATAACGGTCGGAGAAATTCCGCCGCTTTCGGGAACGATGCCCTGCGTGTTCTGGGTATCGGCGTAGAAGAGTTCCTGCCCCGTGAACTTGGTCAGAAGGGGCATACCAGGGAGAAGCCAACCCGACATGGGATTGTCCTTTCAGGAATCGAGAATGGGGTGAGGGATCAGGCGGAGAGGTTGCGGTACCACTTGCCCGCGACGGTGCAGGTGTAGATGGCCGACTTGCCGGCAGCCTGGGAGACGCCGGTCGCTGTCGCGACATCGTTGATCGTGTCGGGATTGGTCCCGAACACCTGCATGGCATTGGATGCAGCGCCGTTGACGACGGTGAGTTGCATGCCGGCAACCGACGGGGGCAAGCGCACCCCATCCGCAGCAGTGGCGACGGTCGAGACGCGGCTGATGACGGCGGTGAGCAGAAGCGAAGTCGTCTGCGTGCCGCTCGGCGTCGCGGTGAGACCGTCTGCGGTGGTCAGCAAGGGGCTGATCTGGGTGTACGTCGCCACGCCGTTGACGCTGCGAGAGGTACCCCCAAAGGCATTGTTGACCTTCTGGAAGGCGTTGGTGAAGGTCTCGCCTCGAAAGAGGCGAACACCAGATTGGAAGATTTCGGTTACGACATTAGCCATCGGCTATCGTCCCTTTCTACTGAGGCCAGCCATAGCGCTGTGATCCGGTGTCAGCAGGCCTGACAGCACCACCGGGCGCACCAACGGGCTTCCGCCCTCATGGATTCGTGGATTAGGTGTTCGTGATGACGGCGACCTTGAACGCCTGGCCTAGCGGGACCGCGTAGTATTCGGTCTGACCTGCCGCCATGCGGGCGGTCGTGGCCGCAGCCGTTGGCGTGGCACCGAACTCGATCGAGCAAATGGCGTCGGTGTGCAGGCGCACGTAGGCGGTCGCCGCGTTGAAGGCATTCGATGCCATCGACGTGCCGCCGATGGCAACGGTCTGCTCAGCGACGGGAGGCTGGGCAGCGTACGGAAAGAATTGCTGCACGCCCCAACTCCTCGGAGTGGGGTTGAGAACCTTGAACTCCGTCACGTAGAGAGTCGCCATGGCTCAGTTGCTCGCGATCTTGATGTTGACGGTCTGCGTGAAGGTGCGGCCGCCGGCTGTAATGATAGTGTTCTTGACCGAATAGGTCTGGTTCAGGGTGCCGCCGGAAAGCCAGATCGTGGCTATCGATGCCGTCTGGCTGGAATCGGTCTCGACCAATCCACTGTCAGAGATCGCCCAAGTCGAATTGGTGATGGTGTCCGTGCCGAGATTGGCCAGCCAGTTGAGGGAATAGTCGAGGACCTCGGCCGGGTCCTTCTGGGGCCAATTGAGAGCCACTGGCGGCCTCCAAAACTATAGCGCTGGCACCCGGAGAGCCCGGCTCACCGCAAAGGTCGACAGCGATCGCTCGAATGCCAGCGGCGATGCCTCTCGGCTGCTGGCCGGAAGGCTGAGGACGCGGCTTTGCACGGGAACATCGATCAGGCGCTCATCGGGTGCCGGGCCACCATCGTCAGAGCCCGATATGCCAACACCCGAAATCGGCGGCTCGGAGAATGCCGAGTGGCTTGGGCGAGCCACTTTCGGTCAGCCTCGGGGGGCGAAGGCGCCGTTTGCCAACGTGCGAAGCGGCCGTCCGGCCCAATGCGGCCGATGGCGCGTCTGCCGAATAGTCTGAATCGACCATGCCACACCCGGCACAATCATCTGAAGTGCTACGCTGATTAAAAGGACGCCCAAAACCAACATCGGCAAAAACTCGTGTGGCCATTTGAGGTAGGCCAATCCAAGCCACCCGGCCACTGCAAGGACCCACCCGGCCAAGCGCACTTTGTCCATACTGCTCACCTACGCCGCCGGCTGAACCGCTGCATTGAGCTGCGCTGCGACCTCGGCAACGGCCTGATCTTCTGCCGCAAGCTGGGCTGCGGCATCACCGCTCGATGCGATTTGCGATCTGAGGTCGGCGTTCTCAGCCTTGAGGTCACTGTTTTCCTTCACCAGCACAGCCTGGTTGGCGACAATGGCGGTCGCTGCCGCCTTGAGATCATCAATAGCGGACATGAGCTTGTTCCTTGGGATGAGGTATCGGGCGATGAAGAAGCCGAGAAGCATTGAGGCAAGCGCGAGCTGTGCTGCTTCAAGCGCTTGGGGCATGCGGCTAGATGCGATCCATCAGCCACGCGAAGCCGTCGAAACAGGCGAAAACGACCGTCGCTCCGCCGAGCAGAACGGCCTTGGCCACCTTGAGGCCAAGCCACACGACCATCAGCACCAAGAGGATAGTCGCGAAAGTGTGCATGCTACGCCGCTTGCTGCCGAACGGCCCGGATGGCGAGCAATGCGCCCTTCACGTTCGGCCAATCATCGTACTTGCCCGAGCGAATCATAGCAGCGACATCGTCTCGACCCTGCGCCATGGCCGCGCTCTCGCGCGCCAACAGTACGTCATCGCCAACGCTGCTTTTGGCCTTGTTTGGCATGGCGAATCCGCATCCCTGAGATTATGATCGCGGCATGAAAAACAACGTTGTTGCTTTCCCGCTCAGCCTATGGGCGAAGCGCCGTCTGTCGGTCCGCAATCCTGCCCCGCGCATTCCAGACGAACGCCTCGCTGAAGCGCTGGCGGAGATCGACAAGCTCATCGAAAATGAAAAACCCGGCGCGGAGACCGGGCCGGGTGGAGGTCGCAAACCGCGACGTTGAATTTCTGACTAAGCTGCTTCGCTGGAAATGTCTAGGGGCAATCCGACAACATCGGCGACGACATCGAGCGCGGCCTTGAGTAGGTCAGTTTCGCGAAGGCTGTCGTGATCCCTAATGGCGACCTCCCAGACGACGGCATATAGCTGCCCCTTGCGTCCGGCGCGGTCGAGAGCGGCGACTATCTCGTCCCACCTTCCGATACTCTGCGCAGCCTCTTCCGGCGTCACGTCGTTGTACGAACGACCGTGAATGGCGTGGACATCGACCGCCTGGGGTTCGCATCTCCCAAGGTCGATGGCCCTCGCGTACGCGGCACGGCGCGCTGCAACCGCCTTCGCCGCGTCAAGGTGCCGACGACCGATCAGCCCGTGAAGGTAGAGGCGCCCAACCGCAGTCCCGGCCAATTCAGTCCCGCTGTCGGCCTTTTTGATGCCGTAAACACGCTCCCGCGCCGCCTTTGCGACTGACATTGGATCGTGTGGCCGCTGGATAGCGCGAGAGACGCGGCCGTTGGCCTCTCGCTTTCCGAGCTTTCGCTTTCGCCCCGCTTTGCTCAATTGCCGCCGCCCTTCGCTCGGTCTGATCGTTGTTTGCGCCCCATGATGCCGCTTTCCCCTATGCTATTCCCAAGAGTTGCCCGATCGTTCCGAGGATGCCAGGCTGTTCATCGACAAGCCGCACACCAGCGAAATGCCGATCGTACGCCGTTGCTGGCCGCTCGGCCTCGGGAGGACGATGCGGGAGGGCAAACCGCTCGAACGCCCCCATGATCTCGCGATTGTCGGATACCTTTGCGTTGCATGGTCCCTTGGCCTGTACCAGCCGCCAGTTGCTGTCGAACTCAGCCGTGGCAACCTTCTTCTTGCCGCGCGACATGCTCACGATGTGGCTCAGGCCGGCCTTGGCGCGAGGGAAATAGGTCTCGACGCAATGGTGCATGGTCGAGCCTTCTTCGGCGAATTGCTCGTGCGTGTTGAGCAGGCGCATGGTGAGCGCGCCGTCAGTCTTGGGGTCGAGAAGCTTGGCGTCATAGGCGATAGGCGAACGGTCGCGCGGTACCTCCGCGAGCCCCATATTGGCATTCCAGTCGTTGGGGAGGCGGATGCGAGACCCTTGACCTAGGCCGCCCTGCGCGAGCCCCAACAGACCGCCAGTATTGGCGGCGGCGTTGAGGTAGTTGTTCATCTGCGCCTGATATGCCTGCATCTGCATGGCGGTCGCGAGCTCCGCCTGTCTCTGCCGATAGGCAATTTCGGTGGCCGTCTGACCCAGGTACGGATTTAAATGGTCGGGGTCAGCCGTCCCTAGCAAGGACGGCATGAGATTGGTGAGAACCTGCCGTTCACGCTCACGGCGAGCCGCATTGACCTCGGCGTTATACGTCCGGGCGCGCTCCACGACCGTTCGGATGAGCGTTGCCTTCGCTAGCCCCTCTTGGCCGGACAGCCATGCGCTACTTTCCGACCACTCGTCCGCCGTCATCTCTCCGGCGTGGTAGGCAACCCAATGAAGAACGGAGGCGGGCCAGAGCTTCGCAGCGCAGACGCGCTCCGCCCATGTGCCCTGATTTTCGGCTGGCCACGTCGCCGCAAATACTGTAGGCGCCAAAACCTGCGCCGCCTCAAGCGAAGGCGCGTAGACCGCATCCTTGCCGATCTTTCGAGCATGCCATGGGATGCCGAGCGCCTTGCACTGCTCTTGCAGCGACAGGTTCGCGTCACGAGCATGTGCGCAAAACCAGCGATGCATCGTCGTGTCAGCAAGAACCAGCCGCGCGACCGGAATGCGATCGACTAGGTAGCCCACTTCCGGCAGATCGAAAAAATCATCAGCCATTGTCCGTCCCTGCCTACGTGTGCCTGGACCATGTCAGGGCGATCAGGCCGGGGATGATGCCCCCCAGCAAGCCGCCCAGCATCACCGCGATCCCACCGCGCCCGGTGATCTCCGCAACGAACGGCTGGTCCAGCAACAGGAGGCCAAGCGGGAAGATCACCAGCCACGCGCCGACGAACACGCAAGTGATGCCAGCCCTGAGCAAGAATTGCTTCCCCATTCACGCTGCCCCTTTCAAGTCTGCCGCGATGCGATTTTCTGCCGACCTGCCTCAATGGCAGCACGAAGCCGACGCCGATGTTTCTCCGGCTTCGAAACGATGACATTGAAGCCCGTGACTTGCGCCAAGCTGGCGTCGATCATCTCTTGCGTCGGCTCAATCGGAACCACCGCGAGACCGTTGCCGGCGAGAGCCTTGGGCGCTTCGTCGAGGAAGATCATCGGCCTCGATTTGCCCTCGACGGAGCCCTCGTTGACGCACCGGATGAGGTGCACGATTGTCTTTGCTTTCGTCACGCCAGCATCTCGAAATGCCTTGACGACGGTCCACCCGAAGTCGTGTACAAGCTGCCTCATCTCGGCAGGCAGAGCGTCGATTTCCGACATGCGTGCGACGATGCGGTTTTTCAACACCGCATCCATCTCGATCACCTTCACCCCGCCCTCCCGCCAATATCCGATGAAAGCTTGTCGAGTGCTGATCTACCGGGAAGAGGATCGCCGAATACCCTGGCGGTGAGGTCGCGCGTGTCAGGAGGCACAAGCTTTAGCAATCGTTCCCCGTCGCGTTTCTCGGCCGCGCTGGTGTGCCAGCCCGGCTGATGCACCTTCCCTGTAGGCTCACGACTGTAGCGAGCTCGCCGTGCACGCACGCGGGCGTTGCGCTTTTCCGCGAAGCCTGGATCGATCGCGCGCCGCAGTACCTCAACACTGACAGACAGCCGCTTAGCGACGCTCTCCCATGACATCCCCAGTGAGCGAAGACGTTCAGCGACAGACCTGTCGAGGACACCAGCTTTGCTACGCCGCATCGCTGTCCCCTTCAGGATCGCCGACGGCAAAGCCAAGGCGGCGCTTCATCGCGGCAGGCGACATATCGGGCATGAAGCGGGCATTCGTTCGCGCGGTCAGCTCGCGCATGCGGCGATCCTTTTCTGCGTCCTCGGTGCGTAGTTGCTCGGCGTTGCGGCGAACGAGGTCGTCAACCAAGGCCGACACCCTGGCGCGTTCCTCCGGCGTATGAACAATATCGGGTGCCGGGAGAGCCGGCTTTGCGGCACGATGCTCCCTATCCAGCCGAAGGTTCATCACCCGGCGAACTTCCGCGCCGACAAGAGGAGCCGACGGCGCGAAAGCAGGGTTGTGGCCAGGCGCAGAGCCGCTGAGGAAGTTCCTGACCGCCTCGAGGACGTCGACAATCTCGTATGGCGACACCGCGTCGAAATATGCAGCAGCGCGCTCGAGGCGGCGTTGCGCAATCTCGTGAGGCTCGCCATGCTCAGGCCGATCGTAAGTGCTGAATAGCCGGTCGAACGCTTCCGCGATCTGCTGTGTCCGATCCATTTGCCGCCCTTTCCCCGATGAGTTTGAACACGTCCGACTGCGATGGCGCGCGGATCGGAGGCGGTCGGCCCCGCGGCACGTCGGCAGCGGCTTTGCGGCACCAATTGCGCCAAGCCGCCCGCCAGTCGAGCTTGGCACCGGCCTGCGAGGAGCGTGACCAATCGAGCATCTTTGCCGCCTCAGCGTCGACGCGATCAGCAGACAGCCCGGAGGCCTCGGCATCTTGCCGCCAATCTTCGGGTAGAGCCCAATTTTCTGGGAGGCGCGCGGCGCGCTGTGCGCGCTTCTCCTCCGAACGAATGTGAGGAGGAGAGGTTATTGGTTCTGGTGGCACGCGCGTATCAGTGCTTTTGGACTGCACTTGCTCTGCATGTGCAGAGCTTTTGCTGTGCTTCTGCATGGCGGCCGACTTGCGCTTGCCGATGATCTCGGCAGCCTTGGCCAACTCGGCATCGATCCGCTTGTGCTTCCAGCCCGGCTCAAAGAAAGCCGCGAGCACGTCGCGGCTGTCGGCCCACTGCTCCGTCGAGAGGCGAGCAAAGCGAGCGATCATGCGCTCATCAGCCGGCAGGCCGCCGTCTTTCCAGTAGCGCATGATGAGCAGCATGTAGGCGCCGTGCTCTGCAGCGCTGAGATGCAGCGTGTCGGAGAGGTAGGCGTCGATGTCCAGCGGCATCCAGGCTGGCGAGCTCATCTATTCGTCCCTCACGAGCTTGAGACGAAGGCCGACGGCGCCAGCCAACGCAGCTATGGTTGTCAGCCGACCTGTGCGCGCCCCAGTGCGAAGCAGATGGAGAGCATGGTCATTGCAGCCGGCCTTGGCGATGATGGCCGTATCAGGACGACCCGAGGCATCGACCGCCTCGAGGAGATGCCGAACGATCGGGTCCTTGGCTCTGACAAAGTCGCGAGGACGCCCCCTAGTCATGGCGCACCAATAATTTCAATGGCGCGGGCGCGATAAGGCAGCCGGCGAATATGGCCCCGCTCCTCCAGTGCCGTTACGATACGATGGACGCCGCTCTTGGACTTGAGGTCGAGCGCCTTGGCGATCTCACCGAAGCTCGGCGGGAAGCCATGCTCGACGGAATAGGCTCGGATATAGCGCAGCGTGTCGGCTTGGACGGATGTAAGCCCCATCCGCTTCTTCGGCATGAAGCGCTGCGCCCGGTCCGCCGCCAGCGTCTCGGTGATGAGATCAGCGAGCGGACCCTCGAACGCGGAGGTGTAGTAGCGCCGCGCTGCGAGGTCAGCGATTTCGCGAACATCGGCTGGAATGTGCAGCAAGTCGCTCACTTCCCCCTCGCCTTCTGCGCCGCAGCGCGAATTATCTTGGTCTTGGATGATGGCTTGCGGGTCATGCTGCGCCAGCCCTGAAAAGATCGTCGGTTCGGGCGCGGTTGAGGTCGGATAGGTTCCGTTCCGCCTGCCGGAAATAGCTCGGCTTGAGCTCGAAGCCGACGCCTTTGCGACCCATTTCGACGGCGCAATAGACCTCGCTGCCGATGCCAAGGAACGGCGTCAGTACGGTCTCGCCTGGAAGCGACCACAGGTCGATGCAGCGCTCGATTACGTCGAGCTGTAGCGGCGAAATATGGACTTCGTCCTTCTCGTCGCGGCCGCCGCGATATTGGAGCGTTCGGGTTTGGTCGATGTCCATCCACACCGGGGAGGCGTAGCGCTGCCAGATGAGGATCGACTTCCACGTCTCGTAAGGCCACGCCTCCTTGCCATCGCCGGCGCGGCCGGCCTTATCGCGTTCATAGGCCTCTGGTGAGATATCGACGCCGGTCCCAACGAACTGCTGAAATGGGCCGCTGATCGGCTCGGCGTTGTCCCCCGGCTTGCGGAAGGTCAGCACATAGTCCGCCAGGCCCTGCCCGCTGATGGTACTGTCCTTGAAGATTTGAGCATGGAGCAGGCGGATGGATTTGGTCCGCTGCTGAGCAACAACCGGGTCTTTCCAGATGCAGACCTCGGAGTGGAAAATCCAGCCGGCGTCCTCGTAGGCGCGGACGATCTCGCCGCGAAAATCACGCATGCCGATATGGCCGTGCGTGATCTTGGTCATGGGCAACTGCATGCAGTGCACGCTATGCAGGCGCCCGGGCCGGGTGACGCGGAGCAGCTCCGCGATCAGGAAGGCGTAGTGCTCCCAAAACTGCGGCCCGTCGTTGTTGGAAATGTCCCGGTCGAAATTGCTGAATCGGTAAAGCCCTTCGAATGGTGGGCTATGGATGCCGAAATGGATGCTATCGCCCGGGATGGCGCGGATCAGCTCGCACGCGTCTCCCTGGTAGATCGCATATTCGGGCGTGACGATTTGCTCGACGGCATTGATGGTCATGCAGCCCTCAGGAAATCCGGCAGCTCGAACGGCTGCGTGGGGTTGTAATCAGGGGCGGTTCGCTCGCTGCCGCGCACGGCGTCCGAGGAAAGGTCGGCCATATGAAGGACCATCGCCGCCGCCATGCGGTCAGCGTCGGCTTCCTTGCGGCGGAGGTTCGCGACAACAGCGCCCTCGGTCTCGGCGGCAATGAAGTGGACGGTTACAGGCTTGGCTTGGCCGAACCGCCAGAAGCGACGGATGGCCTGGTAGACTTGCTCGAAACTATCGCTGAGCCCGACAAAGCCAGTATCGGCGCAGTGCTGCCAGTTCATCCCCCAGCCGCAAATGGACGGCTTGGTCACCAGCACACGTATGCGCCCCTCGCTGAAATCGATCAGCTTGCGCTCTTTGTCGTCCTCGCTATCGGATCCACGAACCTCAACGGCATCGGGTATGGCCGCCGCGAGCGCGTCGCTTTCAGCGTTGAGGTTGCACCACCAGACAAAGGGCCGATCGGATGGCGTGATCTGCGCGGCCAGTGCGACGCGCTCGGCAACCGTATCGCGCCTGGCTGCCAGCCGCTCCTGCAAGGTCCGCGCTTCCATCGGGAACAACAAGCCGGTATCGAGGCTCGGTGCGTAGTCGGCGGCTACGATGTGCTGCTGCTGGCGCAACTCCGGCAAATCGAAAGCGCCGTTCTCATAACCGAGGTCGGATGGCTTGCGGATCATCACTGCCCACGACGCCATCCACTTCCAGAACTCAGACTCGGCGTGCCCCTTGAGGCGCCACTTCTGCGTGTCCCCGCCGTCATGGGCGAAGAACGTCGCCAACATGTCGGTGTAGGACATCACCCCGAGGAACTCGGCGTGGTTGCCAAGCTCCATGAAGTCGTTCGGCGCCGGCGTGGCCGTAGCGGCCAAGCGAAAGGGGATTTCGGCGCACGCCTCGATCAACTGGTTTCGGTATTTGCCATCCGTGCTTTTGAGGATCGAGCTCTCATCGAGGATGACGCCGCCGAACGCCGATAGATCGAAGTGATCGAGCTTTTGGTAGTTCGTGATGTTCGTGCCCGAGGCGCAATCCGACGAAAAACGGACCTGGCGGGCCGGCAGACGGAACTTGCGGGCCTCGCGTTCCAACTGCGCCGAGACGGCCAACGGCGCGAGGTGTAGAATGTCCTTGCCGGTCTCGCGATGGATCGCATCGGCCCAGGCGAGCTCCATCAGGCTCTTGCCAAGGCCTGTGCCGGCGAACAGCGCGGCACGGCCGCGGCGCAGCGCCCAGGCGGTGATATCCCGCTGGAAGTCGAATAGCTCGGCAGGCAGGTCGGGAACCGCATGGAGCCCCGTTGGCGGATCGACAATGCGCTTCGAGGCGAGAAAGTTGGCGTAGTCGCTCATCGCGCAGCATCCCTCCGACTTGCCGAGCGTGTGGCGTTTACACGCTGCTTGGCGGCATTGACCGGTACGCCCATAAGTTCGGCATTGGCGACGATGCGCGCCTTGCGGCGACGGTCGGTTTCGGGGCCTATCCGATGCTTGAGGCGGATGAAGCCAATGGAGCAGCGTGGATTGATCGATTGTGAGAGCATCAGGCGGGCTCGTTCGCCGACTGCAAATACCGAAGCGCCGCCGTAGTCTCGCTACTCTCTGGGATGGCCATGCAGGCGTCCCAAAGATCATAGCGCCACCGGGCAAGCGACACGATGGCGACGCCTCCGTCAGCTACTGTGACGCCGTCGTGGCTGACCTTGAGCGCCCAACTTCCGTTGGCCACCCAAACCTCAATGCCGTTGCCCCAGCCCCGGTCCTTTTCGCGCACCTGGAAGCGGTCTCGCGTGAAGCGCTCTGGCCGCTCACGAATGAGCTTAGTGGTCTCGCGGATGATTTCGCGTTCGGTCTGGTTCACCCCGTCCCCCGTTGTCCCTGTATGGCCCCGTGAGGGGGCTATGCCTTGATGTACTTGCCCAATTCGGCGCGAAGAACGCTCACGTCTTTGCCGATGAAGTATTCGGAGCCGTCGAGTTTGCCCTCGCCAACAAACCGCATCGCGGCACCCAATGCCGGCGCGTGGTAGCCGAGCATGGCGGCGTCGGGCATATGGCCGTTCGCGGTGGCCCCATAGATGCCCCGCAGCGCCCGATAGGCGCGCGCCAGTTCCGTTTCGAGTTGGGCCTTCCTCATTTCCCGTCCTTTTCCCGTTCCGCCCCGAACCACTCAGGGCAAATCCACTCCGCGAGCGAAGGCCCCCAGGCGCTGAATTTCATCGCCATGAAAACCCTCATCCTGAGTGGCAAGAAACGCAGCCATCCGCGCGGCGCGCTCCCTCGATCTGGCAAGCTCACGTCTGGCCTCCTCGATGCGGACCTTGAGCAAGTCCTCGATTTCGTAGTGGTCGACCCGGACCGCCTCCAGGTCGACGATTGAGCGGACCCGACGCTCGGTCCAGCGGCGCGGGCGAAGCGCCAGCACGGCACGGTCGATCCGCCGCTCCACGCTGCGCACGGCCTCAAAGGCGCGCGCGATGACGATGGAACGGCCGGTGCGATCGATATCGAACACATCGTCAAGGATGCTTCGGGCATACGCGACGTCAGACATTTCCGAGTCCTTGGGAGAAATAGGCAGCACAGCGGGACGCCTCTCGTGGTTGGTTGTGACCATGAGAGGAGCGGCACTGATGAAGCGGCGAAACGAAATGGCGAGCATCGGACAGGTCTTGGCGGACTTGATGCCCATCATCGGAATTAGAGCGGCAGGTTTTATGCTGACGCGGAATGAAGGTGACGGCCAGCCGTTGAGCGTGGAGGAATCGCGCGGCCGGCCGTCGACGCTCGATCCCCAAGGGAGTGAAGGCGAGCGTATGGGAAAGCGTACCCGGAGCGGCGACCGATGGTCTGTGCGCAAGCCGGGAAAGGGCCGGAGCGCGAACGCCCCGGCAAGCAGAAAAGTCCCCTTTCGGGGCATGCCGGCGAACGCTGGAAACGCCGCCGTCGTGCTGATGTCGGTCAGCATGTGCGAGCCGCGACAAGACCCTCTCGCCCGCCCCCGGCGAGGTCGCGGTTCCCATGTGATGATCGAGGGCGTCCACTACTCGCCATCCTTGCCGAGCTCTTCGGCGTAGGGATCGCGAGGAACGTCACGCTCGACGAACGCGCCATAGACGAAGGCGATGAAGAGCAAGGCCACGACGGCGGCGATGGCGCAGACCGCAATGATGCAGGGAACGTCCATCAGGCGCCCTCTTCGAACTCTTCCTCGACCTCGACCGCGTACGTCATGATCTTTCGAACGACGGCGGCGAACGGCACTTGGCGCTTCGCCGCCATCGCCTCGATGCGCAAAAAGGTGTCCTCATCGAACGCGATGGAAATCCGGCGCGTGGCGCCACCAGTTTCGGTGTAGCCGCGCACAGCGCCACGTGCCCGGTGATGAGTGGTCGAGTGGAACCCGCGCATCTACGCTGCCCCCTCGGTTTCGAGTGGATGCGCAGCGCGCCACGCCGCCCGGCACTTCATGCAGAAGGCGAAGTTCGAAAACTCGCCGCACTTGTCTTTGTCGAGACAGCGAGGATCAGCGTTGTGACGAACCTTGCGCTGGATAGCGGCCACCGGAGCCGGCGCAGATTGCTCCACGCCGGGCTTATCCGTGGCCTCGTGGTTGGCGGAAATTGGTGCCGTCTCTCCGGCTGTCACGATCCCATTCCCGGACACAACACGCCGGTCGCCGTCGTTCACGATGGCATCTACGGACGCCGTGAGCGCTGCTTCGGACTTACCCTCAAGGGAGCCTCCGCCGTCCTGCGCCAGGACTTCGCCCGCCGTTTCCGGCGAAAGGGTTGCGACCTCGCCCTGTACCGCGAGGCCGCTATCCGGCTCGGCAGTGTCGCCACCATCGTCCGGAGTCTGGAAAGGTACGCCTGCGATCACAGCCGGGGCGTCCGGCTTATTTTCTGCCCGATCACTGGGGAGACGCGATTGGAACCCTTCCTCGCGCCCTGCCTCGTGCACAGCTCCGCCGAGGCCTTCGGCATCAACACTGGGGTCCTGGTAAGAAACTTGTGGCCGCGCCTCTTCCGAGGCAAATTCCTCAATGTTTTCTACGTGTGCGCGCACGACGCCGTGGATGGCGTTCCAGTAGAGGTCGAAAAGCGCCTCTTCCTCGTCGCGCTCGGCTTGTCCTTTGCGCCGTGCGGTGACGACCTTGCGCAGCACCTTGACGTCGAAGCCGTTGCCCTTCGCCTCGCGGTAAATCTCAGACTTGTCGTCGTTGAGGACTTTGATCTCGTCCTCGATCGCCTCAATGCGGCGCACGAACGACTTGAGCTGATCCTGAGCAAGGCTGTCGCTGTCGATCGGGTCCAGCATCTACGCCTCCTCTCCGACCTTGAGCCAGGGGGTGAAGAGGTGGAGATCGGATTCGAGGGATTGCTTGGGATAGGCGAGTGCACGAAATCGCGAAGCGTTGGAGGCGCATTCAACGAAGCCGTGATAGTATTCGCGCGGTTCGTTGTTGATCTCGACCAAGCGCACCGCCAGCCCATTGGGCTCCGGCATGTAACCGCGGATCGTGTAGACCAGCCCCGTCATAGGCAGCGTTTCGTCGCCCCAGAACGCGTCAGCGAGTTGCTTGGGGGTGTAGTCGCCGTCGACACAAACTACGCGTTGTCCCACATGGAAGTTGCTCACATCGCACCTGCCCAGCGCAGCGCGGCAATGATCAGTGCCCAGGCAGTTGTGGACATCAGCATGAGAAGGAAGCCGGGGTTCATGCGGCGTCCGCCTTTCGGGGCGGCTCGGTGAAGACGTCCGGCCGCAGCTCGTGGGAGGGAATGCCGGTTGCGGCAACGATGCGCGGCACGGCGAAGACGCCGACCGGCTCAAGTCCGCGTTCCCAGCGGCTCCACGTCGATTTCGAAACGCCTACTAGGGCGGCGGCGGCCGTCATCGAGATTGCCTCGCCGGTCGCCGGCTCCTTCTGAGCCTGCCGCCACTCCGCTAGTGTGGTCATCTTCGTCATGCACCCTAGGTTGCATGTTTTGCAACTGGATGCAAGAGGCAGTTGAAAACGACGATAACGACCCCCGGAGCCGCCGGTCGTATCGTTGCATATGACCGCAATCTCCCGCATCCACGCCAACAAGACGCCAATCCGCATCCACTACATTGCCGAGTGGGCGGGTAAGCTAGGCATCAAGCGCGCCGAGATCATCGAGAAGACCGGCGCTGACAAATCCCTTGTCTCGCGCTGGTTCAGCGGCACGCTGCCCACAGAGCGCTATTTGGTGCAAATCGCAGCGATCTTTTGGGAAGACCCGGAGGATCAAGATGTGGGACGATTGTTCCGCGACCCGGAGGACGATTGGATTGCGCGGTGGTTCAAAAGGAGGAACCGCAGACCCGATCAAATCCAGGAGGTGCTGAAGCTCATGCTGCTGCTGGACAACGAACCGCGTCGCCCGGAGTTCGTGCGGCAGCACGAGGATTCAGAAGCTCTCCAGAAGGAGGGGACGAAACACCAACCTAGCCCCAGGACGGAGCGAAGAGCTGCAAGGAGATAAAAACAGGACATTGAGAGATGCGTCATTTTCGTGCGTTACCGGCGTGGGTGGGCCAGCCGGTGGAGGTAAAGCGTGCGGCACACGAACGAATACTCGGCCTTCACGCGACGGTAGAACCTGACGGGGACTCGGCAACGTTTTCGGTCCATTTGACCAACAACAAGCCGATGCAGGTTGATATCCCCATAGAGGACATGGCCGGCGTCCTCAGCGAATTGCACTTCGCCAGCTCTGCCATGGTCAGCCGGCAGCAGTTCAAACTAGACCACGGCGCCGACAAATTGCTCGAGATGTGCGAAAGCGCCCTCAAGCCGATCGCTCTGGACGTCCTTTGCGATCCGATCACCGGCGACCGGCTTTTCATCCATCAGTTCGACGACCACGTGCCAATCGTCTTCCGAGTACCCCCGTTTGAGGTGGAGCGGAACGTTGCGAAGATCACGCGGTTTATGCGGGCATCGCTGAACTAGCGCCGTCGACTTCGACGGGACTTTTAGGGCTTCCAACCTGACCGTTGGAAGCCCTTGTTGCATTTGATTCTCGCCCCTCCGATTTGCTGGTTGCAAATAGTGCAACAAGCCTATTGTGTTCGGTTGCAAAACATGCAACTGTCGACACGTGAGCCGCACGATGCGGCTTCAGGCAGATGGGAGCGGGAAATGAGGGATGTTGCGAAGAATGCATCGGGCGACCTGTTCGAGATTTGGCGCCGAGACGGCGAGTGGTACGCGGAACAGATCACGGGGTTTGCCGGTAACTGGCTGAACATCCCTGCCCTGCTGCACGCCACCAGCCGCGCGAAGCTTCTCAGCGACCTGCGCCACCATTTCTCAAATGCCTGACCGGAGCCCCACCATGCACCCGGTCAAAACCAAGCCATTCATTCGCACGATTTCCGGCAAACCCGGCTCTGGTCAGGCGAAGACTGTCTTCTCCAGCGGAACTGTGAGCACCGACCTCAAGTGCGCGCAGTTCTTCATGAAGATGCAGGACGAGGGCAAGTCGCTCGAAGACGCCCGAGACTATGCGCGCATCGGACCGATGCTCTCGCCAACCGTCGATTGGGACGAAATCAACCGTGTCCTCGACAGCTTCGGGCGGCGCAAATGAACGCCCCAGTCAACCTTCTCTCTGCAACCGAAGCCACGAAGCGCATTCGCGACACGGCGAGCAACGGCGCGGCGCACGACGACTATTCGCTCCTGCTTGCTGTTGAGAACCTCTGCGCGGGTCGGCCGGCATTCTGGTCTAAGCCCTTCGACGGCAACGACACTGCCTGCAACTTCTTCCGCGCCGCCAACGAAATGGCGAGCATCAAGGGCGCGATCGATGCTTGCGAGGGCTTCTATCGGCACAGCAAGCCCGGCACGTGGCGCGCTGCGTGGCTGCTGGATCAGCTTCTGCCGCTCAACGAGCAGGCCGTCCGCGAGCTTTGCGATGCCTACGAGGCCATCGGCTCCTTCTACACGCCCTACGAGCTGCTTCGGCGCACCGCGAAGTTCGACCGCTCCTACCTCCCGACGCTCAACGCAACTCACGCGGCTGCATGATGGCGACCTACTCAATGATCGCTGGCGACGCGCTCGACCTGATCACGGCGTTCAATGAACAGCCGGACCTTATTGTCACGGACCCGCCCTATGCACTTCGCGGCGACGGCGATGAGCACGCGATCTCGGCAACAGTCGCCATCGTCCTCCGTGAGGCGGCGCGCAAGCTAAAGCCAGGCGGCTGGATGCTTGTGATGTGCGCATCGAGTTGGCGCAGCCAAGCCTACATGGTCGAGTCCGTTCGCGGGATCGTCGAGCCGGTCCGCACACTGACATGGTGCAAGCCAGTTGCTCGCACGAAGGCCAAGACGTCAGGTCCAGCATTCGCCAGCGTACAGGTCTTGGCCTTCAAGAAGGGCAAGAGCGCCGTCGCCCCAAGCTTCCTGTTGGACCATATCACAGCAGCGCCGGTCACCAACGGCCGCCGAGCAGAATTGCCGATGGAGGTGGCCGATTGGATGGTCTGCGCCTACGGCCACGGTGCCAAGCTGCTACTAGACCCGTTCGCTGGGTCGGGCGCGATACTCAAGGCAGCCGAGCGGTTCGGCATCCGGGCTGTTGGCTTTGAGAAAAACCCTGCGGTGGCCGCATGACCGCCGGCTTCAACATCGCCATGTCTGACGACCAGATCGCCAGCCTCACTACTCTCTGCGCTGAAGCACCGGATGCGGCTGAGATCGTGTTCGGCGGCTTCCATGCCGAGCGCCGGCAGAAGCCCACCATCCGCGACGGCAAGTGGTGCATTGCCAGCGTCATCGTCACGCTCGACCGCGAAGGCCGCGTGCTCGCCGAAACCTTTGAGGAGATTGCGCCG
>Ga0070684_100000110_pt1 | contig 53697 bp, 49 predicted proteins | sample KBSC723LmetaG_FD_65653 | JGI IMG/M metagenome (GOLD analysis project Ga0070684, IMG submission 65653) | Corn rhizosphere microbial communities from Kellogg Biological Station, Michigan, USA - KBS C7.2-3L metaG | ecosystem: Host-associated > Plants > Roots > Rhizosphere ...
TTCAGCGCCATGATCTGGCGAACAGTCGCCAGAGTCAGGGGCTCAAACGCTCGCGCGACCGTCACCTCGCCGTCGCGGATATCCGCTGTGAGCACTTTGCTGGCGAGCTGTTCTTCGTCGAGTTTGTCGCTTAGCTTGAGAGTCTCGATGTTATAAAAAAGTTTGATGACTTCCTCGTCGGAGCCATAACCGAGTGCGCGAAGGAAAGTCGTCGCGAGGAATTTTCGACGCCGCTTGCGTCGATCGAGATAGATGTAAAGAAGGTCAGCCGTATCGAACTGCACCTCGATCCACGAGCCACGGTCTGGGATGATGCGGAAGCTATAAAGAACCTTGCCGTTGACGTGGACGGTGGATTCGAACGCAATACCCGGAGAACGATGCAGCTGGCTCACCACCACGCGCTCCGCACCATTGATGACGAAGGTCCCCTGCGGCGTCATGAGCGGGATCTCACCCATGTACACTTTCTCTTCCTTCGTGCCCTTCTCCTCCCGCAACTGGAACGTCACGTGCAGCGGCGCACTGTAGGTTTGCCCTTCGCGCTGCGCTTCAAGCGGCGTCAATTTTGGTTCACCGATATCGTAGTGGCTGAAATCAAGGACCGCCTTCTCATCGTAACTTTCGATAGGGAAAACTTCCTTGAAAACGGCTTGAAGCCCCTGATTTTTGCGCTTCGAATACTGAACGTCTTTTTGAAGAAAATCGACGTATGAATTTGCCTGGACCTCAATCAGGTTCGGCGGTTCGATGGCTTCCTTGATACTTCCGAAGTAGATACGTTCCGACATAGTGTCTAAGCTTACGAGCTAAACCTCACACCGGGCTCCACCAAACGCGGACCGACGCAGGCAGATTTACCGGTTCTGGGATGGGCGAAGAGCGTAAAAATGCCACCAAAACGGAGACCTGTCAAATTGACGACCTCCGTCTCGTAGCCGGTAACTTAATTTGCCTTGTTAACGCCGGGGTAAAAATACGTCTGGCGGACTGTAGTGGGTTCTTATTCTATTATGGATCCGGCGTCGCGCAACCGATTTTTGTGCTGCGACAGCGCCTAAATTCGATTTGTTTATTTAACCTCGACCTTTGCACCCGCGGCCTCGACCTTTTTCTTGATCTCATCCGCCTCTTGCTTGGTCACGCCTTCCTTGATCGTCTTGGGTGCGCCTTCAACCAGCGCTTTAGCCTCTGCAAGGCCGAGTCCGGGAACTGCGCTCCGCACCTCTTTGATCACCGCAATCTTGTTTGCGCCCATTTCTGCCAGGACCACGTCAAACGTTGTCTTTTCCTCGGCTGCTGGCGCTCCTGCCCCGGCTGCTGCCCCTCCAGCGGGTCCCGCCGCGACTGCCACTGGTGCAGCGGCGCTAACGCCCCACTTTTCTTCAAGCTGCTTAACCAATCCAGCAATCTCGAGAACCGAAAGGTTACTGAGTTGCTCCACCAATTTATCTGTATCTGCCATTTTAGTTTTTCCTCCAGTTGCCGCCTCCGAAAGCCTTCGAAGAATTAAAACCGATAGCCATCAGCTCGGACAATTTTCGTTTTGCTTTTGCTTGTAGGGCAACCGCTCCGGTTGCCGCGGCAGGCGATGCGCCCGCCCTACAAATTCTTATGCTGCAGGTACGCCCTCCTTTTCGGCTTTCGCGTTCAACAATCGCGCTAGCGCCGCACCGGGTTCGTTGAACAGACGCACTAGACGCGTCGCCGGGGACAATAGCAGCCCCAACAATTGCGCCTGTAAAATTTCACGCGACGGCAAGTCCGCCAAAGTCTCCAATTCTGCAGTGGAAAGCGCTGCGCGATCAACAAAGCCAACCCTGAGTGCAGCCAGCTTAAACTCGCCCGCAAAGGTCTTAAAAATCTTGGCTACCGGGGCTACATCCGCTTTCCCCGTAACAACCGCAGTTTGCCCCGCGAACTGGTCACCCACTTCCGGGAAACCAGAATCCGCCATCGCGCGCTTGAGAAAACTGTTCTTCACCACGTGCACCTCGGCGCCCGCGGGAACGAGTCGACTTCGCAACTCGCTAAAATTTGATACCTTCATGCCGCGATAATCGGTCACGAGCACAAAAGGCGAGCGTTTCAATGCCTCGGACAACTCTGAAACAATACTGGCTTTTTCTGGTCGCATACTGTCGAGCTAATTATTCCGGTCCTACAATCCGCTCAGATATGGATTCGGATCGATGCGGACGCCGGGGGACATAGTCGCACTGATTGTCACACCTTCAAGGTAGCGTCCCTTAGCCGTCGCCGGACGAGCTCGGACTACGGCTTCAATCACCGCATTTGCGTTCTCCACCAGCGCGTTTTCTTCAAAGGAGAACTTTCCTACCGGCACGGCAACGTTGCCATTCTTATCGAGCTTGAATTCAACGCGGCCCGCTTTCACCTCCTGCACGGCTTTGGCGGTGTCTTCGGTGACGGTCCCCGTCCGGGGGTTGGGCATCAGCCCGCGCGGACCGAGCACTTTCCCCAGTTTCCGCACTTCGGCCATCGCCGCGGGTGTAGCGATCGCGACATCAAAATCTTGAAAGCCTTCCTGGCATTTCTGGATCAAATCTTTCATGCCGACGAATTCCGCGCCGGCGTCTGTGGCTGCCTTGGCCGCTTCGCCTTCTGCGAAAACGAGCACTCGCACCTTTTTCCCGCTGCCGTGTGGAAGCGGGCAAGTCCCCCGCACCATCTGATCGGATTGCTTCGGGTCAACCCCAAGGCGAAATGAGAGCGTCACCGTCTGATCAAACTTGGTCGGGGAGAATTTCTTCAGCGTCGTGACCGAATCAGCGAGACTGTAGTTTTTCGTCCGATCTACTTGCTGCGCCGCCGCGCGATAACGTTTGCTTCGATTTGTTGGCATTGTTCGGTGCAGTTCAAACGCCGCTCGCTGCTTTAGCAGTCAGGCTCCTGCTTAATTATCCCGCCCAAACCGGCGAGCGGGACATCGAACGTAGCGGCGTTTTTCCCCATGTCAAAGGGATAACGACGATCCGCGTCCAGGAGCGACGGCTTGGGCAGCCGTCGATTTCAGCTGTGACGGTTGGGAAGCCGTCACTCCTTGAGTCTTTGTCGAATGATTCTGCCTTCCTTCATAACGAATGACACCCGCTCCGTTGCCGTGATGTCTGCAGTTGGATCGCCGGGCACCGCGATCACATCGGCCAGTTTTCCTTTTTCCAAGGTGCCCACCTTTTGAGCAATCCCCAAAAGCTCGGCGTCGTTAGCCGTCGCTGATTTCAATGCGTCAATCGGGCTCATGCCCAAGTCCACCATCAACTTGAATTCCTTTGCGTTTTGTCCGTGCGGAAACACCGCTGCGTCCGTTCCAAATGAAATCCTGACACCCTTCTTCACGGCATTGCGAAACATCTCGGACCGAGCGGCCGTAGCCGCCTTGGCTTTCGCCTGTAACGCGGGCGGATAATTGTCGATCTTGCCCATGACCCATTCGCTCGCCATCAGCGTGGGTGTAAGAAATATGCCCTTCTTCTTCATCATCGTTAGCGTGTCCGGCTTCAAAAAAGAGCCGTGTTCAATCGAATCGACGCCCGCTTCAATGGCCTCACGCGCAACCTCGTCGCCGTGACAATGGACGGCGACTCTTTTTCGCAATCGATGGGATTCATCAACAAGCGCGGCCATTTCAGCCGGAGTCAATTGTGGAGTGTCGACTTCATCAGTAAGCGATAGTACGCCGCCAGAAACTGCAGCCTTGATCACGTCTGCGCCGTTCTTGACTTCAAAGCGGACCGTTTTTCGAATTTCATCGGGCCCGTTTGCAATGCCATCCGTGTAGTCCGGCTCGCGTCCGAACAGAAAATCGCGAAATCCATTCGTCGGATCGAAGTGTCCGCCGGTCGCTCCGATTCCCTTGGTTGCGACCAGCATTCGTGGGCCGACGATCACCCGTTTGTTGATTGAATTTCGGAGCGCCACGTCGACAAACTCGTGGCTTGCCACAAAACGACTGCCCAGGTCGCGCACTGTTGTAAACCCGGCTTCAACAGTTACTCGGGCAAATTCGGTCGCTCGAATCGCGTGCTCAGACACGTTCAGGTCAAGTTCTTGCAGTCGCCGTTCGTTGTAATTGCCGGAGAAATCCTCGGTGAGATGCGTGTGTGCATCCATGAAACCGGGACAAAGCGTCGTATCGCCAAGGTCCACGACACGTGCGCCATCGGGAATCAGGAGATTGCTTCCGGCGTCTACAATCTTGTCGTCCTTAACGATGATTACGCCGTTCTGCACTAGAGAGTTCGCTTTGCCATCAAACATTCGCGCAGCTTTGAGCACGATTAATTCATCAGCTGCGGACGTAGCCGCGCCAAAACAGAACAAAGTTAGAACCACATAACTCGCGATTTTCATGCCGTCGCTTTAGAGGCAAGCAACGGCCCTGGCAAGAGAGGAATATGAACGTGAAGTCCTGTTACGGATTTCGGAGTTTCGCTTCGCTTTCCGCAAGTCCTTTCCACGCGTCTGCGAGATTCGGATCGAGCGCCAACGCCTCTTTGAAAGCGACAATGGCCCGCTCGTGGTGATTGAACATCGCCAAGTACTTGCCACGATTGGTGAGCATTCTCGTATACGCCGGCAAAATCTTAGTGTTTGCAACATCATCCTTCTCAAAACGCACCGTCCCATCAGCCAATCCCCGCATTCGGAGATGCGGGCTGGGGGATTCATCAAAGGTTTGGCCAGTGGCGAGATTGAAAACCAGCCCTTGCGGCACGAGTTGATAGGTTTGAGGGATCCATTGGGTCAAGTAGCTGTTTAGTTGGTCGGGGATCAGCAGCTCATTCGTGATATAAACTGGCGCGACCTTGATTTCATTCCTGACGATTGCCTGAATCATGTCCAGGAATGCCATGCTAATCCTTTGAGTAAGCTCCCGGTTCCGGGTAAAAGCCGCAGGATCCCGTTCCCATTGCTTTAAGATTTCAACATACGGATCGATCTTTTCCCTCGACCGCTTCATCAAACCGGCATGCGCGTGCTTCAGATAATCGAAATACCACGAGCGGCGCAGCAGATTAATATCTATCGCCTTCACATCGGGACGGCGCCGTTCTACCTCTTGCACGTACAGCATGGGAGATGCGACCTGCCAATCTTGCGTCAGCAATAGTCCATTGGGTGCGATCGTGCTGAACAGGTTCTGCACATAATCATCCGCAATGAAGTAATGCTTGCGATTGTTGAATGGCCAATTCGCCGCAAATGCTGTAGCCGATGTCAGGACAATCGTTGTCGCAACAGCCACTGATGGTGTCCATATCGGCGAACGTCTGGAAGCAGCAAGTTGAATCAACCAGTGAATTCCTAGTCCCGCCGCAATCGCGATCGAAATGAACGCCGGCAAATAATACGCATCCTTGTCCTCGGCAATTTCGTAGCTAAGCGCGTAAGCGAGGTCGGCGAGCAGGATCAACAGCAAAAACCAAAAAGCTGTGCGGTCGCGCTTGTAGGCGCTCGTGAGGCCGGCCCCCGCCAGAAACAGCGTTATGGGTAGCCATGGAAAGCCAAACTCACGCAAGGCCATTCGACAAAACTCAATAAACTGCGGTCCCATCGTCGACGTCGAAAAAGAAAAGAACACCCGATACTGACGGCCGGTGATATGCCACCAGATTTCCTGGAGCGACCGAGCATTTCCCCAGTTCATCGCGGGTGAGCGCGACGCTGCCCACGGCAGATAACTGTAGACAAGGATCAACGCACCAATCGAAATCAGCGCAGAATATAAAAGGCGCCGGCTGGCGAAGAACTTCAGACCTTCTGTCCTGTAAACAACCACAGCAATCGCCGGAAGCGTCAATGCCACTGTCACGTGATGAACACCCATCGCGAGGCCGAATACAAAGGCGGCCGCATAAATCCATTTGTCATGTGTCGTCTCCGCCGCGCTGGAATTCGTTCGAGTTTCAATGATCAGCCTTCGCCACCGAGCGCTCAAAATGAAAACGAGCACGATTAGCAACGCGTTGAGGGCGTAGACTTCGGTGATCGTCGCATACGCCCAAAGCGTGCGGGAGAAAGCCATCAGCAATCCCGCGCCAACCGCGGGCACGAATATCAAAAGCCCGCGGGTTTTTGAACGGTCAGTATCGCTACTTTGCCGCGCAGCCTTGTTCCTTTGGCGAGGTGAAGCAAAACAAGAAGCCGTAACAATTAATTCGGCCACGACGAGCGTAAGCATTGCGGAGGCAAGCGCAGCGAAAACAGCCGACGAAAAATTGATTCGCACAGCAACGTTTCCGACAGGCACAAGGGACGCGAGATGCGCGAGCATGGTCCACAGTGGAACACCCGGCGGATGCGCCACTCCGAGCCCGAACGCCGCTAAAATTAACTCGCCGCTATCAGTTGGAGTAACCGTGGGGGCGAGCGTCCAGCTGTATACGACCAGCGCAACAAGAAACACTGCACCTGCGCACACCAGTTCCGCCTGAGACCACGACGTCGTTTTGGCACTCGCCTCGCGGGCAGATTTTACGTCGCGAGGAATCTGTTTTTGAGATTGCGCGCCTTTCGTGACCCCGCGAGCCATGGCGTATCGTGTCGCAAACTGGCGTGCCTGCAAACCATCAAAGCGATGCGAGGACGCATCGCACTCACAAAGTCCAGCTCCCGGCGGACGAACCGGAATACGGCTCTCAACGTATTTTGCGCGAGGCGCTTTCGGAGTCCGATGCGTGCTCGCATCGCTTTCTCGTGCAACAAAGAACCCTTGTTTCGCTTGTGCAGTTCATCTTCAATACCGCGACATGAAACGGCCGCTTTCGGTTGCAGTGCTCTCCGCAGTTTTTGCGACAAATATGGTCGCGCAATCGCCGACTCCGGCTTCGTCCCCAGCACAACCACCTTCGGACTATGACGTGCGCTGGGGCGTGAAAATTCCAATGCGCGACAAAGTCGAACTGAACGCGACGCTATATTTGCCAAAGACTCCGGATGGCTCGCTGCCGAAGACGCCGGTAATCTTTACTCTGACGCCGTACATCTCGGACACATACCATGCGCGCGGCGCCTACTTCGCGTCACATGGTTATGTGTTTGCGCTTGTGGACGTTCGTGGCCGCGGCAATTCCGGCGGCGAATTCGAGCCCTTCGCAAATGAACCGCGCGACGGACATGACGTGGTTGAATGGCTGGCGCAGCAACCATTCTGTGACGGCAAAGTGGCCATGTGGGGCGGTTCGTATGCGGGCTATGATCAATGGGCAACGGCGAAGGAATTTCCGCCTCATTTGGCGACGATCGTGCCCGCTGCCGCAGCGCATCCCGGTCTGGATTTTCCATCGCCCAACAACATCGGCATCTCTTACGACGTGCAATGGTTCACGTTCACCAGCGGGCGAACTCCACAGAACAATCTTTTTGCCGATCAAAAATTCTGGCGCACAAAGTTTTTGGACGCTTACAAAAAGCATCTCCCTTTCAAATCACTCGATTCATTCGTGGGAAATCCGTCGGTTAACTTCCAGCGCATACTCAAGCATCCTATGGCGGACGCTTACTACGACGCGATGCTGCCTACGCGTGAGCAGTTTCAAAAGATCGCGATGCCGATCCTCACAATTACAGGCCAATACGACGGTGACGAACTGGGTGCGCTCACGTATTACCGGGACCATCTCGCCAAGGCCTCGCCGCAAGCGCGCACCAAGCATTTTCTCGTCATCGGACCGTGGGACCATGCCGGCACTCGCACGCCGACGGATGAAGTCGCTGGCGTAAAGTTTGGCCCGGGAGCCATCATCGATTTGAACGATCTGCACCGCCAGTGGTACGACTGGACTATGAAAGCCGGCCCGAAACCGGCCTTCCTCAAGAATCAGGTCGCGTATTATTTGCTGGCGCCCGGAAACTCTGGCGCGACAGGCGAATGGAAATATGCCGACAGCTTTGAGACGCTGACAGCGAATCCAAAGACTTTTTACCTCGATTCGAAAAACGGCGATGCAAACGGCGTCTTTCACTCGGGCGTGCTGAACGAAAAGGAACCGAACACTGGCACGGATACCTTTGTTTACGATCCGTTGGATACACGTCGCGGCGAAAACGTGGAGGGAACCGATTCAAAAGAAAAAACCGCCGCGATCGATCAGACGTTCGCTTTAAGCATCGGCAAGGACGGGTTGGTTTATCATACCGATCCGCTGCCGAACGAGACGCCGTTGGTCGGTTGTCCGGCTGTCAATCTGTGGGTATCGATCGACACGCCGGATGTCGATCTCGAGTGCGACCTGTACGAAATTCAGCCCGACGGCACCAGCATTGCCTTCTGGAGCGACCTACGCAGGCTGCGTTATCGCGAATCGTTGCATGAAGCGAAGCTGGTGACGCCGGGTGAAATTGTGCGCTGCGATTTTAATCCAGGCTTGTTCGTAGCGCGTCGTTTAATGAAAGGCAGCCGCTTGCGCCTGGTCGTTACGGCAGTGAACTCCATTTCGTGGCAAAAGAATTATTGCTCAGGCGGAATCGTCGCCGAAGAGACAGCGAAGGATGCGCACACCTGCACCGTGCAGGTATATCACGATCCCGAGCACCCAAGCGCAATTCAACTGCCGCTGCGCTGAGTCGTTTTTCGCTTAGTTCCTTTTGCCCGCCGGACGATGCTGCCTTGTTGCGACGCAAATCGCGCTCCACTTTTTGACTACGGATAATTTTCGATCGTCCACCGCCAGCGTTTATCCTTCGTGTCGAGAAACCGATCGAATGAGCCTGGGCCTTTCTGCTGGTATTCGCGCCAAAACGCGATTCGCCCATCTCGCAATTCCACTACTACGATGCCATGATCTGCTGTTGGCTCGTTCGCCTCACCAAAGGAATATTCTCCCGCGCCGATTTGACGGGCTTCATCAAACCACAAGTTGTGAAACCGCATGAACGTTCCCGGTTTCAGCGCGGCAAAATACGGCCGTAACTGGGAGTGCCCCTTGTAGAATTGAACGTCAGGCGGTTCCATGTAGATCGCGTCTTCAGTGAAACAGGCCAGGGCTTGCTCTGTGTTTTGCTGGCTCCAGCCATCGGCGAGCCGGTCCATCAATTCGCGAAAGGCAGCGGCATTTAGGTGTTTCTCAGCGTTTGGTGATCTTTGGCCACAGGCGAGAAGAACAAACAACGAAAGGCAGACGCAGATTCGGCGCATCGATTTCGTCTTAAAAGCTGTATCGATTTTAGATCGCAAAGAGGCCAACGGAAGCTAATCATCGCCGCAATGAGTATGCATTGCCAATGGCTCAAAGCGGTCGTTTGCGTTGCTTTTCTCTGCGGCTTGAGACCAAGCGCACCTGCGCAGACTGAGGCGTTAGGCAAACTGGCAGATGATTTTTGGGCATGGCGCGCGAAATACGCGCCATTCACAGCCGACGACGTCAATCGGATCGAGCGGCCCGGCGGAATGCGCGATTGGTCGCGTGCGACCATTGACCAGCGAAGAAAAGATTTGGCCGGATTTGAAGCGCGCTGGAAGAAATTAGATCCCGCGCAATGGCCGATTCCGAAGCAGGTCGACTACAAATTGATTGGCTCAGCATTGTCCCGTGTTCGTTGGGAACTGGAACTTAATCCGCGCTGGAAACGCGACCCGAATTTTTATATCGACCAAACGCTCACCGCGTTGGCGGAAGCGCTTATAGTCCCAGCGCCGTACGATGAAGCGCGCAGCCGGGAAATTCTCACCCGCATCGAAAATATCCCGTCGATCCTCCAACAAGCTTCGAAGAATCTCGAGAATCCGCCGGCGCCGTTCGCAACCGCCGCGGCCCAGAATCTCGACGGCATTCGCGATCATCTGCGCACGATGGCGAGCGCGATCGTCGGGTCGACGACGCTGAAACCAGAAGAGTTAAGCGCCGCGACTGGTCGCGCCGCAGATGCGCTCGAAAAATTTCAGCAACAGCTCAAGGACAAGTTGCCGAAGCTTCCGCAACAAACCGCACTCGGTCGCGACGCGTACATCTGGCTCTTACGGAACGTCGCCCTGATGCCCTTCACGCCCGAGGAACTGCTTGCCATGGGACGACAGGAATGGAACCGGGCGGTCGCGTTTGAGGCATACGAGAAGAACCGCAACAAAGACATGCCGCCGTTAAAGATGGCAACGGACATTAATACGTGGATTAAAAATGCAGCTGAAAAAGAACTTCAAGTCCGCAAGTTTCTCGAGGAGCGCGGCATTCTCACAGTACGGAAGTGGGTCCAGCATTACACGCTTCGGCAGACGCCGGAATATTTACGCGCGCTTGGGTTTACCGAGCACGACGATTTTACATCGCCGTCGCGACTAAATGAAGATTGCATCCGGTACGTGCCTGAGCTGTCGGAGAAACTTGGCTACTTCTGGCGAGCGACAGCGATGGATCCGCGGCCCATCACTGTCCACGAAGGAATTCCCGGCCATTATTTTCAACTTTGCCTCTCGTGGAGAAACGAGGATCCGATTCGCCGTCACTACTACGATTCCGGTGCCAATGAAGGGATCGGTTTTTACGCGGAAGAAATGATGTTGCAGGCCGGTTTGTTCGATGACAGCCCGCATACCCGTGAAATCATTTACAATTTCATGCGGCTTCGAGCGCTTCGCGTGGAAGTGGACGTGAAACTCGCGCTCGGCGAATTCACGCTCGAGCAAGCTGCAAAATATCTTCAGGAGGAAGTCCCGATGGATGAACAGACCGCGCGGCAGGAAGCGATCGCGTTCTCCACCAGCCCCGGCGGAGCGATGACTTATCAGATCGGGAAATTACAAATCCTGAAATTTCTCGCCGACGCGTGCATGCAACAGGGCGACAAATTCAATCTCCGTGCCTTCCACGATTTCGTTTGGGAAAACGGCAACGTACCGATTGCGTTGCAGGAATGGGAGTATTTGGGAAAAGACTAGGAGATTAACAAAAGTTCGCTTCGGCGAGGGCGCCGAAACCAGGTCGCCGCGGCGACTGCTCCCCATCCATGAAATCCGCTTGATCCGCAGTGGGCCTTAATCGACGACTTCGAGACCCATTTGCCGGGCCGTACCGGCGATGATGCGGAAACCGGCTTCGTCGTTACGCGCGTTCAGGTCTTTACGCTTGGTGTTCACGATGTCCATCACTTGTTTGCGCGTGACCTGTCCGACCTTGGTCTTGTTAGGCTCCTTCGAACCAGCAGCAATGTTGGCAGCTTTCTTGAGCAGAACAGCCGCTGGCGGACTCTTGGTGATGAATGTGAACGACTTGTCTTTGAAGACAGTGATCACCACTGGGAGAATGTCGCCGGCTTGCTTCTGTGTGGCGGCGTTAAATTCCTTGCAGAACGCCATGATGTTCACGCCGCGCGGACCGAGTGCGGTACCCACTGGAGGCGCGGGATTAGCTTGTCCTGCCGGAATTTGCAGTTTGATGTGTGCGATTACTTCTTTGGCCATTTGGGAAAGTTGTTAGTTGAGAGTTGATTGTTGACAGATCTTAGCCGCGCTCGACCTGCCAGTATTCCAGTTCCACCGGCGTGGCTCGACCGAAAATGGTGACGGAAACGCGCAGCTTGCCGCGCTCGGGATCGATTTCTTCGACGACACCGGTCTGATTTTGGAACGGACCGTCGGCGACCTTCACGGTTTCGCCAACTTCGAAGCTGACTTTCGGTTTCACCTTCTCCTCGCGCTCCTTCATCTGAGCGAGCATGCTTTCCACTTCCGATTGCCGCATCGGGATGGGTTTGTCCTTGGTCCCGGCAAACCCAATCACACCGGGCGTATTGCGGATGAAGTACCAGGTGCGTCCGACCAGTTGATTGTTTTCGTCGAGCAAGTGCATATTAACGATCAAATAACCGGGGAAAAATTTCCGAGTGGTTTCAGTCTTCTTGCCTTTTTTGATTTCCGATACGCGCTCGGTCGGAAGCAGCACATCGTAAACGAGATCGCCCATCTCTTCGGTCTTGACGCGTTTCACGATGTTCTCGCGCACTTTGTTTTCCTGACCGGAAAGCACATGCACAACGTACCATTGATCTTTCGCTGCGAGTGTTTGTCCCATAAATCAGTGCAATCGAGTGAAGAAGTGCACGACGTTCACCAGGATAAAATCGAACAACGCCACATAGCCACCAAGCAACAGCATCGCGATGGCAACCACGATGGTCGAGTCGACCAATTCCTTGTAGCGGCGGAACCCTTTTTCCTTCGGGTCCCATGGCCACGAGCATTTCTGCAGCTCGACCTTCACCTCGCTGAAGAAGGTTTTGACTTTGGTCATCATTGCTTCGCTACGTGATTCCTTAGCCACACGCCAGGAGGGACTCGAACCCCCAACCGACGGTTTTGGAGACCGCTACTCTACCAATTGAGCTACTGGCGTATTTAATCTTCCTCTCCCGCTTAATCTTCCTCTTCCCGGCCTTCGTCTCAAGTTAGCAGAGTGAGAGGAAGAGGTAGAGGAAAATGGTTAATCCAGAATATCGCTCACGCGACCCGCGCCGACGGTTTTGCCGCCTTCGCGAATTGCGAACCGGATGGTCTTCTCCATGGCTATCGGCGTGCCCAATTCGACCTCGATCGAAATGTTATCGCCAGGCATGACCATTTCCACGCCATCAGGCAATTTGACCGAGCCAGTCACATCCGTCGTACGGAAATAAAACTGTGGCCGGTAATTGGTGAAGAACGGTGTGTGACGTCCGCCTTCCTCCTTACTCAGGACGTAAACTTCCCCCTTGAATTTCTTGTGCGGCGTGATCGAGCCGGGCTTGGCGATTACCTGTCCGCGTTCGACTTCCTCTTTCTTGAGACCGCGTAACAGTACGCCGACGTTGTCGCCCGCGCGTGCTTCATCGAGAAGCTTGCGGAACATTTCGATATCCGTGGCGACGGTCTTCGCCGTTGGACGAACGCCGACGAGTTCGACGTCCGACATTTTCTTCAGAATGCCTCGCTCGACACGACCGGTCGCGACGGTGCCGCGGCCTTCAATGTTGAACACGTCTTCGATTGGCATCAGGAACGGCTGGTCGATTGGCCGCTCGGGCACGGGAATGTAATCGTCGACCGCTTCCACGAGCGCGGTGATCTGCTTCTCCGAGTCGGCGTCGCCATTGAGCGCCTTGAGCGCGCTGCCCCTGACGATTGGGATTTTGTCGCCTGGAAATTCGTATTGCGTCAACAGATCGCGCACTTCCATCTCGACGAGATCGAGAAGCTCGGGGTCGTCCACCATGTCGACCTTATTGAGGAAAACGACGATGGAAGGCACGCCCACCTGTCGCGCCAGCAGAATGTGCTCGCGCGTCTGCGGCATCGGGCCGTCAGCAGCCGAGACAACGAGAATGGCGCCGTCCATCTGAGCCGCGCCAGTGATCATGTTCTTCACGTAGTCGGCGTGACCCGGACAATCGACGTGGGCATAGTGACGTTTGTCGCTGGAATACTCCACGTGCGCCGTGTTGATGGTGATTCCACGCTCTTTTTCCTCTGGCGCGTTATCGATCGAATCGTATTCGCGCACTTCGGCCATGCCTTTTTTATTGAGCACCTTCGTGATCGCTGCCGTGAGCGTGGTTTTACCGTGGTCAACGTGACCGATGGTGCCGACGTTTACGTGCGGCTTGTCGCGTTTAAAAGCTTCCTTAGCCATATCGTTTTCTTTTTACCTCTTTGATTTGGATTTTCCTTGCCGGTCGCAAGCTCACTGAGCCCATGACCGGGATTGAACCGGTGACCTCGTCCTTACCAAGGACGTGCTCTGCCAACTGAGCTACATGGGCTGCTTCTCGCCAACCCAGCGCCTCCCTTGGAAACCCGGGCGGCGAACCGGCCGTGCCTTCCACCAGAGAGTCAAAAATCCCAGAGTCGCGTCAAACATGTATTTGAACGACGGTGGGATAGCCTCGTCCGGCAAAAAGCGTCCGCAAACTAACCTCGCGCACCGTAGTGTCAAAGAAATTTTGGGCTGATTGCGTTAACGAATTCGATGACTGGTTTCGTCTGCTTTTCCGCGCGTAAGCAGACGTACGAGCACAGCAATTATGAGCAGCGCGGCGACACCAATTCCGATGTACAGTGGATTGATTTTGTCCGTCCACCGTTTTTCTTCAGGTGTTGGGCTCGCAATGGGCGGCGTGGGTGAGGGAGACGCGTTCTTCGCCGCCAGCATCGACTGCGCATATTGCATGCGCTGGAAGGTGTCGTTGTCCTGCGGATTGACCTTTATCACGGCTTGGTAATCCGCGATCGCGTTTTCGTACTGCTGCGCCAGACTATAGGTGTACCCGCGCTTGGTCGTCGCTTCCATGTCGTTCGGATTTGTCGTAATTAAAAATGTGTAGTCGGCAATGGCGGCGTCGTAATTTTTCATGCTTCGATACGCCAAAGCACGCCGATCATAGCTCTGCAAATCGTCCGGTTTCTTTTGAATCACGGCCGAAAAATCGGCGACCGCTTTATCCCACTGGTTGAGTCCTATCTCGGCGAAACCACGAAATTTAATTGTGTTGAGATCATCCGGCTTGAGTTCCAACGCCTTATTAAAATCAGCGAGGGCTGCGTCGTACTGTTTGAGTTCGGATAAGGTCTGGCCGTGTTCCGTGTAAGCTGAAGCGTCCTTCGGCGCCAATTCGATGTATTTTGCGAAATCCGCCAACGCGGATTGATACCTGGTAGAGGCGCCTTCGGAGTCTCCCGCTGCCATTGCAGCTCGTGCTCCCTGGCGATAAGCAGTGCCGCGATTTGCGTATCCGCGCGGATCGTTCGGCTTGTCTTTGATCGCCTTGCCGAATTCCTCAGCAGCGGCGTCATAGTGTTTTTCCTGGGCGAGCTGAATGCCGCGTTGCATGTGGTTTCCGCCGCCGCCGCCGCCCTTGGCCGGTTTCGCTCCGTCGACCTGAACAGCCACACAACAAAGAATCGATACGATGGCGACAGTGAGTAGTTGCTTGTTCAACATATGTATTTCTCCTTCTGACCTACTTTTTGCGCGATTTAGCCCTCACAGGCGAGAAAATTTATGCAAGGGCGGTGCCAAAGTTTAAGTGCGCGCATCGGACATGCTGTAGTGTCCGCTGTCTCAGCGGACCAGCGCCTCGCGGAGTGCACGCGGATCCGATACGCTGAGGAAGGCGCACGCTACGGCCGTTGAGAATGCCCAGACCAAGCATGAACCATAAAATGTCGCACGCCCATAACGACGCCGCGTCGCAGCGGAGTGCCAATCTCTCGAAGGGGTACTCCGCAGTTTTTGCTACGGTGTTCATCTGGTCGGTACCGTCGCTTTTCATGTTTCACCTGAACCGGTATTACGATCCGTGGGCGCAAAATTTCTATCGCTACTCCGTCGCATGCATCGCTATTGCGCCGTTATTACTCTATCAAATTCGTCGCGGCGGCCCACGCATCGACATGCACGCGGTGAAACTTTGTTTGCTGCCATGCTTGCCAAACGTGGTGCATCAAGTCACGCAGGTGATGGCGCTTTTCTACATTGGTCCCGGCGTCTACACGATTTTCACCCGGGCTTCAGTCATTTTCACTGCCCTCCTGGCGCTGGCATTTTTTCCAGAGGAACGCGTCGTTATCCGGCAATGGCAATTCCAGGTTGGCACCTTGCTCGGATTAATCGGCGCATTCGGCGTGATCTGGTTTCAGGCGAACGCGAGCTCGCATGACCAGCACATCGCGCTGCCCGGATTGTTCATTGCTTTTACGGCCACGTTCTGCTGGGCGCTTTACGGGGTTCTGATCAAACGCCCGTCAGCTGAGCTTGGATCGATCCGCAGCTTCGGGGTGGTCAGTTTCATTACTTCGGCAATGCTGTTTCCGCTCACCCTCGCCTTCGGCAAAATCGGAACTCCGTTTCATGCCGGCGTGGAAGCGAACCTAGTTCTTATCATCTCGGCCGTAATCTGCATCACGCTCGCCCACGTTTTGTATTATGTGGCGATCCGGGAAATAGGAGTAGCGCTATCTCAAAGCCTCCAACTCCTTTGCCCAGCGATCGCCATGGCGCTGTCAGCCTGGCTCTTTGGCGAACGACTCACACACGCCCAGCTCTGGAGCGCCGGCATTCTGCTTATAGGTGCCTTCCTTGCAATGCGCACCAAGCCAATCGCCACAGCAGAAACCGCTGAAAATATTTAGCTCTTTTTAAGCGCCCGAGCTTTGCGCACAAGCTCGATGAAATCTGCGCGGTAGCCATTCACGTCTGCGCCCATTCCCTGCTGCGCCCATTCGATCACTTGTTGTAGCGAGCCGTTCCCCTTGTATTCGGAATCGCGCAGGATCATTCCAAATTCAGCGACGGCTGCTGCGAATTTTAAGTCACTTGGAGCCGCTGCGAAATCAAATCCTGTATCGCTTACGTTACGCTGAATGACTCCGAGGGAAGCATCATTGCCTCGTGTGTTGAGTTGCAGTTTTGCAGTCAGCATCGATTCGGATGGTTCTTCCCCAACACTCGACATTTGCGCGTGGGCCGCAGTGACCGTGCGCTTCAGCAGCACAACTTCATATAAGGTTGTCAACGTGGATCCGGCCGCTATCGGCTGCGAACCGACGTTCTCTTCGTTCGAATTCTGTGTCTGGGTTTCTTGCCTGTCATAGCCAATCAATCGATACGAGGCTACCCGTCGCGGATTAAATTCGACCTCAATTCTACTGTCCGCACGAACCGAAACATGTTGCTTTCCTTTCAGTCCAATCCGAACCAGCCGATGCTTTGGTTCCCAGGGACAAGTCACAACGTCCAGGTTGAGCGAAAATGGTTCGCCTGCGGTCAGCTGCGGATATTCGTACGGAAAATGGTTGACCATTCCTTCAATGCGCACCGACTCTCGCGGCGGAAGCACACCACCATTAATCGAACGTCGGACGTCGAGATAGGAAGCCGAATTCACCACGAGCGGTACACTCGATCGGGGCTTGCTTATCACTGACACAAACGGCCGTTCGCCAGTAAAAGCATATGGACCAGCGTCAGCCTCGAACTTTTCATTTTGGCTAGGCCGCGCAGCGTCCTCCGCCTCAACAGGAGCAAATTGATTCGGTTGCGCGCCGTCTCCAGCTAAGTGGCGCGGCAGATCCGATCGCGGCTGCCAAGAGTTCCGCGATTCGTTACTGAACATGACTGCGCCAATTACAGCTAAGACGGCGATGAGCGCTGCAATCGCGAGCGGCCCGGCTTTTGACCAAAAAGCATCGCCGTGAATAGCCATCAGTTTTCCGGGTACGACCAATCCTCGCTGCAACTCGAGCTGATACTGCGATCGCAAAACGCGCGCGAGTTCTTGCGTCTCGGCGACAAACCGCTGCACTTCTGGAGAATCAGCACTTGCACGAGCAATTGCTGATCGTTCTGGCTCGTCCAATTCGTTCAGCGCGTATGCTGTCAGCTTGGGGTCATCAACATTCATTCTTACTCATTTGGTTTTGGTTTAAATGGGATGAAATCTTCAGCAACTTGTGCGTAACGCTCTCGCAACGTCTTGAGTGCAGTGTGAAGCAGTACTCCCACATTGTTTGCGGTTGTCTGCATGATCGCCGCGATCTGTTGGTAACTGAGATCGTTTTGGAATTTGAGTTGAATCACTTCCTGCTGCCGCAGCGGCAGGGTACCGACAATTCGCAATAGAAATGCCATCGCTTCCTCTTGCTCGAGCCGGTCGAAGGGCATGGGTTGGTCGCTTTCGCGTCCTTCAATCACTTCCTCGTCGACGTACATCATGCGTCTTTCTTTTCGGCAAACGTTAAGGGCCGCATTTCGGCAAACTGTAAACAACCAGGTGGCTGGCTCATCCTCGCGCCGTAGTGCGCCGTTACGCTGAAACTTGACGAATGTCTCCTGAACAACATCTCTCGCCTGTTCCCTATCACCAGTTATCCGTCGAGCGTATTGAAGAAGCGGGATTTCGAATCGATGAACAATTTCCTCGAATTCCTTCTGCTTTGCTGGTCTGCCGCTTCGCATCGGATCTGATATCTTTCCGACGAGCGCAGAGGATAACACATCCACCAACGGTTAAAGCTAATACGAAACACCCATAAGCGTGTATGTAATCGGCACTTGGACCTTGGTCACACTCCCCGGCCGGAAACGCCATCTTCGAAGCGCATCGCGCGTTGAGTTGTCCAAAATGACGTTGCCACAGCTCTGCGTCATTAAGACATCGGTGACCGTGCCCGAAGTTTGATCGATCGTGAGCAACGCAAGGCCCGATCCGGTCACTCGTTGACGGCGCGCTTCGTACGGATAAACCGGTCGCGGCGCATACGCCACCATTGCTTTCACCGAACGCAACGAGATCGTCGTTCCTCGCACAAGAGATGGCGGCCGTGCGTTGCGATACGGGCGAGCTGGAACTGCTGACGGCTTGTGATTTTCCTCCGGGAAACTGTCCTGATCCGGTTGAATCTCCTCTAACGGCGGTGGTGGAACGAATTCTTCCAGCAACGGAGGCTTTGGTTCGGTTGCATCAACGATGACGACATCCCCAGGCGGCGCGAAACATTCCGGCTTGGCAGTCGGTAATTTATTTTTTGCGAGCGCGACCGCGCCCACATGAATCGCGAGCGCGCTCACGAATGCGACCCAAAAGACCCATCGACTGTGCCGTCGATAAAGCAACGCGGAATTCATATCTATTCCTCCATAAAGGAAGACACGCCACCCCAAAGAAACTTAGGCAGCGATCATGAAATCGCGGTTAACGCGGAACTGTGATTCTGATGCTGCTGGACAGTCTGCGCTGGATTGCATTATCGAGTATTAAGAATCGAGCAATCCAGCAGCCGTTTTTGTCACGTGAATCTCAAAAGCTATCTCGTCACTCGCCAGAAGCTGATCGACCGTACGCTGGACCGCTATTTGCCGAAGGCGAATAGGAAGCCCGCGACGCTTCACCGGGCGATGCGCTACAGTTTGTTTGCCGGCGGCAAACGTTTGCGACCGATTCTGTGTCTGGCTGCGGCTGAAGCTTGTCGTGGCAAGATCGAAGATGCGCTTCCGCTGGCGTGCGCGCTTGAATGTATCCACACTTACTCGCTCGTGCACGATGATCTCCCGAGCATGGATAACGATGATCTCCGACGAGGCCGTCCCACCTGCCACAAGGTTTTCGGCGAAGGCATCGCTGTGCTCACAGGTGATGCTCTATTAACCATTGCGTTCGAAATTGTTTCACGCACCAAGCCGAGGTCACGCTACGGGATGTCAACGTTGTTGCGCGAGATTGCAGTCGCCGCAGGCAGCCAAAAACTGATCGCCGGTCAGGTCGCCGATCTCGAAGCCGAAGGCAAAAACGTCAAACGCCGCGAGTTGCAATTCATTCACGAGAACAAGACCGCTGCGATTTTGAGAAGCTCATTACGTCTGGGTGCGATGAGCGCCAACGCCGATGCTAAAAAGCTCTCCGCGATCACACGGTTCGGGCAAAGGCTCGGGCTCGCTTTCCAAGTCATTGACGACATTCTCGACGTAACACAGACGTCGGAGATCCTGGGCAAGAGCGCTGGAAAGGACGTAGCGGCAAAGAAGGCAACGTTTCCTGCGGTCATTGGGCTCGAGAAATCACGCGTCGAAGCCAGGCGGCTCACGCGCGAAGCGCACAATGCGTTGTCGATTTTTAGTGATCGCGACGCTGAAGCGCTGCATGCGCTAGCGAATTATCTGCTTGAGCGCGAGTACTGAGTTGTCGGTTTTCACGCCAGCGTCAAATTTGGGTTAATCTCCTCGGTCAATTGCGATTCAAATCCGGCGCGCAGTCGCAACAATGCGGCAAATGCAATCATGGCGGCATTATCGGTGCACAACCATGGCTCGACACCCCTGAATTCGATTCCTTTGCGGCTGCTCGCGTCGCCCATTTGGCGGCGTAACTCCTGATTGCAACTGACGCCGCCGCTGATTGTCACGAGATCCACACGATATTTTTGCGCCGCCTCGATTGTCTTTGTCACAAGCACGTCAATGATTGCTTGCTGAAAGGATGCGCAAAGATCCGCCAATAGCTTGTTATCCCGAGCGAAGCAAAGCGGAGTCGAGGGACCCCGTTGAAATTCCTCTTTGGTAACGCCGCGGGATCCCTCGACTTCGCTCGGGATGACACCAATTTTTGGCAACAGGTACCGCACCGCAGTCTTTAGTCCGCTAAAGCTGAAATTCTCCGAGCCGGGCATGCTGCGGGGAAAATCAAAACGTTTCGGATCTCCGCCGCGCGCATACTTCTCAATTTCCGGACCGCCTGGATAACCAAGTCCGAGCATTTTGGCCACTTTGTCGAATGCCTCGCCCGCAGCATCGTCAACGGTGTGGCCAATGAGTTGATAATTCGCCAAGCCACGAACCGCGACCAACATCGTGTGTCCGCCGCTCACGATGAGCGACAGATTTGGCTTAATGTCGCCCTGAGCCCGCATGGTGGACGCGACGCCCCCGTCGCACGGCTCGCTTTTACGCGACGAGGGCGTCGCGTCCACAAAGAATGGCGAGAGCAAATGTCCTTCAAGATGATTGATACCCAGGTACCGTTTGCCGAAGCCGATGGTCAATCCTTTTGCGATTGACGCACCGATCATCAACGAACTCGCCAGGCCAGGGCCAGTGGTGGCAGCAAACACATCAATTTCTGACAACCGAGTTTTCGCTGCGCTCGCAGCGCGATCGAGTAGCCGTGGCGCATGGATCAGGTGATTGCGAGACGCGATCTCCGGTACGATCCCGCCGTATTTCTCATGGGCAGCGACCTGTGATGCGACTTCGCTCGCAAACAACGCGTGGCCGGAACGGTCTCCGCGCAAAATCGCTACTGCTGTCTCGTCACAGGAGGTTTCTAATGCCAGCACTGTCATGTCGAGCGAAGTCGAGACATCCCGTTGCAAAACGTAAAGCAATTCCGCGGGATTCCTCGACTCCGCTCGGAGTGACAGAAACTGCTACTTCTTTACCGCTTCGGCCTTCGGCGCGCTTTGCTGTGCGTAAATCATCACGCCTTTGAGCGCGTCGATCGCGCGCAACATCTGTGGATCCTTGGTCTTGATGATGTTGGTCTCGTCGTCTGGCTTAACGTTGCCCGCGTTGTTGCGCAGCGTATACAGGGCGCGCTCCTGTTCAGCGGTCATACCGACGCGAATGTTCGGCGTCACGCCATTACCTTGAATGACCTGTCTGCTGGGCGTGTAGTACTTGGCCGTGGTAAAACGCACCGCGGATCCGTCCGGCAATTGTAGAACATTCTGCACTGAACCCTTTCCAAAAGTGGTCTCACCGACGAGGACCGCCCGACGCAGGTCCTTAAGCGCGCCGGCAACGATCTCCGCGCCGCTCGCGCTGCCTTCGTTAATCAGCAAGACCATCGGAAAATTCGGACGGTTCTTACTTACGGCGGAAGTAGAGTAATCATGCTGTTGAGAAGAAACTCGACCCTGCGTCGAAACGACCTTTGTGTTGGATGGCAAGAATTGACCGCACACGTCGACGGCGCTGTTCAATAGCCCGCCGGGATTATTTCGAAGGTCAAGTATCAGCGCCTGCATGCCTTGCTTCTGTAAATTATCGATCGCCTTCGATAATTCGTCGGCTGTCGGTTCGTTGAACTGGATCAGCCGGATGTAACCAATCCTGAATGGACCGGTCAGCTCCGGCGGCAGCAATCTTTCTCCCTTAACACTTTGGATTTTTATTTCTGCGCGCTGGAGCGTGTGCTCCTTGATTTCCTTCGTTGACGGCCGCAACAGCGTCATACTGACTTTTGCGCCCGCGGGCCCCCGCAGAACGTTGATCGCGTCCTGGAGATCCATTCGGTCCGTCGACATGCCGTTGATCCGCAAGATTTGGTCGCCGGAAAGAATTCCCGCCTTCGCGGCAGGCGTATCCTCCATTGCCGTGACGACCGTAGGCAGGCCGTTTTTCATTGAGACCTCGATGCCGAGACCGTTGAAGCGGCTGCGCGTGTCATCCTGCATGTCTCGAAAATCATTGGGATCCATGAACTGGCTGTGCGGATCCAGTGACGAAAGCATTCCCTTCATTGCAGCGGTAACGAGATCGTGATAGCTGGTCTTGTTCTCATCGACGTAATCCTGCCGGATGAGCTCTAGGGCTTTTGCGAAAATGGCAATCTGCGAGTAGCCGTTATCCTCTTCAGTCTTTGGCGGCTGCACTTCCTGCGCGAAAACGCCGGGAATAGCGCCGAATAGGACGCAAGCCAGCAACGGAATGATCAAGATCCGCCTCATGTTTTGCCCAACCTCCGAGAACGGGACAATCGCTCATGAGCAAATTTTGGCAACGCCCAACGCGCAGTCTTGTCTGTAGTGAGACTCCACTCTGAGATTCGCAAAATGAATGATGCTCTAGTTGTCATTACCACCGGGCTCAAGCCGGGTGTTAATGAGAGCGCTGCGCGGAAACCGTTGCAGCTTCTCATGATTTTGCTGGCGCTTTCGTTCGTTAGCGCGGTTTTCGCCGCGCCGCAGGACGCCGAATACGAAGGGGTCGCCGAGGAATACGTAAAGACATATCTCGCCGCTCACCCGCTACAGGGAACCGCTCTCGGTCTTCACGAGTACGACGGCAAAATTAGCGATTACAGCCGCCTCGCGCTCGAAGCTGAACTCCACCGGCTTCGGCGATTCGATGATCGGCTGGCCAAGTTTGATCCAGCGAAACTGAGTCAGCGGCAATCCATCGACCTCCGAATTCTGCAGGCCGCGGTAAAGCGCGAACTGTTTGAAATGCAGGACATGTCGACGTTCGAACGGAACCCGATGGTCTATGCGCGTGCGGGTGACGTGAACGTCTATATCAAAAGGAATTTTGCGCCGCTTGAGGACCGCGTTCGCAGCCTGGTCGCTATAGAATCGCAAATTCCAAACATCCTCATTGCAGCGCGAACAAACCTCGATGAAAAGCTTCCCAAGCCGTTCATCGAGCTTGCAATCCAAATCGCCAGAGGTTCAGCCGATTTTCTAAAGAAAGATCTCGTTGCCGCTGTGAGCGGCCTGAAAGACGAACAGCTCCGCGTCGCATTTCAGGCAGCCAACCGCAAAGCGGCGAACGCGCTCAATGATTACGCAACATGGCTGGAACGGGAGAAACTTCCAAAGGCCACACTGGATTTCGCTCTCGGCGAAGAAAAGTTCGGGCGCTTCCTGGCGCAGACGGAACTGGTCGATCTTCCGCCACAAAAAATTCTCGATATCGGCATGACACAATTAGAAGCCGAACAGGACGCATTCGCCGAGGCGGCGAAAAAGATCGATCCGAACAAACCTGCGATTGAGGTTTTTAAGCAAATCCAGAGCGAGCATCCGGCTTCGGACAAATTGATTCCGGACATTGCCAAAGACTTGGACAAGCTTCGCAAATACGTTGCGGACCGTAAGTTGGTCGGAATTCCGTCGGCGATTAGAGCGAAAGTAAAAGAGACTCCGCAATATCTGCGCGCCACCTCCTTTGCCTCGATGGACACCCCGGGCCCATTCGAGAAGCGTGCCACGGAGGCCTATTACTATGTCACTCCTACGGAAGAGGATTGGCCGAAGAAAGAAAAGGAGGAGTGGCTCACCGCATTTAATTATTACACTTCCGATGTTACTTCGATCCACGAAGTCTATCCCGGCCATTATGTGCAGTTCCTGCATCTGAATGCCTCGCCTGCCAGCAAAGTAGAAAAGATCTTCGGTAGCTACGCCTTCATTGAAGGCTGGGCGCATTACTCCGAAAAAATGATGATCGACGAAGGCTTCGGCAGCCCATCCAACTCCAGTCCGAGCGAAGACGATGTGAAACGCGCGGCAAAATACCGCATGGCGCAGGCTGACGAAGCGCTCCTGCGTCTTTGCCGGCTATGTGTGTCCATCAAGGTGCACACGCAAAACATGTCCATTGATGAAGCGACAAGGTTTTTTCAGGACAATTGTTACTACGAACCAAAGCCCGCGCGCCAGGAAGCCATGCGTGCCACCTTTGATCCGGGTTACTTGAATTACACCCTTGGCAAACTGCAGATCCTGAAATTGCGCGACGACTACAAGGCGCAACAGGGCGACGAATTCTCACTGCAAAAGTTCCATAACGAATTGCTCAGCCACGGCATGCCGCCCATTCGTCTACTGCGGGAAATCATGCTCAAAGATCAGAGCAAGTGGGACCAGGTGCTGTAACACAGGCATCCTTGCCTGTTTCGTCGCGCAGGCTTCCAGCCTGCAAAGCACACGGAACACGGCTGCCGTCGCAATGCCGCCCTGCATTGCGTCTCTTCGCGCTTTCGGGTAAGATTCGCATTCGAAAATCATCATGACCGAGCTGGTTTCAACAATGGCCGATAAGATCGACCGCACGATGCAGCGGGTAATTCCGCTGGCGTATCGGGTGCGACGAACTGGCCGCCGGCTCGTGCGTCGGGCCTTGCGCAAGCCGCGCAGTGTCTCCGAAGGGCCGAACCTCCTCCCGTTGTTGATTCAGGTGCTGGCGAGTTTCACCAAAGCCGACGGCGTCATCATGGAGGAAGAGATCGACTCGAGCCTCGGCTTTCTGCGTTACGACTATCCGGAAGCGGTTTATTCCGAGCTACGACAGTTGTTTCGCCAGGCGCTTTACGAGCAGCAGGACCTCGCGGCCATGGCGCAAAAACTCGGGATGCAATTGAGCACGGAACGCAAGATCATGCTCGGGGTCCAACTGTATGATCTCATCTCGCAAGCGGGTTTGAAGCAGGAACAGGTCGTCGCGTTCTATTCGTTCATGTCGCAGATGGGTATGGCTGCGCAAGCGATCGACATCGTTTATCAACTCAACGCATCAGAAGAATCTGACCCGTCGATTTACCAGCATGGCGCGTCGCCGCTGGAATCGCTCTCGTTCGGGCCGGACGGCAAGGCGGATATCATTCTGAAGAACCTGACCGAAGCCGATCGGCTGATGGCGTTCCGCTATCACGACCTGATTCTGTTGAAAAACTATAGTGGCCAAAACGTCTCCGTGCGCGGGAGACCTTTGGTGCGTGGCGGGTTCTGTCGAATTTACCCCGGCCAACGAATCTTGATCGGCGATCAGGTGCTCAGCTACCAGGAGCTGGCGCAATATTTCAATGCCAAAAAGAACGTCTCGCTTCCGGAAATCTTTATCCGGGTAACTAAAGACGCAGAGCAAGTGCAGCTGGAGCGTTCACGAACGCGAGAAAGTGCGCTGCGAGTCACTTTCGGACTCAAAGTGCGGGTCAAAGCATTGCGCGACATCGATGCGGAGCTCAAGGGAGTACGCCTCAAAGCTGGGACTCAGGTCGACACGACACTGGAAGATAAAATTATTTTCCACAACGACACCGAGCTGGATTTGAACGACCTGCGTCGCCGCGCACGCGCGCTCGGCGGACGATTCCAACTGAAAGCGTCGAAATCGGAATATCTGGTGTCGAATGATCCGAGCCGCCTGCAAGCCGACGATATCCTGCTTTCTCCCGGCACGGCCGGAGATGTGCTGCTGAAGATATTTTGCGATTACGATCGGCGAGTAGGCACGCTTGAGGTCATTGAAGCGGACCGTCGAATCATGGTGGGCGACGATTCGGTCCGCACGACCGCGGAACTCAAGGACGGCGATATCATTCGAATCGATGTCGGGCAGGTTCTGCGATGCAATTTTTCGGAACGCATCATCGAGGAAGAGCGGAACATCATTCGCAGCCTCGAGCTGAACGAAATCACACACCGTTTTGGCAAAGGCGAGATTGGCCTCGACGGAATTTCGTTCTCCATCACGCGTGGAGAGCTTGTTTGCGTGATGGGCGCAAGCGGTGCGGGCAAAAGCACACTGATGCAAGTGCTTGCCGGCCAGCTCCAGCCGACCAGCGGCGAAGTTTTGCTTAACGGACAATCTCTCTACCGAAACCTCGACGTTCTGAAGCAGTACATCAGCTACATGCCGCAACAGGACGCGTTCGACGAGCACCTCACCATTGGTGAAAATTTGCAGTTCGCGGCAGCGATCCGCGCACCACATCTCTCGAAGCGCGACCGCGTCCGGCGATTGGACGCAAAGCTGATCGAGCTCGGTCTAAGCGAACGTCGCGACGCGGTAGTGGGCAGTCCCGAAAAGAAGACATTGAGCGGCGGCGAACGAAAACGGCTCAACATCGGGCTCGATATGATCGGAATGTCGGACGTTTATCTGTTCGATGAACCGACTTCCGGTCTCTCGTCGAAAGATTCCGAGCATGTAATCGAAATCATCCGGAGCATGGCGCATAACAAAATCGTCATCGTTACCATCCACCAGCCGAGCTCGAAGATCTTCCAGATGTTTCAGAAGGTGATCTTGCTCGACAAGGGTGGGCGGCTCGTGTTTTTCGGCGCGCCTTCCGATGCCTTGCGGTATTTCGCCGAAGCGGAACACCAACACCAATTCGGTGCTGAACTAGGCGCTTGTCCATCGTGTGGAACTACACGGCCGGAATTCATCTTTGATGTACTCGAGACGCCGCTGCGCGATCTGAGTGGCGATGTCATCTACGAAGAAAACATCCGTGGCCAACTGGTTCCATCCCGCCGTTACTCACCGGATTTTTGGCGCGACAAGTACGAAGCGTTCCGTTTGATCCAGGACGTTAAACAAGTCTCCCTGCAACAAGAGGAGGCTGATCCGTTACCGGTCGCACCAGCGCAAAGGAAACGTTTGCCACTGCGGTGGCACGATGAGTGGACGCAATTTCGTACGGTGCTGCGGCGTGCTTTCACGAGCAAACTACGCAACCGGGCGAATCTCGTGATCACCATAGGTGTCTCGCCAGTGCTAGCGCTGCTAATTGGAACGATCTTGCGGTACTCGGAGACCAGCACATACGATTTTGCTTCGGCTTATCATATCCCGACGTTTTTATTTCTCGGTCTGATCGTCGCAATGTTTCTCGGGCTGACAAATAGCGCCGATGACATCATCCGGGATCGGCCAGTGCTGCAACGCGAGCGCAACATCAAGGTGCGCCTGTCCTACTACGTAATCTCCAAGACGATCACGCTCGGGTTCTTTGCGCTCATTCAATGCGTTCTTTTCGTGCTGATTGGCAATTTCGTCCTGCAAATTCGCGGCATGTTCTGGCTCGACTTGACCATAATGTTCCTAACGGCGATGAGCGGCGTAGCGCTGGGTCTCGTTATCTCGTCTCTCGTGGCCGACCCGAAAACTGCGGCCAATATCGTCCCGCTGGTTTTGATTCCGCAAATCATCATGGGCGGCGCGCTCATCAAATATGAGGACATGAACCGGAACCTCGGCCTGCTTTATTCCTTTTCGCACTGGTTTTCCGAACATCCGAACTCGGAAAAGACGAGAAAATCGGAGAGCAAGCTACAGGTGCCGCTTGTCTGCCAGTTCATCGCCATGCGTTGGTCGTATGAAGAAATGATTGTTGCCCAAGCCAAGTTCAATCCCCTTACGAAGCGCCAGGACCGCGCTCATGACGAAATTCAAAAGCTCGCACCGAAAGCGGAGACGCCTCAGCAACGAGCGCATCTTAACGATTTGAAAGACGTATTGGCAATGCTCTCGGGGTTGGAAGGACCGTCCGCGCGGGACGTCGACCGATATCTGAAGCAGGTCGATCCGGTCATTGCGGGAAAGCAAAGATTCGATCGCTCATTGTTCAAAGACGCGAAGGGGCCAGTCACAGCGGACCAACTCTACGTGAACCAGAAGGTGTCGGACCTAATCTCAAGAGCCGAAATGGAGCAGACCGACTACCGCCGCGGCAATAAGCCAAACGTGTTCTTCGGTCTTGAGAAACGCTATTTCGGAATCGCGTTCGGCGTATTCACTTTCAACACGCTAGTGCTGATCGTGTCCACACTCGTATTGCTTGTCTTGCTGCATTGGATTTTGCGAAAACAACTGGAAGTGCGCAGAACCTGATTAGGAGGAGTGCGGCGTTCCCGCCACTGCGGGACCGCTTTCAATTGTCATTCCGAGCGAAGTCGAGGAATCTCTGGAGATTAACCTATGAGCAAAACAAAAACTAAACCCGCACGTCTTATCGTCGCTGCGAGCGAGCAAGATCCCGACATGCTTTACGCGACGAAGTTTTGGGCGCCTGATCCATTCATTTTCCTTCAGCGCAACGGCAAACGGACACTGGTTTTAAGCGATCTGGAAATCGATCGCGGACGCAAACAAGCTGACGCGGATGAATTCGTAATGTTCAGCGACCTCGAGTGCGAGTTGCAGGGGAAATCGAAAAAGGCGCCGCCATACGAGAAAGTGTTGGCCCATTTTCTGAAAAAACGAGGCGTGAGATCGGCCACTGTGCCCGCGAATTTCCCGCTGGCTTATGCGGAGGAACTCGCGGCAAACAAAATTCGCGTCCGCGCGGCCGACGGATTTTTCTGGCCCGAGCGTGAAGCCAAATCAGACAAGGAGATCGAAATGATGGGACGCGCCCTGCGGATCACAGAAGCTGGACTCAAGCGCGCGATTGAAGTGTTGAAAGGATCAGCACCAGGTTCGGGAAAACGACTGCGCTGGAATGGCAAAACGTTGACGTCCGAAATGCTGCGCGCCGAAATTGATTCCGCCGTGTTGCGCGCCGGCGGCGCCCCGGCCGGCACTATCGTCGCCGGAGGCGATCAGGCCTGCGACCCGCACGAGCGCGGTCACGGCCCGCTGTATGCGGATTCGTTGATTATTCTCGACGTTTTCCCGCGCGACGCGAAGACGGGATACTTCGGCGATATGACCCGCACAGTGTTGCGGGGACGCGCGAACGAAGCGCAGCGGAAACTTTGGGAAACGGTGAAAGGGGGGCAAGCCCTCGCGCTAAAGAGGGTCAAGGCCGGCATTGACGGGATGACGATTCACAAAGCCATCCAGGAATTCTTCGCCAGTCGCGGTTTCCCCACCGAAGTGCGCAACGGCCGTCGTGTCGGATTTTTCCACGGCACCGGGCACGGGCTCGGTCTGGAAATCCACGAACATCCGCGCCTGCAAAAAGTTATCCTGAAAGATCGGCAGGTGCTCACAGTCGAACCGGGGCTGTACTATCCCGGCGTGGGCGGTGCGCGTCAGGAAGACGTGGTGGTCGTCACGAAGACAGGTTGCCGAATCCTCTCGCGTTTTCCGAAGCAGCTGGAGATTTGAAGCTTCTGGGTAGGGTGCTGTTCACCGAACCGCCTCGGGCGATTGAGGTCAATCGCCGCTACCCTCCAAATGAACGCGCAACGCGATTCGGCGTCTAATCTCTACCCGTCGACGTGACAAGTCGGCTCAGCGCAGTAAATTAATCACCCACCACATGTATTTTCTATTGGGCTTTGTTTTGAGCTCTAGCTGCCTGGCTTATGTCGGCGGCACGTCCGGTTCTGGTTTATCCAACTACCTGTTCTACATCGGCGTCCCATTGATTATTGGAATTTGGGCGCAGATTCGGGTGAAAAGCGCGTTTGGCCATTGGAGCAAGGTGCGTGCGAGCGGGAATATTACTGGAGCTGAATGCGCACGCGAAATCCTCCAGGCAGCCCAGATTCAGGATGTCGACGTCGTAGAGACGAACGATTTTCTGGGCGACCACTACGATCCGACAAAGAAGCAGTTGCATCTGTCGAGCAACGTTTACAACACGCCTTCGGTAGCGGCATTGGGCATCTCCGCACACGAGTGTGGGCATGCCATTCAGCACGCTCGCGCGTACGCGCCGCTGAAGTGGCGTATGGCAGTTGTGCCGGTGACAATGATCGCGTCACAAATGCTGCCGTTCGTTATTATCGGCGGCTTGTTCTTCAGGATCACCGGTCTGATTACGGTCGGCATCTGGTGCTATTTGATTCTGCTGGTGTTCCAACTGATTACGTTGCCCGTGGAGTTCGATGCCTCGCGACGCGCAAAAGTCATCCTGCGGGAAATGGGGATCATACAGCCAGGCGAAGAAGCCGTCGGTGTAAACAAAGTGCTGAACGCCGCGGCTTGGACTTACATCGCGGCATTCGTTGCTGCACTGGGCAATTTGCTCTGGTTGATGTCGATCCGCGACCGGCGCTGATCGCGAGCGCGACATAAAAATGGATCTCGCCATCGCCTTACCTGCTCGCCGCATTACCGATTTGTTATCGTCGGGTCTGGAGGCGCGTGTTAAGTCTAAGCGTCAGGCGATGGATCAGCCAAGAAGCGACCCAGACCAGGAGTTGGTAAAGCGCACCCAGGCGGGCCAGGCCAGTGCGTTCGACGATCTCGTAGTCAAGTATACGCCGCGTCTCTACGGGCTGGTCTACAACATGACGTCCAACCACGAGGACACGAACGACCTTTTACAAGACATTTTCGCCAAAGCCTACAAAGCGATTCGCGGGTTCCGCGGCAAATCCTCGTTTTACACCTGGATTCATTCCATCGCCGTGAACATGACCCTGAATTTCCTCAAAAAACGCGGACGCCGATTTCAATTGAGCCTGGATGACGTCGACGCGAGCATCCAGAACGACAAGGAATTCATGGAAGCCACGGCAACGAGCAGTCCGGTGCGGGAAGCCGACCTCTCGGAGCTGCAGCGAAGATTGAACGAGGCCATGATGAAGTTGTCTGATGATCACAGAGCAGTTGTCACGATGTTCCATATTCAGGGCATGCCTCACGCCGAAATCAGTAAAGTCTTGCGCGTTTCAGAAGGAACGGTACGTTCGAGGCTCTTTTACGCGAACCGACAGTTGCAAAATTATCTGGACGAATTTCGGAAAAATCCTGTTTCGTAACGGCGCAAAAAAATGGACGAATTCAACGATACCGAAATCGCGAGGCTGCTTCGACTGAAGCGATATGAGCAACCGCCACCCGCTTATTTCGAAAATTTCCTCCACGAGTTTCATCGCCGTCAACGCGATGAATTGCTGCGCCAGCCCCTTTGGCGCATTTGCCTGGAGCGCGCACACAATTTCATGTTGCAACTGGACGTGCGATCGCTGGCCTCGTATCCCACTGCCATCGCCGCAATGCTTGTTTGCGCAGCTATCTTCTCATTAAAGGTTTATCAGCAACCCGAGACGGCTCGCGTCGCTAGCCAGAGTCCGCTCACATTATCCGTGCCGGTGAATGCCGAACAAGAATGGAACTTCGCATCTCCGGTCGGCACGCAGATTTTCAGGACGCAGCCGGTTCGCAGTTTTCGTGAAAGCGCCCAAACTCACCGAGCCGCTCCGCCGCGCTACGTGCTCGATAGCGTCCCCGTGAGTTATGAGCCCACTTTCAGGTTCTAAGCGCGGAGCAATCGCGGTCGCGCTTGTTTTCTGCTCAGGCGCAGGTTGGCTTTTTGCCCAGGATCAATCCGCCAGCCAACAGGTCAGAGAGATCTTCGCGCGCGCCGCGAAAGCAGTGGTCAAAATTCACGGCGTCGACGAGCACAGCGAGATTTGCGGCTCCGGATTCTTCGTTGACCCCACGGGGACGATTTACACGGCGTACACGGTGGGAGGTGAAGCCGGCAATTTCACCATTGAATTCGGCGACAAGAAAATTCCGGCGCGCCAACTCGTGGCAGACATCCGCAGCGGAACAGCCATTTTGAAAGTGGACGAGACCACGCCGGCCCTGCCAATTGGTAAATCCGAGGAACTTGAAATGGCGACCCCTGTCATATCGATCGGTTATCCTCTGGATCTACCGAAGACACCCAACTTCGGCATGATCGCCGGGTTCGACCGGAAATGTCTGGGCCGCTATTTTTCCACGATCCATTTACGCGTGAACGCTCCGACGCAGCGCGGCGAGGCTGGCGCTCCGCTTTTGAACATGAAAGGGGAAGTCGTTGGTATCGTCGTAAGCGGGCTTGAAAATAATTCCGCCTGCTATGCTGTGCCGATTGAGGCGGCCGAGAAAATTCGCAGCGACTTTGTTCGTTTCGGCGAAGCTCGACACGGCTGGATCGGCGTGAACAATGTTTCGCCCGCGTCGGAACAAGTGGACGGTTCACGAGCCATGATCACACAGGTCGGCAACGATGGGCCGGCGGCGCGCGGCGGAATCAAAGAGGGCGACGTACTGCTTCAGGTCGGTAAGAAAAAAATAACCGACCCCGAAGATGTATTCGACGCCTCGTTCTACATCACTGCCGGGGACACTGTCCCGATCACCGTGATGCGCGGCGATAAAAAACTGACTCTTCAAGTGCAAGCTGCCATGCATCCGGCCAGCAAGACTGGCGTGTTGCTCGCCTCCCCCGGCGCAATCCCCGGTGTCCTTCCGATGTCGCTTGACGAAGACGTGTCACCTTCGCCGTAGGTAGCACGTCGCCTGCCGTGGTGGCGCAGTCGGGACGCGAAACTGCGGTCATAACATTTTTCGAAACTCGGCTTCGTCGATGATTCTCACCCCAAGTTCTTTCGCCTTATCGAATTTGCGGCCGGGATCGGTGCCGGCGAGGACGTAGCCGGTTTTCTTGCTTACGCTGCCGATGACGTGACCGCCGAGCGCTTCGATTTTTTCCGTGGCTTCTTCACGCGTCATTGATGGCAGCGCGCCGGTCAGGACAAACGTTTTGCCCGCCAGCGGTAGTTCGGCTGCTTTTGTCGCGGAAACTTTTTCTCTCTTCGGCTGAATTCGGAGCTCCTTCATTCGCCGCAAAACCTTTTTGCCGGTGACCGACGCGAAGAAATCCAGGACGCTCTGTGCAACCACTGGCCCGACTTCGGTGACGATACCGTCCTTGCCTGCTTTGCTCTTCGTTGGTTTCGCAAATCCCGATTTGATTAATCGTGCAGCGATTTCTTTGGCAGATTTCTTGTCGTTGCGCTTTTCGTGATAGTCCACGACCTCGCGGAGCAATTGCGAATTAGAAACGTCTTGGATCGTGTCATGGAAGCGGGCGAGCTGTGAGGCTGTGGTCTTTCCGACCTCAGGAATCGCCAGCGCAAAAAGCCAGCGTGAGAGCGGCAATGTTCTGGCCCGCTCAATCGCGTTCTTCGCTTTAGTCGCGTTCTTTTCCCCGAAAACGCGCGGTGCTTCCTCCGTCCCGAGATTCAGTTTCCCTAGTTGGTCGGGTTCTAAATCGAAAAGATCCAGCGGTTCGCGCACGAGGCCGCGCTCAACCAATTTGTCTGCGACAATTCCGCCAATGCTTTCGATATCGAGTGCGCCGCGCGCGGCGAAGAATTCCACGCGGCGCGTCGTCTGGGCCGGACAATACAGATTTTCGCAGCGCCACGCGACAAATTCAGGGTCGCGTAGGATGGGACCGCCGCACACAGGACACTTTCCGTGGATGTGTTTTGCGAAATCGAACGGCTTCATGTCCCGTGGGCGTTTTGATTTCACCACTTCGACAACAGCGGGAATCACTTCGCCTGCTTTTTCGATTACAACGGTGTCGCCGATGCGAATGTCTTTGCGTTTGATTTCGTCCTCGTTGTGCAATGTGGCGCGGGCTACTGTGCTGCCGCTCACAAGCACCGGCTCAAGTGCCGCGACTGGAGTAAGAATCCCAGTGCGTCCGACTTGAATGATGATGTCGTTCAAGCGAGTCTCGACACGTTCGGCCGCGTATTTGTAAGCAATCGCCCACCGCGGCGATTTCGCGGTGAACCCGAGCCGCTCCCGCTGCGCGAGTGCGTCCACTTTGATCACCGCGCCGTCGGTTTGATACGGAAAATTGCGTCGGATATCATCGAGATCGCGGATTGCTTTTAGAATCTGGTCAATCGAATCAGCGAGCCACCAATCTTGGTGGGTTGGCAGACCGAGTTTCTTGAACAGCCGAAAAATCTTGGAGTGGAGATCGATGTCCACGCCTTCAACGGCGCCGGTACCGTAAAAAACGATTCCGAGCGGACGTCGCGCCACAGCGTTTGGATCGAGATGCTTTAGTGAACCGGCAGCGGCATTGCGGGGATTCGCAAAAAGGGGAAGACCCGCGGCTTTGCGTTCCTGGTTCAATTTCTCAAAGCCCGCCTTGTCGAGATAAGCTTCGCCGCGAACTTCGAAAATGTCCGGCGCATCGCCACGCAGTTGGTGCGGCACTGAGCGAATTGTTTTGATGTTTTGAGTGATGTCATCGCCGACAAGACCGTCGCCGCGTGTCGCGGCATACTTGAGCCGACCTTTTTCGTACATCACTGACACCGCAACGCCATCCACTTTGGGCTCAATGACGACGAGGATTTTTTCGTCCGGCAACAGGCGCCTGATTCGTTTGTAAAAATTCACCACCTCTTCTTCGGAATAGGTGTTGTCGAGGCTAAGCATCGGCGCGCGGTGCTGGATTTGCGCAAACGCCTGGAGCGGTTTTCCGCCGACGCGTTGAGTTGGCGAATCGGGGGTGAGGAGATCAGGAAACCGCGTTTCGAGATCAACAAGCTCCTTGTAGAGCCGGTCGTAATCGCGGTCGCTGATGATAGGCGCGGCGTCCTGGTAATAGAGCCGGTCGTGCTTGCGGATTTCCTCTCGCAGTTGCGCGATGGTTTTCTCTGCTTCGGTTCGGTCCATCGACGTTGAGCACGATACGGCGGCGCGAAGGCTCGGCAAAGGTGGAACGCGTTGTCCCCAACGCGTTGGCCAATGCCGCCGGCCTGATATTTTGCGCCTTCGGCGATTCCTTCAGGCATTGTCTTCGGAGAAGCCGATCCACCTTTCAATTTCGTCAAACAACAGCTAAGGATAACCAGTCGTGAAACCCGGTGAGCGCATCCTTGGAGTCGAAGGCGGTGGCACGAAGACCGCCTGGGTGCTTGTGGAATCTGTCGCTGGCGAGCCGACGCCAGAATTTCGCGTTCTGGATCACGGAAAACTGCCGCCGTCGAACTTGCGCCTGACAACGCCCGAGCGTTTGCGCACGATCCTTGCCGAGTTACCGACACAAATCGATCGCGCGGGAGTTTTCCTCGCCGGTTGCGGCACTGAGGAGGATCGGCGGTTGCTCAAGGAAATCTGCGTTGGGATTTGGCCAAAAGCGACAATCGCCACTGGCAGCGATCGTCAGTCTGGACTGGCAGCGGCGCTTGATCATGGAGACGGCATCGTCGTGAACGCGGGAAGCGGGTCGTCGGTGACTGGACGGCGCGGCGACCACATCGAGAAGGCCGGCGGCTGGGGACATATCCTGGGTGACGCCGGCGGCGGTTATTCTCTCTCTATTCAAGCGCTCCGGCTGACGTTGCGCGAACACGATTTGCATCGTGGCGCGATCGAGTTCACCGGGAAAATCCTGCACGCGCTTTCGTTGAACAATCTGGATGAACTGGTTCGCTGGGTCCGAAGAGCGAACAAAATGGAGATCGCGATGCTGGCGCCGGTAGTCTTTGAGGCCGCAACTGCGGGCGATCCACGCATGATGGAGATCATCGAAGAAGGCGCGCGCGTGCTATGCGAATACACCGAGGCGGTCGCGGCCCGGCTTCATTTGCTCGCACCAAAGGTCGTTCTCATGGGCGGCCTTTTTTACCGCGACTCGATCTACACACACGCCTTTCGCCGGCGGCTGAAGAAAAATCTCCCCGATGCTCGCGTAACAACTGCCGAACGCGCGCCTGAAATGGGCGCTGCGTGGCTCGCAGCAGAAGCGCACAAACACGCAACGTTTCACCCGCAGCCGTCGCAACGCGAGATCGAGGGTTTGGCTGTCGCGTTAACGGAGCAGCACAATCCACGCTCGCAAAATCTGGAAAAAATGGCCGCTCACGAGCTGGTTCAATTGTTTGTTGAGGAGGAGAAGTTTGTCCAAGATGCTTTACGGGCTGCCACCGCGGATCTTGCTCGCGCAATTGAAACAGTGACGGCATCAATGCGAAACGGTGGCCGCTTATTTTACGTCGGCGCAGGGAGCAGCGGACGCATCGGCGTTCTGGACGCAAGCGAAATCCCGCCCACCTTTGGAGCGCCGACGCACCTTGTGCAGGGAGTAATCGCGGGCGGAGTCACGGCGCTGCATCGCAGTGTGGAAGGCGCAGAAGATGAAGAGAGCGCCGGTGCATTCGCTTTGGACGAGCGCGGTGTAAAGGCGGACGATGTGGTCTTTGGAATCACAGCCAGCGGCCGAACACCTTTCGTGCGCGGCGCACTCGCCCGGGCGAAGTCGTTAGGCGCAAGAACGATTTTGCTTACCTGTAATCCCGCTGTAGCCGGCGGCGTTGACGCCGGCCAACCGCGGTCAGCGCCCGCGGCTACAGATTTCGATCTGCTAATCACGCTTCCTGTCGGCCCGGAAATTCTGGCTGGGTCGACGAGATTGAAAGCCGGGACCGCGACAAAGGTCGCGCTCAACATGATCAGCACCTGCGCGATGATCGGACTCGGCAAGGTGCGCGGCAATCTCATGATCGATCTGCACACCACGAGCACGAAATTGCGCGACCGTGCCGTGCGGATCGTAGCTGCGACGACCCAACGCGATTACGAATCTGCCCGCGGCCTGCTGGAGGCGAACGACTGGAACTTGCGCGCAGCGCTGGAGAAACCTTAAAAATTTCCGTTTTCCCATAAGCGCAACGGAAGTGGCTCGTGCGAAGATAGGTATGTTAACCGAAAGGAATAAATCCTATGCTCTGGACAATATTCGTTATTCTGCTGGTGCTATGGCTGCTTGGATTAGTCAGCTCGTACACGATGGGCGGGTTCATTCATATCCTGCTCGTGATCGCGGTTGTGGTGCTGATTCTCCAACTGATCTCAGGACGCCGGGCATTATAATATCGAAATAACGTCGAAGCGATGAAGCCGGCCGGAATTATCGGCATCATTCTTATCGTTATCGGCATTGTCGCGTTCGCGTATGGCGGGATCACGTACACCAAGCGCGAAAAGGTGTTGGATCTCGGACCAATTCAGGCGACAGCTGAAAAGCAAAAGACCATTCCGTTTCCCCCGGTACTAGGCGGGATTTGTTTGGTCGGCGGAATCGTGCTGGTGATCGTCGGCAGCCGGGCAACGTAGACCGCGGAATTCAGCTTTTAGATCAAAACCGATTCTGATTGAATCTGACGCGTGGCAGGCGTCAGAAATCGGTGGGCAATCCGCTGGCTGCGATCGCAGCTTCCAGAGTTGGTAGCCAGCGGCGTGATTACTTCTGAAAACGCGCGAGCGATCGAGCGTCATTACGAGCACGATGAACCTCGAACCAACTTCGCGTTCGTTATATTGGCGACGCTTGGGTCGGCTTTGGTTGCCGCAGGTATCATTCTTCTCATCGCGCACAATTGGGATGACCTAAGCCGCGCCACCCGAACAACAATCGCATTCCTGCCACTTCTCATCGCGCAGGCGTTGGTCGTGTTCACGTTGATGCGCAGAAATGAATCACGGCCGTGGCGTGAAGCCGCCGCCATTTTCGACGTGGCAGCAGTAGCCACAGCCTTTTCACTGATCAGCCAAACGTATCAACTGCAGGGAACCTTCTCCGACTTCATGCGCACATGGCTGTTGCTGAGTATTGCGATCGTTTATCTGCTGCGCACCACTCTCGGCGCGATTGCGTATGTAATTGGCTGCGTTGTGTGGCTGTTTGCGACGCGGGGAATGTTTTCGCCGGAGGGAAATCCGATGCTGTTCTGGCTTCTCCTGGTACTGGTGATTCCATACGTTGCCATTCGGTTTCGACTTGATCGTGCCGGCCGGAAAACAGCCATACTCGTAATTATTCTGGCGCTTGCGTCATTGTTCGGCGTTGGCGCCACTGCCGATTTCGCGAACGCCAATGTCGGCGCGCTTGCATATGCAGGACTAGCGACAGCTATTTATCTCTGCGGAATGAAATTTTTTCCGCAAACGACCGGGCGTTTGCATCCGCTCGCGGTTGTCGGTGGAATTGCGATCGGCGTCGTTACGATTGTGCTCAGTTTTGAATCGAACTGGCACATGACGTATCGGTTTTCACGCAATTCGGCGGCGAATTTGGCTGTGGCTGTGGAACTGCTGTTTCCAATTGCCGCTGTGTGCCTGGCGGGTTTCGATCTTTTGGGACGACGCGCTGCGTTTAGTCTTTCGGCAGCTCTATTACCGATCGTCGCAGCCGTCGCATGGGCCCTTACTCATCTCTGCGAACTGCCTGATGACAAATGGCACAGCACATCCTGCTCATTCGCAGCCGCCATTGTGATGAACTGCTACGCGCTCTTGCTCGGAATCGACATTCTCGCCCGCGGCATTCGCAGAAACAGCATCGCCCGTGCGAATTTTGGGCTTCTGCTCATCGCGGCGCTGGCTATCTGCCGATTCTTCGATAGTGACCTGAGCTTCGTCGCTCGCGGGGTCGGCTTCATCATTGTCGGTCTGGGATTTCTCGTTGCCAACTTGCTGTTATTCAAACGACGAACCGCACCATGAACATGTTACGGATAATGATTTTCGCCGTTGTGGCTCTGGCACAATTGGGTGTACCGGCCGCGATGGTTTGGCAACGTGAGCAGACACTCAAGCAGGGTCGCGTTTGGAAATTCCGCACCGCGCCTGTTGATCCGGTTGATGCGATCCGCGGCCGATACATTGCGTTACGCTTCGCTACGGAGGAATTCGATGCGCCCGTAAAATTCGAATCGGGCAATAAATCCGTCTACGCCGTGCTCAAGCAAAACACGGACGGTTTCGCCGAGGTTGACCATCTCACAACCGAGGCGGTGGAAACCGACGATGTCGTTCCGGTTGAATCAGCCTGGTGGTACGGAGGAAAACAGCACGTGCGTTTCCCGTTCAACAAATTCTGGGTTGCCGAAGCGAACGCGCCTGCAGCCGAACGCGCATACATCGAGAACAATCGACGCGACAAACAGAATGCTTACGTGACCGTCAGGGTGCGACGCGGAGACGCCGCGCTCGATCAGCTTTTTATCGATAACGAGCCGTTATCCGAATACCTCCGCTCGCATTCACCGCGGTAAACGGAATCGATTTGCGCTATCCGCAGTCTTCTGTCCTTCTTCCCCAGCTGAGATTCAAATGAATCCGGCGCGCACGGAGTGACGCGCCCTACCTGATGGCCTGCAGTCCTTAGCCCCCTGCCTTCAACACCGCGAAAGTTCTGCTTCCTTTGCGGTCAAGATAGAGAAGCACGCCCCGTTTCGGATCCGCCTTGTTCAGCGCATCGCGGAATGATTTCACATTCGTTACAGGCTTTCCGTCCACCTCGGTAATCACGTCCTCACGTTCAATGCCCTGACCTGCGGCGATGCTGTTTTCTTCCACGTCCGTTACGATCACCCCTTGCTGTGATGATAAATGGAGGCGCTCCGCGACATCTTTGGTCAGTTCCTGCACCTGCAATCCAAATTTGCCGATATCCTGCGGTTTGGGTTCGCTGGGTTGGATCGGTTGATTTGACGCGCGGGTGATCTCGTCTGGCAATTCGCCAGTCTTCACAGGCACCTTCATAGCCTGGCCTTTGCGCCAAACGGTCAGCTCGACGTTCTGACCGACTTTCTTTTTCAAAATCTCATGCTGCAACTGTGAATCGGACGTGACTGCACTCCCATCGACATGCGTGATCACGTCGAATGGACGCAGGTTGCTCTTCGAAGCCGGAGCATCCGCTTCGATGGTGCGAACCACCACGCCTTTGTCCGCGCCCTTAAACAACTCGCGGATCGACGGATCATCGCCAAGCGTTTCGATCCGAATGCCCAGCCAGGGGCGCACGATTTTGCGGCCGGCGATGAGTTCGCCGCCGATGTCCTTGGCCATGTTGATGGGAATCGCAAAGCCCAGCCCGCGGTTCATTCCATTGATCAGCGTGTTCATGCCGATCACTTTCCCGTCGATGTCGCACAGCGGTCCACCGCTATTTCCCGGATTAATCGACGCATCGGTCTGCAAATAATCTGAGATGGAATAGCCGCCTGTCTGAAGCAATTTGCTCCGGCTTTTGCCGCTAATCACGCCATAAGTAAAAGTGTAATCGAGCTTGAACGGCGCGCCGATCGCGAACGCAAATTGCCCCACGCGCACCGCATCGCTGTCACCGAGTTGGACGACAGGCAAATCTTTTCCCTCAACTTTGATGACCGCAACGTCCGTCCTCTCGTCGGCGCCCACCACTCGCGCGGGAAACTCACGGCCATCTCGTAATTTCACGTCGATTTTGTCGGCATCCTCGATCACGTGCACGTTCGTGAGGATGTAGCCATCGGGCCGCACAATGAAGCCAGAGCCTTCACTTTGCACCGGTCGGGGCGTGCCAGGATTCCGGCGCGGCCGGTTTTCATCCGGCGGTCCTTGAAAAAACAGATCGTCGAGTGGCGAGCTCTCGCTGATTTCATTTTTCTTGGACGTCTCAATGATGACAACGCCCGGCGCGACCGTTTCGAACACTTTTGCGAAAGCGTTGTTTAATTGATGAACGACGTCCTTACCTGCTTCAACCGCGGACGGATTTAGGGGAGGGGCATCGCTGGGCACGACCTCCGGTTGCGCCGCAAACGAATTACTTAGCGCAAGGCACAGGGCGAAAATGGACAAACGCATAGGTTGGAATTTTGACAGTGGCCAACATGCAACGTTCAACACGCTGCGTCCAATCGCCGTTAGCCGCAGCAAAACGTTCCAGCGGCGGCCTCACTCAAAGACGAACTCGCAGTTCTGTCGCAGCCGTGCCAGATTCCTTGACGAAAATCGTATAATTGGCGGCCCAACGCCCGCCATCAATATGCGCATCTTCCACAGGCGATTTGTCTTACGAGCGGGCGGTGTAGCCCTGATTTTGATTGTTCTGTGGGCAATCGCCATCGGGCCGGAACCTCCTTCGCGCATCATCATTTCGCCGGACGAACTGGTGCGGGCCGTCACGATTCAGCGCGATTCGCTCATCGATTTATGTCTGATGGAACGCGTCGATCCAAATGGACGCGACGGGCAAGGCCGCACGCCATTGTTGATCGCGACGTCGCAACAGGATTGGAAAACGGCGCGCCGGCTCCTCGATGCCGGAGCGGCTGTTGATGTCGCCGACAAGACCGGATTTACGCCAGCCATGGCGGCGGCGATGCACGGAGATTTCGATATGTTCGCGTTGCTCCTAGGGCGCTCAGCCAATCTTCAGCCGGAAAAACCGTCTGCAGACGGACAGGATCTTCTGAGCTTTGCGCTGGATGGCGGGCATCCGGAGATCATTAAAACCGTGGAGGAACGTTTGCCGACGACGCCGGAATGGACGACCAGCACGCGGCGCGCTTTGTCCAGAGCGCTGCAAGCGGACAAAAAAGATGAAATTCGGTTGCTGCTCGGCAAGAACTCCGCGCCGCCGACGCCCGAAGGCAAGAGCGTGCCATTCCTTGCGTACGCGATCGCGAGCAGCAACGTTTCTTTGTTTAACACGCTGTTAAGTTGCGGAGCAGATCCCAACACGGTGCTGCCCAACCGTTGCGACAAAGATTTCCTGGCGCTACTCCCGAAAGGATTGCGCAGTTATGTCGAAGACGATCGCAACGTAACGATGCTGATGCTCGCCTCCGGTCTGGGCCAGGTCGATTATTTGAAGCCGCTGATGGACGGCGGAGCAAACCGGACCCGCCTAACGACTCGGAACAAGATGTCGGCCTTGGATGTCGCCGCGGAGACCGGGCACTGGCGTTCCGCACAAATCCTTCTCGGCGGCGGACCGGCCCCGGAAAAGTTGCGGCTTGAAATCTCTCTGGCGATGCAAAGAGTTGCTCTCGTCAGGGATGGCGTCCCGGTCTATCACGCGCGATGCTCCACCGGTCGGGCGGGCTACTCCACGAAGCGGGGTGAGTTTGTGATCACTAACAAGGAACGCAACCATCGTTCCACCATTTACCACGTTGAGATGCCGTATTTCATGCGCCTGAGCTGTCTCGATTTTGGGATGCACGCCGGCTACGTGCCGAACTATCCAGCATCGCACGGCTGCATCCGCTTGCCGGCAGATACTGCGCGCAAATTCTTTTCCGAAGTTCCGGTCGGCACACTCGTGACCGTGCAATAAGATAGCGCAAGCGTCCTCGCCCGCCGCGGCGGGACCTGAGGCATGCGCTATTTCTCGAGCGCCAAAGGCGCGCGGTTCAATTCGAGCCTGAGGCAACGCCTCAGGTTTCACGAAGCCAACCACCAACCCCGAAAGCTTTCGCGGCTGAAGGCGCGATTCATTGCCGCGTCCGAGTGGTGACATGAATCAGGAAGCAGGAAACACGAAATGTTTTCGGTAGAGCGCGCCGTTGCGAGTCACCATGTCACATCATCCGCTGAGACAGCGGACCCTACAGCAGCGTTAACCGACAACCCGTGCGCGTTATCCAAGCAAGATCGGTTCGTATTTTCTTGAATCCAAACAGCGCACCCCGGCATCTTACAATTTATGCAAACAGACAACGTCGGCGCATCGTTCGCTCTAACTCCGGAGCAGCCGTCTCTGCCCACTAAAGTTTCACGCGCCACATGGGCCGGACTGGCCATCGCGCTTTTTGCGATGGTCGCGATCCGCCAGCTGTTCGCGTTCGTCGTCCCTGAAACCACGTTTGCCTCGGCAGTTCTAAAGGAAACACTGATTTGGGTGAGCGCCTTGGCTCTCATTGTAATAATCCGGCGCGGCGAACATTTGCCCATGCGTTCCATCGGACTGGGCACCGCGCGCTGGTGGAAATCCATCCTCTGGGGATTCGTGATCGCGATCGTGTCGGCGGTAATAATCGGCGCGCTCGCTTATCTCACAAGCTACGGACACGGTCCCGGCTCTGCCGCGTTCGAGAAGCTGCCGTTGTGGTTGATCACCGCGATCGTTTTCCGCGCCGGAGTGGTGGAAGAATTATTTTATCGCGGGTACGCGATCGAACGATTGCAGTTAATTGGTCTAGGCCGCTTCTGGTCGGTGGCGATTCCGCTCGTGATCTTTTCGCTTGGCCATTGGTCGGGCGGCGCGGCGAACATTCTCATCGCATTCGCAGCAGGTTTAATCCTGACCGGATTCTATTTGTGGCGCCGCGATCTGGTGGCGAACATGATCGGTCACGGCCTGGTGGATTTCGTTGCCAACGTCCTCCCGGCGTTGTTTTCCTGATTGGCGCGTTTCCGGGGACCACACGCGTCTTCGCGATCACGGACTTGTCTGTTGTCATTCCGAGCGCAATCGAGGAATGTCAGGATTTTGGCTTCGCCGCATGCCATGCATGATCAATCCGGCGTGCTATGTTGTTCCATTGCCTGCGCCTTAACAAAGAGCAGGATCGACGACCATTCAGCTTCCACTGGGCGAACTTAGATGCCACTTAACCAATACGGAGTCTTGAAAGGGCGCGCGGTTGCGGCAAAGCGCGAACAGGACGCTCAATCTCCTCATTATCAGGTTCACATTGTCGCCAGCGACAAACACTATCGAATCGCGGTCAATGTGATGTCGGTCAAGAGCCCGTCAGAACTCCTCTTTCTTGTGGATGACAACTTCGAGCACCCGATTACCAATGGCCTGCCTGGACTTGCGGATGGATTCACTCCGCTCCAAAGCAAGCCCGGCGGACAGGCACTCGACTTCATTCGCGGCAATCTTTTCGACAGGCTCGAGATGCGCGTCCTTCCTGCGAACGTTCCGGGGCCGGACAACGACTTGAGCGATCAGGTCGAACACTTTGTCGATCGCGCGATACAAGAATCAGACGCTGTCGTCTATGCGTTCGGACAAAGATGGGGACCCGAGGGGACGACGAAGGACAAGATATTCAACTTCCTGCCGGGCAATGGGGTTCACGACATTCACATGAATCAGGGTAACCTTCCACCCTTCTTAGGCGACGATGGCGTTTGGCAGGATGGAGGTCTTCTCTTTCAGTTTCCTTCTACCGATCAGTGGGTAGCGCTCTTCCTGGCGTTCCAATCGCAGGCATGGCATACGGACGACCGCACGGGCCACACGATTACCGATGTGATCACACCGGGACCAGGGCCCACTCCGAACCCGAGCGAACCGGATCATGCCGTCCGAATCATCGCGGCTTTGGTCAATCCAATCGGTCCGGCGCCCGAGCGAGAGACGGTCACCATACTCAATGCTTCACCAGCATCGATCGATCTGAATAATTGGCAGATTGCAGATAAGATGAAAAACAAGGCCAGCCTTTCGGGGACTCTTGAGACCGGGTGCACAAAACTGATATCGCTACCGCCAACGGTTCAGCTTCGAAACAAAGGTGGCTTGGTCACTGTCTTGGATAAGAACGGGTTAAAGGTGGACGGCGTCTCATACACCGAGGAACAAGCAAAGAAAGAGGGTTGGACGATCGTGTTCTGACGACATCGTACGTTTTTTGCGCTGGCTTTCATCATGCATTCACGACCTTTGTGGACGTTCTTTTTTCTTTCCATCCTCGTTGGTGTCGGTTTCTATCTACGCGGGGATACCGACAACTATTCGTTGAACCAGACCTAACCAATCGATCGAGCTGACTGCGACCCGCCTACGATCTTGTTTTTCATAACTTCCACACTTTCATCCGACTTTGAGCGCCCTCCCGGTCGCAGCAGCTCATCTTGGCCTCGTTAGACCCATGCGTGCTCAGTCGGTCATCGCTTTGTTTATGGTCACGTCTGTGCAGCTCTGGCCAGCCCATGTGCACGCGGCAGACAGCGATGCCGTCGGGCGAGCGTATACAGTTGAAGTCAATAACGTTGCTCGTCGAGTGGTGCTTGCAGAGCTCGTGAAGCATCCTGAACGGATTCATCGCATGTCCATGAAATGTACATTCCAACTCGACAGACAAGGCCATCCCCACAAGGTGCAGGTTGTCTCGAACACTCATAATCGATGGGCAGAAAACACGGCCCGCCGAGCGCTTGCCGCTGCAACGTTTCCGCCACCCCCGAAAAGCATGGATAGGGCCAGCTTCGACTACCAGCTTGACCTTGGTGAGCCACGATAACGGGTCTTGATGTTCGATTTGCGATGTTTGATTTAGCTGTTTGTCGTGGCGACCGGCGTGTTTGTTGTCTCGTTGATCACTTCATTTGTCGTCCTCATACGATTGCGTCGATCACCTCGTGCACCGAATTTTCCGGAGATCAGGCCGACTATCTAATTAGGCGGCTCAACCGACAATGACTTATGCCAAAGGAATACATTAATCCGGATAGCCTCTTCCCGAGTTTGCCGTATGGATTTTCCCAGATCGTGGTCGCCACCGGGAAAAAGATGGTGTTCATCTCTGGGCAAACGGCTTGGGATGAACGGGAGAGCATTGTCGGCGGAGACAGCGTTCTTGAGCAGGCAAGACAAGCATTCCGCAACCTTGAAAAGGCGATGGAAGCCGCTGGCGGCAAACTGAACGACGTCGTCGCTTTGCGGATTTACGTGGTGGACTACCAGGCTGAGTGCGGAACCGCAGTGGGCACTGCTCTAAGAGAAGTCTTTCCGGGGAATCCGCCGGCAAGCACCTGGATCGGCGTCTCAGCTTTGGCCGTTCCAGAGTTCCTGATCGAAATCGAAGCGACAGCGGTCTTGGACTGAGTCTTTGCACACTCAACTCACGTGAGCCGGCGGTTGATCCTTTTTGCTCCGGGCGCAGGTGCGCCTTCGTCGCATCCGTGGATGCAAAATTGGAAACGACGTTTGTCGGAGATCGGCGACGTCGAGACTTTCGACTACGATTACATGCGTGCGGGGCGAAAACGGCCCGATCCACTCCCGCAATTGATCGCAGCGCACCAGGCGGCGTTAAAGAAGTTCGTGAATCGAGAATCGGGAGTCGAGAATCGGGAAGAAACAAGACCGTGGCTCTTTCTTACCGGCAAAAGCATGGGCGGCAGGATGGGCTGTCATGTGTCGCTCGAGGAAAAAGTGAACGGACTTGTCTGCCTTGGATACCCGCTTTGCGCCATGGGTGATCGGACAAAGCTTCGCGACGAAGTTTTGCGCGCGCTGGCTACGCCCGTCCTGTTTGTGCAAGGCACGCGGGACGCGCTGTGTCCGCTGGATCTCTTAGAGCGCGTCCGGGCCGAGATGAAAGCGCCAAATTTTTTGTACGTGGTCGAAGGGGGCGATCATTCCTTACGTGTGCCAAAACGCCAGCTCCAGGCAACGGGTGAAACGCAGGAAAATGTGGATCAAAGAATCTTCCAAGCGATCGCAGACTTCATCGTGACTCTGCCATCGACGTAATTTTTCCAACGGAGCTCAAGAACTTCCTGTTTGAGTGCAACGACTGTAGAGGCGCGAGGACACGTTGCACTCCAAAAGCCTTTGTAGTCCGCGCTTCTTATTTCGCGCGAAGCGCTTTGGGAGTGCGATGCGTCTTCGCATCGCTTTTCGAACGGCTATCCGTTACTGTGTCCCACGAGCCGCAGATCAAGTGAACAAATGAAAAAGAAGCTAACGAAACGGAGGCAAAACCGCGTTTCGGTCCATGCTGGCCAGGTCGAGTTTGTTAAGGTCAATATTGGCGGCTGGCAGTGGCGCGAGGTTTATCACTGGCTGCTTGCTTTGCGCTGGCCGCAGTTTGCTGCGCTGGTCGCCGCCTTTTACATCACGCTCAACCTGTTGTTCGCCACTCTGTATGCGGTCGATCCTAACAGCATCGCCGGCACCACTGGTGGACAGTGGTTTTACGACTGTTTCTTCTTCAGCATACAAACGCTGGCCACCGTCGGCTACGGGCACATGTATCCGCAAACCTTGTACGGACACGTAGTCAGCATGATCGAAATCATGAGCGGCATCTTTTTGCTCGCGGTTGTTACCGGATTGATTTTCGTCCGGTTCTCGCGGCCCGTGGCACGCATTGCATTTAGCAGATGCCTGGTGATCGGTTCATTGAACGGCCAGCCCACGCTGATGGTGCGCGTCGGCAATCAACACCAGCATAGCATTGTAGACACCGAGTTCCGCATCATGTTTATGCGCGATGAACCCTTGGTTGAAGGTGGCGATTTTCGGTATTTTTACACGCTAGAGCTACACTTCGATAAACTAATCATATTTCCGGCAGCACTGACGCTCCGGCACGTGATCGACAAGAACAGTCCGCTGTACGGCGCGACGCTCGAATCGCTTCAAAACAGTCGCGCACTCTTTGCGGTTTCAGTTTCAGGAATCGATCCAGTGATAGCTGCTCCCGTCCAGGCACAACAGGATTATAGCTGGCGCGACGTGCGTTTCGGGGAGCGATTCGTTGATATCTATACACAGTCCGGACGCGGGCAGCTCACGGTGGATTACGGCCGGCTTCACGATACCGAAGCTGCAGAGTAGATTTTTGCTACGCAGAAGTGCGCTGGTTTATTCAGGCAGCAGAAGAATCATCCGGGCAAATTGGGCCAGAGCTGTAACGAGTTGGTATACGATGCCAGCGAAAAATGGCCAGAACGCGGCGAGCGACGCGATGTTATATACCTGCAAGAGCATGGCTGCCGTGCCGAAGGCTCCGACTAAGTAAAAAATAAATCGGGTGAAGCGCTGGCGCTGCGCATTTCGAAGATTCAAGCGCCGGAAGGTTTTCCCAGTTGCCATGACGAACGACATGGTGGCGAGAAGGAAGATTCCGCTGCACCATCGCCAGATTCCTGGTGGTTCAGGCTGGATGGTGACCAGAACCAACCCCAGCATCGAAAGACCCAGCGGCAGCATGGAATTAGCGAGCAAAAGACGTAACCGCAGTTTGTCGATGTCCGACCATTCGTGAACGGCTTCGCGGCGAAAGACAACGACCACGCCGGCGAAACCAGCCAGTGCAACGGCAATCTGCGCGGCAATACCAAGCGCTTCGCCCGGTTCCATTGTCAACGTGTTATTCCTGTCATAGCAGGAGGCATATATGAGTCTCGTCTCTCTTTTGCACAGCCAAAGATTCGCAGTACGCTTTTAGTCCACAATTGCACGAAAGGAGTAACACGTTATGCCTAGTTATGTATGTTTGATTCAGTTTAAAGACCAGGGGATTCGCAACATCCAAGACACAGTGAAACGCGGCGACGCTGCGATGGCCGAGGCGCAAAAGCTGGGAATGAAGATCGTCGAAGAATATTGGACAATGGGCGCCTACGATGGGGTCGTTATTATGGAGGCGCCCGATGATGAGACCATGAGCGCGTTCATCCTGAAGGTGGGTTCGCTCGGTAATGTCAAAGGTCAAACGTTGCGCGCGTTTCGAAGGAACGAGATGGAAGGGATCCTGGCGAAGATTAAATAGCGCTTCTCAAAGCCCCAATTTCGCCATCTCCGCGGGCGACAACGTTGTTGGTTGGAGATAGACGTTCTGGGAATCCCATACCGCGGTGAAAATGTAGGTTCTGCCTGGCCGCACGTTTACGGTAATTGAAGTCGGCTGACTCAACTGCAGATTTGGCACGACTGAAATAGTTAGAACATGCCGTCCAGCTGAGATGCGGTGATCGTACCGCCGACCCTGAACAATATTCGCGACCGTTTGCCCATCGATCTTGAGGTTGGCGGCAAGGTTCCAGCCGAAGTTCGCCACTCTGATGACAATGAGACGGCCACCAGGCTTAGCGGCGGCGTTGGCCACCGAGACTCCAGAGAAGACAATAAGAATCAGAAGAAATCTGCTGATGTAGCTGGTCAAGGTGCTCATGAATTCGTTGTAGCACGATTGCTGCCACGTCTGCACGCATTAAATGCGCCAGAGCGAGCGGTGCGTGCCGAATTCGGAGATTTCGCCGGAGGAACGTTTGCTAATGTAAATGGTGATGGAAATGACGCTGATAAAGGTGCCCACGAAAACCATGGCCACGACCCACGACGGGATGTGTCCGATGCGCAGGGCCCGATAAAACGATACGACATCGGTGATCGGCGCGGTGGCGTGCAAAAAGATTTTTGTCAGCCACGCGACCAGGATCAGGATGAAAATGAACATGTAATTGCGTTTCATCCGGCGTCCGATTGCTTCCAATTTCGAGATTTTGAAGCTGGGCAAAATCAGATCCTCGCAAACGAGCTTTTTCCATTCGCCCTGAAGCAGGTCGCGATTTTCCATGACCATCGGAACAAGAAAGTGCGCTTCGAGCATGCGGATGCGCGCGCGAAAGGCATCGTAAAAACGATATCGCCGCGATTCAATCCAGAGCAGCACAGTAACGATGGCGAGGTTAAAAAAGAAAATGATGTGCGGCACTTCGCGGGCAGAAAAAGCGATTGTAATAATGGCGGTGCTGCTGGTGATGGCCCAGTTGGTCGTCACATCCAGCCGTTGCCGCCATACCATGCTCCGCCCAAGCTCGCCCCGATAAAAATGCGACATCGCGTTGACATAGCCCGGGTCGTAAAGGCTCCGCTGCAAGGAAACTGTCCGTTCCTCTTTCGGCGCTACCGCTGTATCTTGAGTTGCCACAGTTTGCTATTTAACTGGATAACTGCGTTTGCCCCATAATCCAATAAATCTCTCCGGCCCCAATGCCTATCGCGCCCGCAGATCTGCTCCACGAACAACAGGTGATCCTTCGCTTGCGTTCGCGAAAACCGGCGAATGCGATCCGCGAAATCGTGGACGTGCTCGCATCCGACATTAGCGGCAGGAAAATCGACAACGCCGAGGCGTTTCTCGAACAAGTCCTCGCGCGTGAGCAGACCCATCCGAGCGCGGTCGAAAACGGCGTCGCGTTTCCACATGCGCGCACCGATTTGGTTGATGAAATTGTGATCGGCGTCGGACGCAGCCGCGCCGGCATTTCATTCGGAGAAAATCAACAGCGTGCGCATCTCATTTTCGTAATCGGCGTTCCCGAACGCTTGCTCAGCGATTATCTGGTGTGCGTGGGCACTCTGGCGCGACTGGTGAAGAATGAGACGATCCGATCGAGATTGCTCAACGCCGAGACGCCACACGAATTCATCGAAGCGTTAACGGCGGAAACGCTGTAGCCGGGGTCGGTGACCCCGGACCGGCATCAGCAATGCCGGCTACAACATGCGTTTAGGCCAATTCACGAATGGCTCGAAGCACCGTCTCGATTTCTTGCGGCGTATTGACGATACTGCACGCCACGCGCGCATACGATACGCGATACGGAGTCGTGGAAGCGACGATGCGTTGAGCGAGAAGGCGCTCTACTACTTGCTCCGGTTTCGTCCCTTTCACATCGAAGCAGACCATGCCGGCGGAAAGATTTTCATCGCGCGGCGTGTACAGCTGGACACCGGCCATGCGCGCAAGTCCCTCTTTCATTTGAGCATTGAGCTCGTGTGTCCGCGCGGTGATTCGCGCCGGACCGATGTTTTGGTGAAAACGAATCGCTTGCGGTAACGCCCAAAAATGTTCGAACGCCTGGAACCCGCCCGGTGAAAACCATGCGGCTCTTGCCGCTGGCGCCGGTTCATGTTCCTCCTCCCACGCGGCGAAAAGGTCCGGCGAACTAAACGATGGAATCACCGGGCGCATTCTCTTCCAAACCTCTGGCTTCGCCCAAACGAAGCCGGTGCCCCGCGGACCAAACAACCATTTGTGTGTGCCGGCTGCAAACGCGTCGCATCCCAATGCCGTAATCCTTGGATCTTCTACGCCAAAACCGTGCACACCGTCGACGATTAGTAGCACACGATCCTTTTCGTCGCGGCTGCGGTTTACTTGCGCCAATGTCTCAGCGATCCGGGCGATGGGCAATCGCACGCCGCTGCTGGAGTGCACCCAGGTGACGCCGACCGACCGCGTCTTTGGTCCGATCGCCTTTCGAATGCGTTCGGCTATTTCATCCGACGAAATCGAGTCGTAGGAATCAAAGAGCGGAATCTTGCGCCAGGTCGCTCCGCAACGCCCTGCGGCAAGCCGGATTGATTCATGATGCACATAATGATCGTGGGTAGTAGTCAGGATCTCGTCGCCTTCGCGCAGCGGCAGTCCATGATACAGAAGAGCCAAGCCCGTGGTCGTGTTTTGCGTCAGCGCGATGTCTTGGCTATCGCCGCCAATGTAGTTGGCAATGGCGCGACAGACCTGCAGCGGGATGTTCTCGTCAGTCTGCACGAAAATCGCGTTCTCAACAGCAAGCAACGGGTTTGCATCCAGCTTCGCCCGGTATTGCTCTATCGCCTGACGCACAGGCCGTGGGTGGGACGCCAGAAAAAACAATGCCAGATGAATGTAATCAGGAGCCAGTTCGAATTGCCGGCGCACTGATTCCCAGTCTTTGAAGTCGGCAGGAACGCTTTCCCTGGTTTTAGCCTCGAGGAGAACCGACGAAAGCGCTCCAGCAGCCAGCGACAGCGAACCACGGATAAGAAAATTGCGGCGAGTTAATGGCATAAGTTTCCCCTCTGTTTGACGCTTCAGTCAATAAACCGGTTGACGCACTGAAAGCGATTCAATTGTGGACACGATGACGCGCGACCCAAACGCCCCCTCCAGCAACGTCTCGGTCTTGTTTCCAATGGAGCAGCTCACGCCCGGAACGGCCCCGCTATCAACGAGCCGTCGCAAAATGCTTTCAACAGCCTCGATCTGACTACGGCTAAGCGAAGCGCGCTCGGCCGTTAAAGAAGTACTTCGAGCGGCACCCCGAGGAGCGGGATGCCTGCCAGCATCCGCACGAATCGTCGCCGCGAGATGTTGTCATCACTGCACCTCAGTGATTTCAGCCGGTTGCGACGGCTGCCTGGTCACAACTGTGAGCCGCGAAATCTTCAAGTCAGGATTTAGCAGGTTGTGAATCTCGACGGCGAGGTTTTCCGGCTCGAACCCCCCTCCGTCACGAATGTTGGCGATAATCGCGATGCTGTACCCGTCGCTAAACAGCGCATTTGCCGATTCAAATAGAAACGTGTGGCCACCATGCCATTTCGTGTGCGGATTCGGCAGCATCCAGCCCATCGCGTAAACGGTCGGTTTGCCATCGTTGACATGCAGCATTACCGGAAAGCGTTTGTCCTCTTCCAAAACGGTATTGATTTTGCCGTCGCCGGGCACGGTGAACATTGCCCGTAGTGAGTCTTCATTTAGAACTTTTTGCCCCAGCAAAGCGGCGTCCCATTTCAAAAGATCTTGTGTAGTCGATACCAGGTTGCCAGTCCCGAATGAAAAATCGGGGTGTAACTCTGCCCGAGTCACAAACGGCTGCCCCGGCTTCTCGTGATGATAGCCGGACGCCATATCAGCGGGCGGCTGATCGATGGTTGAAGTCGACGACATACCTATGGGCGAGAAGATGTGCTCACGCAGAAACGCGAGGTAAGATTGCCCGGAAACCCGTTCGATCACCAACCCTAGCAAATTGTAATTCGTGTTCGTGTAAACCATGCGAGTCCCGGGTTTCCATATCAGCGGCAGCTTGTTCAGATTCGCCAACATCTCCTTACGAGTGATCGGCTGGGTGAGTTGATCCCCATAGATCCCAGGATCGTTATCGGAAATGCCGCTCACCATGTTCAACATCTGACGCAGGGTGACATCGTCGCCGTGGACGTACTCTGGCACGTACTTCGAGAGTCTGTCGTCGATCGAGAGTTTCTTCTCCTGCTGCAACAGAAGAATGCCGGCGGCAGTGAACTGTTTGGTTATCGACCCGATGGCGTGTGGTGTCGTGATCAGCATTGGCGCGTGCGAAGACACGTCTCGCTCACCGGCAGTGTTCTCGTAAATCGTTCGGCCGTTCTTTGAAATCGCAACAGCGATGCCGGGCGTGACACGCTTAGCAGGCTGAGCCTGAACAAGCGCATCAATCTTCTCCTTCACTGCGCGCGAAATTGCACCGACGATCGCGTCGGCCGCTTTCTCTTCCTCGCGAGCCAATGAAACGAGCTTGGCTGTGGTGGCAGCGCTCGCTTCATAACCCACCAGGGTTACTCCCACTATCAACGTGCCACGCAGCGCACCGAGACCGATGTGCGTCTCCGTTCCCTGAGTGACGGTTCCAATAAAAGCCTGTGGGCCGAGATTCGGTGCGTCAATGGGTCTGAATCCCGGAACACTCCTGCTCTTCTGAACAGCTTCCTCATAGGCTGCCAACGCGTCACTCGACGTCGCGTATTGATCCACACTGATTGTCACCTTCTTCGACTTGTCGCCATTTGTGTAAATGACGCTTCTTGTCGCTTCAGGATTGCGGACCGCAGTTGCGTTTTGGCCGGTGCTCATTTCCTGAGTGGCTTCCGGAAAGAAGCGCGTGACAACGGGCAACGGGACGATTACGTCGCGAGCCAGCACGGCGCCGTGTGCTCTAACGCCACCGGTGCCGGGTGACGGCGTTTGTTCGCCGCGAACCACTGGCGGCATGACAACCACCGCAATGAACAGTATTGCCAGCCGCTTCATCGGTGAAACGGCCACCGGATTACAATTTTCGCGCTGACTTGTCCATTTCCATTTGCGCAAAATGAAACCACGCGGGTATCTTGAGACCCGTGTTCAGCTTGACCATGCTTGGCAGCGGGAGCGCGGGAAACAGCGCGCTGGTTGCCACCGATCACTGCAAGATTCTCGTCGATGGCGGCCTAAGCGCGCGGCAAGTCGTGTTGCGTCTGGAACAATGCGGCGTCTCGCCTGACCAGCTCGACGGCGTTGTTCTCACGCATGAACACACAGATCACATCTGCGGTCTTGAAGTTCTCTGCCACAAATTCGATCTGCCGATCTACTGCAATCGGCTCACAGCAGAGGCGCTTCGATCCAGTGGTCTCTCGGAGCGATGTCGGAACTGGCGATTGTTTGCGACCGGCACCGAGTTTTCGATCTGCGATATCACGGTGCAAACGTTTCCCGTGCCGCACGACGCCGTCGATCCGCTCGGGTTCGTGTTTCAGGCAGGTTCAGGCAGCCTCGGGTTCATCACCGATCTCGGTTACGTGACCAAGTTGATCACTGAACGTTTGCGAGAAGTGCAAACCCTCGTG
>Ga0070684_100000113_pt1 | contig 52618 bp, 47 predicted proteins | sample KBSC723LmetaG_FD_65653 | JGI IMG/M metagenome (GOLD analysis project Ga0070684, IMG submission 65653) | Corn rhizosphere microbial communities from Kellogg Biological Station, Michigan, USA - KBS C7.2-3L metaG | ecosystem: Host-associated > Plants > Roots > Rhizosphere ...
CCGCCGCGGAACTACGCCTTCCTGCGGGGGTTCGCGTATGCGGCCGCTGCCCGCTACAGCGGCACCTATGTCGGCAACGACGGCCGCGTGCTGCCTGCGGTCCGGTTGTGGGCGGCCTGGAACGAGCCCAACAACCCGAACTTCCTCCGGCCCCAGTTCGTGAAGGAGAAAGGGAAGTGGGTGATCCAGAGCGCCCGCGACTACGCCAAGATCTGCAACGCGGTCTACGCGGGCGTCCACTCGACGCTGTACAAGGGCGAGCAGGTCGCCTGCGGCGTGACCGCGCCGCGCGGCAACAACAACCCGGCAAGCGCCCGGCCGTCGGTCTCGCCGGTCGCGTTCCTGACCGCTGCCAAGAAGGCGGGGATGAAGAGCTTCGACGCCTATGCCCACAACCCGTACTACGGGGTGCCGACCGAGACGCCGACGACGCGGCCGCCGGGGACGAAGTCCGGCGGCCTGCCGACCGCGATCACGCTCGCGAACATCAACATCCTGATCGCCGCGGTCGGCCATCTGTACGGCGCGAGACCGATCTGGATCACCGAGTACGGCTACCAGACGAACCCGCCCGATCCGCACTACGGCGTCTCCTGGGCGAAACAGGCGAGGTACCTGACGCAGGCGTTCGAGGTCGCCCGGAAGAACCCGCGAATCAAGCTGATGCTGTGGTTCCTGGTCCGTGACGAGCCGAATGTCACCGGCTGGCAGTCGGGCCTGGTCACGACCCGCGGCGTGCGCAAGCCCGCGTTCAGCGCCTTCCAGCACCTCCCGCACTAGTCGCGACCGCCGCCGGGTCGACCCCCTTGCGCTCGAGCAGGTCGCGGTACAGGCGGTCGATGTCGTCGATCAGCCTGTCGACCGCGTAGCGGCTCCGCATACGCTCGCGCCCGGCGGCGCCCATCCGTCCGCGCAGGTCCGGGTCGTTCGCGAGCTGGGCAAGTCTCGCTGCCAGCTCCTCGACGTCGCCCGGCTCGACCAGGAAGCCGTCCTCGCCGTCGGTGACGACGTCAGGCACGCCGCCGACGCGGGTGGCGACGACCGGGCAGCCGCTCGCGAGCGCCTCGATCGCCGTCACCGGCGTTCCCTCGTTCCCCGAAGGCAGGACGAAGACGTCGAACGCGGCGAAGAACGGCCCGACGTCCTCCTGGTAGCCGGGGAACAGGCTGTCGCGCATGACCCCGAGCTCGCCGGCCAGATCCTCGACCGAGCGCCGGTCGGGGCCGTCGCCGACCATGCAGAGGACTGCGTCGACGCCTTCGTCCTTCAGGCGGCTGAACGACCTGAGGACGATGTCGGTCCGCTTCACGGCTGTCATCCGGCCGATCCAGCCCACCACGAACCGCTCGTCTCCGATGCCCATCACGCGCCGGGTCTCGGCTCGAGCAGCGCCGTCGCGGTCGAGGCGCTCGTCGAGCTCGATGCCCAGGCGGATGACGCGGAACTTCGAGGCCGGCGCGACACCGAAGGCGACGAGCTCGTCGCGCACCTCCGGGCTGACCGCCACGAGCGCGTCGGTGATCCGGGCGAGCCACCGCTCGAGCAGGCGGAAGACGCCCGTCCAGAAGCGGCCGAAGTAGCCGCGGAGCACGTGGCCGTGGAACGTGTGGACGATGATCGGCGGCCGGCGGCGGCCGGCGAGGAACGCCGCGACGCGGCCGACCGCGCCGGCCTTGGCGGTGTGCGTGTGCAGGATCGCCGGCCGCTCGGCACGGATGATCCGGGCAAGGCGCACGGTCGCGAGCAGGTCGCGCACCGGTGAGATCTCGCGGTGCAGGTGCGGGATCGTCACGACCGGCACGCCGAGCTCCTCGGCGACGTACGCCATCGACTGCTCGCCCTGGCCGACGCTGCCGGCGACGAGGATCGTCTCGTACCCGCGGTCGCGGAGTCCGGCCGATAGATACGAGACGTGGAGGGCCGGCCCGCCCATGTTCAGACGGGCGATCGCCCTCAGGACCCGGATCGGGGCGCGCCGCGTGGCCAGGGCTAGTCCTGTCGGTGCGGGTCGATCGCCTCGACGGTGCGGCGGAGGCCGTCCTCGAGACCGACCGAGGGCTCGTAGCCCAGCGTCTCCCGTGCGGCCGAGATGTCGGCCCAGGAGTTCCTGATGTCGCCGGCGCGCTGCGGGGCGGTCGTCCGCTCGACGGGGCGGCCGACGATCGTCCCGATCAGCTCGGCCAGCTCGTTCACGCTGGCCGGCGCGCTCGCCGCCAGGTTGAAGATCCGGCCGCTGACACCGGCCGTGTCGCCGGCCTTGAGCGTGCCGTCGACGACGTTCTCGACATAGGTGAAGTCGCGCCGCTGCTCGCCGTCCCCCTCGATCGTCACCGGCCGGCCGTTCGCGATCGCCGTGATGAACAGGGGGACGACCGCGGCGTACTGCGAGAACGGGCTCTGGCGCGGGCCGAAGACGTTGAAGTAGCGGACGACGACGCTCTCGAAGCGCTCGTAGACGCGCGAGAACGAGATGCAGTACCGCTCCGCGGCCAGCTTGGCGACTCCATAGGGGGAGAGAGGGTCCGGCGCGGCGTCCTCGTGGGCTGGGAGGGCGGCGCTGCTTCCGTAGACGGAAGAGCTCGACGTGTAGACGACCCGGCGCACCCCTTCGTCCCGGGCGGCGAGCAGGACGTTCAGCGTGCCCTCGACGTTGACCGCGCTCGAGGTGAGCGGATCCTGCACCGATCGAGGCACCGAGCCGAGCGCGCCGAGGTGATAGACGACCTCGGTGCCGCGGACGGCGTTGTGGACGCGCTCGTAGCTGCGCAGCTCGCCCTCGACCACGTCGACGCCGAGGCCCTCCAGGTTCGCGCGGTTGCCGGTCGAGAAGTTGTCGAGCACGCGGACGTCGTCGCCGCGCTCCAGCAGCCCGCGGACGAGGTTGGACCCGATGAACCCCGCGCCACCCGTGACGAGCACCTTCGCCATCGGGGAGCCATCCTACGCATGGGGGAAAGCGGGCCGCGACGGGTTTGCCTCTGCGCGGCCGGCGCCCTGCCTCACGCGCGAAGCGCGTGGGCAGAACCCTGGTTCCCCACGAGCCCCCTCCTTGCGGGCGAATCGATCTGTGACCGGTGGCGGAGCCGACGGAGGTTTCCGCCCTTCCCCTGGGCTCGCACCTCATCTCGCTCGTGGCCGCGGCCGGCATGTCGGCCGCGGCGGCGATCGAGGACTCGAGGCCGGCTCTGGTCGAGAAGGGACAGGCTTTAGCCTGTCTCCTGCCTTCCGGTGACACTGCCGAAGCCGCTCATTGGAGCGCCGATGCTCCTACGAGTCGACCGTTGCTCGGAGCGATCCAGCCGGCACCGAATCGGCACGAAGCCGTACGCCCTAGGTATGCAAATCGACGGTACCGTTGCCGGTCGAGGGTGGCGGGACGGCTCCCCACCCTGGGCGGGGGTCTGGCGTTTCTCGGCGTGTTCCGGCGGCCTCGAGCCCGGTGAGGAGCGCAGGCGCGGCGCAGAGCCCGGCGGCGATCCAGAGCATCGCGTCGAGCGGGATGCCGGCGACGAGGCCGATCGCCGTCAGGACGCCCATCGTCACCAGCAGCCACGAGACCGGAATCAGTGACGACGCGTCGGGCGGGCCGCGCACCAACCGCAGCCCGCCGAGGACGAGGGGCGTGAGCAGCGCGCCGAGGAAGAGCACGAGCCCGACCACGCCGAGGTCGGACAGCGCCTGGACGTAGGCGTTCTGCACCCCGTAGGGATGCTCCGGAGACGGAAAAGCCTGCGGCGGGGTGTTCGGGAACCTGCGGTGCAGCACCGGCAGCAGTGGCCCGTAGACGTACTGGTCGTTGGACGCCTGCCAGCCGGCGCCGGCGAGCGGGTGGTCGAGGAAGACGCGCCAGCCGTAGTAGACGAGCATCGTCCGTTGCACGTAGCTCTCGACGCCGAGCTGCTCCTCCTGCTTGCCGATTCCCGCGAAGTGGAGGAACGACTTCACGTCGCCGCCTCGGAAGAGGACGACTCCGCCGAGGACGCCGACCGAGATGACGACGATCGCTACGGCCCTGCGCGCTGACCCGCGGGCGACCACGGCGGCGACCACGCCCGCGGCGACCAGCCCGAACGCCCCCGCCAGCGAGCCGGAGACGAGCAGTCCCACCACGCCGCTGACGCCCGCGACCGCGGCGATCCGGCGGTCGATCCGCCAGGCGGGCAGCGCGATCGCGGCCAGGGCGATCGCGAGCGCGAAGCCGGACAGCGAGGCGAAGTCGTGATGGCCGAGGAAAGACGGCTGCCGGTACCCCGCCGGCCACCCGCCCGCGATCCGCCAGCCGAAGAACTGCACGACGGCCAGCGTCGAGGCGACGGCGCTCGACGCGACGACGACGAGCAGAAGCAGCAACAGATCGTCCACGCGCCGCAGGAGCAACACGGCCGCCGGCGCGAGCAGCGCGTACTCGACGTACTTGCCGGTCGTGACCACGTGGTCGTGCCAGGGGTACGGGTCGGAGCCGCGCAGCGGGTAGACGGTCGCGGCGCCCACCCAGGCGAGGAAGGCGCCGATCGCGATCCAGGCCGGCAGTCCGTCCCGCAGCCTCCCGAGCCCGTCGCGGACCGCGACCGCCAGCGCCGCGACCAGACAGGCGAGAACAGCCAGGTCGGAGAGGACGATGTGCGCATGGCTCGCGCCGATCGTCGTGTCCCAACCCGGCTGGAAGTCGATGTGGACGAGCAGGATCGGGAAAGCGAGTGCGAGTACCCAGGCTCCCGGCGATGCCCGCGGGAACGCGACGCCCCGCTCACCGCCCAAGGACGTCCGGGCCGCCACCGGCGGCCACTATAGTGGACGCCCGGATGCACACGCGCCTTCTGTGGCGGCGCTCCGCTACGGCGCTCGGCCTCTACGGAAGCGTTGCACTCGGGTTCCTGGCAAGCATCGTGGCAGCGCGCCGGCTCGGCCCGGTCGAGTACGGGCACTTCACGCTCGCCATCTTCGCCGCCGGCTTCTTCCAGGTGCTCCTCGACCTGACGGTGGAGGAGGCGATGATCAAGTACGGCTTCCGCTACACGACCACCGCCCAGTGGGGACGGCTCCGTCGGCTCTACCGCCGTGCGATGGGGCTGAAGACACTCGGCGCGTTGCTCGCGGCGATCGGGCTCGCGATCATCGCACCGTTTGCCGACACGCTGTTCAACGCGAGCGGGCTGCAGACGCCGTTCCTGCTCGCCGCGCTGTTGCCCGTGTCGTATATCCCGGAAGCACCGGCCGGAGCGGCGCTCGTCCTGACCGGCCGCTACGACGTCCGCGCCGCCTACACGCTGCTGACGCAGCTCCTGCGCGCGATCGGGCTCGTGATCGGCTCGCGCTACGGCGTCACCGACGCCGTGATCGGGCTCGTGATCGGCCAGATCGCCGGCTCGGTCGCGGTGGGCCGGGCCGCGGTCGGCGTCTTCTCCCGCTTCCCGGCCGCCCCGCCCGAGCCGCTCGGCGACGACCGCCGGGAGATCGTCCGGTTCGTGATCCGGTCCAGCGTCGGCTCGGGCATCGTCTCCCTGCGCACCGCGGTCACGCCGCTTCTGCTCGGGACGGTCTCGGTGCCGGCGCAGGTCGGCTACTTCCGCGCCGGGCAGGCGCCGCTGACCGGACTGACTGCGCTGACCGCCCCGGCCCGGCTCGTCCTGATCACCGAGCAGACGCGCGACTGGGAGGCAGGGGCGGGCGCGCGGGTGTTCGCCGGCCTGCGGCGCTACAGCGTCGCCGCGCTGGTGGCGATGGTCGTCTCCGTCCCCTTCCTGTACTGGTGGATGCCCACGCTGATGCGGATCGTGTTCACCGACAAGTACGAGCCGGCGACGGACGCCGCCCGCCTGATGCTGATCGCCGGCGCGGTCGGGCTCGTCTTCGCGTGGACGAAGTCGCTGCCCGTCTCGGTCGGACGCCCCGAGCTGCGCATCGCCACGCACGGGGTCGAGACGCTGGTGCTGATCCCGCTCGTGCTCGTCTTCGGGTCGATCTGGGACGCGACGGGCGCCGCCGCCGCCGTGCTCGTCGCGACGACCGTGTTCGCGATCGCGTGGCTGGTCGCGCTCGCCAGGCTCCAGCGCGAGCACGCCGCGGAGCAGACGGCGACCTCGTGAAGATCCTCGTCGTCTCCGGAATCTGGCCGCCGGACGTCGGCGGCCCGGCCAGCCATGCGCCCGAGGTGGCCGAGTTCCTGCGCGGTCGGGGCCACGAGGTCGAGGTCGTGACCACTGCCCCGTCGGCACCCGCGCCGCAGGCGTACCCCGTCCGCTGGATCTCGAGGGCGCAGCCCGTTCTCCTCCGCTATCTGCGCGGCGCGCTGCTGGTCCGCCGCTCCGCCCGCGGCAAGGACGTCGTCTACTCGACGGGCATGTACGGCCGGACGCGCGTCGGCTCGCTGCTCGCAGGGACGCCGAGCGTGGTCAAGCTCACCGGCGATCCGGCCTACGAGCGCGCCTTCCGCTACGGGCTGACGCGGCTCCCGATCGAGGACTTCCAGCGCACCCGCGACCCCCGCCTCGCATGGCTGAAGGCGATGCGGGACCTGACGCTCTGGGGGCCACGGCGCTACGTGATCCCCAGCGCGTCGCTCGGGCGCATCGCCGGTGAGTGGCAGCTCGTCCGCGGAGATCGGATCGTCGTGCTGCCGAACCCGATCGCCGTGCCCGCGGTCGGCGAGCGCGACGAGCTGCGCAGGCGCCACGGCTTCGAGGGGCCGACGCTCGTGTTCGCGGGCCGCCTCTCCGTCCAGAAGTCGCTGGACGTGCTGCTGCGGGCCGTCGGGGCCTGCGAGGGCGTCGCCCTCGTGATTGCCGGCGACGGGCCGGACCGCGCTCGGCTGGACGCCCTAGTCGTCGAGCTCGGCCTAGGCGACCGCGTGCGCTTCCTGGGTGCGCAGCCGCGGGAGACCGTCCTCGAGCTGCTCGCCGCCGCCGACGCCGAGGTGCTCTCGTCCGGCTGGGAGAATTTCCCTCACTCCGTGATCGAGGGGCTCGCGGTCGGTACGCCCGTGATCGCGACCGGCGTCGGCGGGGTCGCAGAGATCGTCACGGACGGCGAGAACGGCCTGCTCGTGCCGCCCGGCGACCCGGAGGCGTTCGCGGCCGCGATCCGGCGCTTCTTCGCGGACGAGGGCCTGCGGGAGCGGTTGCGGGCGGCCGCTCCGGGGTCGGTCCTGCGGTTCGAGCCGGAGCCCGTGTACACCCGGCTGGAGGCGCTGCTCCAGGAGGCGGCCGGGTGAGCCGGAAGGCGCGGCTGCTGCTGGTCGGCCGGACGCGGTACAGGCTGCCGCTCGGCGAGAGCCTGCAGGCGAAATTCGAACCGTTGACGCAGCGGTTCGACCTGCGCGTGCTGGCGAGCGGCGTCGACGGCGCCCCGGGACGCGACGGCGTCTTCGAGCTCGCGGGGCCGTACCGGCCGCGCCGCCTCGACGGCGCCTTCTACTTCCTCGGTCTGCCGCTCCGCACCCGCCGCGAGCTGCGCAGGTCGCGGCCCGACGCCGTCCTCGTCCAGGGTGCGCACGAGACGTGGTTCGTCCTGCTCGGCCGCTCGCTGTCGGGCGTGCACACGCCGGTGATCCTCGACGTCCACGGCGACTGGCGCTCTTCCACCCGGCTGTACGGGTCGCCGGCTCGCGGGCTGCTCAACCCGATCGCCGATCGGGTCGCGGTCTCCGCGCTGCGCCGCGCCGACGCGGTGCGGACGATCTCCGACTACACGACGGCGCTCGTCCGCTCGTACGGTGTCGAGCCGGCCGCCGTCTTCCCCGCGTTCATGGACCTGGAGCCGTTCCTCGGGCCGACCCTGCCGCTGCCCACGCCTCCGCGAGCGCTGTTCGTCGGTGTGCTCGAGCACTACAAGGGGATCGACGAGCTGGCCGAGGCCTGGCGGGCCGTCGCCGCGAAGGTCCCCACTGCGACGCTGCACCTCGTCGGCCGCGGCACGCGGCGCGAGGTGGTCGAGCGGCTGGTTGCCGACCTGCCGGACCGAACGAGGTGGACGGAGGCGCTGCCGACCGAGGGGGTGGCGCGCGCGCTCGACGCGGCGACCGTGCTCGTGCTCCCGTCCCGGAGCGAGGGGATGGGGCGCGTGCTGGTCGAGGCGTTCTGCCGCGGCCGGCCGGTGGTCGCGTCCCGGGTCGGCGGCATCGTCGACCTAGTCCGTGACGGGGAGAACGGGCTGCTCGTCCTGCCCCAGGATCCTGCGGCGCTCGCCGATGCGCTGTGCCGCCTGCTGACGGACACTGCCCTGGCCGAGCGGCTGGCCGCGGGCGCGAAGGCCGGCGCAGACGACTGGACGGCCACGCCGGAGGAATACGCGGCCCGGTTGGAGGCGCTGGTCGCCGGACTACGATAGGCGCGTGCGTGCCGACCGCATCAAGCAGGCGCTGAAGAACGGCGTCTACCGCACGCTCGGCGAGACCGCGACCGGCGTCGGCGCGGTCGACGGCGAGGAGGAGCGGACGCTTCGCGTGCTCATGTACCACAAGGTCAACGACGTCCCCGAGAACTCCGTGACCGTGCCGGTCGGCCACTTCGACGAGCAGATGGCCCAGCTGGGCGAGCTCGGCTACCAGCCGGTCGACCTCGACGCCGTGCTCGACCACTACCTGCACGGAACCCCCCTGCCGTCCGGGGCGGTGCTGATCACGTTCGACGACGGCTATCGCGACAACCTCCAGAACGCCGCGCCGGTGCTGCAGAAGTACGGATATCCAGCGGTCGTCTTCGTTCCGGTCGGCTACCTCGCCGGCACACGCCCGCTTCCGCACGACGAGCACCTGGCGGCGCGCGGGATCGTCAATCCGCCGCTCTCCTGGGACGATCTCGCCGAGCTGGAGGCGGCGGGGATCCGGATCGAGTCGCACGGGATCGGCCACCGCCCGCTCGCCGACCTGGAGGTCGACGAGGCGGCGCGCGAGATCACGCTCTCGAAGCTCCGGCTCGAGGACCGGCTCCAGCGGCCGGTGCGCGCGTTCGCCTACGTGAAGGGCTCGGAGGCCCACTACCGACTCGTCCACCTCAGCCTGCTCAAGCAGGCCGGGTACGACGTCGCGTTCACGTCGATCTCCGGCTCGAACGGCCCGAGCAGCGACCCGCTCCAGCTGCACCGCTACAACGTCGAGCCGTATCCGTCCCGGACGTTCGAGCTCGTGCTCTCCGGGGCGTGCGACCTGATCGCGGTCAAGGACACGATCGCGGGCACGCACGCGCGCCGCATCTTCAACGCGGCGCTCGGCACCTCCAGCAAGTGAGCTCCTACGAGCTGGTTCCCTTCGACGCGTCCCACCGCGACGAGTACATCCGCCTGCTGGCCGAGGCCTGGGGGAACCGCGGGCTGAGCCCTGAGGAGTTCGAGTGGTGGTTCGAGCGGAATCCGGCTGGGAGCATCCTCCGGACGGCGCTGGTCGACGGCCAGGTCGCCGGCGTCGGCGCGCACATGCTCGCGCGGATGGTGATCGGCGGCGAGGAGCGGCGGGTCTCGTTCTCGTGCCACGCGGTCACGTCGCCGGCGGCGAGCGGGCGAGGAATCTTCACCGAGCTGCAGCGTGCGCTCGACCAGGCGGCCCAGGAGCAGGGAATCGAGCTCGTGCTCGGCTTCGGCAACGAGGTGACCAACCCCGTGTTCTTCGGCCGGCTCGGCTGGTCGGACATCGCTCACTACCGGATCTGGGGACGGCCGGTCGTCCGGCAAGGTCGTGACGTAGGGGGCGCGCTCGACGTCGACGGGGACTCGGCGGCCGGCTGGCGGAACCACATCGTCCGCGACGAGCGGCACCTGCGCTGGCGGTACGAGGGCTCACCGCGGCCGTACGTGACCGTCTGCTCGGACAACGGCTACGCGGTCGTCTGGCCGTCGAAGCCGATGGGCTCGCGGACGATCGCGGTGCTCTCCGACCTGGTCGCGCCGACGGCAGAGGTGCCGGGCCTGCTGCGACGGGCAGCGGGTGCGGCGCGATCGCGGTTCCTGTTCGGCCTGCCCGCGCCGGGCCAGCGCGGTGCCTTCGCCAGGGCCGGGTTCGTCCCGACGCACCTGACCATGCACCTGATCGGCCGCGGCCTGAACGGCCCGCTCGATCTCGACCCGGCGGCCTGGCAGTTCACGCTCGGCGACGCCGACTACTACTGACCGGCACCGATGCGACTCGTCTTCGTCACCCAGCAGGTCGACCCGGGCCATCCCGCGCTGGCAGCGACGGTGCCGATGCTGCGGGCGCTCGCCGCGCGGGTGGACGAGGTGGTCGTGCTCGCCGACCGGGCGCTGCCGGAGGTGCTGCCGGCGAACTGCCGCGTCCGCTCGTTCGGGGCGCGGACGCAGGCGGGTCGCGGCGCGAAGTTCGAGTCGGCGCTCGCCGCCGAGCTCGCGCGGCGGTCGAGGCCGGCCGCCGTCGTCGCGCACATGTGCCCGATCTACGCGGTGCTGGCGGCGCCGCTCGCGCGCCCCCTGGGCGTGAGGGTGCTGCTCTGGTACACGCACTGGAGCGTCTCGCGGACGTTGCGGCTGGCCGAGCGGGTCTCGAACGCCGTGCTCAGCGTCGACCGGCGGACCTTTCCGATCGACTCGCCGAAGGTGCGCGGGATCGGGCACGGGATCGACCTCGCCGAGTTCGTCTGCGCGGACGGCAGGCCGGCGCACGATGATCTCCGCGCGCTCGTCCTCGGGCGGTACTCGCCGGCGAAGGGGCTCGAGGTCGTGCTGCGCGGGGCGCGGCTCGCGCTCGACGACGGGCTCGACCTGCGGCTGGAGGCCTACGGGCCGGCGCTGAATCCCGCGGAGCGGGCGCACCGCTCCGAGCTGGAGCGGCTGGTCGAGGAGCTCGACCTCGCCCGCCGGGTGAAGCTCGGCCACGCGGTGCTGCGCAGCGAGGTCCCCGAGCTGCTCACCAGAGCCGACGTCCTCGTCAACAACATGCGCGCCGGCGCGACGGACAAGGTGGTCTACGAGGCGTGCGCAGCCTGCACGCCGGCGATCGCCTCCAACCCGGCGTTCGACTCGCTGCTGCCGGACGAGCTCCGCTTCGACCGCGACCATCCGAGGTTGCTCGCCGACCGGCTCCTCATGCTCGGCGCCCGGAAGCCGGAGGAGCGGCACGCGCTGGGTCGCACGCTCCGCGAACGGGTCGCTGCGGAGCACTCCGTCGAGTCGTGGGCGGCGGCGGTGGTCGAGGCGGCAACATGAGCCCGATGCGCCATGACCCGTCGAGCCGATTTCGGGGGACAGTCCCTTGGACGTGGCCGGAACGGACGAGCGATGGCTCAACCACGCGACGCCGATCTGGGGCGGCCACGTCCGAACGTGGGCAAATGGGACTGTCCCCGGGACAGCGCCCGCGGGGACACGGATGACCGGGACACGCGTGCTCCACCTGCAGAAGGTCGCGGGGATCTCCGGTTCGGAGGCGCACCTGCTCTCGCTGCTCCCGCGGCTGCTGGAGCGCGGGTGGGACATCCGGATGCTGATGCTCCACGAGGACGAGCCCGGCGCCTGGGACTTCGCCCGCGCGCTGGAGGCGACCGGCGTGCCGCTCGACACGATGCGGTTGCGCGCCGACGTCGACCCGTTCGCCTTCTTCGAGCTCGGCGGCTACCTGGCCCGTCGCCGCCCGGAGATCCTGCACACGCATCTCGTCCACGCCGACGCCTACGGCCAGATGGCCGGGCTGCTGGCGCGCGTGCCGGTGCGCTTCTCGACCAAGCACGGCTTCAACGAGTTCCGCGAGGGCAGGGCATTCGCGCTCGGCGACCGAACCGTCGCCAGCCTCGCGCACGTGCACATCGCCATCTCCCGCGGCCTCGCCCGTTACCTCGCGGACACGGAGGGCTTCGAGGAGGACAGCTTCGAGATCGTCCACTACGGGATCACCCCGAACGGCGAGCCGGTCCCGTACGCGGGCGGGACGCCGCGACTGCTGTGCGTCGGGCGGCTGATCCCGATCAAGGGCCACATCGTGCTGCTGCGGGCGTTCGCCGCTGCGCGGCAGGTGGTACCCGGCCTCGAGCTGGACGTCGCCGGCCGCGGCCCGCTCGAGCCCGCCCTGCGCGCGCTCGCCCGCGAGCTCGGCGTCGCGGATGCCGTCCACTTCCTCGGCCACGTCACCCCGATCCAGCATGCGATCGAGCAGGCGGCCGTCGTCGTCGTCCCCTCGATGGGCGAGGGCTTCGGGATGGTCGCGCTGGAGGCGATGGAACGCGCCCGGCCGGTGATCGCGGCCGAGATCGGCGGCCTCGGCGAGCTCGTCCGCGACGGTGAAACGGGGATCCTGGTCGCCCCCGGGGAGGCGGAGCCGCTGCGCGAGGCGATCGTCCGGCTGGCCGGCAACCTCGAGCTCGCCGCGCACATGGGCCGTGCGGGCCGCGACCGCGCGCTTCGCGATTTCCTGGAGGAGCGCTGCGTCGACCGGACCGAGATCCTCTATCGCTCTGCGCTGACCGCCGCGTAGACGCCGGCGGTCCGCTCGGCCATCCTCGCCACCGAGAACTCGTTCCTCGCCCGCGCCAGGCCGGCTTCGCCCATTGCCGTCGCCCGCGCGGGGTCGGCCAGCAGCGCCAGAACAGCGGCGGCCAGCGCGTCCGCATCGTCCGGCGGTACGAGCACTCCCGTCTCGCCCTCGACGACGAGCTCGGGCGCGGCACTCACGCGTGTCGCCACCACCGGCTTCGCGGCGAGCATCGCCTCCAGCAGCGCCAACCCGAAGCCCTCCCAGCGTGCCGGGTGGACGAGCAGCTCGGCGCGGCGGTACCACGACGCCACGTCGCCGACGCGCCCCGGCAGGAACACACCGTCCGCCGCGAGCTGCGCCCGCTCGGGCCCCTCGCCGAGCACGACGAGTACCGCCCGCGGTTCGACCTCGCGCACCCGCGCCAGTGCCCGGACGGCGACGTCGACGCCCTTCTGCTCCGCGAGTCGCGAGACGCACAGCAGGATCCGCGCGTCGTCCGGCACCGCCACCTCCGGGCTGTCGCCCCAGGGCGCGGGCAGGCCGTCCAGCCCGTAGTGGACGACCTCGATCTTCCCCGCGGGCAGCCCGACCGCGTCGATGCAGTACCGGCGCAGCGCGTCGGAGATCGTGATCACCCTCGACGCCCGCCGCGTGAGCATGCGCTCGACGAACCGGAACGGCCCGCGCCGGAACGGGTCGTCGTTGTGCTTGGTCGAGACCACCGGCGCCTTCCCCGCCCCGAGCCCTCCGTAGACGTCCCCGTGCACCAGGTGCGTGTGGACGACGTCCGGCAGCAACCGCGCGAGCTCCCGCCGGACGCGCCGCAGCAGCCCGGGATCGAGATCCCGCGGACACGAAAGGCGCACCGCGTCCACGCCGAGCTCGCGGTAGAACGGCTCCACGGGCCAACCGGGGTCGTCGAGCCCGAGGAACACCGGCTCGACTCCGCGCCCCGCCAGCGCGGACAGCAGCGTCAGCAGGTGCCGCTCCGACCCGCCGATTCCCCGGATCCGGTGGACGTGCACGACCCTCACGCGACGGACCGCCTCCGTCGCCGATCGATTGCCCACCACACCGCCGCCGTCGCTGCGAGCGCGATCAGGAAGTCCCACGGCACTCGGTAGCGCGTTGCGCCCGCGAAGCCCATCGCAACCAGCGTCTGGTACGCGAGGAGCACCACGCCGAACAGCGCCAGCCGCCCCGGCAGCAGCCACACCCCCAGGATCCCCAGCACGAACAGCGCGATCGAGTAGGCCGGCTGCGCCCACTCGCGCAGCACGTCGACTGCCCCGCCCGACTCCGCGCGCCCCTCGGTGCGGATCGCCTGCGGATCCCAGAGCATCCACGACGCCTGCCCGGCCAGCTTCGCCTTCTCGCCGGGATGGTCGCGCCAGAACTGGAACACGAGATGGCGGTAGAAGCGCATCCGCGCGCACTCGTCCACGGGCAGGACCTTGCCGTAGACCTTGTAGTAGGCGCCGGCGAACTCGGGCGTCGGCGGCTCGTTCGGCAGCGGCGGCACGTCGTCGATCCACTTGCCGGCTGCGAGCGTGGCGTAGGTGTTCGGGTTGTTCGCCTTCCAGAGCGCCCGCGTGTCGGTCGTCAGCGTGAAGCAGCCGACGGACACCTTGTTGCGCACGACCCAGGGCACGAGCGCCAACGCGCAGCCCGCCAGCACGACGCCGGCGACGGCCCACGTCCGTTGCTCGCGGCCGACCAGGAACGCGCAGCAGATCAGCGGCAGGAACAGGAGCCGCGTGTTGCCCAGGATCGCCAGCGCAAGCGTGATGCCGAGGACCGCGCCGAGCCACAGCGACCGCCGGCCCGCCAGGACCATCGTCAGCAGCACGATCGCGACCGCGAGGAACTGGTCGAGGATCTCGCGGTTCTCGTGGACGTCGTGCCAGATCAGATACGGGTTCAGGGTCGCCACGCAGGCCGCGACCAGGCCGACCCGCTGCGAGACGAGCCGCCGCCCCAGCTCGTAGACGAGCAGCGCCGTCCCGACCGCGACCGCGATCTGGATCACTCCGACCGCCCACCACGACCGGTCGAAGATCCAGTAGATCGGGATCAGGAACCACGCGTACAGCGGCTGCGTCCACGCGGTCGGGTGGCCGGGGACGAACCCGAAGGTGCCGGTCTTCAGGAAGACCTGCGCGATGTCGTCGCTCTTCTCGGTGAACGCGGTGAGGATGTCGCGGCGCTCGACCAGGAGCACGGCCAGCCGAGGCACCGCCGCCACTGCGGCAACGATCAGCCAGGGGCGACGGGTCACGCCGCGACCGCGGCGGCGGACGAGGCGTCTATGTGCTCGCGCTGCCAGAGCTCGAGCATCAGGAGGCACCAGAGTCGGTGCGCGTGGTCCCCCCGCCCGGAAACGTGCTCGTGCAGGAGCCGGGCGACGGCTCCCGGCCGGAACAGCCCCCGTGCGCGGGCCGTCTCGCCGAGCAGGACGTCGCCTGCGAGCGTGCGCAGGTCCTCGCGAAACCAGCGCGCGATCGGGACGCCGAACCCGGTCTTGCCGCGCGCCGCGACGAGCGGCGGGAGCGCATCCTCGAACGCGCGGCGGAGCGCGACCTTGCCGCGGCGACCATCGACCTTCAGCCGGTCTGGGAGCGTAATGCCGAGCTCGAGGACGGCGTGGTCGAGGAGCGGCGAGCGAACCTCCAGCGAGTGCGCCATCGAGGCGAGGTCCGCCTTCAGCAGCAGGTCGCCGGGTAGGTACGTGCGGATGTCGAGGCGCTGGAGGTCCGAGATCCCGTTCCCGGCGGGGCCGAGCAGCTCCCACGCAGGCACGGGCTCCGTCACGAATGCCGGCTCCCACAGCTCCGCCCGCAGCGCGGCCGGGAAGACCTCCATCAGCCGCCCGTAGCGCGTCTCGGCGGGTAGTGAAGCGACCTCCAGGAGCCGGCCCGCGCGGTTCGCGCGCGACCGCGGCTCGCCGCGGCCGGCCCAGCGCAGCGCGCGGGCGGCCGTGCCCGCCCCGGGCAGCGCCAGCCGATCCGCCAGACCGACCGCCGCATACCGCTCGTAGCCCGCGAAGGCCTCGTCGCCGCCGTCGCCCGTGAGCGCGACCGTCACGTGCCGTCGCGCCAGCTCGCTGACCACGAACTGCGGGAGCACCGCCTCGTCTCCGAGCGGCTCGTCGAACGTCCGCGCTAGCCGGGGGAGGAGTTCGGTTACGTCCGGATCGACCACGAGCTCCTCGTGCTCGCTGCCGAAGCGGTCGGCCACGGCTCGGGCGTAGGCACGTTCGTCGTACCGGTCGTCGCCGAATCCGACCGTGAACGTGCGGACGCGGCCTCCGGCGCGGGCCATCTCGGCGACGACGATGCTCGAGTCGATGCCGCCGGACAGCAGCGCGCCGAGCGGCACGTCGGCGACCAGTCGTCGGCGGACGGCCGCGCCGACCGTTGCGCGGACGCGCTCGAGCCACTCCTCGTCACCGAGCTCCGCGTGCGGTTCGGGCTCGAGCGACCAGTACCGCTCGACACGAACGTCGCCGCCTTCGGCGACCAGCATGTGCCCGGGCGCCAGCTTCTCGACGCCGCGCAAGGCCGTGCCGGCCGGCACGTACTGGAGCGCCAGGTAGGCGTCGAGCGCGGCCGGGTCGAGCTCACGCGAGACGCCCGGCAGCCGCAGCAGCGCCTTCAGCTCGGACGCGAAAGCGAGCATCCCGTCCGGGAGTCGCGTCCAGAGCAGCGGCTTCTTGCCGACCCGGTCGCGTGCCAGCACGAGCCGCTCGCGGACGGCGTCCCAGAGCGCGAACGCGAACATCCCCTCCAGCCGCGACACGAAGCCGGGTCCGGACTCCTCGTACAGGTGCGGAATGACGGGCGTGTCGCCGGAGCCGCGCACCTCGTGGTCCGTCAGCCCGGCTCGCAGCTCGCGGAAGTTGTAGAGCTCGCCGTTGAAGACCGCGACGACGTCGCCGGATTCGTTCGCGACCGGCTGGCTGCCGGTGGCGAGATCGATCACCTGCAGCCGCCGGTGCCCGAGGACGCAGCGGCCGAACGCGTCGACCGAGCCCTCGTCGGGCCCGCGGTGCACGAGGGCGTCGTTCATCCGCTCGACGAGCGCCGGGTCGGGCTGCCCCGACGGGGCGAGCAGTCCGCAGATCCCGCACACGACCGTCCAGCCTAGGGGAATATGCGGTCGTGCCGATCGCCTGTGCCGTCGTCTCCTGCCACGTCGAGCGGCCGCTCGACGACGCTGCCTGGACGGCCTTCGCCGCGCTCCAGGCACGGCGTTCCGGCGGGTTCGAGATCGCCGCGCTCGTGCGTCCACCCGACGCCGATGCCGGCGAGAGCGAGTCGCTCTGGCTTGCGCGGGCGCGGATCGCCTCCACGAACGGCCCGTTCGGGCTGCACACGCACTGGGGCGGCCCGGAGCAGGCGCGGCCGGCCGGCGGCGACCCGGCGGCGCGCGTACGGGAGCAGGCCGCCTGGCTCCGCCAGCGCGGACTGCGCCCGCAACTCTTCGCCGGCGGCGGCTGGTACATGGACGAGGCGGTCGCGACCGTGCTCGCCGAGCTCGGCCTTGCCGACTGCACCGCGACCGCTTTCCGGCCCTCGTACCTGGCGCCGGAGGCGCCGCGGCTCGCCCTGGCGGAACCTGCACGGCTCCGCGTCGGGGATGCCTCGCTGCTCGAGCTCCCGGCCACGCACTCGCTCGGAATGGCGGCGCGCGCGGCGGTCCGTCGCCTGCCCGACTACGTGCACGTGTACTTCCACGACACCGATCTGCTCGACCGCCGCCGCGCTCGTGCGCTCGAGTGGGCGCTGCGGATCATCGGCCGCCGCCGTACGCCCGAGCGGCTCGACCGCCTGCAGGCCGAGCAGGAGCTCGACTTCAGCGCGGCGGCTTCCGCGCTCTGAAGCAGATGTCGTTGGCGAAGAGGCGCGGGTGGAGCCGCGTCAGCCGGCCGGCGACGAAGCGCAGCTGCACCTGGTCGAAGTCGGCGAGCAGCTCCCGTACCGCCGACGGCGAGAACAGGTGCAGGTGCGTGGGGTCGGACTCGGGCGGTCGCCCGGCCAGGAACACGAGCCGCGACTTCAGGCGAAAGGCGTTCGGCACCGAGCCGACCAGACGCCCGCCGGGCTTCAGGACGCGGCGCGCCTCGGCGATCGTGCGCTCCGGCATCGGCAGGTGCTCGAGCAGCTCGCCGAGGACGACGACGTCGAAGCTCTCGTCGTCGAGCGGGAACGGCTCGGCCGCGTCCGCCCAGACCGGCTCGATTCCGAGCTTGGCCGCCTCCGCGAGCGCTTCGCGGTCGACGTCTATTCCGACGATCTGGTTCCCCTCCACGTAGGCGCGGGTGAGCGCCCCGAACCGGCACCCGACGTCGAGCACCCGCCCGCCGGTGCCGACCCACTCGTGGAAGATGTCCAGGCGTTCCGGCCCGCAGAACACGAAGTCCTTCGGGCGGCGCGCCTCGTGGTGGGCGCGGTAGACCTCCTCGATCTGCTCCAGGCGGCTCACCGGCCAAGAGTGCCAGAAGGCGACGCGGGTAAACTCGATCGGCCGTGGCAACAAAGGAAGCCCCGCCGGCGGACGTTGCCGCTCCCGGCGAAAGGGAGTCCACCGGCGCGCCGGTCACCGGCGACATCAGGCGCCGCCGCCCGTACCTGCTCGCGTCCAGTCCGCTGCGCAACCTCCTCTTCCGCGCCGCGAGCGTCGTCGCCCTGGTCGCGATCGACCTCGTCGCCGTCGGGTTCGCGCTCTATGCCGCGCTCGCGCTCCGGGAGGTCTACTACGGCCACTCGCCGATCCTCTGGGGCGTTCTCTGGACCGCCGAGGGCAACTGGCTGCCCTTCGTCGTGCTCGTCACCGTGCTCGTCTTCTGGCAGGCGGGGCTGTACGCGGAGCGCGAGCAGCGGGCCGGCTTCGGGCGGATCGTCTCGTCGCTGATCGTCGTCACGCTGCTCGTGCTCGCGTTCGGGCTCGGCACGGGCCACGACTTCACCACCTTCGGGATCATCCCGACCTCACTCGTGCTCACGATCGTGCTGGACGGGCTCCTGCGGGCGAGCTACGACGCGATCAGCCGTGAGGCGCTCCACGTCCTCGGCGTGCGACGCCGCGCGATCGTCGTGGGCGAGGGCGATCACCTCGACCACCTCCTGCGCACGCTCGGCTCCGTCCGCGGCGGCATCGAGTACGACTTCCTGGGCGTGGTGAGCGGGGCGGCCGAGCCGACGCGGGCGCTGCCACAGCTCGGTGAGCTCGACGACCTGCGCGCGGTACTGGAGCAGCACCCGGCCGACGAGCTGATCGTCACCGACTCGGACTACTCCGAGCGCCAGCTGCTCCAGATCGTCGAGCTCGCCCACCGTTCGGCGGTCAAGGTTCGAATCGCGCCGAAGACGACGGAGCTGCTCGTGCAGCGCGGCGAGTACGTGCCGGGCCAGGGCGTGCCGCTGTTCGAGCTCCGCCCGCCGGTGTTCGTCGGCGCGCAGTGGGCGGTCAAGCGCGCGTTCGACCTGATCGTCAGCGCGGCCGTGATCGTGGTCGGGATGCCGTTCTGGCTCGCGATCGCCGCGGCGATCAAGCTGACCTCGCGCGGCCCGGTCTTCTACCGCGATCTGCGTATCGGACTCGGCGAGCAGACATTCGGGATGATCAAGTTCCGGACGATGGTCGCCGGTGCCGCCGACCAGCAGGCCGCGCTCGAGCAGGCGAACGAAGCGGAGGGGGCGCTCTTCAAGATCCGCGACGACCCGCGGGTCACTCCGGTCGGCAGGCTGCTCCGCCGTTTCTCGCTCGACGAGCTCCCGAACATGCTGAACGTGATCGGTGGCCAGATGAGCCTGGTCGGCCCGCGGCCGCTCCCGCTGCGAGACCACGCCCTGCTCGAAGACTGGCACCGCAAGCGCGCCAACGTCCTGCCCGGGATGACCGGCCTCTGGCAGATCTCCGGGCGCTCCGACCTGTCGTTCGACGACCTCGTCCGGCTCGACTTCTTCTACCTCGAGAACTGGTCGATCTGGCTGGACATCTCGATCCTGGCGAAGACGGTGCCCGCCGTGCTCGCCCGCCGAGGCGCGTACTGAGCCGTCCGGGATTCGACCGTTCCTCCGCGGCGGCCTTCGGCTCGGTCGCCGAGGCGTACGAGCGGCGGCGGCCGACCTATCCGCCGGACGTGGTCGCGTGGCTGGCCGACCGGCTCGGGCTGCGACCCGGGGCGACGGTGGTCGACGTCGGCGCAGGGACCGGGAAGCTGACGCGCGACCTCGTCCCGACGGGGGCGCGCGTGGTCGCGGTCGAGCCGCTCGCAGAGATGCTCGAGCAGCTCGCCGCCGCGGTTCCCGAAGCCGAGGCGCTCTCCGGCTCGGCCGAGGAGCTCCCGCTCGAGGACAGCTCCGCGGACGCCGTCGTCGCCGCCTCCGCCTTCCACTGGTTCGATCCGGACCGGGCGCTCCCTGAGATCCACCGCGTCCTGAAGCCCGGCGGCGCACTCGCGACGATCGGCAACGGCCGCGACCTCTCCGATCGGCTCCAGCAGGAGATCCAGGCGATCGTCGGCCCGTACGTGCCGGCACCGGGTGCCCTACGCGGCTGGGTCGCGGTCCTCGAGGCGAGCCCGCTGTTCGGCCCGATCGAGCGGTTCGAGACGACGCACGAGCAGTGGTTCGACCCCGACGGCCTCGCCGAGCGGATGGGCACGGTCTCGTACGTCGCGCGGCTTCCGGACGACGAGCGGACGGAGGTGCTGGCGCAGCTTCGCGCGCTCGGCGAGGCGCAGCCCGAGTCGCCGTTTCCGTTCCGGTACCGGACCAGTGCGCGGGTCTGCTACGCCTGAGGAGGAGCAGGCCCAGCTCGAAGGGTTGACTCTTGTCACCACAGACCGCACTCTCGCCCTCTATGTCGTGACGGTCCTTCCCGCCCGATCTCCATACTGAACCCCGGTGAAAGCGCCGAAGATCCTCGCGGTCGCGTCTGCGGTCGACCTCGACTTCCGCTACGGGTGCACACCGGCGTGGTGGCAGCTCTGGAAGGGCCTGCACCAGGCGGGCTGCGACCTGATCGTCACGCCGTACCGCGGACGGCCGGTCGAGTCGCCGTGGTGGCGGACTGCGCCGAACCCCTGCTACCGCGAGGGCGAGGCGTTCGCGCGCCTGCGCGACCTGGCCGCGCGCTTGAAGGGCGATCGCTATCTGCGGCGGGCCGAGTCCGACCCCGGGGACACGGATCGGGTCGTGCGCGAGCTCGTCTGGCGCTGGGTGACGCCCCGCTGGCGCAACCACCTCGTCGGCCTGCTCGAGCGCGAACGCGACGTCGACGCGGTCGTCGTCTTCACCGTTCCGATGAGCCACCTCCGCGGCATTCCGACGCTGCTGCGCGAGCGCTTCGGCGTCCCGGTCGTCTTCTACGACGGCGACGTGCCGATGAGCCTGCCGGAGTTCGGCGGGCACGACACCGGGTTCAACTACTACTTCGGCGCCGATCCGTCGGAGTACGACCTCGTCCTGTCCAACTCGGAGGGCGGTCTCGGCCGGCTGCTCGAGCTCGGCGCCCGGCGCGCCGAGGCGGTCTTCTGGGGGGCGGACCCCGAGCTCTTCCAGCCGCATCCGGTCGAGAAGGAGACCGACGTCTTCTTCTACGGCTACGGCGACAAGTTCCGGCAGGAGTGGACGGCCGCGATGATCGGCGAGCCCAGCCGCCGCCTGGACGCCGACTTCTCGCTGGGCGGACAGGACTTCCGCGGCGACGTCGGCCGCGCGCGGCTCTACGGCGACGTGCCCTTCAACGTCTTCTCCCGCGTGATCTCGGCCGCCCGGATCAATCTGAACGTCACCCGGCGCGCACATGCCTCCGTCTACGCCTCGTCCACGTCGCGACCGTTCGAGCTGGCGATGTCCGGCGCGACGATCGTCTCCAATCCGCACGACGGCATCGAACGCTGGTTCGAGCCGGGATCCGAGCTGCTCGTCGTCGAGAACGCCGACCAGGCGACGGACGCCTACGCCCGGCTGCTCGACGATCCGGCCCAGGCGGAGGAGCTGGGCCGCGCCGCCCGCGAGCGCGCGCTCGACGAGCACACCTTCCTCCATCGAGCGCGACGCGTGCTCGACCTGCTCGGACTGGGGGTGCCGGAGGCCGTCCGTGGCTGAGGTCGTCACCGAGACACGGCTGCCGAGGGCGGCGCCGCTGGCGGTCAAGCGGATCGCGATCGTGCCCGCCTTCAACGAGGAGGAGAGCGTCCCGGCGGTGATCGAGGAGATCCGCGCCTTCGACCCCGACTTCGAGGTGGTCGTCGTCGACGACGGGTCGACCGACAGCACTGCCGGCGCTGCGAGGGAGCTCGGGGCTCACGTCGTCCGGCTGCCGTTCAACCTCGGGATCGGCGGGGCCGTCCAGACCGGCTTCCGCTACGCGTTCGAGCACGGCTTCGAGCTCGCCGTGCGCGTCGACGGCGACGGCCAGCACGACCCGGCCCAGCTCGGCCTGCTGCTCGGGCCGATCCTCGCCGACGAGGCCGACATCGCAATCGGGTCGCGCTTCCGCGAGACCCCGGGAGAGTCCGAGAGCTACCGATCCTCCCGGACGCGCCGGCTCGGCATCTCGATCCTCGCCTGGACGGTGTCGCTCCTCGTCCGGCGAAGGATCACGGATCCGACGTCCGGCTTCCAGGCGATGAATCGAAAGGCGATCGCGCTGTTCGCCGCCGACTATCCGCACGACTACCCCGAGGTCGAGGCGGCGCTGATGGTGCACAAGCACGAGCTGCGCATGACCGAGGTGCCGGTGCAGATGCGCGAGCGCGCCGCCGGCCAGTCGTCGATCGGCGCGCTGGCCTCGGTCTACTACATGGTCAAGGTGATGCTCGCCCTGTTCGTCGGGCTGTTCCGCAAGAACGTCACTCCGCTGGAGGAAACGAAATGACTCCGCTCGTCGTCTCCATCGTCGCCGCGATCGCCTCGGTGGTGCTGATCCTGGTCGTGCTGGAGCTGATCCGCTCGCGCAGGCTGCGCGAGCGCTACGCGCTGCTCTGGTTGCTCACCGGCGTCGTGCTGCTCGCGCTGTCGCTGTGGCGGTCCGGCCTGAACACGATCGCCGGCTGGGTCGGGATCGAGACGTATCCGCCCGCGGTGCTGTTCGCGGTCGGGGCGCTGTTCGTCCTGCTCGTGCTGCTCCACTACTCGACGGTGATCTCGAAGCTCCACGACCAGAACACCGTGCTGGCGCAGCGGCTCGCCCTGCTCGAGCAGCAGCTCCGCGAACGAGGCTAGGCGGCGCGGCGGCGCGCGCCGGTCGCGACCGCGATCGCAACGGCGGCCGCGGCGATCGCGGCGAGCCCGGCGTAGCGACCCGGCGTCGAGACCGGGCTGATCGTGCTGAAGCGGTGGTGGAGCGAGACGACCGCGAGGCCGACGATCCCCACTGCGCCGGCGCGCACGCTCAGCGCCCATCCCTGCAGCGCCGCGCCGGCGGCGACGACGAAGAAGACGGCACCGAGGGCGGAGAGCAGCGGCGAGTTGCCGTGGATGAACCCGGGGCTGAGGATCAGCGCCTCGCCGGAGACGGCGATCCCGGCGACGAGCGAGGCCCAGAAGGCGAACGGCAGCTTCCCGCGTGCTCCCCCATGCCACCGGGCGAGGAGCGCGCCGACGATCAGCGCCGCTGCACCCACGACCCCGATCACGACCCGCGAGCCGTGGAGCCCGATCGTCCCGGCGCTGCCCGGCAGGTCGCGGAAGTCCCCGAAGATCGTCAGCCCCCAGAAACCGGGATGGTCGCGCCGCGAGAAGCTGTCGTCGGCGATCACGATCAATCCGTACACGCCGAGGGGGATCAGGAGCGCCGCTGCCGCGCTCACCCACCGGCGGGCGGGCGCCAGCGGTCGCCAGTCGGGCGAGACGAGCACGCCGATCGGCGCCAGGACCGCGAGCGAGAAGACGGACTCGCTGCGCCCGAGCGTCGCCACTACCAGCCCGCCGACGAGCAGCCACGGATTCGCCCGCAGCAGCCCGAGGAGCGCGAGCGCGCCGCCGATGATGAACACCGAGTCCGCGAGCCGTCCCGGCGCGAGCGCGAGGAAGCGGTAGAGGTAGGGGTTCGTGATCAGCGCGCCGACGCACAGAGCCCACTCGATCCGGCCGAGCCGGAAGGGTCGAAGCAGCCGGTCGAGCACGACGAGGATCGCGAGCAGGAGCAGGAACGCGAAGACGTAGTAGAGGCGGCGATCGCCGACGTGGAGGGCGTCGGAGACGAGCCCGACCAGGTAGTGCGGCACGAAGCGGTTGGCGTGCTGCGAGGGCAGCGCCTCGTCCGGGAACCCGGGCGCCGCCTTCGCGATCGTCTCGTACTCCTGCGCGTCCGAGCCGAACAGCAGGTCGATCGTCTGCTGCCAGGAGTACCAGTGCGTCGTCGCCCAGACGAACGCGAGCCAGCCTCCGGCGGCCGCCAGGCGGTAGACGACCGTCAGCCTGACGCTCATCCCGGGACGGTCACCGTCGCCGGCTTGCTGACGACCATGATGTCGCCGAGCGAGAGGTCGTTCTTCCAGTTCGCGGTCATGCCCACGCGGTACGTCCAGCGGCCCGGAGGCGCCCGGTCGATGTACCGCTCCTGCGGCACGCTCGAGAGGTGGTCCATGTAGAGGAGGCAGTTGAGCGGCGCGCCGTGCTGCCGGTCGCGGCAGGCGAGCCCTTGGATCGCCTTGCGGTCGCCGTTCGAGGAGGGATCCGGCGCGACCGGGCGCGCGCGGAGGATCGTGTAGAAGACCTTCGTCTTCCCGTCGTACGGCCGGTTCCACGTCAGGATCTGCCTCCCGTCGTCGTGCGTGACCCGCAGCCCGAAGTCGCGGACGGGCACGTAGACGTCCTGGAAGGGGTACGAGACCGCCTCGGCCGTGCTCTGCGGGGTCGTCCCCGCGACGAAGATCAGGGGTAGCACGACCAGGACGACGGCGGCGACGCCGAGAACGCGGCGTCCTGCGCGCCGCGTCGGCAGCGCGGGCACCGGGTCGGGCAGCACCCTTCGCGACCAGGAGAAGGCCGGCACCAGCAGCGGGATCGACGCGAGCAGCAGCAGGAACGCCGGGAAGCTCGGCATCAGCAGCCGGAAGAAGCTCGCGTCCTCGATGTTCGCCTTCTGGTCGGTGCCCTTGATCAGGAGGAAGGTGATGAACCAGCCGAAGACGAGCACAGCCTTCGGCCAGGACCGCCGGCCGATCGCGAGCAGGCCGGCCAGCGGCACGAACTCGAGGGGGCGGACGGCCCAGAAGAACTCGCGCACCCCGTCGATGTTCTGGTGCAGGTGGTGCCAGTCGAGATCGACGTATCGGTGGATCGGCGAGAACAGGGAGCCGACGGGCGCGGCGGCGCCGATCGCGGCCATGCTCCCGCCGCTGCCGCCCATCGACGCGAACGCGGGGAGCTCGCCCAGCCCACGCTGTTTCCAGAGGGCGAGCAGGAAGAGACCCGGTACGAGCGCGGCCAGGAAGGCTGCCGTCTGCACCCACCTGGCCGCGACCAGCAGGCAGAGCACGGCGGCGCCGAAGAAGAGCGCGTTCGACGGCTTGAGCCCGATCGTGAAGCCGCCGATCAGCCCCGCCAGAACGGCGTCGGTCCAGTCGTGGGTGTCGAGGGCGCGGACGAGCAGCCAGGCGGTGACCAGCAGGAAGACGGTGGAGGGGAAGTCGCCCAGGACGGTCAGACCGAGCGACTGCGGCAGGGTGATGTCGACGTACTTCTCGTGGTAGCGCTGGTCGAACATCGGGATCGTCGCGTAGGGGATGACGATCCAGAGCGCAGCCGCCCAATAGCCGAATATGCGCCCGGCGATCCTCGTCGCGATCCCGTAGATGCAGAGCAGCGCGACCGGGAGCAGGATCAGTGCGTTCAGCACGATCACCACCGGCAGCCCGGAGAGGACGTTCGAGCCGGCGAAGAACGCGATCGGGATCAGCAGGTAGGACCAGGCGTAGCCGACCAGGGCGACGGGCAGCGTCCACCGGGAGAGCAGGTGCGCGTCGGTCCAGTAGTAGGACTGGTCGCCGCCCTGGTAGTAGAGCCAGCCGTTGTGGGTCGCCGCGACTGCGAAGACGGCGAGGGCGAGCCACTGGACGACGAGCAGCGGGCCGAGGACGCTCCAGGGCTGCCTGGCGATCAGCGACCGGAGCGGCCGCGCCCTCTCAGCGAGCGGCATGCACGGGCGCCTGTGCCCGGTACCACGCGATCGTGCGCTCCAGGCCCTCGCGCAGCGGCGTCCTCGCCTCGAAGCCGAAGAGCTCCTTCGCACGGGTGGCGTCGAGGCTGCGTCGAGGCTGGCCGTTCGGCATCGACTCGTCCCAGGTGATCCGGCCCGTGAAGCCGACCAGCTCAGCGACCAGTTCCGCCGTCTCGCGGATCGTCGTCTCGACCCCCGTGCCGAGATTGACGGGCTCCGCGCCGTCGTAGTGGTCGGCCGTGAGTAGGAAGCCCTCGGCGCAGTCCTCGACGAAGAGGTACTCGCGGCTCGGCGACCCGTCGCCCCAGAGGACGATCTCGTCGGGCGACTCGATCATCTTGCGGATCAGCGCGGGAATCACGTGCGAGGTCTCCAGGTCGAAGTTGTCGCGCGGCCCGTACAGGTTGGTCGGGAGCAGGAAGATCGCGTTCGTCCCGTACTGCTCGCGGTAGGACTGCGCGCCGACCAGGATCGACTTCTTCGCCACCCCGTAGGGAGCGTTCGTCTCCTCCGGATAGCCGTCCCAGAAGTCGGCTTCGCGGAATGGAACGGGCGCGAACTTCGGATACCCGCAGACGGTGCCGGCGATCACGAGCTTGTCCACGCCGGTGAGGCGCGACTGCTCGAGCATGTTCACGCCCATCTGCAGGTTCGCGTACCAGTACCGCCCCGGGTTGGCGCGGTTCGCGCCGATGCCGCCGACCTCGGCGGCGAGGTGGAAGACGAGCTCGGGCCGGGCGTCGGCGAAGAGCCGCGCAGCGTCGTCCCAGCGGGTCAGGTCGTAGTCGGCGCGGCGGGCGACGTACGGGTCCTCGCCACGCTCGCGCAGGCGGTCGACCAGATGCGATCCCAGGAAGCCACCCCCGCCCGTGACGACGATGCGGGTCACGTCTGCACGCGCTCGGGGGCGAGCCAATCCACGCGGCCGATCCAGCGGTCGCGGTTCTCCGCGTACCAGCGGATCGTGCGGAGGACGCCCTCCTCCCAGCTGACCTTCGGCTCCCAGCCGGTCTCGCGGTTCAGCTTGTCGTAACCGACTCGCAGCGCCATCACCTCGCTCGCGCCGGGGCGGAAGCGGGCCTCGGTCGTGACCACGTGGCGGCCGGCCGGCCAGAAGCCGTGCTCCTCGCCGGTGCGGATGATCAGGTCGCTCCAGTCGCCCATCGAGATGTTCTCGCCCTGCCCGTACACGTAGACGTCGCCGGGGATCCCCTGTGCGGCGACGGTCAGGTGGCCGCGGACGCCGTCGGTGCAGAAGCAGAAGTCGCGCAACGGGTCGAGCTGGCCGAGCTCGACCTCCGGCCGCTCGAGCGCCTGGGTGATGATCGTGCCCGTGACGTAACGCGGGTTCTGGCGGGGGCCGTAGTTGTTGAACATGCGGGTGACGACGCCGGGAAGCCCGAAGGCGTCGTGGTAGTTCATGGTCAGGAAGTCCGCGGCCACCTTGGCGGTCGCGTACACCGACTTCGGGTTGATCGGCGAGCGCTCGTGGAGGATCAGGCTGCCCTGGTCGTCGTAGTCGTGGTGATGGGCGACCGATTCGCGCGGGTTCCCGTACTCCTCCGAGGTCCCGGCCGTGTCGAACACCTGGATCTCGAGGCTGTGGTCGACGATCGACTGGAGCAGGTTGAGCGTGCCGACGGTGTTTGCCATCACCGTCTCGTAGGGCCGGTGCCACGACTCGCCGACGTGGGCCTGGGCGCCGAGGTGGAAGACGAACGGCTTCGTCCCGTCCAGGTCGCGGATCAGGTAGTCGACCGACGTCTTGTCGGTCAGGTCGGCGAAGTGGACGGTCAGCCGCCGGCGCAGGTGGCCGATGTTGTTGAGCGCGCCGCTCGAGGTCGCACGGACGAAGGCGTGGACGTCGGCGCCGAGGTGGCAGAGCGCATCGGTCAGGTGCGAGCCCATGAAGCCGTCGGCCCCGGTGACGAGCACGGTCCGGCCGGAGTAGGTCTCTCCGAACTCGTTCGTCAGGTCTGCGAGCGCCTGTTCCGTCCAGGCGACATCGGGCGCACCGGGGGCCATCGAGCGCCTAGGTTAGCCCGTGTGGCCGCCGGATCGGCCGCCGACCGACCGCACCAGGTCGAGCGCGGCGAGGCCGACGCGCGTGCTGAACACCCGCTGCCGAACGGCGGCGACGGCCCGCTGCCCCGGCGGCAGGTACGAGAAGTTCATGCGATGCCCTTTCCACTCGCCGTCGATCGTCTCGTCGGCGAGCTTGCGGGCGACGGCTGTGCGGAAGCTGACTGGCTGCTCGAGCCGCCAGGCGCTCGAGTGCCGTACATGGTCGACCACCGCGGCCACCGGCGGCATGTAGGCGTCGTCGAGCAGCATCAGGCCGCCGACCTTCAGGTGCGGCGCCAGAAACCACCAGTCCAGCGTCGGGTAGGGAAAGGCGTGGGCGCCGTCGACGAGAACGAGGTCGAGCTCGCGCGGCTCCCAGCCGCGGAGGACGTCGGCGGAGCTGCCGATCCGGAAAGCCAGCTTCCCGGTCGAGATCCCGCGGCGTTCGCACTCGGCCAGGATCCGGTCGGCCTCCGCCTGCGACGGCGTCACAGCCTCGTGCTCGGCGCCGCGGGCCGTGAAGACGATCGTGCTCGCGCCGGCGCCGGTCTCCAGGGTCGCCATCCCCGGGCGCACGGTTCGCTCGATGAACGCGAGCGCCTCCCAGGCGAGCCCCCAGAACTCCGACTGGCCGTGGAGGCCCGGCGGGGCCGAGCGCAGCTCGTCGGTCAGCGACATGGGCGGAAGCTATCGTCTAGTCCCGATGGCTGCCCGGCGCGCGCTGATCACCGGGATTGCCGGCCAGGACGGCTCCCTCCTCGCGGAGCTGCTGCTGGACGAGGGCTACGACGTGTACGGGATCGTCCGCCGCGCGATCTCGGAGCAGTTCGACAACCTGGCCGCGATCCGCGACCGAATCGAGCTCGTGCAGGCGGATCTGCTCGACGAGCTCTCCCTGGTCGACGCGCTGCGCGAGTGCCGGCCACAGGAGGTCTTCAACCTCGCGTCGCCGTCCTTCGTCCCGATGTCCTGGAAGCAGCCCGTGCTGACCGCCGAGTTCGCCGCAGTCGGCGTGACTGCCCTGCTCGAGTCGATCCGGCTCGTCGACCCCGAGATCCGCTTCTACCAGGCGTCCTCCTCGGAGATCTTCGGCGAGCCGCGCGAGGTGCCGCAGACGGAGGAGACGGCGCTCTCGCCGGTGACGCCGTACGGCGTGGCGAAGGCGTACGGCCATCTGATCGTGCGCTCGTACCGGCGGCGGTACGGGCTCTACGTCTGCTCGGGGATCCTCTACAACCACGAGTCCCCCCGTCGGCCGCTCGACTTCGTCACCCGCAAGATCGCGCACGCGGCGGCGGCCATCTCCCTCGGGCTGGCGGGCGAGCTGTGGCTCGGCGACCTGGATGCGCGGCGCGACTGGGGCTACGCCGGCGACTACGTGCGCGCGATGGCGCTCATGCTCCGCCAGGACGAGGCGGACGACTTCGTGATCTCGAGCGGCGTCGCTTACAGCGTGGAGGAGCTGGTGGAGCTGGCCTTCGGCCATGTGGGCCTCGACTGGCGCGAGTACGTGCACATCGACGAGTCGCTGCGCCGCGGATCTGCCGAGCTGCACGATCTCGTCGGCGACTCCTCGAAGGCGCGGGCGCGGCTGGGATGGACGCCGACGATCGACTTCGACGGTCTCGTCCGGTTGCTCGTCGACGCCGACCTCGAGCGGCTCCGGGGTCAGGCGGTCGCGGCCAGCTCCTCGTAGACGTCGTCATGGGCGCGGGCGCACGCGTCCCAGGTGAAGCGGGCGGCGCGCTCGATTCCGCCTGACGGCGGGCGGTCGAGCACCGTTCGGATTCCCTCGGCGATCGACGCGGGGTCGAGTGGGTCGAAGTAGACGGCGGCGTCGCCGCAGACCTCGGGGATCGAGGCGACGGCCGAGGCGGCCACCGGGCAGCCGCAGGCCATCGCCTCCACGCAGGGGATGCCGAAGCCCTCGTAGAGGCTCGGGTAGACGAGCGCAGCGGCGCTTCGGTAGAGCTCGACCAGCTCGTCGAGGGACACGTGTCCGCGCGACTCGGCTCCGTCGGGCAGGGACAGGCGGTCGTGACCGACGCCGGTGAGCACGAGACCGAGCTCGGGCCGCTCGCGTCTCACCTCGGCATAGGCGGCGAGCAAGCGCTCGTGGTTCTTGTGCTTCCAGGCGTTCGCCGGGTAGAGGAGGAACGGCTCGCGGGCTCGGCCGTCGGGCGTGAAGCGGTCGTGGTCGACGGCGAGGTGGATGGCGCGGACGCGCCCGGGCTCGAGGTGGAGCCGCTCGATCAGCGCCTCCCGGGCGTGCTCGGAGATCGTGATCACGATCCGGCTCCGGCGGACGGTCCAGCCGTAGACGCGTCGGCGGTAGGCGAGCTCGGCGCGCGAGAAGAACTCGGGGAAGACCTCGTGCTGGACGTCGAGCACGGTGGTGGCAGCGGGCGGCGTGTCCAGCGGAGGCAACATGACGGAGAGCGGGAAGTGGATCGCGTCGAGCTCGTCGGTCCGAAGCGCGCGGCGGAGCCGGTTCGGCGCCGCCGCGGCGAGCGACATCGCCGCCATGCGCCCGGGCATCGAGCGCGAGGCACGGTACTCGCGGACGACGGTGGTGGCGAGCCCGTCGCCGGCGTCCGCCGCGATCGTGGGGACGAAGGCGTGGTAGTCGAGCCGGCCGACGCGCGCCAGCGCCTTGCAGAGCTCGCGCGCGTACGTCTCGGATCCCCCGACCACTCCGGGCACGAGCGTCAGCAGCGAGATCCCGACCACGGGCCGAGTTAAGCAGGCGTCCGCGACCGACCTGCCTCCTACAGTCGTGGCGGAGCTCGTGACGTTTCACACCCAGTCTCTGAGACTGGGGGTGAAACGTTTGTGGAGCGATTCGTCCACAGGGGTGCTCGCCGGGGTTCGGCATGGAATGAGCTAACAGAGCCGTAATCGAGCGCTTCTACAATGCGTCGATGTCCGGGACCGAGTCGACGAACCGCGCCTCAGCAGGGGTTTCTCCGCCGCCGGTGGACGTCGAGGCGCTCGTCGCGCGGCTACGGGAGGAGCTCGCGGGTGGCCCGAACGGCGCAGGCGAAGGCAGGGGACAGCTGCTCGCCGCACGACATCGCGCCGAACGGCTCTGGGCGGTCTCGGCCGATCGGCCGCTCGAGCGGCGGCCCGGGCTCAAGGGCTGGGTCGCCTACCCGGTCAAGAAGCTCCTGCGACCGCTGCTCCGCTGGTACGTCGAGCCGCTCGCGCATGAGCAGCGCATGTTCAACGACGTCGTGCTGAAGATGGTCGACGGCATCCTCGAGGAGGTCGACCGCGGCGAGCGCTCGCGTGAGGAAGCGGCACGCACGCTGAGCGAGCTCGAGGAACGGCTGACGCGCGTCGAGCGGCGCAGCGCCGGCACAGGCACGGGCACCGCGCCGGCAACGGTTGCCGCCCAGCCGGCCGCGGCCGCCGTGCCCGACTACTTCGCGTTCGAGGCGCGGATGCGCGGCTCCACGGAGGAGATCCGCGAACGCCAGCGCCCCTACATCGACGACTTCCGCGACGCCGCCCCCGTGCTCGACGTCGGCTGCGGCCGGGGCGAGCTCCTCGGGCTGCTGCGCGACGCCGGGATCGAGGCGCGCGGAGTCGACGCCGACGCCGACATGGCCGCCTACGCCCGCGGCGAGGGCCTCGAGGTCGAGCAGGCCGACGCCCTCGCACACCTGGAGCAGCTCCCCGACGCGACCCTCGGCGGGATCTTCGCCGGCCAGGTGGTAGAGCACCTGCCGCCGGCCGCCCTCTTCCGCCTCCTCGAGCTCGCCGCCCGGAAGCTGCGCCCCGGCGGCCTGCTGGTCGCCGAGACGATCAACCCGCTCTCGCCGCTCGCCCTCCGCTCCTACTTCGCGGACCTGACGCACGCACAGCCGCTCGTCCCCGAGACGCTCGAGCTCCTGGCGAAGCAGGCGGGGTTCCGCACGGTCGAGACCCGCTTCCTAAACGCTCCGCGCCACGCCGACGACGTCGACGAGCGCATCCGCGAGATCCTCTTCGCGCCGCTCGACTACGCGATCGTCGCCAGAACTTGAGAATCGCGGTCTGTCGCCCCCAGGTGGCGTTCGCCCGCGGCGGCGTCGAGATCTTCACCGACGACCTGGTCGCCGAGCTCGAGCGCCGCGGCCACGACGCCGACCTCGTCAGCGTCCCGTTCAAGTGGTATCCCGGCGAGCGCGTCCTGACGCAGACGTTCCTCTGGCGGCTGCTCGACCTCGCGGAAGCGGACGGCCGCCGCATCGACCTGGTGATCGCGACCAAGTTCCCCTCGTACGTCGTGCGCCACCCGAACAAGGTGGTCTGGCTCGTCCACCAGTTCCGTCAGGCGTACGAGCTCGACCGCACCGCGCTCGGCCAGTTCGGCGAGTCGCCCGAGGAGCGCGCGATCCGGCGCAAGGTCCAGGAGCTCGACAAGGTCGCTCTCGGCGAAGCACGCAAGGTCTTCGCGACCTCGCGCAACGTCGCGAACCGGCTCGAGCGCTCCACGGGGATCGAGGCCGAGGTGATGCCGCACCCGCCGCAGGAGCTGCCGTACCGCTGCGACGGCTACGGCGACTTCGTCCTTTCGGTCGGCAGGCTCGACCGCGCCAAGCGCATCGACCTGCTGATCGAAGCGGCGAAGAGGAGCGGCACTCCCGTGGTCGTCGCGGGCGAAGGACCCGACCGCGATCGACTCGAGTCGCTGGCCGACGGCACCGTCCGCTTCGCGGGCCGCGTCTCCGACGAGGAGCTGACCGACCTCTACGCCCGCTGCCTTGCCGTCTTCTACGCGCCCGTCGACGAGGACTTCGGGATGGTCCCGTACGAAGCGTTCCTGGCCGGGAAGCCGGTCGTCACCACGACCGACGCGGGCGGTCCGCTCGAGGTCGTCACGGACGGCGCCACCGGGCTCGTCGCCGAGCCGCGCGCCGAGTCCGTGGCGGCCGCCTTCGCCCGGCTGAACGGAGACGACGCGGCGGCCTGGGGCCGTGCCGGCAAGGAGATCGCCGAGCGCGTCACCTGGGACACCACTATCGACAGACTGCTGAGCTGATGCGGGTCGCCTACTACTCGCCGCTGCCGCCGTCGCGGTCGGGGATCGCCGACTACTCGGCGCTGCTCCTGCCTGCGCTCCGAGAACGGATGGACGTAGTCGTCGCCCGCCCCGGCCGGTTCCGCCGGACGCCGAAGGCGGACGTCCACCTGTACCACGTCGGCAACGACCCGGTCGAGCACGGGTGGATCGTGGAGGCACTCGAGCGGCGAAACGGAGTCGTCGTCCTGCACGAGTTCGTGCTCCATCACCTGGTCTCGGGGATCACCCTCGCCCGCGGCGACGTCGAGGGCTACTGCGCCGCGCTCGAGCGGGAGGCGGGCGCGGAGGGCCGCGACCTCGGCCTCGCCGTCCAGCAGGGGAGGATCGAGCCGCTCTGGGAGACGCGCGCCCAGGAATTCCCGCTCGCGCACGGCGTGCTCGACGCAGCCGCGGGCCTGATCGTCCACTCCCGGTACGTCGAGGGCCTCGCCCGCGACGCCGGCTACGCGGGCCCGATCCTGCAAGTGCCGATGCCGGCGTGGCCGGTACCGCCGATCGTCGCGGACCCGATTGCCGGCGGCCCGGTGATCGGCTGCTTCGGACATGTGAACGAGAGCAAGCGCATCCCGCAGCTCTACTCGGCGTTCGCCCGGTTACGCGAACGCCGACCCGAAGCACGTCTGCTCGTCGTCGGCTCCTGGTCACCGAGGCTTCCACCGATCCCGACTCCGTCGGGTGTCGTGCTCATGGACTACGTCCCGGAGGACGAGCTCTGGCGTCTGCTCGCCGCCTTCGACGCGGTCGTGTCGCTGCGCTGGCCGACGATGGGCGAGACATCCGCGGCGGCGGTCCGGGCCCTCTCCGTCGGCAAGCCTCTGATCGTCAGCGACGTCGGGGCCTTCCGCGAGTTGCCGGACGAGGTCGCGATCAAGGTGCCGGTCGGCGACGGAGAGATCGAGGCCCTGGCCTCGGCGATGGAACGCGCGGCCGGGAACGAGGCGATGGGCCGGGCCGCCCTGGAGCTGGCCCGCACGAAGCACGACGTCGGCCGCACCGCAGACCTCTACCTCTCGGCACTTCGAACTGCAGTGACAGGCTTGAGCCTGTCACTGCCTGCCGCATGAAAGTCGCGTACTACTCGCCCATGCCGCCCTCCCGCTCGGGTATCGCCGACTACTCGGCGCTGCTCCTGCCGGAGCTGGAGCAGCGGATCGACGTCGTCCTCGCGCGCCCGGGCCGGTTCCGGCGCGACCCGCAGGCCGACATCGCGCTGTACCACGTCGGAAACGACGCCGAGGCGCACGGGTGGATCGTGGAGGCGCTCCGTCGCCGGCCCGGAGTCGTCGTCCTGCACGATTTCGTGCTCCACCATCTGGTCGTCGGGCTGACCTTTGCCCGCGGCGACGCTGCCGGCTACCTGGCGGCGATGGAGCGCGAGGACGGTCTGGTCGGGCGGCTGCTCGCCTATGCCGTGCTCGACAACAAGCTGCCGCCGCTCTGGGAGACGCGGCCCGAGGACTTCCCGCTCGCCGGCGATGTGCTCGACCACGCGACCGGGCTGATCGTGCACTCGCACTACGTGGAGCGGCGGGCGCGTGAAGCGGGCTTCCGCGGGCCGATCGCCCGGATCCCGCACCCGGCGTGGCCGCTGCCGGCGATCGAGCCGGCCGCGGTGCAGGGCGACCCGCTGTACGGCTGCTTCGGCCATCTGAACGAGACCAAGCGCATCGCCGAGCTCGTCTCCGCGTTCCAGCATCTGCGCGAGCGCAGACCCGGCGCGCGGCTCCTGCTCGTCGGCTCGCTGGCCGTCCGCCTCGACCGGCTGGAGCTGCCCGAGGGCGTCGAGCACCGTGACTACGTCCCGGAGGACGAGCTCTGGTCGCTGATGGCGTCCTGCGACGCGATCGTCTCGCTCAGATCGCCGACGATGGGCGAGACCTCGGGAAGCGCGATCCGCGCGCTGTCGCTCGGCAAGCCGCTCGTCGTCAGCGACGTCGGCTGGTTCTCGGAGCTCCCGGCGGACGCGGTGATCAAGGTGCCTGTGGACGACGGCGAGGAGGAGACGCTGCTCGCCGCGCTCGAGGCACTCGCGGACCCGGCTGTCCGGGCGACGATGGGCGAGCGCGCGCGAGAGCTGGTCGAACGCGAGCACCGGGTCGATCGCGTCGCCGAGGCCTACGCCGCCGCGCTGGAGACCTTCGCCGGGGGCACCCTGGTGCAGGAGCGCGTGCTGCACGAGGTCGCTTCTGCCGCCGCCGAGGTCGGCATGGACGGGGACGACGCGGCCGTGCTGGCCGCGCGGCTGCGCGAGGTCGGCCTTGGCGACTAGCGCGGCGCCGGCGTCGCCCCGGACGCGCGCAGTCGAGCTCGTCCGCGCGATCCCGATGTGGGCCTGGGTCGCCGGTCTGGTGGTCGTGTCCGCCGGGATCCGCTACGCGCTCGCGCGGCGGATCGTCGCACCCTGGATCATGGTCGACGAGCTCGTCTACTCCGAGCTGGCGAAGAGCTTCGCCGACGCCGGCCGCTTCCTGCTCCGGGGCGAGCACACCGCCGCCTACGGGCTCGTCTACCCGGCGCTGCTCAGCCCGGCGTGGGCGCTGTTCGACCGTGTCCCGCAGGCCTACGCCGCGGCGAAGGCGATCAACGCGGTGATCGTCTCGCTGGCGGCGATCCCCGCCTACCTGCTCGCCCGCCGCGTCTGCTCACGCCCGTTCGCCCTCGGCGCGGCCGTGCTGGCGATGTCGGTGCCGACCCTGCTCTTCGCCGGGATGCTGATGACCGAGAACGCGTTCTACCCGGCGTTCCTGCTCGCCGCGCTGGCGATGGTGGTCTGGCTGGAGCGACCCGACCTGCGCCGCACGCTGTTCGTGATCGGGGCGTTCGTGCTCGCCTACCTGACCCGCGCGCAGGCCGTGGCGATCCTGCCGGCGCTGGCGACCGCTCCGTTCCTCGTCTCCGGCCGGCGGGCGCTGCGCGAGTTCCGCTGGTTCTTCGCGGCGGGCGCCGCGGCGGTGCTGCTCGTCGTGGTCGTCCAGGTCGCGCGCGGCGCCTCGATCTTCGGCGTGTTCGGCGCCTACGAGGTCGCCGGCCACACGCGGTACACCGCGGGCGGCGTCTTCCACTGGTGGCTGTACCACTGGGAGGAGTTGATCCTCTCGCTCGGCGTCGTGCCGTTCGTCGCGCTCGTCGTGTTGGCGCTGACGGCGCGTGGCCGGCCGCGCCCGGAGCGCGCCTTCCTGGCCGCGGCCGTGACGCTCTCGTTCTGGCTCGTGCTGCTCGTGGCGACGTTCGCGTCCGAGCAGTCGCTCCGGGTCGAGGAGCGAAACATGTTCTACGTCGCACCGCTGTTCCTGACCGCGCTGATGCTCTGGGTCGAGCGCGGCTGCCCTCGCCCCTGGGCGGTCGCCGTTCCCACCGCCGCCATCGCCGTCGTCGCCGTGACCGTCCTGCCCTACACGAAGCTGATCGGCCTGCCGGCCGTCTCCGACACGACGGCGCTCTTGCCGCTCTGGTCGATCGCGCCCTCGTTCGGTGGGATCGGGAACCTGTACTGGGTCGTGCTGATCGCCTCGCTCGGCGCCTGCCTGCTGTTCCTGTTCGTGCCCGTGCGTTACGCGCTGGTCGTGCCGCTGCTCGTCTTCTGTTACTTCTGGGTCTCGCAGAAGCCGATCGAGGGCAAGTACCGGCAGGCGTCGATCCTGGACCTGTTCCAGGGAATCACCGCCGCGCACCCGGACTGGGTCGACCGCGCCGTCGGCCGCGATGCGCAGGTGACCCTGATCTGGTCGGGCAACACCGACAAGTACTCGGTCTGGGAGAACGAGTTCTTCAACCGTAGCGTGCGGCACTTCTACTACACGAGCGCGCCGCTCCAGGGCGACCTCCCCGAGCAGCCGCTGACCACCGACCGCGACACCGGGCTGATGCGCGGGCCCGACGGGAAGGTCGTCGACGCCGACTACGTGCTCACAGACGGGACGGTCGACGTCGGCGGGCAGGTCGTCGCACAGGACGCGCGCAAGGGGATCGTCCTGCGGCGGATCTTCGGCCCGCTCCAGCAGGTCTCCCGCGTCGACGGGCTCTACCCGCAGGACACGTGGTCGGGCCCGGAGGTCACGTACACGCGCCTGGGCTGCCGAGGCGGCTCGATCACCGTCACGCTGCAGAGCGACCCCGGGCTGTTCACGAAGCCGACGACCGTGGTCGCAACGGTCGACGGCCGGCGCGTCGCACGCGCGAGCGTCGCGCCGACGGCGACCGAGCTGTTGACCGTGCCGCTCGTCCGCCACGGCGAGTCGTGCGTCGTCCGCTTCACCGTCTCGCCGACCGCGATCCCGAAGGTGGTCACGAACGGCCAGAACCCCGACCCGCGCGAGCTCGGCGTCCACTTCACGCAGTTCAAGTACAAGCCCTCCTAGTGCGGATCGCGTTCGACGTCTCGCCCCTCTCCCATCCGCGGACCGGAGTGGGCAACTACATCCGCGGCTCGCTCGCCGGGCTGGTGGAGGCGGCCGGCTCCGAGCACGAGGTCGTCGCGTTCGCACCGACCAGCCCGCAGGGGAAGAGGCGGATCCCGGAGGCGCTCGCCGGCATTCCGGTCGAGCCGCGGCTGCGCTTCCTGCCGTTCGCGCACCACTGGCGCCAGGGCTGGAGCCGGGCAGCGTGGCCGCCGGTCGAGCGGTTTCTCGGGCCGATCGACGTGCTGCACTTCTCCGACTGGATGTACCCGCCGCAGCGGAGCGGGATCCGCTCGACGATGATCCACGACCTCGTGCCGCTGCGGTTCCCGGAGTGGGTGCAGGGCCGCACGAAGCGGATGCACGGCGCGAAGTACCGGAACGCCGCCCGTACCTGCGACGTGGTCTTCGTCAACTCGGAGTTCACGAAGGGCGAGGTGGTCGAGCTGCTCGGCGTGGCGCCCGAGAAGGTGGCGGTCGCGTGCCCGGGCGTCGACGTCGGGGCCGACGGGCCACGCGCCGATCTCGGTCGTCCCTACCTCCTCACCGTGGCGACGCTCGAGCCGCGAAAGAACCTCCAGACCCTGCTGGCCTCGTCGCTGCCGGACGGCCACGCGCTCGCCGTCGTCGGCGCGGAGGGCTGGGGGCCGCAGCCGTCGCTCGACCGGCCCGACGTGATCCGGCTCGGCTACGTCGACGACGGCGAGCTCGCGAGGCTCTATCGCGGCGCAGCCGCGTTCGTCTACCCATCGCGGTTCGAGGGTTTCGGCATCCCGATCGTCGAGGCGATGGCTGCCGGCGTGCCGGTCGTGGCGTCGGCCCACCCGTCGATGGACGAGGCGGCCGGTGACGCCGCCGTGCGTGCCGACCCGGACGACCCGCAGGCGATCGGTGCCGCCGTAGAAGAGGCCCTGCGCCGGCAGGCCGAGCTCGTCCCACGCGGGCTGGCGCACGCGAAGCGCTTCCGCTGGGACGAGACCGGCCGCGTCATGCTCCGGGCGTTCGTCGCATGCGCGTAGGCCTCGACACCTCGCCGCTCGTCCAGACGCAGGCGGGCACCGCCCGCTACATACGCGGCCTGCTCGCGCACAACGAGTACGAGCGTCTCTCCTGGGGCGGGGGTACGCGCCTGGCAACGGTCGTGCGCGATGCCTGGTGGTACCCGCACGGCCTCCCGCGCGAGGCCCGCGGCCTCGACGTCCTGCACTGCCCGACGTTCCGCGGCCCTGTACGCAGCCGGGTACCCGTGGTAGTAACGGTCCACGACCTCGCCGTCCTACGCCACCCGGAGACGTTCAACCAGTGGACGCGGCGCTACAGCCGCTTTGCCGTCCCCAGGGTGGCGCGGGCAGCGAGGCGCGTGATCGCGGTCTCCGAGTTCACACGCGACGAGATCGTCGAGCTGCTCGGCGTGCCCGCCGAGCGGATCGACGTGATCCCGAACGCGGTCGGCCCGCCGTTCGTCGCAGACGGCCCTGCTGCAGAGGGCGACTATGTGCTCGCTGTCGGGACGCTGGAGCCCCGTAAGAACCATGCGCTCGTGCAGCAGGCTGCACGAGCGCTGGCCGTTCCGGTGAGAGTCGTGGGTGCGCGTGGCTGGGGAGACGTTCAGGTCGATGGGTGGCTGGGCACCGTCTCCGACCTGGAGCTGGCTGCCCTCTACCGCGGGGCCCGTTGTCTCGTCTACCCGTCGCTCTACGAGGGCTTCGGGATCCCGGTGCTGGAGGGGATGGCATGCGGTACGCCGGTCGTCACGAGTGCGGGCGGGGCGACCGAGGAGGTCGCGGGCGGCGCTGCCGTGCTGGTCGATCCGCACGACGTAGCCGCGATCGCTGCCGGGATCGAGGAGGCGGAAACGCGGCGAGACGAGCTGCGCGGCCGCGGGCTCGAGCGGGCTGCCGGGTTCACCTGGGAGCGGGTGGCGGCGGAGACGCGCAGGGTCTACGAGGCGGCCGCAGCTTGACGCCCCTGATCGCGATCGACGCCGACGTGCTCGGACGGCAGCGCACCGGAGACGAGACCTACGTCGAGAACCTGCTGCGGCTCCTGGCCGTGACCGGCGGCGACGAGCTCCGCTTCGCGGCGATCACGCGGCACCCCGAGCTCGTTCCCGACGGCGTCGAGCCGATCGCGCTGCGGACGGGCTCGCAGGAGCTGCGGATGGGCTGGTCGGTGCCGCGCGCGCTCCGGCGGCTGCGACCGGCGCTCGCGCACTTCCAGCACGCACTGCCGCTGCGATGTCCGTGTCCGGCCGTGGTGACGATCCACGACCTCTCGTTCGAGCGTGATCCGCGGGCCATGAGCAGGCGCGACCGGTTCGTGTTCAAGCGGGTCGTGCCGCGGGCAGCCCGAAACGCGCGGCGCGTGATCACCGTCAGCGAGCGGACGAAGCGCGACCTGGTCGACCTCTACGGCATTCCGCCCGAGCGGATCGCCGTCACGCCGCACGGCGTCGATCCGGCTTTCGGGCCGGGCCAGGTCGCCGGCGGCGGCTACCTGCTGTTCGTCGGCGCGGTGCAGGCCCGGAAGGACCCGCTCAGGGCCGCGCGCGCGGCACGGGCGGTCGGGCTGCCGCTGGTCGTCGCCGGCCCGGAGCGCGAGCCCGAGCTCGCCCGCGAGCTCGAGGCGCTCGGAGCAGACCTGCGCGGCTACGTCGAGAAGGACGAGCTGGCCGGCCTCTATCGCGGCGCTGCCGCCCTCGTCCTGCCGTCCCGCTACGAGGGGTTCGGGCTGCCCGTGCTGGAGGCGATGGCCTCGGGCCTTCCGGTCGTCGCCGCCGACGAGCCGGCACTGCGCGAGGTCGCGGGCGACGCCGCCGTCTATGCCGACGGCGACCTGGCGGAGGCCGTCGCCGCGGCGCTGGCCGACCGCGACCGGCTCGTCGCAGCCGGGCTCGAGCGGGCGAAGGCGTTCACCTGGGAGGAGACGGCGCGCCGAACGCTGGCCGTCTACCACGAGGCGCTCGGGTGACCATGATCTCGGCGATCGTCGTCTCCCACGGACACCGCGCGGAGCTGGCCGAGTCCCTCCCCGCCCTCGCGCCACAGGTCGACGAGATCGTGCTGGTCGCGAACGTCCCGAGCAGCGTCCCGAAGGAGACGCAGGGCGCCCGCGTGATCGAGAACGAGAAACCGCTGAGCTACGCCGCGAATCTGAACCGCGGCATCGGCGAGACGACCGGGGAGCTGGTTCTCGTCAACAACCCCGACGCCGTCCCGCAACCTGACGCCGTCGCCCTGCTCGCGGCGTTCGTCGAGGCCCACCCTCGATGCGGAATCGCCGGCCCGCGCCTGGTGAACCCCGACGGCTCGTGGCAGGCCTCGCGCCGGCGCTTCCCCACCGTCGGCGGCACGCTCGTGCGCCGGACCCCCCTCCGCCGGGCCTTCCCGCCGCTCGAGCGCCAGCGTGGGCACTACGAGCTCGACGAGCGGCCGGAGGAGCCGGTCGAGGCCGACTGGATGCTCGGCGGCTCGCTGCTCCTGCGCCGGGCCATGCTCGACGAGCTCGGCGGCTACGACGCGGGCTTCCGGATGTACGGCGAGGAGATCGACCTCTGCTACCGCGCCGCAACGGCGGGTTGGGAGCGCTGGTACGTCCCGCAGGCGGTCGTACGCCATCGCTGGGACGCGGTCACCGACCAGACCTTCTGGACACGCCGCACGCTCTGGCACTGGCGCTCGATCGTGCGGTTCGTGCGCAAGCATCCCGAGCGGTTGTTCGCCCGTTGAGCGGCGAAGCCGGCGTCGCGACCTGGACCGAGCGGGAATACGCCGACCCCGTTCCGTACCTGCGGCATCGCGCCGAGCTGATCCGCTCGCTCGGGCCGCCGCTCCAGGACGGCGACCGGCTCGTCGACCTGGCCTGCGGCGACGGCGGGCTGGCCGACTTCCTGCCGGGGGTCGAGTACCTCGGCGTCGACGCCGACCCGCGCATGGTCGAGGAGGCTGCCTCGAAGGGCCGCACGATCGTCCCCGCCGACCTGAACGACTTCGCCCCCGACCGCCCGGTCGCCGCGACCACGCTCTTCCGCGCGCTCTACTACACGCGCGACCGCCGCGCGTTCTTCCGGCAGGTCGCCGCCTACACCGAGCGGAAGCTCGTCTTCGACCTCAACCCGCGCCAGTACCCCGTCGACGACGTCCTCGCCGACCTGCGGGCGTCCGGATGGACGAACCACTCGCTGCGGCCCTTCTTCGTCCCGCAGACGCGCGCGCTGCCGGGCCCGATCGGGGCCGCGCTCGTCGTCGTGGAGCGAACCGGGCCGGCGGCGCGACTCGCCCTCCGCTACCGCTTCACGTACCTGGTGGCGGCCTGGAGCTAGGCCTTTTGCGTCAGCGTGCCCGGAGGCGCAGCTTGGGGCTCGTGACGTTCGGGTGCTTGCCGTAGTCCGCGATCACGAGGTACAGGCCGCCGAGCCGCGGCGTGTACGGGATCCGGAAGACGCCGGAGGCGTGCCCCTTGACCTTCCCCGTCCACACCTGCCGGTACGTCCGGTTGACGCAACGCTTGACGCGGAACCCGACCTGCCAGCCGGGCCGCTTCGGAACGGGCTTCACAGCGCCGACCATGGTCAGCCGGACGCCGCGGGCGACGGCCGAATACGGGTCGGCATGGGCGTCACCGCACCTGGCGACCGATTTCGCGTGGACCCCGGGAAGCCTCAGCGACAGCGACGGGCCGGTTGCCGCGCCCGCGACGCCGACGACGGCGATCAGGACGGAGGAGACCGCAGCTGCAGCGACCAGCCGTGCCGGCAACGAGTTCGCCCTCTGCACGGCGCGAAGGGTAGCGACCGAGTGTTACGTGGCCGTAAGGGCGTCGGGATGCGCTTTACGACTGCTTCTGCTCGAACCCGTACGAGACCTGGGCGCCCAGTTGGCGCCGGTCGCTGCCGCCGAAGTCGTGCGGCGAGAATGTCGGCGAGATCGTCACCTCGACACGCGTGCGCGGCCCGCCGGCGACCCTGAAGACCCGCGTCTTCCCGCTGTGCACCGTCCAGCGCAGCACCTGCGACACCTTCCCCAGCGCCGGCTGCTTGTCCGGGCCGCGGATCAGCCGGCCGACCTTGATCGTCACGTGACCCGGCTTGTCCGTCCCCAGCCAGCCGGCCCGGGAGATGGTGATCTTGATCTCGCCCGGCGCGTTCCCCGGAGTCGAGAACTGGTTGTACGCGCTGAAGGCGGGTGCCTCCTGCGGGGCGCCGAGCGGCGGCGTCACCCACCCGTCCGGCTCGATCCCGGTCGGCGTGCTGGCGAGGCGGAGCGGCGGGTCGATCCTCAGCAGCCGCCACGGCGCCGGCGCCACCACGACCTTGTGGATCGGAAAGCCGAACGCGTCCTGCTTGATCACCGACTGCACCTGCGGACGCACCAGATCCTTCCCCTGGACCGCGATGTCCTCGTCCGCGACCATGTAGTCGACTCCCGGCGGCGCCCCGGTGGGGATCGACTTGCCGGTCAGCAGGCCGTCCGGTCCGGCATCCGGCGTGACGTAGCCGGGTGCCCGCCGGCCCGGCGGCGGCGCGGTGCCGTCGAGGCTCCACACGTACGTGAGCCCGCGGTTCCAGAACTCCATCAGCCAGATCCCCTGGGGGTCGGTGATCTTCTGCCCGAGGTAGATGGTCGGCTTCCTGCCGGTTTTGTCGTCGATCCAGGTCGGCGGCGTGGGGAAGTTGCGGAGCAGGTTCTTCGAGAAGTTGTTGACGCCGTTGGACGCCGAGACCTGGCCGGCGACGTTCCACGCGATCACGAGCACGGCGGCGGTGACGGCGATCCCGGTTCCGAGCCGGTGCCGCCGCGCCACTGCGCGCAGCCCCGGCAGCAGGAGCAGCGCGACCGAGATCACGAGCACTACCGAGAGCAGGATCTTCACGTCGCCGTCGTCGAAGGCGAGGTCGCGGTTCGCCATCTGGACGATCGCGAGCCCGAGCGCGTCGGCGTAGGGGAAGAGGTCGAGCTGGAACGGAGTGGTCAGGATCACGTAGAGGACGAAGCCGGCGCTGGCCGCCAGCGCGACGAGGTTCACGCGCCGGCGCTGGAAAGCGAGGCCGGTGGCGATGAAGCAGAGCGGCGCGAGGTAGATCAGGTTGCGCTCCTCGACCACCGTCGAGAACACCGTCGAGAGATACGCGGCCTTGACGGCCGTGTACAGGCCGAAGACGAGAACCGACGCGAAGGTGAGGGCGACGAACACGCGCAGCTCGCGCGTCCACGGCACGCCCTTCGGGCGCACGAGCGCGGCGAGCGAGACCACCGGCAGCAGCCCGACCCCGATCGTGAACGCGCCGCCTGCCCAGAGGCCGAGCTCGATCATCCGGTGTCGGTAGTAGCCGGTCGCGACCAGCCAGCTCTGCGAGAAGGCTCCGACGCTGGCGCTGAAGACGATCACGGCGCCGATCGCGAGGACGACGAAGCCGACCCAGTCCCACGTGCTCCAGCCGGCGCGCCACCTCGCCACCGGCTCGCTCGTCCAGGCGAGGAAGAGCGCCGCGAGCAGGTACGCGACGATCAGGATCGCGAGCTGGCCGCGGACGAGCAGGGCGAAGAGCACCGATGCAGCCGCGCCGATGTTCCACCACCACGACCGCGTCACCAGCCCCTTCGAGATCAGCAGGAACGCGAGCGCCGTGGCCGGATAGGCGAACGGCTCCTCGATCACGAACGAGCCGTACGCGAGCGCCGGGCCGGCGACGGCGCCGATCGCGGCGAACAGCGCCCAGAACCGCGACAGGACCATGCGGGCGAGCAGGTAGGTCGGGAAGATCGCCGACGTCATCCCGATCACGCCGAAGTACTTGATCGCCGAGTAGGCGGTGTGGACGTCGTGGATCCACCAGAACGGCGCGATGAAGTACGTGTAGAGCGTGTCGAAGGCGACGGAGTGGTGCCGCTCCGAGGCCCGCCCGGTCTCGGCGATGCTGCGGGCGATCTGCGTGTACTTGAGCTCGTCGGTGAAGAGCCACGGGGTGACGTGGCCGCGGGTCTGCCAGCCGTAGAGCACGGACAGCCAGAGGAAGGCGACGACGACCGGGACCGCGTTGGTCAGCCGGTCCACCCACGTCCGCTCGGCGGCCGCGGGGAGCTCGGCGGCGGACGGGGCGGCCGCCGTCATGAACGACCGGGCGCCGCGCCCAGCACCGCAACCGGGTCGAGATCCGTCTCGCGTCGGACGAAGCGGCACGGAACATCCGCGGCGGCGCACGCACGGACGACCGCGTCGAGCCGATCGGCCGGTGCCCGCGGGATGGTGACGAGCACGGTGTCGGGCCGGGCCGAGTCCAGGATCCGGTCGATGTCGAGCGTCCCGCCGCGGACGGGCACGCCGAGCAGCCGCCGGCGGTGGAGGCGCGGGTCGTCGTCGACGAAGCCGACGACGCGCTCGCCCGGGGTCTCGCGAAGCTCGCGGAGCAGGCTGCGCCCCGAGCGTCCGGCGCCGACGATCAGCGTCCGGCGGCCGTCGCGCTCGCGCAGCGTCGAGCGGGCGCGGAACAGGGCGCGCTCGCCGAACCGCGACGCACCGATCACCGGGATGCAGAGCAGGGCATCGAGCACGAACACGCTGTACGGGAAGTCGCCGAAAGGAACGGTCAGGGCGACGATCCCCACAGCCGCCAGTTCGGAGATGACCACGCCGATCACGATCGAGGCCGCCTCGCGCGAGCCGGCGAACCGCCAGATCCCCTGGTAGAGGCCGAGCAGGATGAACGCGATGTACCGGGTGACGAGCACCGCCGGGAGCGCGACCGTGAAGACGTGCCGCTGGTACTGCGTGCCGGCTCCCTGGACGATCAGGAGGTAGGCGACCGTGAAGCACGCGCTGATCAGGACGAAGTCGAGCAGCACCTCGAACAGCCGTCGCCGGTGGAGCACGACGGTGCGCAGCATCCACCCTCCGGGGACCGCCTCGGCCTGGGCCGTGCTGCCGCGCTCGAGGTCGACGAGGAAGCCTGCGAACTGGACGAGCAGGGCGAACGTGACGAGCACGCCGACGAGCGTGATCCGGTAGTCGCCGAGCACCGAGTACGCGAGCGCGGTCGCGCCGAGGCCGGCCGCGATCGCGGCCAGGAGGACGACCGTCTTCTGCTCCGACAGCCCGCCGCGGACCAGTCGATGCGAGGTGTGGTCCTTGCCGCCCTGGTGGATGGGCCGCCGCTCGCGCACGCGTACCGCCGTCACCAGCGCGGTGTCGAGGATCGGGACCGCGAGGACGAGGACCGGCAGGAGCAGCGTCGCGATCGTCGTTTCCGCCACCTTCCAGCTCGTCGCGAGCCCGAGCGCGCCGAGCGTGAAGCCGAGCACCTGGCTGCCCGAGTCGCCCATGAAGACGAGCGCCGGCTTCCCGGGCCGGAAGTTGAAGAGCAGGAAGCCCACGCACGCGAGGCCGAGGCTGAGCGAGAGCACGAGCAGCAGCCGCTCCTCGTGGACGGTGACCGCGTCGATCGCGAAGAAGACGGCGGCGATGAGCGCGAGCGTCCCCGCGAGCCCGTCCATGTTGTCGAGCAGGTTGAAGGCGTTCGTCATCCCGACCAGCCAGAGCAGGCCGATCACCCAGGCCAGCACGCCGTTGGAGACGATCTCGACGGAGAGGCCGGTCGAGAGCGCGATCGCCGCCGCGCCGAACTGCGCGGCGAGCTTCATCGGAGCGGGCAGCGTGTAGACGTCGTCGACGAGCCCGACCGCGAAGAGGAGTGCGGCGCCGCCGAGCACGCCGAGCAGCTCCTCGTGCGCATGCACGCCGCCGGCTGCGATCGCGGCCGCGATGCCGGCGGCGAGGCCGAGGAAGATGCCGACGCCCCCGAAGGTCGGGGTGACGTGCTCGCTCCACCGCTCGCCCGTCGGGTGGGCGACGAGCCGTCGCGCGAGCGGCGAGTGGAGGAGCGACCAGATCACGAACGCGGCCACGGGCAGGGCGACCGCTGCTGCGGCTGCACTCACGCCGGACACGGTAACCGAGTGGTGTTAGGCATTGGTACGGAGATACTCACAGGGTGATCCCCCCGCTCGACATCATGTGCTGCCCCGTCTGCCGGAGGGCGGTCGAGCAGGTCCCCGAAGGGCTGCGCTGCACCGGTTGCGCGGCGGTTTTCCCGGTCGAGGAGGGGATCCCGCGCATGCTCGACGACCGCCTGCCGGGGATCGCCGAGAAGCGCGCCGAGATCGCCGGCTGGCCGGCGATGGCGCAGGCGGAGGGCTGGTACGAGCCGGATGACGACGTCGACGCCCACCTGCCGTACCTGACCCGGGACCTCGACTGGGAGGACACGACCTGGAAGGCGAACGAGCACTCGTTCTCGCTGCTCCTCGAGCGGTACGTGCGGCCGGGTATGCGCGTGCTGGAGGTAGGGGCGGCGAAGGCCTGGGCGTCCCAGCATCTCGTCCCGCTCGGCGTCGAGTACGTCGCCACCGATATTCTCGCCGACCCGAACATCGGCCTCGCCCGAGGTGCGTTCTACGAAGGACGGGTCGGGCCGTTCGCCCGCGTCCAGGCCGACGGCGAGCACCTCCCGTTCGCGACGGGGGCCTTCGACCTCGTCTATTGCGTGGCGGCGCTCCACCACGCGCTCGACCTCGGGCGGATGGTCGGCGAGATGGCCCGGGTCACGCGGCGCGGCGGTACCGTCGCGGCGCTGAACGAGGGCACGCGGGCCGTGCGCGCGAGCGGGTCGGTCGAGGACCAGGAGCACGAGAAGAGCTTCGGGATCAACGAGCACGTGCACACGCTGTACGCGTACCTGTGGGCGTTCGGGCGGGCGGGGCTCGCCGTCCGCCGGGTGGAGCACGCCGAGGGTGACGACGACCTGCGCGACCGGCGGATCGGCGGGAAGCTGCGGCGGCTGCCGGTAATCGGCCGCTCGGCGGCCACCTGGTTCGCCCAGACCTGCTACGGCTACTCGGGCGTCTCGCTCTATGCCCGCAAGGTCAGATGATCGGTTCCTGACCTCCGTGTGGGATGGGTCGGGAGCCACTCGTCTAGCTAGCCTTTCGTGTTGCCGTGACGGTCTACGCGGATCTCTACCGCTACCGGGAGCTGTTCGGGAACCTCTTCCGCCGCGATCTGCACACGCGGTACAAGGGCTCGGCGCTCGGGGTCGTCTGGTCGCTGCTGAACCCGCTGATCCTGATGGGCATCTACGTGCTCGTCTTCTCGCTGCTCTGGAAGGCGGCGGCCGGGATCCAGCACTACGCGCTGTACCTGCTGGTCGGGCTCGCGCCCTGGCTGTTCTTCTCGAACTCGCTGACCACCGGCGCCCGGTCGATGGTCGACAGCGCCGCGCTGGTCAAGAAGGTGCGCTTCCCCCGCCAGCTGGTGCCCCTGTCGGTGGTGGCCACGCAGCTGGTCACGTTCGTCGCGATGCTCGTCGTGCTGATGGTCGTGAACCCGATCGTCATCCCCGAGACGCGCGACACGTTCCTGCTCGCGATCCCGATCGCGGCCGGGATCGTCGCCTTCGTCGCCGGAGTCGCGCTGATCGTCTCCTGTGCGAACGTGGTCTTCCGCGACGTCGAGCACCTCGTCCAGGCGGTGCTGCTGCCCTGGTTCTTCCTGACCCCGATCCTCTACCGGCTCGAGGACCTCCCCGGCGGCGTCCAGCGCTACGACTGGGTGGTGACGATCCTGCGCTGGGTCAACCCGCTGACCCCGCCGCTGTACGCGCTCCGCGCCCCGCTGTTCTACGGGACGCTGCCGGATGGCTGGGACGTCGTGTACCTGGTTGCCGAGGTGCTGATCGCCCTTGCCGTCGGCGCGTGGGTCTTCAGACGCGTGGACGACCGCATAGCCGTGGAGCTCTGACGGCGCCGACAGCAGTGACAGGCTCGAGCCTGTCACTGCCCAACGCCCGTGGCGGCGCCTACCGCTGAAGCCGCGCTCTGACCCGGCCGTCGTAGATCCACGGCTCGTCGCCCTCCGGGCGCCATGCCGGCAGGCCGGCGACCTCGCAGTTCGGCTCCAGCGGCGGAAGCAGCGACGGGCACACGAGCGGCTCCGTGAACGACGGGTTGCGGCCGCCTCCGGCCCGGTAGGGGCGCAGCGCGCGGTCGCGGCTCTCGATCGCGCCGCCGACGGCGGCGTACCCCTCCTCGTGGGCTTCCCGGACGAGCTCGTGCCAGTCGCCGGTGGGCTCGACCTCGGGGGGAAGGTGCGCGACGGCGGCGCTCGCGTCGCGTGGGCCGACGTCGACGTCGAGGGTGAGCATGTCGTTGCCGACCTCCGAGAGCCAGCAGAGGTTCTCGACCACGAGGTCGAACGCGAGGCGGTAGCGACCGCGCGGCATCGGAGACCGGACACGGGCGGTCACCTCGGCGCGCGCGCCCGTTTCCAGCTGCGGAAGCGGCGTCCGCAGCCCGTCCCAGTCGATCGCGTTGTCGAGCTCGTCGAGCCAGTGGTAGGCGAGGAGGACGTCGCGCCAGCTGCCGGCGCCGGCATTCTCGAGCTTTACCGTCGCGCGGCCGAGCGCGCCTGCCTGCGGTGGTTCGAGCTCATAGGCCAGCCAGCGGACGCCGAGCGGGCCGGCCGGGACGGCGTGTGCGGGAACCGCCTCCACCACCGGGGCTAGTCTACGGCCGTGTCCGACCCGCTCCTCGTCCGGGCGCTGTGGCGCGAGCCGGTCGAGTGCACTCCCGTGTGGTTCATGCGGCAGGCGGGCCGGTCGCTACCGGAGTACCGCGAGCTTCGCGAGCGGCACTCCTTCTTCGAGGTCGCGGGCACACCCGAGCTCTGCGCGGAGGTGACGCTCCAGCCGGTGCGTCGGCACGGCGTCGACGCGGCCGTGCTCTTCGCCGACATCGTCACGCCCGTCCTTGGCATGGGGATCGACGTCGAGCTGGTCGAGGGAGTCGGGCCGGTGATCGCAGACCCGGTGGCGACGGCGGCCGACGTCGAGCGGCTCCGGCTTCCCGATCCGGAGGACGCGTACGCACCCGTGCTGGAGGCGGTGCGGATCGTGCGCGGCGCGCTCACGGCCGACCAGGCGCTGGTCGGCTTCTGCGGCGGGCCGTTCACCGTCGCCGGCTACCTGGTCGAAGGCAAGCCGACCCGCGACTTCGTGAAACTGAAGGAGTTGATGTACAGCGAGCCGAGCGTGTGGCACGCGCTGATGGACCGGCTCTCGGACGGCTTCGCCGCGTACGTCGCCGCGCAGGCGACCGCGGGCGCAGACGTGATCCAGCTCTTCGACTCCTGGGTCGGTGTCCTCTCGGTCTCGGACTACGACGAGTTCGTGGCGCCGTATTCGGCGCGAGTGCTGGCCGCGGTGGACGTCCCGACCCTCCACTTCGGCACCGGCACGACACACCTGCTGCCGGCGATGGCGGCTGCGGGCGGCGACGGTATCGGGCTCGACTGGCGCGTGCGGCTCGACGAGGGCTGGGCAGCTGTCGGGCACGAAAAGGCGGTGCAGGGCAACCTCGACCCCGCCCTCCTGCTTGGCCCCTGGCCTCGCGTCGAGGACGCTGCCCGCGACGTGCTCGCCCGCGCCGGCGGACGGCCCGGCCACGTCTTCAACCTCGGCCACGGCGTCCTGCCTGCGACAGATCCTGCGGATCTGTCGCGGCTGGTGGAGCTCGTCCACGAGCGAACTGCGCGGGCAGTGACGTGAGCGCCGCAGTCGTCCTGATGGCGTACGGCTCGCCCGACCGGATCGAGGACGTGCCCGCCTACTACGCGGACATCCGCGGCGGCCGGTCGGTCAGCCCCGAGCGGCTGACCGACCTGACCGAGCGTTACCGGCGGCTCGGGATCGAGACCTCGAATCCGCTGAACGAGATCACCGAACGGACGCGGGCCGCGCTCGAGGCTGAGCTCGGGCTCCCCGTCTCGACCGGCATGAAGCACTGGTCGCCGCGGATCGCTGACGCCGCCGAGGCCGCGCTCGCCACCGGCACCGACACCGTTGCGGGTCTCGTACTCGCGCCGCACTACTCGCGGCTCTCGATCGCCGGCTACCGCGATCAGCTCGAGCAGGCGCTGGCAGGCCGCGCCGAGCTCGCCTTCGTCGACAGCTGGCACCTGGAGCCCGGCTTCGTCGACCTGCTCGCCGACCGCGTCCGTGGCACGACAGCGCACGTTGTCTTCACGGCGCACTCGCTCCCCGCCAGGATCCTGGACGAAGGCGACCCGTATGAACGGCAGCTGCTGGAAACCGCGACAGCCAGCGCGCAGGCCGCAGGCCTGCGCGCATGGTCGTTCAGCTACCAGTCGGCGTCGCCGACCGGCGAGCCCTGGCTCGGACCCGACATCCTCGACCACCTCGACGACCTGCATGCGCGCGGAGTGGACTCCGTCCTCATTTGTCCGGTGGGCTTCGTCGCCGACCACCTCGAGATCCGCTGGGACCTGGACACCCAGGCGCACGAGAAGGCGCGCGAGTTGGGCATGCGCTTCTCCCGGATCGAGATGCCGAACGCCGATCCGGCGTTCGTGGCCGTGCTGGCGACCATCGTGCGGCGGGTGCTAGCGGTACCCTCGATTCCATGAAACCGGGCGCGATCCGCGTCGACCGCGCGAGCCGCCGCTTCCGCGTCGACCCGGAGCCGGTGCGGACGCTGAAGGAGCTCGTGCTGCGGCGCCGCCGGGCCGAGGCGGCCGAGGTCTGGGCGCTTCGGGACGTGTCGCTCGAGGTCGAGCCGGGCGACGCGGTCGGCCTGGTCGGCCGGAACGGCTCCGGGAAGACGACCCTGCTCAGCCTGATCGCCGGGATCATCACGCCGACCTCCGGACGGGTCGAGGCCGCCGGCCGGGTCGCCTCGCTGCTCGAGCTCGGCGCCGGGTTCCACCCGGACTTCTCCGGCCGCGAGAACGTCTACCTGAACGGTTCGCTGTACGGGCTCAAGCGGCGGACGATCGACGAGCGCTTCGACGAGATCGTCGCCTTCGCCGAGCTGGAGCGGTTCATCGACAACCCGGTGCGCACGTACTCGTCGGGGATGTACATGCGGCTCGGCTTCGCGGTCGCGGCGCACATCGACGCCGATGTGCTCCTGCTCGACGAGGTGTTCGCGGTCGGCGACGAGGAGTTCCAGCGCAAGTGCTTCGGGAAGATCTTCGAGTTCAAGCAGCGCGGGGGGACGATCGTCTTCGTCTCCCACGACGCCGCATCCGTCGAGCGGCTCTGCCGGCGGGCCGTGCTGCTGCGAAACGGGCACGTCGAGCTCGACGGCTCGGCGCAGGAAGCGATCGCCCGCTACCACAAGCTGCTCGCGGACGAGCGCGACCCCGCCGAGGGTGCGGCCGGCCTACGTGAGTACGGCAGCGGCGAAGCCCGCATCGCGGCGGCGCGACTGCTCGGCCCCGACGGGGAAGAGCGGCTGCAGCTCGCCGCCGGCGAGCCGCTCGTGGTCGAGCTGCGCGTCGTCACCCGAGAGGCGCTCGAGCCTCCGCGGGTCTCGCTCGAGCTGCGCGACGAGGCGGGTCTCCTGCTCGCCGCCGCGGCGCAGGACACGGCCGGGCTCGGTTGGGACGGTGCCCCCGGCGAGCGCACGCTGCGGTTCGAGGTCGAGCGTCCGCCGCTCGCCGACGGACGGTTCCGCCTACGGTTCGAGCTGGGCGACGGAACCGGCCGCCGGCTCTACCACTGGCTGGACGACGCGGTCCGGTTCGTCGTCTACCCGGGCGAGGACACGCGCGGCCCGGTGCTGCTCGAGGGCACGTGGTCGCTGCAGGAGACGGGCGCCGCTGCCGAACTAACAGGACGATGAGCTACCAGAGCTGCCCCGACTGGCCCGAGCTGATGGAGATCGCGCCCGACCTCCAGTTCAAGCACCTGACCGTCCGCGAGGCCCAGCTTCCGGCGGAGGCGCTGGTGAAGATCCCCGAGGTCAACCTCGACGAGGCGGAGATCTGCGCGGACGTCGACCGGCACGTCTTCTTCAAGCGACACACGGACCCACGCGTCGTCGACGCGCTCCGCGGCTCGCACTGGTTCGACCTGACCGAGTGGACGATGTCGGGGCCGGGCCGCGTCGGTTAGACGCGCCACGCCACGGCTGCGACGCCGTCCCACCACCAGACCTGGCCGCCGGCCTCGCCGGCGATCTCGATCAGGAGCTCCGCCTTCGGCTCGGCGGCGACGTAGTCGCGGGTCGCGCGCGCGACGTCGTCCCAGTCGTAGTCGTCGACCAGGATCAGCGCCTCCGGTGCGAGCCACGGCTCGATCGCCCGCATCCCGCGCAGCTGCGGGTCGTAGTCGTGCGGGCCGTCCCAGTAGTAGACGCCGACGCGTCGCTCGCCGAGCGCGCCACCCTCGATCACCTCGAACGCGTCGCCCTGGAGGATCGCCGCGCGCTCGGCGCCGAAGCGCTCGAGGCTCTGCTCGAGGCCTGCGCGGCTCGCGTGGGGAAGCTGCCGGCCGCGCACCTCGGGCACGTCGAACGAGAAGCGGTCGATCGCGACGAAGTCGCCGTCGTTGTCCCGCATCGCGCCGATCAGGCTGGCGCCGTAGAAGGAGCCGACCTCGACGTAGCTCTCGCCGGGCGCGAGCAGCGACGCGGCCAGGTTGAGCAGGGCAAG
>Ga0070684_100000114_pt1 | contig 51996 bp, 78 predicted proteins | sample KBSC723LmetaG_FD_65653 | JGI IMG/M metagenome (GOLD analysis project Ga0070684, IMG submission 65653) | Corn rhizosphere microbial communities from Kellogg Biological Station, Michigan, USA - KBS C7.2-3L metaG | ecosystem: Host-associated > Plants > Roots > Rhizosphere ...
CCGCAGGGCGGCGGCCCGCCGCTGGCGGTGCGCCTCGCGCCCGCTGGCACGCCCGCGATCGGGCCGGCCATCCCGGTCTACGTTGTGCCCGGCGGCGGCGTGCTCGATACGCTGGCCTACACCAAGAAGGTGCAATCGAGCGGCCCGATCGCCTACTGGGCGATGGCTGAAGCGTCGGGCAGCGTGGCGCTCGACAGCAGCGGCAACGGGCGCACGGGCGCGTATACGGCGGTAACGCTGGGCGCGGCGGGCATTGGCGACGGGCGCACGGCGGCATCGTTCGACGGCGCAACCAGCTTTAACAATATCTACACTGCATCGTTTGACGCCGCGTGGACGGGCGGCGAGTTCACGATCGCCGGCTGGGCGAAGGTCAGCGCGGCGGGCGTGTGGACGGACGCGGCCAACCGCGCCATTATCCGCATCCGGCGCAGCGGGTCGGGTGACCGGATCGACCTGCTCAAGAGCAGCACGAACAATGAAGTTGACTATATCTATGTCGCCAGCGGCGTCACCAAGAGCGTTGTCCTGGGATCGTTCAGCCCGACGACCTACTTTCACATCGCGGTCACGGTCAGCGCGGGCGCGGATCAGATGAAAGCGTACATCAACGGCGCACAGACCGGCGCGACGCAGAACGGCCTGGGCGCGTGGGGCGGCGTGCTCGACGCGACCCAAACATGCGTGGGCGCGGTGTCAACCGTTCCGGCGACGGTGTTCAGCGGCACGCTGGCGCACATCGCGGTCTGGAATAGCGCGCTCTCGGCGGCGGCGATCGCAAACCTGGCGGTGGTGGTATGACCTACCTGCGCGAGGATATCGGCGTATCGATCATGGGCTGCGCGGGCGCGCGGCTCTACGGCGTGAGCCTGGCGAGCGGGCATTGGTGCTACTCGGACGACCAAAGCGCGACATGGCGGGATGCGGGGAGCGCGCCGATCACCTGTCCAGGCACGAACGCCGGTATTCAGCTCGTGTTTCACCAGCAGTTTATGATCCTGATCACGACCGATGGCCGGCTCTACCGCGCCCCGCGCGACGCATGGGCGGCTTGGGCGGACATCAGTGTTCCCGACCGCCCAGCGGACACACGCGGGCGGTATGACAGCCTCGCAAGCGTGGACGGCGCGCTGCTGTACGGCAACTATAACAATAGCCTGCCGGGCGGCGCGTTCGTCTGGCGCAGCACGGACGACGGCGCGACGTGGGACGAGGTGCTGACGGTTCCTGCCGCGCGCCATGTCCACTGCATCGTGGCTGACGGGCGCACGGTCTACGCGACGCTGGGGGATAGCGCGCAGCTTGGCGCGGGTCTATACCAGAGCGACGACGCGGGGTTATCCTGGCGGCGCATCGCGGCCGACCGCTACGGTATCAATATGGTCGTGCATCCAAGCGGACTGCTGATCGAGGGCGACGGGCCGCACCAGCCGCACATCATCGGCTATGCGGACGGCGCATTACAGCCGGTGATCACGCCTGATCCGCTCTGGCAGGGCACGGCGCGCGGGATCTGCCTGACGGACGCGGGCGACCTGTGGTATATCTCCACCGCCGAGGGCGGCGCGGTCGGGACGCGCGACGGACTATGGACAGCGCGCGGGCCGTGGTTCAGCCAGGCGGTGTTGCGTGAAGACCTGACCGGCGCGATGTGGCCAGCCTACACCAAGACCTACGCCTGCGGGCCGTATCTGTTCAACTATCGCTATCGGATAACGCTATGACGAACCTGCTATCCATCGAAACATGGCGCAATATCATGGGGTATCACCCCTACCACTTCTTCCAGTTGTCGAACAGCACGATCCCGCTGACCGGCTGTGATGACCTGGTGTGGTCATACCCGTGGATGTCGCACGACGCCGCGAGCCGGCAGGACGTGAGATTGGCGATCGAGAGCGCCGAAAATATCCTGACGCGCTACCTGGGCTTTTCGCCCGCGCCGCGCTACGTCGAGCAGACCTACCCCTGGCCGATGCTGGCGGACGGATCGGAGCGCTGGGGCGCGATCGGTGCGGATTGGCGGTGGCTGACCGTGCAGACGGAAGAGGGCTACATCCAGGCGGCCGGCGTGGAAAGCCTGACCCTGCTGGGCACGCCCGCGCTGGTCTATAGCGACCCGGACGGCGACACGTTGCTGGACACATGGACGCTGACCATCGCCACCACGATCACCGATGCCAGCCAGATCGCGGTCTATTACGCGGCGGCGGATAGGCTCAACAGCGCAGCGGCGGGCGACGACTGGCGCATTCTGCCCGTGACCATCTCGATCACGGGCGGCGTGGCGACGATACGCGGGCGCTCGTGGCAGGTGGTCAAGCCAATACTCTATGAAGGCTTCACCAGTTCGGCGCTTGACCCGAGCGTGATCGCCAACTTCGTGACCACCTTAGACGTGTACCAGCGCACCACGAACACCAACGGCACGACGATTACGACCAGCCAGGGCGTGATCACCTGGGAGACGCGCCCCAGCCACGGCTGGTGGTGCTGCTGCGGCAGTTGCGCGAACCAGTCCACCGCGTTCGGCGGTAGCCCGTACGACCCGGCGGCGGTCGCGCAGGCGGTCGCGCGGGTGGGCATTCGCGACAAGCGCCACGGGATGCTCACGCCCGCTGACGCCAGCTACGACGTAACGACCGGCATCTGGTCAAGTCTTGACTGGACAGTGTGCCGGGAGCCGGATCGGGTCACGCTGCGCTACCTCGCGGGCTACCCGCTTGGAAGCGACGGCCTGATGCAAGAACCTTATCGCACGGTGGTGGCGCGCTTGGCGGCGGCCGAGCTGGGCCGCACAATCTGCGGCTGCGATTACGCCAACCGTGAATTATACCGCTGGCAGTTCGATGTCAGCCAGACCGCGCGGGGCGATGAGCTGTTCGGCATCTCGCCGGAGAACCTCAACAACCCGCTCGGCACACGCCGGGGCCATGTGCAGGCGTGGAAGTTCATCATGGATCAACAGCAACTAACCGGCATCTTAGCCTAAGGAGCAACGGATATGCCTAAACCAGGCGCAGACCTCGTAGTGACCCAGAAGCACCGGCGCGCATTTAGCCAGCGCGGCGGGCCTGGGCCAGCCAATATCACCCGCTACGCGGGCGCGGACGAGACGTATATGGTGTTCGAGGACGATAGCAACCCGATCACCGGCGGGCGCGACCCGATCAACTTTCACGACCCCTTGCGGCGCGCGGGCGGCGCGTATCGGCGGATCGGGGAGAAGACCAGCGCGCCCGACTTTCCGAACGCGACCATCAACTTCATGGAGCGCCACGGCGGCGTGCCGTGGGCCGACTTCGACGCCGGCTGCCCGAACAACTTCTACGAGGTGGTCGGGCCGTGCAAGCGCCCCGATGACTTCATCAACGGCTGGTCGGATTTCGTCAAGATTTACAGCTACGGTCGTGCGAACAAGCACGACGAATCGGGGAACACCACCCAAGAGGATGACAACGCCAGCATGACGGCGGTGGAGTTCGAGTTCAGCGCGATCTACAAGATCGGCTCGCTGCTCTTTGGCGAGAAGGGCGCGGGCGAGGTCGAACGCGAGGTAGTCGATCTAGTCTGGGCCGGCGGCATCGACTGCGGCGCGTGCGGGCCGAACGACAACGGCACCAACCGCCTGTACGCCGTCACCAAGTCCAGCGGCGCGGCCAGCCCAGGCACGCCCGCCGAAGTCATCTACACCATCGACGGCGGCGCGACGTTCGGCCAGCAGAACATCACCGGCCTGGGCGGCACAGTCGACCCGACCGCCATCGCCATCGCAGGCAACACCCTGATCGTGCTCGACACCGCCGGGAACGGCTACTGGCTGTCCGACATCAATGTGCTGACCGGCGTGCCGGGCGCATGGACGAACGTGACCACGGGCTTTGTGGCCAGCAAGCAACCCAACGATCTATACGTGGCCGGCGCGAGCGAGGTGTACTTTGTCGGCAACGGCGGCTACATCTACAAGTCGACCGACATCTATAGTGGCGTGACGGTGCTGGATGCGGGCAATGTCAATACCAGCAACTACCAGCGCATCCACGGGCAGGATGACTGCATCGTGGTGGTGGGCGACAGCGGCAAGGTGGTCAAGACGCTGAACCGTGGCGTGACCTGGGCGAACGTCACCCTCAGCCCCACTAGCGCGACGGTGCGGGCCATCCTGGTCTTGGACGACTTCCGCTACTGGATTGGAACCAGCGGCGGGTTTGTCTACTACACCATCAACGGCGGCGAGACGTTCGTGCTCCAGACGCTGCCGGGCGGCACGCTGACGGTGATTGACGACATCGTAGCGGCGACGGATGAGGTGCTGTACATCAGCGCACGCACCAGCACACCAACCGGCAGGCTGATCACGAGTTGGAACGGCGGGCAGAAGTGGACATCGAGCGCGGCGACCACCCAGCGCATCCAGAACCTGCCGACCGCTAGCCGCTTCAACCGCATCGCCGTCCCGTCCACCGGGCAGGCGACCACCGACACCAACACGATCGCGCTGGGCGGCCTGTCGGGCGGCGGTACGGACGGTATTCTGGAGTTCGGCATAGCGAATAGGAACTAGAGCCTATGACCATCATGGAGCACGTCAATGGGACGCAGCGGGGGCGGATCGTTCCGCCCCTGCCTGAACATACCTTCAAAGATAGCGGGATCACGATCCGCATCCGCAAGGTCGGGCCGACCACCCAGCAGCGGCTGGCGCAGACGATCATGCAGGAAATACCCGAGCCGCCCGTCCCGATCGTGGAAACGGAACTGGGGCGCGAGGCGAACGCGGCTGACCCGCAGTACATGATCGACAAGGATGCGTGGGAGACCAAGACGCGCACGGAACTGACCAATCGCCTGATGCTGATCGCGGCGCTGGAGGCCGAGGTCACGATCGACGATCGCGCCCGTGCGGAGATTGCGCGCAAGAAGCGCAGCTATGCGGTGGCGCAGATACCGTATGCCAATGACCCGAACATGACCGACGAAGAAAACGAGCGCGTGTTCTACATCCTGCACGTCTGCGCCGCGTCGCCGGAAGACCTGGGCGAGTTCGGCGCGGCGGTGCTGCGGCGCAGCGTGCCGACTGAGGAGGCCGTCCAGTCACAGATCGCCACCTTTCAACGCGACCTACCGGAATAGGGACATCTTCAGCTACCGCCAGATCCCGCGCTCAGGGGTCAAGTACAGTCTGATCCTAGAGTGGTTTCTGGCGGCGCGCTGGGCGGGGCTGTCGTGGTTTGACGAGTTCGATCAACTGGACGGCGAAGACATGGCATTCATCGTCGCGGCCTACCGCACGCATATGCAAGTTGAGGCGGTTGTGAACTACTTTGCGAGTAAGAAGAAATGACGATCGCAGAAGAGATGACCTGGACAGCCGATCTGACCACGCTGCACGGCAAGATTCTACCGCGCAGCACCGCGCTTGCACCCGACCATAAGACGGTTGTGCAGGTGATCGGCAATCCGGACGCCATGCGCGCCGTCGAGGTGGCGGGCGAGATCACGGACGAAGCCAGCGCGCGGCAGGTTGCGGCGTGCATGGTGATGAGCGTGCGCCTCATCCTGCCACAGTGGGCGGGGGCTAATCGCTGGCTGACTGACAGCATGCGCGGCGTGAAACAGCGTGAGCAGACGATTACGATGCAGGGCTGGAAGTTGCGCATGACCTGGCTGCCTGAGACGAACACCGTTACCTTGAGGGCGACATGGCGTTAGAGCAGGCCGGCGTCCAACTGGTAGCGGCGGGCGGGGATGTCTACATCTCCACCATCCAGAACGCGACCAGCGCGACCAATAAATTTGTGAGCGCGACCGAGACGGGCAGCGGGGGCGTGTCTAAGTCCGGTCAGATTATGATCGGCGCGCTGCGCGAGGTCGGCAAGATCGCGACCCAGGCGTTTCTGGAGGCCGGCAAGGCGGCGGTGTCCTTCGTCAAGGACTCGATCAGCGTTGCGGGCGACTTCGAGCAGGGGATGCACAAGTTCCAGGCCGTCGCCGGCGATGCGGTGGACACGAAGGGGCTGGAGAAGTTCAAAGACCTGTTCATCTCGCTTGGCAAGGAACTGCCGGTATCCACATCCGAAGTCGAGCAGGCTGCGATCGAGATGGTATCGGGCGGCATCGACCCGGCGATCGTGCAGGCCGGCGCGCTGCGCTCAACCATCCAGTTCGCCGCCGCGTCGGGGCTGTCCTTAGCCGACGCCGCCGCGACAAGCGCGAAGTTCCTCGCGGGCTGGACAGACGCCAGCGCCAGCACGGCTGATAAGGTGTCGTTTCTTACCACCTCCACCGACGCCCTGACCAAGGCTGCTGCCGCCAGCAGCACCACGGCGGCTGAACTGCGGCTTGGTATCTTCAACGTGCAGGGTGCGGCGCAGGCGCTGCACGCGCCCTTTACGGACGTGGTAGCGACCCTGGCCGAGCTTGCGCCCGCGTTTGAAAGCAGCGCGCAGGCTGGGACGGCGCTGAACGTGTTCATGAGCCGCCTTGAACCGCAGACCGACTCGGCGGCGGGGGCCATGTCGGATCTGGGCATCATCACAAAAGAGGGACAAAACCTCTTCTTTGACGCTACCGGCAACTTTTTGGGCATGGGCAACGCGGCTGAAGTGCTCAGGCAAAAAATGAGCGGACTGTCTGACGAGCAGAAGATCAGCGCACTTCACACGCTGTTCGGCAACGACGCCATGAAGGTCGGCAACCTCCTGATGCAGGACGGCGCAGCGGGCCTGGACGCGATGAAGACCAAGATGGACGCGGCCAACGGCGTGAGCGCGACGGCGGCGCTCATGCAGAGCGGGTATAACACGGCGCTAGAGAATGCCAAGGGCAGCGTCGAGGCGTTGCAGATTACGATCGGTAGTGCGCTGCTGCCCGTGCTGACCGACCTGATGAACAACGTGATCGCGCCGGCTGTCAACACCGTAACAGATTTTACCTCGGCGCTGTTCGGGAATGACGAGGCATTCAATAAGCTCTCGCCATCCTTGCAAAAGTTAGCAATGGGGATCAGTGTCGTTATTGCCGACGTGCAAGAGATCGTTGGTTCATTCGAGGAGGCGGGCGCGGGGTCATCAGAGTTTGGCGAGTCGATCGGGCTGCTGGCAAAAGACCTGGGCCTACCGGGCGACCTGATCGAGCAGATCGTCTTCGCGGCGCAGAACTTGGTCAAGTGGTTTCAGGGCGCGGGCAGCGAGTCGTCCGACCTGAGCAAAGTTATCACGGATCTTAATGGCGTCTGGAACATCGCGCTCAAGACCATCACCGACGTGGGCAACGGCTACCTGGCGATCGTTCAAGCGGTATTGCCGATTATCCAGAAACTGTGGGCCGACCACGGCGCGCAGATCATGGCGTTCATCAAGTCGACCTACGATAGCGTGATCCAGATTATCACCTTAGCGATCCAGACCTACGACGCGATCGTGCCGCCCATCCTCAACGCCATCGCGGGCTTCTTTCGCGCCCACGCCGCCGAGGTCGAGCTGGTGCTGACCGGCTTCGGGCAGGCGATCGGCGCGATCATCACCGGCGCACTGGACACGCTGAAAAACGTGTTCAAGCTCGCGCTGGATCTGATCCACGGCAACTGGCAGGCGGCGTGGGACGATATGAAGGCGATCGGGCAGGCGCAGATTACGGCGATCCAGGGCTTCGTCACTGGCTTCCTGAATATGATCGCCGGGCTGTTCAACACGACGCTCGACGACATCGCACGCACCTGGGAGAATAACTGGAATAGCCTGGTGGACATCGTGAACCGGATCGACTGGGGGCAGGTAGGCCAGTCTGCGGTTGACGGCATCATCAGCGGCCTCGCTGACGCCTGGGATAGCCTGCTCGGGTGGGTCAAGGACAAGGCGAGCGGCATCGCGCAGGCGGCGCTCGACGCGATCGGCGCGGGATCACCTGCGACCGAGTTCATGCCGGTCGGTGATTTCGCGGTGCAGGGCATTATGGCCGGATTTCAGGCGATGTGGCCGAGCCTCCAGGCGCTTGTCTCCGACCTGGGCGACGACCTGGTGAATCAGGCAGCGCGGCTGGCTGATGACGTGCAGGGCGCGATGGCCGACGCCTTTGGCGCGACCGCCTCGATCGACCGGCAGAAGGTCAACAACCTGAAGGCGATCAAGGATCTGAGCGAGGCGCAGCAGGCCGGCGTCCAAGAGATGCTGAACACGGTTGAGCAAGAAGCGATGCAAATGACCGACCCGAAACAGGCGCAAGAGTGGTTCAAGATGCGGTCACAGCAGATGATCGAGCTTGCCAGGCTCAACGACCAGATCCAAAACACGACCGATCGGAAGGACAAGGATCGGCTGCTGGCGCAGTACCAATTGATCAACGCGGCGAACAACGCCGACATTAAGCAGTTCCAGGCCAATGCCGCAGGCGGCGGCGGGACGGGCAGCCTGGTCGACCAGTTGCGCGGGCTGCTGAACAACGGCGACATGCCGGGCATCCTGGACAATCCGATCATGGCGCAACTTGCCGGGCTGATCAGCCGCCTATCCTCGCCGCCATCGACGGGCGGGCAGACGGGCGGCAACACGACGTACATCAATAACACGACCACCAACAGCATGCCGGTGTATAGCAACAACTCGGTCGGCGCGCTTCAGCAGAGCTGGGCCGTGATGCAAGCGGGGATGATCTAATGCCGCTCCTTCAGACCTATCGCAGTTTGCCGGACATCCCGACCGGCTACCCGCTCGACGACGTGTGGGCGGTGCTGGTGCCGATCGCGCGCACCAATCTCGTGACCAATCCATCGTTTGAAACCAACACCACGTCATGGACGGCGATCGGCGGCTCGATTGCGCGCTCGACCACCCAGCAGTATCATGGCGCGTATAGCCTGGCTATCACGCCCACCGCGACCACCACGGACGGCGCGCGCTACGACACGGTAAGCTTGACCAGCGGCACGACCTATGCGTTTAGCGCCAAGGTGCGCGGCGTGGCGGGGCTGAAATACTCGCTCGGTATTGAGACAACCGGCGGCGTGGCGCTGGCGACCACCACGTTCACTGCGACGGGCCGCTGGCAATGGATTGTCGGCTACTATAACGAGACGAGCACGACCACCCGGCGCGTTGTCGCACGCAAGTCTGGGCACGCGAGCGTGGCGATCTTTTACCTGGACGGCGTGCAGGTGGAGGCGATCGTCGCGGGCGAGTTGGCCAGTACCTACATCGACGGCGACCAGCTTGGCCTGGTGCCAAACCAGAGCCCGGTCGCCTACTATTGGAACGGCACGGCGCACGCCAGTAGCAGCGCGCGATCGGGCCTCACTCGCGCAGGAGGCATGGTGTACCCTTTCAAGAAGTACGGGTTTCTCATCACGGCGATGATCGGCCTGGGGCTGGCCACGGCGCAGAACGTCGCGACCGACTACGCCCGCATCGATGGCGGGTACGACGACTACACCCGCAAGCCCTCGCGCCAGTTCACCCTCACCGGGCGCTTCCAGGGCCGCACCTACGCCGAACTCAGGCGGCAGCGCGGCGGCTTGGCGCAACTGCTCGATCGCGATTTGGTCGGGCAGGATCAGCGCCTGACGCTGCTCAGGCATGTGGAGGATCGGAGCGGCAACATTCTGACCAGCGACGTGCGGATGCTGGCGAAGTATCAGGGCGGCCTGGAGGGCAACACCGACAATATGCACGCGCAGACCGCGCCAATCACCTTTACCCAATACCTACCAAACATCATCAGCGACGGCGAGGACGGCGAGAGCCTAAGCGTGCAAACATCCATCTCCAGCAACGCCAACGGCATCTTGCAGCGCAGTCCTGCGGGCGTGTGGTCGAGCATGGCCAGCGTGACTGCGGGATTCGGCGTCTACACGATCGTGCGCGGCCTGGACGGGCTGATCTATGTGGGCGGCGACTTCACGCCCGCACCAGCGGCCAGCGTGGCGTCGTGGAATCCGCTGACCTCGACCTTCAGCGCGATGGGAACGGGCGCGGCGGGCGGCTTTGTCTACCAACTGGCGATGCTGCCGAGCGGGAATATCGTCGCCGCTGGCACGTTCACCAGCATGGGCGGCGTGGCGAACACCAATCGGATCGCCATGTGGAACGGCAGCGCCTGGTCGAGCATTAGCAGCGCGTTTGTGGGCACCGAGATCCGCACGCTGGCGGTATCGTCGGCCGGCCTGCTCTACGTCGGCGGCGTGTTCACCAGCGTCGGCGGGGTGGCGGCCACGAACGTGACCAGCTACAACCCGGCGACCACCACCTGGGCGGCGGTCGGCGCGGGCATCGCGGCCGGCGGCGTGACAAGTCTGGTCACGGTCGGAACGAGCATCTACGCGGCGGTGGAGGCGCAGGGCATCTACAAGTCGACCGGCGGCAACTTCACGGCGATCGGCGTGGCGACCGGCGGCGACGCGGATAGCGTGGCGGTGGACGCGGCGGGCAACATCTACGCGGCGGGCACATTCACGGTGATCGGCGGCGTGGCGGCCAACCGGATCGCCAAGTATAACGGCGTGGCGTGGACGCCGCTCGGGACGGGGCTGAACAACGGCGTGAATTTGCGCGCGCTGTCGTTCGATAGTCGCGGGCTGCTCTACGTCGGCGGCGACTTCACGACGGCGGGCGGCATCACCACGCCGACCGGCTCGGCCGTCTGGAACGGCAGCGCCTGGGTGTACTCTGACATCATCCCAGCCGCCACCTCGCATATGTACGGCGCGCTCAGTCTTCCGAACGGGCAATTCTACCAGGGCACGATCAACGGCGGCACCGCGACCGGGCCAGGCGTGACCACCATCACCAACACCGGCACCGCCAAGAGCTACCCGACGCTCATTATCAAGGGGCCGTCCTCCGGCACGTCACGCATCTATAGCCTGGTGAACGCGACCACCGGGCGCAGCATCTACCTCAATCTGACGATGAGCGCAGGCGAGACGGTGACGATGGTGTTCCAGCCGGATAATTTGAGCTTTACCAGCGACTTCCAAGGCAATATCGCAGGCACGATCCTGGGCGGCAGCAACGAGGCGGATTTCTTTTTGCAGCCGGGGGCTAATTCGATCGCGTTCCTGGCGGCCTCCAGCAGCGTGACCGCGACATTGACATGGCGGCCGGCCTACGCCTCGCTTGACGACGTGCCATAGATGAGCATCTTTACCACATTCCGGCTCGCAGACGCGCAGGGCAATCACCTGATCGAGATTGCGAACTATAACAAGTACACCTATGTCCTGAACTGCTCGCCCGGTCAGGTGGGCGTGCTGGAACTGGAACTGCCGCGCAGTTTTAACAACACCTTCCTGATGCGCGACGGGCGGATCGGGCCGTGGCGGGCGATCAACGGCAGAGCGCCCTACAATGATAACGGCGCGCAGTTCACGATTGAGACGATCCGCTACAAGTCAACCTCCACCTTCGTGCGTGCGTATCACATGACCGGCATCGCATCGCGGCGGATTATCGCCTACGCGGCAGGATCAACCTACGCCAGCAAGGCGGCGACGTTCGCGGACGATCAATTAAAAACGTTCTGGAAAGAGAATGCGGGCGCGTCGATCGTCGGCGCGGATCGCGATGGCGTCGAGACGCAGGCCGACATCAGCAGTTATGTGTCCACCCAGGTCAATCTGGGCGCGGGCGCAAGCGTCGCCAAGGCGGCGGCCAGACGTAACCTGCTGGCGGTGGCGCAAGAGCTGTGCGAGGCGTCGGCCCAGGCGGGCGTGTACATGACGTTCGAGATCATTGCGCCGACCGAGAGCACCTTAGAACTGCGCACGTACACCACCCAGCGCGGGGTCGACCACCGCGCATCGAGCGGCAGCCCGATCACCTTGCGTGAGCAGGCGGGGGTGCTGGAGAATGCGACGCTGGAGATTGACTGGCATAACGAAAAAACGTTCGTGGTCGCGGGCGGGCAGGGCGAGGGGACGCAGCGCCTGATCGCAACCAGCGCAGACGCGACGCGCATGGGCGTCAGTCCGTTCGGGCGGGTCGAGGACTTTGTAGATATGTCGAACGTGAACGACAGCGCGAGCCTCCAAGATGACGCCGATATGGGCCTGTACCACGGGCGGCCGGCGATCACCTTTACGGGCGACCTGATCGAGACGCCCGCGCTGACCAGGGGCATCCAGTTCGATCTGGGCGACCTGCTGACGGCGGAAGACCCGCAGACGCACCAGCAGTATGACGTGCGGCTCGACCGCATCACCGAGTCGATGGACACGAGCGGGCGCAAGACGCAGGTGGCGCTGCGGAATATTCAGGCGGTGTCATAATGAGCGACCCGCGCAACATCGGGCGGCGGCTGGAGCAGACGCAGGTGGTCGAGCGGCCCGGCGCGAGCGGGCAGACCACGTTCTTTTCGACCGGCACCTATGTGCCAACCTACCTCGGCGGTACGACGGCGGGCGCGACCACCTACAGCGTGCAGCAGGGCGCGTGGACAAAGATCGGGGATCTGGTCTTCGTCACCGGGTCGCTCACCTGGACGGCGGCGACCGGCACGGGCACGGCGATCATCTCGCTTCCGTTCACCAGTGCGAACGTGGCGAACCAGAATCATGGCGGCTCGTGCTGGATTAGCAGCGTGACGTTCGCGAACGGGACGCCGCTGCTGCTCATCTCGCCCAATACTGCCGTCTTCTCGCTCTTTTCGCCGCTGACCAACGCGGGCAACACGGCGGTGGCGGTGGAGGCGGCGGGGACAATGGTTTTCACCGTCGCGTATCGCTTCGCATAACAGGAGATCACTATGGCGACCTTTGCAGGCTTCGAGGGCTACGGCGGCGCGACCATCACGCGCGTGGTCGATGGCGCAGGCGCGGTGTGGATTGGCATGTGCGCCAAGCGCAACGGCATCTTTGGCTTTTACGTGTTCAAGAACGGCGCGAACGTGCCAATTAGTCCCTTCTGCTCGGGGCGTGGGTCGGTCAGCAAGGACGGCACATGGATCGCCTGGGAGGGGTCGGCGCATTTCGAGGGCGTGCTGCCCGGCTTTGTCCCGCTCCCGAAGGGCGCGCCTATCGCTATCCCCGTAAACGGGGCGCTCGCCCAGCTCTACATCGGCGTGTACGTGGCCCAGGACTTCGACACGCCCGCCGAGACGGCGCTCAGAGTGCAGAAGCAGCTCGACGCGATCCAGGAACTGACCGAGCTGCTGAAGCGGGCGGGCGTGCTGGCATAGCAACGCCCCCAGGCTGTAGCGCGCTGGAGGCGTCTGTACCAATCGTCACGTCGCGTTACGGTGGAAGTCCCAGCGATGAAAGTGGCATATAACCCCTTCCGCTAATTGGCTACCCCGCGTGTCCGGACATGCATAGGATACGACGGGTGGGCGTAGGATGCAAGCGGCGGGGTATCGTCGAAGGACGATAAGCAAAGCCCCCGCGTGGGCGGGGGCGAGGGGAGCCGGGGCCGTGCGGGGCGAAGCTAGTACAATGCAATGACTATGCCGACCTGCGTAAAGAATATGCCGAACAGCAGCCCGATGAGTACAGGCATCCACCCTGGGCCAATTCCCAAACCGACAATGACCAGAACGGCAAGCACCGCGCCGACGATCGCACCGATAATGCCGCCGATAAGCTTCCTCATTGTGTTACTCCTTCGTCACCGGATACGACGCGGGCGCGGTGCTTGCGTCGGGCTGGCGGAACTGCGGCTTGTTCCTGGTCAAGTGTCGGTTCACCGCTGAAAGCGCCTGCTGATAGGTGCTGTCCGGCTTCGACGCCGCTTGCACCGAACACCCGTACACCCGACAGATCGCCTTCGATAGATTGGTCACAATGCCCGCTTCGTACAGCTCTGCGATCGTCTTCGCCCGCGCCTCGAATTGTACGCGGTCGCTGTCGGACAACTTGCCGTTGTATTCATTGTTTGGCATTGCAATAGGAATTGTCGCGGTTGTCGGATTTGTCGTAGGCGGCAAAACAGCGCCTTCATTTTCACCTACTGGGTCTTCTGATCGTGACATAACGCGCGCCCCATCCCACGCCGGCAGCAGCACCCGCGCCACCCAGGCAGCCACGCCGATCACCCATGCGTCCATGCCGGTATACCGATCAGGGTCAAGCCGCTCGTCGAGGCTCAAGTCACTCGCGATGGCGTTGGCGAACCACGGCGCGCGCCGCAGGGCGACGAGCACCAGGAGGATGACGCCGACCTCCCACGAGCGGTAATAGATCAGCACGAGCAGCATAGCGACCTCGATGATCACGGTGTAATCTCCAGCGCCTTGAGCGCGGCGCGGCAGATCGCCAGCGGTGCGGTTTCGGCCTCGATGACATGCGGCGACGTGCTGCGCGCCTTCGTAAATCGCGCTGTCCAATAGGTCACGTGATCGGACAGATCAAGCTCATAGTCGCCGCGCATCTTCTCCACTACCTGCCACGCCTCCACGATGCTCGTACTGTAATTCGGCAACACGTCAAGCACAAGTGATAGTGGATGATTACCAGGCGGGCGTCCATAGCCAGGATCACCAGCAAACACTTTCCACCCCATGACCCGTTCGGCTATGAGCGAATCCAGTTCACGATCTGTCACGGTCGCACCTCGCCCACCGCGCCCGGCTGCGGGCCGCCGCTGCCCTCCAGGTGACACCCCGTCCTCGGATAGAACATCTGCCCCGCTGGGCAGGTGTTCGACTGGCGCGTACTTAATACCGCGACCTGGGCCGCGCTGATCGGCGGCACCGCCACCGCAATCCCCTCGGCGGGCGCGTTCGCGCCGTTCGGGTCAATGATGACCCCCTGGTCAGGATAACTGACCGGCCCCGCCTCATAGCTGGGCGCTTGCGGCTCCACGTCACCACGGGGCGAATGGGCCGCCTGCGCGCCGACGTTCGCAATGTAGTCGCCGTTGTCCTGTGCGGCGGGCGCGGGCGCAGGCGCGAGCAGCTCAGGCGGCCACACCGGCGCGGGCGGGGTGACTTGCTCCGGTATCATCGTCGGCGCAGCCAGGACGAACGCGGGCGCATCCGGCGCGGCGGTAGGCAGCGCGGGTGTGGGTGCGGGCGTTGCGAACAGGATCGGCCCTTGCGCCTGGGCGCTGTCGGCGGGGCGCTCAAGCCCTTTCACGCCAGCCCATGCGGCGAGGCAGAGCAGGCCGTACACGGCGTATCGCGCCAGCATATCGTTGCTGCGGGCGGTTTGCACATTGATCATGCGGGTGTCTCCTTCCCTTCTATCTCAAGCGCGTACATCTTCCGATCGAACTTGTATCCCTCACCAATAAGTTCCAGTAGCTTTTTGTCAGCCTGCCGCCGCGTGCGAAATGTGAGCGTTTCGATCGTGTCGCCCGTTTTGACGTAGACGGCGATGCGATGGGGATCGACAGCATATGCTTTCATGGTCAATGCTCCTTGCCGTTCGTGGTCTGTTCAACGCACTTGCACGTCGTGCAGTAGCCATTGCGCATCGCCGCGCCGTACGCGCCGAGGGTCAGATCCGTCTCGCACCGTGGGCATTGGTAGACCGGCGCTAGAATTGCCTTCGTAGTTTGATTGCTAACTGCGGGCGCGGTTGGCGTGGCGCTGTGCAGCAGCAGGTCAGACACCAAGTACGCCACCCAGGCAAGCGGCGCCCCGTGTAACAGCGCCAGCGCCAGCCACGCGATCGCGCTCGCCTGTTCGAGCAACTGCGGCTGACGGTAGAACCACGCCGACAGCGTATTGTAGATAATGCTTGCGACCACCGCGCCCACGCTGATCGTGGTCGCTCGCCTGCGCGTGTTGGCGTCGAGGTTCAGCGTGACCGCCAATCCGATGTACGTGAGCTCGAACGCCGCCGCCTGCACGATCGCCACCCACAGCGGGACAAAGAGCAAAGCGTACGAGTACACGCCATAGCTCGCGGCCAATGCCAGCATCGGCAGCGGCGCGCGGGAGAGCAGCAGTCGCCAATGTTTCATGGCCGCCTCGCCAGCAGCAGCGCGATCACCAGCGCCACCAGGAGGATGCCGAGCGAAACCTGCGCGACGATGGGGGCGATGTCCATCACGCGCCCTCCCGCTCTTGCAATGCAACGATCTCGCTTTCCAGCGTCGCCACCTCTTCCCGCAGGCGTGTAACTTCAGCCGTCAGCCGCGCAATCTCGTTCTTGGCGCGCTCGACGGCGCGCTGGTAGGCGGCGAACTCGTCGCGCGGCATGGTGATGGTTTCGCTCATTGGGCAGGCTCCTGCACGTCAGTATCGAAAAACCACACCCGCAACCAATCGCCCTGGCTGTTCTGGACAAGCACGTCTGATTTCGCCTTGTTCAGAAACAGATCGTTCCACTCGACAGCGCAGGCATCGAACCGCTCACCATAGGCGACGACGTTGACATAGCCGCTGCCTGCGGACTCGACGCTCGTGGCCTGCACCCACTTGGGGTTGTTTCTGGGGTATGTGCTCATCGTCCTTCCTTTCTCGCGTCGTACATCGTCCACGCGCCCGCCTGCCTGACCACGACCGGCCGCGTGCGCTTCAGCGGCGCGGTTTCGCTCGGCCCCTCGCCCTCGCCCTTGCGCGCTCGCTCCGCCCGCTCGGCGCGCTCCCGCGTCAGCAACTCTTCCCACAGCCGGTCATACGCGTCCAGGTCCCGATCCAGCCACCGCGCCCGCACCGCGTCCAGCGTGGTCAGCGTCCAGCCGGCGGCGACGTGCTTGGCGGCCTGCGCGTCGTCCTCGACGATGGCGTAGTCTGCGCCGAAGGTCAAGAAGTGCATGGCGGCTCCTGTCAGCGTAATAGTTAGTGCAGCTCCCACTTTTTTGACGTTTCGCAAAATTCACGAAACGACACACGCAAAATACCGGCCGCGAGCCATAGCCAACCAAAACGAACCATCAACCGACTTGAATATGACCAAGGCTTCCATTGAACTGGGCGGCTTATTTCGATGAATATCACCATCGTTCCGTCCTCGTCCTTTCATCGTGTCAGCGGTGCGGATCGGCGGCGGGCCGGTGCGCGGGCTTGCGCTCGCGCTGATAGCGTTCTACTTCTTCCGGTTCGATCCACCAGTCGCGCCCGCGCCGCTCGGCGCTGATCGTGCCGCGCTTGATGAGCTGCCACATCCAGGCGCGGGTGACGTTGAGCTCGGCGGCGGCTTCGGTGGTGGTCATCTATGCCTCAGCCATTTCGTCATCGTCAGTCTCTACGCCGTTCGCCTCTTCCCACAGATAGCGCGCTTCGTCCTCCATCCACCTGATCGCAGCATCCACCTTCTCGCCATCCACTGGCAGCACGAGTGGGTCACAGTCAACCGTTGCATCCGACCCCTCGATGATTGTCTGGACAGAAAAGGCGATGACATCTGTAATGCTGCGCCATTCCTGCCCGTTATGATGCCACTTCCCATCCGGCGTCTTCACGCTAATGCTTGCGCCGCACTCAGTATCTTTGTAGATTCGGTGGTTCAGACCATTTACACCGTCGGCGTGGAAATAAGTACAAAGGTCTCCGAGGTTGCTAATCATCATGACGGTGTTCCTTCCAGAATTGCCAGCGTTGCATTCAGGTCAAGTCCCTCGCTCGAAATTGATTTTTCTAGCTTTGCCCGCCGTAGCTTCTCAATTTTCGGGCTGTACGCGGCTTGCCATTCGATATAGCGCTTTACTATCTCATAGGAAAGGGCGGGCTTCTTGAAGGTCTTCATCATGCGCTTCGCTTCTGCCAAACATTGTTGGCATTATCAATCACCCACATAAGCCGGTTCATCACCGTTGCCGAGCGGCGCACGCCATTCCTGCTCAGTTCGTTTAGCTCGTTGCGGGCATCCCGGCAAGCGTCAACGGCTTCGTCTCGCTGTGCGCGGAGCGTTTCGATGTCCTGCTCTAGTTGAAAAATGCGCGACTGATCATAGTTGTACATTGCGTTACCTGCTTTCATGCTACCGCTTAACTAAGAACAGTATACCACGATAATACAGTAATGCAATAGCTTATCTGTGCGATTTTGGCACGAGTTTTGGGATGGGATTACATATGAGAATGCGGATTCTCGCTACCCATCACACATCGGTTAAGCTCCGAAACGATGTGACACGTCACATTTCGTCAGCGGCGATCGCTTGTGCCAATTCAGCAATTTGGCGCTCCTGTTCCGCCATCTGCATGATGAGTTCCCGCTTGATCGCCTCCAGATGCCCCAGCCGCGCGCTCAACTCGTCGCGCTCCGCGATAACGGCGCGGGCGTCCGTCAGCAAGTCCGCGAGTTCCGTCCGTCGCTGTTCCGCGATGCGCTTCCAATCTTCCGCCTGCCGCTGCCAGTTCTCGGCGTCCTTGCCGCGCTGGGTGAGCAGGTGCAGCACCGATGCGGCGACGTTCTCAGCCTCTTGGTCAGTGGTCATCGTTGCACCTCCGTTGTCCTCACCTCGATATAGTCCAGTCCAAGCGCGTGCGCCCGGTCGCGCGCCGCTTCTTCCTCAGTCGGCCGCACTGGCCCGCGCACGTACTTGCCTGGCTCTGTCGTCCACCCGCCGCAGTAGCCCGTATAGCGACGGGTCACGCCGATGAAGCGCGATTCGTAGGGCTTGCGCGGCTTGATCTCCAGCAGCGTCATCGGCACGTTCGGCGGCTGGGCGCGGCTGTCGTCGAGGAAGCCATAGGTGCGCAGGCCGAGCATGGCGCTTGCGCCCAGGCGCAGGAAGTCCGGCGCAATCCCCAGGCTCTCGAAGGGCGGATACCTGTCGGTCATGCTATCGCTCCAATCGCTTTCAATGCCTCATCCGGCGTGCGCCAGATATAGAGCTGCACGCCCGCCCGCGCAAAGTCGTCCATCAGTTCTTGCTCGGTCGGCGTCAGTCCCGCCTTGCCGCGCTTCACGTCGGCCCAGAACATGCGCCCGCGATACGCCACGATGCAATCGAGCAGGCCGGGGTATTGGTAGGTTTCTTTCACGACCGCGCCAACATCGCGCAGCACGCCGATGATGTCGTTGTGGTTCGTGTCCTTCTTGCGTGCATACCGGCTCATACGAATAACTCCACCTGCACGCCGTTCGTGCGCTGTTCTTGCAGTGCGATATAGTCGGCGTTCAGGTCGATCAGGATCGCGTCGCGCTGATAGCGCTCTGCTACTTTTGATACTGTTCCCGATCCTCCAAAAGGATCCAAAACCACGCCCCTGGCCGCGCCGGTGTTGACCGCGCATTGACAGCGCGGGGCGAAGCCGAGGGTTGTTTTGCGCTTATAATCCTGGTTTGCGAGTCCCGAATGCGTCGGCGTGCCGCTCTCCCAATTATCCTGATCTGCGATACCCTCGATCCAACCTTTCCCCGTTTGTTTATCTTTTTCAATGACGGTCTGTTCAGTCACCCGCCCCCACGCCGCCCCGCACGTCTCGCACGCCTGCGCCGCGCTGCCGGCGAGGATGCACGGCTCGATCAGCGCCTCCGGCATTGCCGCAAAATGGTCTTGCACCTTTGTGACTTTTCCGGTATAATAACAGCAACATTCCGCTATAGGAGGCTCAAATGTGGCAATGCCGAAGATGCGGTAACTTGTTCCAGCCGAACGATCTAAGTCCAGCACATCTCCTCCGACACCCACCGAAGTATTGCTCTCGCGCGTGCGGCCTAACTTGGCGGCAGAACGGTCAATCAGTCGCATGTACGCAGTGCAATCAGCCGGTATACCGAAGAAAATCACATCTTGCGCTAACTCGTCTGCCGTTTTGTTCATCCGCATGTTATGGGGAATGGCAAAAGACCCATCAAAAGGAAACGCGGACTGACTTAAAGGAATGGAGACGACAGCGCCTTCTTGCGCTTGCGCGCGATCAGCACCGCTGTCAGGACTGCGGAGAGCATCAGAAGCGTCTCGTCGTGCATCATATTCAAGAACGCGCGCCAGGTCAGCGTGATAATCATGCGCTTGACAATCTGGTGACGCTATGCGATAGGTGCCATAGATTGAGACACCGCTAAGAGGCTGCGTGGCGATTGTCCAGACGGATCGACGGTTGCGTGTGCCGCCTTGAGCGACGCCAAGCGTTGTCTTATCCGATGCCATCCCAATCGACCATCGCTTGTGCTGGTTTGGTTCGTTTCCGCCATGCGTGTTTTCGCTGACTGCCTCCGCAATCGCCGCCGCGTCGTAGTAGTACCTGGCCTGCTTGGCGAACAAAAACAGATATTCGTGGCTGCGCGTCGGTCGGTCGGTCACGCTCTCCGGCATACAGTTCGGCTTCGCCCAGATGCAATCGCTCCGCAGTATCCATCCCGCGTCCTGCAAGGCGAACGCGACGCGCCACGGCATGCCGAGGAGCTGTTTGTTTCCTAACCCTTTCAGTCGAATAGCCCCGGAATATGGCGCTTGATCATGGAGTCGCTGTTTTCCGCCATCAACGCGATCTTGATTCTTTGAGCTTGGCCCATGCCCGTTATAACCGTCTCCCATATTCACCCACAGCGTCCCATCGTCCCTCAAGACTCTCCACACCTCGGCAAACACCGCCACCAGCGCGGCGACATACGCGGCCGGCGAATCTTCTTTCCCAATCTCGCGCGGGTCTGAACCGTAAGATCTGAGGCCCCAGTACGGCGGGCTGGTCACGCACACCTGCACGCTCTTGGCGGGGAGCGTTTTCAAAATATCCAGGCAATCGCCATGTAGAAGCTGCGTTGTCATTGCTGTATACCCCCTAGAACGCGCTGTGCGCCATTCTCAGCCACGTTAGTCCACTCGCCCTTATATTTCCTCAAGCTCCGCAAACAACGGCCCGTAATCGGTCTTGGCGTCGATGCATCCTGGGCTGAACCATAGTATCTCGCGCTTGGCGTTCGCCCGCCCGCGCCCGTCGGCCTTCTGGTTGGCGTAGCCCCCGCGCGCCTCCCAGCGTAGGCGCTCCCACGTCGCCGGGAACAGCGTGTCAGTCGCCTCAGAGTAGTAGCCCGCGATGCAGATGCGCAGCCGCTTGTCGTCGCCCCGCTCCACCGCCCACGCCGCCGCCTGATACCACACGTCGCCCGCCTCCTCGGCGTGGTAGCCCATGTCATGCTCGGCCTGCGGATACGGCGGGTCAAGGAACACCGCCGTCAGCCCATGGTTGACCGTCACGCTGTCCTTGACCGCGCGCCGCCAGTCGCCGCAGAGGAACCGCACGCGCCGCAGGCGGTCGGCCAGGCGGGCGAAGTACGCCGCGAGGGCGGTGGGTTCGGCGTAGGACTGTACGCCTTGCGTGCTGGTGTATCTCGCACCATTCACCATCGGCATCTTGCGCGGCACGCCGTCGTGGTGGCGGTACGCCTGCACGCCCTTGCGGTTGAACCGCATCTGCCCGTTGGGGCTGCGCCCGATCTCCGGCATCTTGCGCGGCACGGCGGCGCGGCGAACAGACTCTATGCCGCGCATGGACGTGTACGATCCTGCCCTGTCGCCACCGCCGGCAACGTGCGGCATCTGGCGCGGCACCCCGTCCTCCTCCCGCCCCACCGTGCGCCGATCGACCAGGCGGCCATCGACGTTGATCCACGGCCCGTCCGCGACGCACCAGCCATCGCCTATCCAGGATGCCGCGCCATACAAATAGAATGCAGCGAGAATAGGATCGAAGTAGAACGGATCGGCAAAGATGCGCGAGGTCAATTCAGGGCGGGCAGCTTTTAGGTGCAAGTGACGAGCTGTGAGATCGCCTTCCGACACAGGAAAATCGCACCACTCCGCGACGGTATCAGGATCGAAGGTGATCGCTCGATACATATTAATGATCATCGAATCCACGTCATTAATTGTTTCAGTCTTGCCCTTGAGGTCGTGCGGGCGACCAAGGAGTACCGCCGCTGATCCACACATCGGCTCTACATAGTTCGGGCAGTCGCCCAAACGCGCCCAAATCGCCGCCGCGATATCTGCTTTCCCGCCCACGTATGGCATTGGGGCTTTGAGTTTTTCGGCCATGTTGTAGTTCTCTCTATAGCGTAGTGCTTGTATGCCACTCGGAGTGCTCCCCCGATCACGTCCTGCCGCTATTATCGGCATCTTCCTTGGTAGGCCCATCGTCTCCCCCTCTACGCCGCCACGTCCCACAGCGCAAGCTGCGTGATGCGGCGCGGTCGCTGCGCCGCTCGCCACACCCGCTCCAACTCCGGCTCGTACACCCACGCATCGCGCCCGAATTGCTTCCACATCGGCCTGCCGCCCGCATCGAACACCACGAGCGGCACGGACGGCCGGGCGCGGCGCGGCTCGTCGGCGTTGTCGTGCGGCGTGGCGCTAGTATCCGACCTCATAGCCCACCCAATAATTATTGCGGCTGATATAGCCCTCTACCCGAATCGTGATGCCGCCAAGTTGAATATCCTTGTCCGCGTCATTGACCAGGATGATATTCGGCAGGCTGCCGAACCGCTCACGATATGCGGCTATTGCTTCCTTGGCCTTGTCTGTCGCCGCCTTCTTTGCGTTGTCATCGAACCATCCGAGGTACATGGCGTGCTCCTTTGGCGTGTATGCGTAGGCGTAAGAAAACTCGCTCCAGTGATGGCCCCGCTTCAAGGGCTGCGCGATGAACGCGCGGGCGTGATCCTGTGCGTTCATCGCTCGTCGTACTCCAGCCGCCCTGTCCACGAACTAAAGCGCGTGGTGGCAGCGTCAAACCGGAACGGCACGACGCCGATCGGGCCTTGCCGATGTTTTGATATGTGCAATTCGGCCATGCCCTTCTTGTCGCTCTCATCGTCGTACAGTTCATCGCGGTAGATGAACCACACGTTATCCGCGTCCTGCTCCAAACTGCCGCTCTCACGCAGGTCGGACAGCATCGGGACGTGCGACTGGCGACCCTCCACCGCCCGCGATAGTTGCGAGAGCGCAACCACTGGAACGTGGAGTTCGCGGCTCAGGTTCTTCATCGCCCGGCTGATGTCGCTCACGTCCTGTACGCGGTTCTCGCGCGCCCGCGTGCTGCCCATCAGTTGCAGATAGTCAACCACAGGCACACACGGCCGCTGGCGCTTGGTGAGGTGGCGAATGGTGGAGAGCCGAATCTGGTCGGCGGTCATAGCCGAGATGTCTGCTATGAAGATCGGCAGGTCGGCAATCCCCGGCAGTGCGGTCATCACCCGCGCCTGCTCGGCCTCGCTCAGGTGGAACATCCGCAGCCGGTGGGTGTCAATCTTAGTTTCCATCGCCAGCAGGCGGATAAGCAACTGATCGCGGCTCATCTCCAGCGAGCAGATCGTCACGTCCGTGTCGGCGCGCTGGGCGATGTTATAGGCGACGGACAGCATAAACGCCGTCTTGCCGACCGCCGGCCGTGCGGCCACGATCGTCAACTCGTCGCCGTGCAGGCCGCCGGTCATCTCATCCAGGTCACGGTAGCCGGTCTGGACGCCAAGCGCGGACAGTTCGCCCTTCAGCACGCGATCAAGACGATCGTAATAGGCGTCCACCGCGCCCGCGATCGGCTGGAACACGTCATCGGTGTTGGTCGCGGCAATGCTGCTGAACAGGCGTAGCGCCTCGGCCAGCGTCGTCTCGGCGTTCGCGGTGTGGTCGCCAAACAGCGCCGCCGCCTTACCGCTGGCGCTGATGCCCTGCCGGAGCGCCGCGTAGTTCAGCACGCGCCGGGCGTAACTCTCGACGTCGTAGGAGTTGACATAGCTATCGGTCAGGCCGATCAGCGCGTCCATTCCGCCCACCGCGTCCAGGCGATCCAGTTTGCGCAGCTCGGCGGCGATGTTCAAATAGTTCGCGGTCGTGCGGGCTTTGTAGCAGGCGAGCATCGCGGCGTAGATATAGCCGTTCGCGTCGCGGTAAAAGTGGTCAGGCTTCAGCCAGGGCGCGATCGGGACAATCGCCTCGCGGTTCTGGATGATCGAACTGAGCACCGCGTGCTCGTCGTCGAGATTGTGAGGGAGTTCAGTGTGCATTGTTCTCTCGCGTGCGCTCAAGGAGCGCTCTCATGCCGGCGGCGGTCTGTTGCGGCGGCTGGGCGTCTGCGGGCGCGGGCGACTTTGCGCCGGATAGACGGGAGGTTGGGGCGACGCGCTCGGCCGGTTGTTTCTTGACCGGCGCTGCCGCTTCCTCCCATATCGCCTGAAGTTCATCTGGTCGTGGTGCGCGTCCTTCCTTCTTTGCCCGCCAATCGTTCGCATACCACCAGGATTCGCGCGCACGCACCTCGGCCGGTGTCGCACCGATACTCTTGAGCGCCTGATAGGTCGCGTTGAGTGTGCGCTTCTGTTTGTCGGTTGCAATCTGCGGATTAATCCGGCATACGTCTGCTATTGCAATAGCCAATTCCGAGAGCGGGCGGGTGGGCGTATCCCCCCCACTTTCTTTCTTTTCTTTACCTTTCTTTTGTGTGTCAACTGAGTTGACTAGTTCTAGTCCATTCAGTTGACTAGTTCTAGTCAACTCAGTAGACTGGTTCACATCTTTAACTAGTCCATTCAGTTGACTAGTCAACTCATTAGACTGGTCTACAAGAAGTCGATACCAGATGCCGCCGCGATTGTCGGATTCGTCTTTTGTCTTTTCAATCAGCCCGCGCCGCTCGCCTGCGGCGATGCCATTCACGACACCTTGTCTACTTAGACCCGTTAACTTTTCGAGCTGTGTTAAGCTGATCTTGTCGCGCTTCTTATGCCAGCCGAACGTCTGACGTGCGATAGCGATAACTACACGGAATTCGGTCTCTTCCATGTCGGACATTAAGTCCAAGATGACATTCGGTATCTGTGTGTAGTTCGGTGCCGGGATGCGGGCTTGATCGTCCATTGGTCTATCCTGACTATGCTGCTACCTGCTCGGTCTGTTCTTCTTCCAGTGCGGCCCGCGCCCGCACCCGCTGGCCGACCGCCCGTATCAGTTCCAGCCGCGCGTAGTTGCGCTGCGCTGGCGATAGGTGGCCGGCCAGGATGAGTTGCCAGTGGTGGACGGCCCGGTCGGCGTGCTCGAATGCGAGGCGCGTGTGGTTCATGCCGCACCTTCGATCGCGTCGTACTCTGCGTTCCAGTCGTCGGGTATGGTGCGCTTGGCGGCGGGGATCGTGTACCACTTGCCGCCGTGCTTGTCCTTCTCTGGACAGTAGTATGACTGCTTGTCCTTGCCGAGCCGCCCGGTCGCGCCGCATACGTCGCACACGGGCGCACCGCCGTTGGTCGGCGCTGCCTGTGGGCGGGGGGCTTGCGGCTGGCGCGGGGTGAACTGCGCGCCGCCGCGTCGTTCGGCATCCTGCACTTCCTCACGGCTGGCGACGCTCTTGGCGCTGCCGTAGCCGAGGAAGCCGAGCGCCCGCCCGATCGCGCTCGTCTCGCAATCCTCCAACGGGTTGGTGGCCTGGGCGCTGCGGTTTCCTGGGGGGAGGTCAATCCGGAAGCTGGCCGTCGCGGTGGCGCTGCGTCCGTCCTTCAGCGCGACGGTGGCGCGGATATAGCCCATCACGTCGGTCAGCATTACGGGCGGCTCGCTGACCACCGTGGTCAACTGCTCGTGCGCCTGGGTAAGCCGTTCGGCCACGGTCACGTAGCCGTCGAGGTTGTATGCCATGATTATTTGCCCTCCGTCACTATCAGGTTGACCCGCCGCTTAATCTCGGCCGCCTGCTCCAGTTTGCCGTCGCGCCGGAGCGCTGCGTACACCTCGCTCAAGGCGATAATCTGCGCCGCCTGCCCAAGCTCGCCGTTGAGTGCGGCCTGTTCGCGCTGGGCTTGCTGCGCCTGCCAGCGCTGGGTCTCGAACTGCTGATCGCCGGTGCGTCGTAAGTGCTGCATTACGCTACCGCCTTCGCCGCGCGCTGCTCGGCCAGGTAGGCGCGCTGTGCGGCGTGCAGTTCGGGTAGCAGATCCTGCTCTTGGGCAATGAGCGCCTTGCGTGCGTTGCCGCGCGCGGTCTTCATCTCGGCCCGTAGTGCGTTGACCTTGCCGGCCAGTTCCATCATCGTGTCGCGCTTTGTCATGGTGGGTTGCTCCTCAGTAGATTACTTAACTGAGGACAGTATAGCACATTGAAAGTACTTTGTCAATACCTAGATAATACCTATTGACAATCTGTAATATATTCTGTATACTTGTCGTACATAGTTAGAAAGTGGGTGATACACATGGCACGAAAGCCAAAAGAAGCGCAGGACAACGAGCCGGTCAAGCGGTCGGTGTCCATTCCGGGCAGCCTCTACAATCGGTTCGTGCGCGCCGCCAATGAAGAGCACCGAGACGTGAACGCGCAGATTGTTGTGGTCATGGAAATGTACCTGCGTGAGCGCGAACGCCAAACCGCATAAAAACAAGCACCGGCAGGGCCGCCCACGCGGCCGCCCGGTGCTACCGCGCCCATGCCGGCGCTTCGACCACGAACGGCACCGCCGCCACCCAGCCGCGCTTCATGCCAGTGTCATTGGTGATGTATCCGAGGCGCGACAGCGCCAGCACCGCCCGCTCCACCTCAAGCGCGCTGTAGTCGGTCGTCGCGCCGGCCAGCTCGCGCGTGGTGACGTGCGGATACCTGGATATATAGGCCCAACAAAACCTATTACACCGTGTCTGCTTGGATGTGATCATGCCCGCGCCCTCGGTCTGAGCAGCCAGCTCCACGCCGCGCCGCCGACTACCTTTGCACCCCACTGCCCGAATGCGAGCAGCGGCACAAGCGCCCACGGCAGCCCGCCCAGCGCGGCCAGGATCGAGAGAAACACCACGCTATCCACCGCAGCTGACACCACGTTCGAGCCGTTCACCTTCCAGTACCAACCCCGCTCCTCCAGCCGCGCATAAACCAGCGTGTCCGCCACGCCCGATAGGGCGAACGCGCAGAAGGATGCGAGGGCGACGGGCAACGCCCGCCAGTCCAGCACGGCGCTGAGTAGCGAGCCACTAGCAATCAGCAGCGCCATGTTGCGCGCGAGGTGGCGGCCGTGCCACAGATCGTGCAGCCTATCGCGCGCCGTCAGGTCAAGCGCGATCAGCACGAGCGCGTTGACCACCACCACCGACGGCCCGAACCAGGCGACGGTCAGGTTGGCGAGCACGATCGCCGCTAGGTACATCCCTACGAGTACACGTTTCATAGCGCCTCCATCCAACTGCTGTAATCGCGGATATTTTCAATGGCGAACGTCGCCGGGTGGTAGTCGATGTACTTCTGCGCCCTGGTGTAGCGCGCCGTCTGCCGGCCGTTGCTATACCCGCGCCCGAACACCGCGCACATCTCCGGCCCGGTGCTGTCGGTGCTAAGCGTGACGCCGGGGTAGTCGCGCCCGATGGCGATAGCTCGCTCGATCGCGTCCGCGACCGTCACGCCCAGGATGTGGATGTGGTCAACCCCCGTCGCCGCGCACAGCGGCAGCGCCTCGGCCAGCACCGTGTAGAACGTCTTTTTTAGGCTCGGCATCCGCCCGATAATGCAGAAGCCGCCCAGCGCCAGCCAGTCGCGCCTTGGCCGCATGAGCGGCAGCAACTCGGCCACGCAGCCCATGTACTGCCCTACCGTCGCACCCTGCGCAGCGTAGGCAATAGCGCCACGGATACGATCTTCCTGGCTCTTATAGTGGCGCGCGCTGCGCAGCGTCTCAAACACCGCCGGCGCGGCTGTCTCCTCCGTGCCGCGCGTCTTAACTCGCCGCCCATCGATCAGCGCCTCATCGACGCCGACGAGCATGTCATAGGTCACGATCGCCTCGGCCGGCGCGCCGCAGTCGCCGTACTCGATCTGCGCCTCAAGCCGCAGTTGGCGATCGAGCGCCTGCCACGGCTGGAGCCGATCGCGCATGTCGCGCTCCTGAAACGCGCCGCTGTCGATCACGTAGCGCGTGCCGGGGGCGAGGTCAACCCGATAGTGCGGGTTGACCATGACCCGCCCGGTCACACGCTCAGGCGCGAACGGCTGCGTATTAAGCTCGTTGTTGTTCTTGCCTGGGTAGAAGTCCATATTATCGGTTCGCCTTCACGGACTGCTTCCACCAGTAGTCCCGCAGCGCGGCCACGCTGACGCTGTGCGGCTCGGCTATCGCCGCCGCGCGCCAGAGCAGGTACTTGAACACGCAATGCGCGAGGCGGGCGGACGGGTCATACATGGCGGTTCGCCCAGATTCTCGCGATGCGCCGGCTGAAGGCGGCGGGCGTGATTACCCCGGCGCGCATCAGTACGAAGGCGAGTTTGACGCCAAGGCTAAACCGATCGGGCGTGGTCGTTCGTGTTTGCATCTTGCACCTCTCTGAAGCTAATCAACACATCCTGCGGCAACAAGCACCACACCGCGTCAAGGTCGCGCGGCCGGCCCGCGCGCAGTGCCTCGGCATCAGCGCTGCGGTGCGCGGTCGTCAGCGCCGTCTCGATCAGGTGCAGCCAATCGCGCGGGAGGGGGAACGGTAGGAAGATTGTCATAGCTTTTCTCTCCAGCGCTCAACTTGCGCCTGATGCCACGCGCGCAGGCCGCGCCAGCGCGCCCGTTCGGCCCGACTTGCGCGCCAGTCGGTCAGCAGCAGCAGTGTGAGCCGCAGGGCCGCGCGTCGTTCGGCGGCGATGATGCGCTTAATCTCGTGCATTACCCGCGTCCTTTCCGTAAATCGCCCACCAGCACTTGCCGCAGAGGGGCGTTACTTCGTCGTCGGCGTACACCGTGCCCGGTGCGCCGCACGGGCATTGGTTCTGATCGGAGGGGGTGTGATGTGTCATGGTGTGATGTCTCCTACTACAGCATTTGCGCCAGCGCTTCATCGCTGTCGGTCATGCGCTTGATGATCTTCTCCAGCCGGGCCACGCGCTCCTCGACGGTTGGCGCGGCGCTCTCGCGCTGGAGCTTCGGCTCAACCTCGTCGCGTAATCGGTTTGTAATCCGGCGCGCGAGCTTGCGTACGGTTGCGGGGTCGTCGGTCGCCAAGTCGATAATGTCGGCCAGATCCGCGTACATGGCATCGAGCGATTGGCGCGCACCCCATCGCAGTTGTGCCATTGCGTTCTACTCCCGTTCTAATATCTGCGCCGCCCTGCGGTGGCGCTTGTAGGCCAGGGCGCACTGCCAGACGATGATCGGCGCACCAGCCGCACAGGTGTAGCCGAGGTCAAGCAGCCACGCGCGCCATGCCAGCTCGCCTGCAAGCGCCAGAGCGCCCAGCGCGGCGAGGATGAGGCCCGCGCCGACCACCACCGTGATCCACGTCCGATCCGGCGTGTACCATTCTCGTACCGCGCGCTTGTTCAGCAGCCAGGCGTAGAGCGCTGACGTGGCGACGAGGACGATTGCGATAGCAACTACCAACCTAAACCTCTTCTAGTTCGCTTCGTACCGTGCTATGCTTGTCGTACACTAGGAAGCAATGGCGTGCGCCGCCTCCGGTTCCCATCGAATGCATTGCCGCGCGCTCGTCGCTTCAAGATGGGGTACTCCCCGTGGAGGTTATTCCACAATGACTCGCGTAGGCGTACGGAAATTAAACGTCCATCGGCGGCGCGGATGCCCTACGGATAGCCGATGTCCCCAGGGATTGGGTCGCCTGGGCCGTCGTCGGGGGGCGGGTCGGCGTGGTGGGTGCTCCAGCTTGCCTTGGATGTGGTGTACATGGTGGTGTTCCTTTCTACTCCGGCACCGGAGCAGTGAAAATGATCTGGTCGAGCGACCAATACACGCCGATGTCGCCGCCAGCGGCAAGCATCGGATGCCCCTCATCGTCGATAACATAGGCCGGCGCTGCGGTGATGCGCGCCAGTTTGTGGGCGAGCAGTTTCGCCAGTTCGAGCGCTGGCAGCGCGGGGGTGGCGGGGGTGGGGAGAAGGTGCAAGTTACTCATGCTGCGTCCCTCTGTCCTTCTGTATTGGCGTCTGAACTTTCGGATGGACACTTGATAGTGTGCAGGGCGTCGATGGCGTACCAGAAGATTTCAGTACGGCTGATCGTGGGATCGTCTTGGCGATAGAGCGCGAGGAGTTCGTTGAGCTTGGGCAGCCGATCCGCCCAAACACTGATGCTGATGGTGGGGTAGGTCATGTGATGGCCCTCACTACGCGGTACGTCTGTACTTTCTGCGGTACATCTTACTCCATCTTTTGTAGCTTGTCAAGTTGTTTATTGTTGCGGTATACTACCAATGTGTACACTTGAGAGGAGTGGCGGTAGCTATGATGGACTTAGCAGACTACCTCCAGGCTGAGGTGGGCAGGACGAGCATCCGGAAGGTGGCGAAGGCGACGGGGGTCAGCAAAACGACGATTGACAATATCGTCAATCGTCGGCTCAAGACAATGCCGGACGTGGCGACGCTGGAGAAGATCGCCCGCGCCTACGGCATGACCCTGCCGGTGGTGGTCGAGATGGCGGGCGCGGCATTGGGGGATGGCGAACGCGCCCGGCGCTTGGCGCGCGAACTGGAGGCGCACCCGTGGATCGCGGAGCGCTTTGACGAGCTAACGAGTATGACGAGAGAAGAGTTTACTGAGACGATGGATTACCTGGCGTTTCGGCGGGAGCGGCTTGCTCCTCGGCCAAATGGCGATCAATCCACTCTCTGATGGTTTCCACGGGGGCGGGCGCGTCGTCTTCCGGCGCTTCTTCTGGCTGCATCATTGGCTTGCCTGCGGTTGGGCGCGCGGTGTCGGGCATGGGCAGAGCACGCGAGGGCGAACAGTTGCACTATTCCGGTATCGTACCATAAGATTCCTGCTTTTCAATACCCCGCTTTGTGAACAATCTGTCACCCACGCCCGCGCGTTGTTTCGTCCGCTATGAGGGACGTTCGTACCTCGCGCTTGACATATGCGCCCCCTCGCCTGTATACTGTGCAGAGCGGGCGCTGACCTTCGCGTGGCGTGTCCTGTGTGCGGCAATGTACCCCAGCCCCCGCGCTCGCTATGCTTGGACGCATCCACCACAAGCGACCTCTCCCTGGCCAGCCGGCGTTTACTCGCACGGCCCTGAGCTATACCCAATTCGAGCTTGCGTTGTTATCCCTCCGCGTCCAAGCGGTAGCTTATTATGCGCGCACCGGGCATTGGCCCAGGCTCGCGCCGTTCGATAGCGACCATACCGAGGTGTGGCCATCATGACCTACACCATCAACACCACGACATGGCGCAGTCCGAACTACAACAGCCGGGGCGGCGAGCCGATCGGCTCGATCGTCGTGCACAGTTGCGAGGGCAGTCTACCCGAGCCAAAGAAGTCCTCGCTTCCGTGGCTGTGCAACCCGACCAGCGGCGTATCGTGTCACTACTATGTCTGCCGGGACACAAAAATCTATCAACTGGTAGCGGACACCTACCAGGCGTGGCACGCCGGCAAGGCGGTCACGGCATACCAGAACCCGCGCTCGATCGGCATTGAGTGCGAGCACCGCAGCGGGCAGGACTGGCCGGCCGCGCAGAAGGACGCGCTCTCCTGGCTGATCAAGCAGGTGATCGCCGCGCACCATATCACCGTGCCAATGATTGACACGCACGGACAGATCGCGCTGCCTGGGCCGTACGATCGCAAGGTCGACCCGTCCGACTGGCCGCACGTCGACTTTATAGCGTGGCGCGACGCGCAATTTACGCAGCCGACCCACTACCGCGTGATGGGCCTGCCGGTCTACCAACGCAGTGACCGCACCGGGCCGCTGTGGGGGCATCTCTCGCACGACGAGCCGGTGACGATCGACGACCCAAACAACGGGCATCTTGCGGACGGGCGGGGATTTGTCGATGTGAATGGGCTGGTTCCCCAGCCATAGATCAGGGGGAGAGCGCGAGCCGATCGCGCTAGAACAAGATCGGCTCGCTGGGATGTCACCTACCAAGATAGGCAAACACCTTGGATATGCATTCTACCACTGCAAGTAGTGTCGTGTCACGCGCCGCCCTGCTGGGTGACGAACTGACCGAGGCGATAGACGCCTATGCCAAAGACCCGACCGCCGAGAACCTTAGCAACTTCAGCGCCGCCCTGGTCGGCCGCTGCTCCAGCATGGCCGCCGCCGCCGTGGTCGCGCTGTACGAGCGGGTCGCACAACTCGAGGCGGCGCGCGATGGCGACTGAGCGGGACGACTACGCCGCGCGACTGAGCGAGCGCTACGCCGAGAAGTATGAGGGCTTGCGCCAGCAGCTCGCGGCGGTCGACCGCAACGTGCTGCGCTTTATCGCGGAGGGGCGCGACCGGGGCGTCCAGATTGACAAGATGATCGCAGGGCTGACGGATTGCGCGACCGAGTTGACGCATATTAAGCTGTGGCAGCGCGTGCTGATCGGCGCGATCGTGGTGTTGTTTGTCGGCGTCGTCGCGCTGCTGATTAAGGTATTCTGATGGCATCACGGAACTTTTACACGGTGATCACGGTCGCCTGCACGCTCGTGGCGATCGTATACGTGTTCGCAACGCAGCCCGAGCACGCGCCGATCTTCATGGCTGCCGCGCTGCCGTTCGCGGTGGGCATTATCGGCCAGCTTCAGCAGTCGCGCGAGAACACCGACAAGCTTGAGCGGCTCGACACGAAGGTTGACGCCGTGACCGCCGTGAGCGAGACGACGCACGGGATCGTCAACTCGCAGCGCACGGCGATGGAAACGAAGATCGAGGCGCAGGATGCGCGCTTGCGCGACCTGGCGGCGGCGCTTATCCGGGTCGAGCAGACGCTGACCCAGGAGCGTGCGGACAAAGAGACGCTGATCGCCGCTGCGCGCACCGCGCCGACCGGCGGCACGCCCCCGCACGGGACGCCGAAGCCTGGGTAGTCGTGCGCTGTACGCGCTGCTGGTGTGGGCGGCGCTCCATAGTGCGGTGGTCGAGTGCGGCTATGCCCCGCACTACGCGCCGGGCCTGATGTCCAAAGTCGCGCACCATCGTGACATGCCGCCCACCGCGTGCATGGTCAGCAGCCCGACGCTGCCGCTGGGCGCGTGGGTGTGGGTGTACGGTCAGCGCACGGGCGCGCTGCTGCGGTGTCGGGTCACGGACGTATCCCACCCGCGCGACAAGGCGCGACATCTGCGGACGGGGCGCATCGCGGAGCTGGCGTACGAGGTCACAGCGCGACTATGCGGCTCAACCCGCGAACGTGTTATTGATTGTCCGATCGTGGTGGTGCATCTATGATATCCGGATGGTTCATCGTGGGGGCGCTGCTGCTGCTGTTTCTGATTATTACGACTGATATCTAAGGAGGACTCATATGAGTGTTGGATCGTTAACCTTGCTGGCCATCGCCGCGTCGGCCCTCGCGACGCTGCTCTGGTGGATCGCCTCGCGGCTGAGCGCGCCCGCGTGGGTATGCATGTTCCTGTTCGGCGTGGCGCTGGCGCTGGTCGTCCTGGCCGGCCCGCTGATCAAGCTGCCGTGAACGATGCCGAGCGTGTCAGGCGCGCGCAACTGGCGGATATGGCCGACGCGCCGGTGTCGTTCCTGGCATCGTTCCCGCCGATCCAGTCGGCCATCAAGGTCGGTCAGGACGGCGCACGGGTGCAATTCGACATCCCAGAGACTGAGATGCCGTCCATTGTGCGGCTGATGCTGATGCGCGGCGTGGTGCTGAAGATTACGGTCGCGCGCGGGCCGCAGCCGAAACAGCCGAAACCGACCGAGCCGGAATGGGGAGATGATGGCGACACGGACAGCGATACCGGATGAGATACGGATGGCAGCGCTTGCTGATCTGGTGTTGCTCTCGCCTGCTGCGGTAGCTGCGAAATACGGCATCAAACCCGCAACCGTGCGATCGTGGAAGCGTCGTGACCTTCCTGTCATTATTGAATCACTGCAACAGATCGCAACAGTAAAAAAGGCGCGCATCGGGGCGCTCGCGCTCGAATACCTTGAGGCCAATTTTAACGCACAGATAGCGCAGGCGTATGTCACCAGCGATCCAAACTACATTAACCGACAGCCAGCGGGCGAGCTTGCGATCCTTCACGGGGTACTTGCCGATAAGTCTATTCGACTTCTCGAAGCCCTCCAGCCGCACCACGCCGACGCGCATCCGCCTGACGCCGACGCAGTTCATCGAGCAGACCTCGATTGAGATCACGGGCGACCGGCTGACGGGCGTGGCCCCGTTCCATGTGTGGGACGGGCAGCGCACCGCACTGGAGAGCATGGAGCATGAGCGCCTGATCGTGTTTCTCAAGGCGCGGCAACTTGGCATCTCATGGGTGGTGTGCGGGTATGCGCTGTGGCTGTGTACGATGTTTCCAGGGCAGCGGGTGCTCGCCTATAGCCAGGGGCAGATTGAGGCGAACGAGTTGATCCGTCGCACAAGCTTTCTGTTCGACAAGCACCAGCAGCGTGATGCGCTGCCGCCGATCGCGACGGACAACACCGGACTGCTGGAATGGGAGAATGGATCGCGCATGATGAGCCTGGCAGCCACCCGCAAGGCTGGGCGTAGCTTCACTGCTGCGCTGGCCATCCTCGACGAGTGGGCGTTCATGGCATGGCCGCGCCAAACGCTGGCCGCTGTGAAACCGACCATCGACGCGGGCGGGAAACTGTTCATCATCAGCAGCGCGGACGGGCAAGGCAGCGCCTACCACCAGTTTTGGCAGCACGCCGAGTCAGGAAAGAACGGCTACAAGGCTATTTTCTTGCCCTGGTTTGACCATCCGGATCGCGGCCCCGACTGGCGCGACCAGAAGATCGTCGAGGCGTCGGGTGATACGGCATCGGTCTTGCGCGAGTATCCAGCCAATCCGATCGAGGCGTTCACCGCCGCTGCTGGCCTGGTGTATGATGTGTGGAGCGATGGCCCCGAGGACGGCAACGTGACCGAGGCGGCAGAGTACATCCCTGACGGCGGCCCAATCATATGGGCGGGTGATGACGGATACCACGGGCAACTTGACAGGCAAACAGGACAGTACACAGCCGACAGTAGCCCGCGTGTGTTCCTCCTCGTGCAAGAGCGCGACGATGGTACGATAGCGATTTTCAATGAAGACTACGCAGTTGAAATGCTGCCTGAGACGCAGATAGAGCGGGTGCTGAGTCTCGACTACCCCGACCCAGACTATGCGGTTATCGATGGCGCGGCGAATGAATTACGCGGGCGGTTACAGACGATAGGTATTGGATCGTTCGGCAAGCCGCAGAGTATCGAAGAGTCGATCAAGGTCACGCGCCGATTCCTGGCCAAGGATAAGAACGGGAAAAGGCGGGTCATCGTGCATCCGCGCTGCACGCACCTGCGCTATGAGCTGGCCAGCTACCGCAACAACGATCGCGGCGAGCCGATCGACATGCTGAACCACGGGCCGGACGCGCTTCGCTACTTAGCTTGGAAGTTGAGATTATCATGACCGACCTCGACCGCCGTAAAGGCTCTGTCACCCAGGCCGACTACCTGACCACCGCCGATCAGGGCGTGTTCGCCTGGTCAATCTACGACCCTGGCAGCGTGCTCTCCCCCGCGCCCAGTCTACCGCTGCACGGCTCGCGCGAGCGCGACCGCATTTTGAGTAGCACGCTTGACCTGGAAGACATGTGGGCGTCGGCGGTCAACAAGGCCGTGACTAAGATCGCGGTGCGTGGGTATGAAGTCAGCGACAACGACGACAGCACGCGCCGGGTGGACTACGGTAAAACGCTCGTGACCAACCTCGACGGGCCGGCGTCCTACCGCAGCGGCATGGCCAAGGTCGTGCAGGACTTCTTGCTGACGGATAATGGATGGTTCTGCGAGGTCAAGCGCGTGAGCGACAGTCCCAAGGCGAAGGTCGAGGCGCTGTACCCGCTGGATTCGTTCCGGTGCTACCGCACGGGCAACCTGGACTATCCGGTGGTCTACCTGGACTACGATGGCATCTTCCACAAGCTCAGGCCCGATCAGGTGATCTTTGGATCGGACATGCCGTCGCCGCGCTCGCGCCTGTGGAATAAGGGCCGCTGCGCCGCGTCGCGCGCGTTCCAGACCATCATCAAACTGAGCGCTATGGACGTGTACTTCACCGAGAAGATCACCGGCAGTCGCGCGCTGGCCTTGCACTTTGTCACCGGCGTATCGCGGCAGCAGTTGCAAGACGCGATGGAAACCAGCGAGGCGGAGAAGGTGCGCAAGGGGCACATTGTCTACAAGGGCGCGGTGATGATCCCGATCCAGACCGACCAGGCGATCAACATCGCTAGCATCGACCTGGCCAGCGTGCCTGACGGCTTCGACGTGGAGCAGGTGCAAAAGGACGGCTACCGCAAGTACGCGCTCGCGATCGGGCTCAACCCTGACGAGCTGGTGGAGCGGGCCGCTGGGCTGAACAGCGGCACGTCGGCGCAGGTGGCCGAGAACGCCGCAGAGGAGGCCGGCGGGCTGCCGTTCTTTATCAAGGACTTCGAGGACAAGATCAACTATCTCGTGATGCCGAAGTCAACCATCTTCCAGGTCACGACCAATGACACCCGCGACCAGCAGGCTAAGGCGCAACTCGCCAAGACCCAGGCCGACACGATCGCGGTGATGCGCGGGTCAACGCAAGCGCCCGGCTGGATCACCGATGACATGGCCTTGCAGATGTCGGTCGACCAGAAGCTTGTGCCGCCGGAGTTCTTACCCGAGGACGTGACCCCCGGAGCGCAGTTGACCGACAGCGGCGACCAGAGCAAGACGCCCACGCCCACGCCGCGCGCGCCGTACGCGGGGCAGGTCACGCCGCCGCCCGCGCCGGCTGCGCCTGCGGGCAACCCGGCGATCAAGGCGGTGAAGGATGACGAGTGGCAGCAGGCTATAGTGTGGGCAACCGATGCCAGTGAACCTGACGAAACTGCGTGACCAGCCGCTCTCGCTGATCGGCCCGGCGACGCAGGCGCTGGCCAACGGCGGCAGCATCGGCGCGTGGCGCACGGCGATGGAGCAAGCGATCAAGCGCAGCCAAACGGCGGCCTACATCGCGGCGACGGCCGAGCGCCTGCACACCACGCCCGCGCTGGTGAAGGGCTTGAGCCGCGCAGAACGCAAGGAACTGGACGCGCGCATCGCCGAGCAACTGAAGTATCTGGATGGCTTCGTAGCTGACCTCAAGGCGGGCAGGCTCACGATGCCGCAGGCGCAGGCGCGGGCGAACCTCTACGCGGGCGCGACGCGCGGCGCGTTCTATGCCACGCGCTACCCTGGTCTGCCGAGCTACCCCGGCGACCAGGAGTGCATGGGCAATTGCAAGTGTACGCTTGATGAGCGTGACGGCGCGGTGTGGTGGGTCTTGCACCCGGCGGAACATTGCGCGGGCTGTCTGGACATGGCGTCGAACAGCCCCTACAAAGCGGAGGCGGCATGAGCTACTATCTCGGCTTCCGGCACGGCTGGATCGCGTTCGGGCGACGCATGGTCTGCTGGCACGACCCCGTGTTCTACCCGCACTTTGGGCGCGGCGTTAAGATCGGGCGCTGGAAGGTGCGCGTGCAATGATCAAGATGAGCGCCATCAAGCCATCCGCCAAGGCGATCAACTTCACCCGCTTTGCTAGTGCCGCCAAACTGGGCATGAAGGACGCTGCCGAGGCTGCTGTCAAAGACTTCGAGAAGACCAGCGCGACCTGGAACCACGATGTTGCGTTCGTGGTCAAAGAGCAGACGTTCGCCTACACGATCGGCACGCAGGACGACGTGTGGAACATGCTCGACCACGGCACGCGCGCCCACCTGATCGTCGCCCGCCGCGCCAAGCGCCTGCGGTTCGGCGTGGGCGGCAGCCCCAAGACGCGCCCCGGCTTCGTCGGCAGCGTGAGCGGGCAGGCGGGGCAAGGCGCGGTGTTTGTGCGGGCGGTGCATCACCCTGGTACGACGGCTAGGGCGTGGTCGAAGCTGATCGGGGCCAAGTACAAGGTGCAACTCCAGCAGTACATCAGCAAGCGCATCAAGGAGGCGGTGTGATCCAAGACGCCACAACCAAAGCGACGCTCGAAATGCTCTACCGCATTCTGCTATCGGCGGTCGTGCAGTTGGCGGTGATCTTGGACAAAGAGTGTCCGGTGCAAACCCGCGCAGAACGTAGACAAAAACACAACAGCGTGTTATGATTGAATAGCAGTCGCGCGGGGTTTGCATCTCTCCTGGGACGGTGAAAGATAGCGAACAAGTCACCCGCGCGATAGCAACACCAGTGCGGGCGGCCACTACGGCCGCTGCCCGGACGGGTAAAACCGCACTGGTACAACTGGATACCTCGCCCAACGCTGAAAAGCCTACGGCGCTCACTCTTTCGGGAGTGCAGCGCCGTTTTTGTTGGCCCAAACATGCCGATCGAATCACAAGCACAATGGGGCTACCTGTTCGCGAACAAGAAGCCGTTCGCGCGTCGCTGGGCGCACGAAACGCCCGGCGGCAAGGGTGCGCGGTTTCGTCGCCTACCCTACAAGAAGCGCACCAAGGCGCTGACCCTCGCACAGCTTGAGGCGTTCGTCACCTCGCCGCACTACGACCCGGACACCGCCGCCGCCATCGCGTCGCGCGTGCCTGAGATCCCCAGCCTCAAGGGCGAACAGATCGCGCCCGGCATTACGCGCATCCACGGCAATCTGTGCAACGTGCATGGCCGCTACGGCAAGTGCCCCGGCGCGTCGGTCACGCCGCCCAAGGTCACGCTCCACCGGCGCAAGCCACGCAAGCCGCGCAAGGGCGCGAAGCCCAAGAAGGTGCAACTGACCCCTGAGCAGAAGCGCATGCAGCGCATCACCGAGCACGCGCAGAACCGCCAGAAGGTACTCAGCGGCCTGGGCATCGCCGCTGATGGACAGAGCGCGCTGGGCGACCTGGCCGACGGCGCGCAGCCGAAAGACCCGTCAGCCATCGAGCGCGGGGGCTTGGTCGCGGCGGGGCTGGTTGAGCAGGCGAAGGACGGCAGCTACAGACTCAGCGCCAGCGGGCGCGCGGCGATGTCCGCAGCCGCCAGCGGCGACGCGGGGCGCACGGGCGCGATTATCAGCGCCGCCCGCGACCGCACGACCGCACGTGGCGAGCGAACCGCAGCCAGCACCGCACGACACGAGGCCGCGACCGCACGACACGAGGCCGCGACCGCACGACAGCAGACCGCAGCCGCTGTGCGCCTCACGCGCCAACAGGCGGCGCAGGCGAAACGCGCCGCGCGGCAGGCCAAGCGTGGAAGCGGTGGCAGCAAGAAGCCCGCGCCCAAAGCGTCAGCGCACGGCCCAAGCATTCCCGTGCCACACCGCGCGCACCCGAGCGTGGGCAGCGGCTCATCGCCCAGCGTGACGAGCGGCGGCGCACCAAAAGCGCCGAAGCCGCCAAAACCTATCAAAACGCCCGCGCCGGTCAAGCAGATCGCGCCCGCGCTCCAGACTGCTGCGCAGTCACTCAGCGATGGCAAGACGCTCACCGACAGCGACAGCATGGCGCTGATCCGCAACGGACTCGCGCATCTGGTCAAAGGCGAATTGGTGCTGACCGCAGCCGGCCAGCGCGCCACGATGAAGGCAGCACCGACGACCGGTGATTTCCTGGTGGTCGAAGACCCCGCCAAGTCCTCGACGTGGCATCTCCAGGTCAAGCGCAACGGCAAGCCCGATCACGGCCTGATGGGCGCGGCCTGGGCGGCGCTGCACGGCGGCTATCGCGGCAACGTGTACGCAGGCCCGAACAAAGGCGCGGCGCTGACCAAGTTGCGGGCGCTCTACACGAGCGAGAAGATGCCGATGCCTGCCGAGAAGGCCGCTTCGTTCCGCGTCTTCAAGGACGCCGCTGGCCGCCACCGCTGGGTGGCGCAGAGCAGCACTGCCTACCAGGATCGCGATCAGGAGATTGTATCCACGAAGGCGCTATCAGACGACTGTGCGTTCGCGGACGCGCACCAGTCCTATGGCCCGCTGCGCTGGTGGCACACGCCTGGGCTTGACCTGGGCGACTGTGACTTTAACGCCATGCACGGCAAGGTGCTGATCGAGTCCGGTACATTCCGTTCACCCGCTATTGCGCAGAAGGTGGCCGCCGCCGCCGATGCACTTGAGATAAGCCTTGGTTTCCTCCACCTTCCCTCAGAACCCGACGCCAGCGGCGTCTTTCACCATATTCGCAAGTTCGAACGTTCACTAGTTCCACGCGGCAAGGCGAGCAATCGGTTTACCGCGTTTCGTGTTAAGGAGTCCCGTATGTTTGACCCCACCAAAGTCGCGGCGCTGAAGACCCTCGGGTTTAGCGACGATGACATTACGAGTTTACAAGCGCAGGCCGAGGCGACCGAGAAGGCGGCGACGGAACAACAGGTCGCCTTCAAGGCTGATGAGCCGGCGGATGAGACGCCAGCGACAGAGCTACCCGATGTCGTGATCAACGGCGTGACCTATAAGGCATTCCCACCCAAGGCAGCCGCCGCTATGGCTGGCGCGCCCGCCGAGGGCACGCCCGAAGAGGAGGCCGCCGAGTCGCCCGAGGAAGAGCAGACCGAGATGGACGCGGGCGAGGGCGATGCGATGGACGCGGGCGGGCTGACCCTTAGCCCCGAGGACATCCAGGCGATCGGGCAGGCGGTCAGCGACGCGCTGACGACCGCGCTCGGCCCGCTAGTGTCGACCATGGACTTGACCAATAAGATCGGCAGTCACATGGACGAACTGAAGGGCATGATGGGCGGCTACACCGCCAAGAAGGACGCGACCGACGCGGAGAAGGCCGAGCAGATCGCGGCCCTCAAGGCGCAGCAGGAAGCGACCCAGGCGAAGCTCGATGAACTGCTCGGGCTTCAGCCCGCCACCCCTGCGCGCGCCACGACCGCGCCGCAGACCGCGCTCAACCCGTTCAACCCCGCCGATAACGCGCTGCTGGCGTCGGTCAAGGATCAGATCCCAGCCGATCAGCAGATGTTTAGTAATGGATTCGAGGATTTAGCTAAAAACCTGTTCGGTCGCTAGGCCGCACAGTCACAGGAGAGATAGCCAATGGAACCAACGACGTTCACCCCTGAAGTGATGGCGCAGGCGCAAGCGATGGCGCTGGCCATGCTGAGCGCGCAGACGACCCAGAAGGCCGTCAGCGCCGCGCCGCGCACGAGCGGCTACGCGCACGGCGCGGCCGGTCTGATGAGCGCGCCGGGCATGACGCGCGAGGTCATCAACGCGATGATCCTCCCCCACCTGGGGTTGCTCAAGATCATCCCCAGCCGCCCGTCGGTCGAGGACTTCGCCTTTTACGGTATCCTGACCGGCCAAACCGCCGCAACCGGGACGTTCGGCGGCACCAATAGCGCCGGCGTCTGCGGCGACCCGCCCACTGCCGGCCTGCTGAAGCTCTGTACCCAGATGTACCGCTTCGGTCGCCAGTCCATGATGACGCCGGTGATCGAGCTGGATCGCGTGGGGCGGCGCAATAACCGTTCCGAGTTCACGGACTACCGCCTGATCGGCGGCCCGGTCGAGGCCGAGTACGGCGCGCCCAGCGTGCCGGGCGACCAGGGCATCCAGAACGCGCTGAACTTCGAGGTCGCCAAGGTCAGCTACGAACTGGCCAACGATTGGGTGCGCAACTTCTCGCCATTTCTCTATACCGGCAACCGCACCAACAACACCGGCGGCGGCATCATCCAGGAGTACAACGGTCTGGATGGCCTGATCAACACCGGCTACCGTGACAGCGATGTGCCGGTCGGCGGCACGGGCACGGTTTGCCCGCGCGCGGACAGCTTCATCCGCTCATTCAACAGCGCGAACGTCGAGACATCGCCCGCGTCCAAGTCGGGCATCGTCGCGGCGATCACGGGCGTGGATCGCCAGTTGCGGTATCGCGCCACCGAGATGGGCCTGAACCCGGTGCGGTGGGTGATTGCGATGCGCTGGTCAGCCTTCTACCAATTGACCGAGGTGTGGCCATGCGCGTATAGCACGTACCGCTGCATCAGCGCCGACGCGGGCCTGAGCGCCGCGCAGCCGGCCGTCAACGACGCGCTGAAGTTGCAAGAGATGCGCAACGAGATGCGCGGCAACTGGGATGAGCGGACGGGCCAATTCCTGTGGATCGATGGCGTGAAGCGCGAGGTCGTGATCGATGATACCATTCCGGAGACCGCGCTGGCGAACGGCGCGTTCAACAGCACCATCTACTGGGTGCCGCTGACCGTGATCGGCGGCTTCCAGTCGACGTACATGGAGTACTTCAACTACGACAGCCCGCAGGGCACCATGGAAGCCGCGAAGCTCATGGCTCCCGGCGATTCGTATTTCACCACCGATAACGGGCGTTTCCTGTGGCACAAGCGGCCGCCGACCGCCTACTGCGTGCAGAGTCAGGTCAAGACCGAGCCGCGCCTGATCCTGCGCACGCCGCAGATCGCGGCGCGGCTTACGAACGTGGCCTACACGCCGTTCCAGCACGAGGACGACTGGAGCACCGCCAGCAACGTGTACTACTTCACCAACGGCGGGCGCACAACCCAGAACGTGCCGTCGTTCTTCAGTCCAAACACGTCGGTCGGCTAAGAGGGGTCGGGCGGATACGGGTCGGGACATGGGGGCGGCGCACTGCCGCCCCCAGACACAGGAGGGACGATGGCCTTATCAGGCAACATTCTTATCACCGGCGGCAGCGGCACGCTGGGCCATGCGATCGTCCGCACGGCGCTGCAGGAGCGGTGGGACTGCGCGATCACGGTGTACAGTCGTTCCGAACTGCGCCAATCGCAAATGCGACAGCAGTACGGCAGCCTGCGCTACGTGCTGGGTGACGTGCGCGACTACGAGCGCCTGAGCGCGGCGGTGGCCGGCCACGATCTGGTTATCCACGCGGCGGCGGTCAAGCGCATTCCGGAGGCGGAGGCGCAGCCGGTCAACTGCTACGAAACAAACGTGATCGGCTCTATGAACGTGGCGCGGGCGTGCAACGCGGGCAATGTCAAGCGCTGCGTAGGCATCTCGACCGACAAGGCGTGCCGGGCCATCACGGCCTACGGCGCAAGCAAGCTCGCGATGGAAAAACTGTTCCAGTCAATCCACAACGGGCCGACCATCTTTACGCTCTGTCGCTACGGGAACGTGGTTGCGAGTAACGGCAGCGTGATCCCGCTCTGGCGTAAGCAGGCCGAGCAAGGGCAACCGCTGACCGTGACCGATCCGGAGATGACCCGCTTCTGGATGGCCGAGAGTGACGCGGTACGGGTGATTGAGCAGGCCGCACAAGAGATGCGCTGCGCCATCGTCGTACCAAAGATGCGCAGTTTGAGCCTATCCGAGATGGCGCAGATTATCGCGCCGGGATCTAAGATACAAAAAACCGGACTGCGGTCAGTCGAGAAGCGCCATGAAGATCTTGTACACACCGATGAGCCGTGCGCAGATCACGGCGATCATTTTGTGCTTGGTATGTGGGGATTGCACCCAGGAGATTCAGGCGGCACAAGCTATACCAGCTACGACGCGCCGCGGCTGACGCCGGCGTCGTTCCGGTCAATGCTCGCTGAAGCGGAGGCGCACGCCTAGATGGAACCGATCACCATCATCTTGCAAACCTACAAGCGCACGGAATACGCCCTCGCGACGATCGAGGCTGCGCGCGAGTTGCTGCACTATGAGGGTGAGCTACGCTGGTACGTGGCGGATGACGGCTCACCCGCTGCACATTGGGACGCAATCCGTGATGCGCTGGGCGGCAATATCGAAGGCCACACAATGCGACAGGGCTATGGCGGCAACGCCAATACCGCATGGAATGAAGCGGATAGTGCGCTCACCTTCTGGCTAGAGGATGACTTCATGTTGCGCGAGCCGCTTGACCTGACGCCGCACGCCTATGCGCTGATGGACTGTCCCGAACTGGGCATGATCCGGCTTGGCTACATTCACCACGAGCGCTTAGAGCCTGCCCGGTTCTTTGCGGGGCGGCGCTATCACACGCTGCCACGCTACTGGCCGGACACGTCGTTTTATACGTTCACCGGGCACCCGAGCCTACGGCACAAGCGCTACCGCACGGCCTACGGCGACTATCCGGAGGGGCTTGCGCCGGGCGAGACAGAGCTGGCCTATGCGTTCCAATACCAGGGCGCGACGGACGGGCCGCTGATCGTATGGCCCGAGGACTACCCGACCGCTGGGCTGTTCGCCCATATTGGCAGTATCAAGACCGAGGATATGCTGTGATCTGCCTGATACCTGAGTACGCGATCGGCATCCGCGCGTTCCGCACCATCCCGCAGGACGCCTTCGGTCTGCCGCGCTGCTGCAAGGACGCGATCCACGGCATGAAGATCGGGACGTGGTATTGGACGGGCGGCAAGAAGGTGACGCAGTGGGAACGGATTATTCCATGAACTACATCCACGAGTTACAGATCACGCTGTCGAAGATCGACCCGTCGCCGCTTGTGCCGTTCGTGCGCGGGTGCGAGGGCACGCTCTGGATCGCGGGCAACGGCGGCAGCGCGTCAACCGCGCAACATTGGGCGTGCGACCTGTCCAAGGCGGCAGGCCGGCGCGTGCAGGCGCTGGGGTGTAACACAGCGGCGCTGACGGCCTGGGCGAACGACGAGGACTACGGCGCGGCGCTCTCGCGCGAGTTCGAGACGGTGGTGCGGATGGACGACCGGCTGATCTGCCTGTCGTGTAGCGGCACGTCGAAGAACATTCTCACGCTCTTGCACACCGCGCGGCAATTGCACATCCCGCGCTTGCTGGTGACCGGGCGGAACGAGGTCTACCTGACGCCGATCGATCTCATCATCCACATTCCGCACGCCGACTACGGCGTGCTGGAGGATGCGACCAGCGCGATCGGGCATTGGCTGACAAAGGAGCTATGCGATTGAACCGCGCACTGTTGCTTGACCGCGATGGGACGCTCATCGAGCGCCGGGACTATGCGCGCACGATCGACGACATGACGATCATCGACGGCGTACCCGACGCCTTGCGACCGTTCCAGGCGTCAGGCTGGAAGTTGATCATCGTGACCAATCAGGCTGGCGTCGCGCTTGGTTATCTGACCGAGGACACAATGCACGCGATGAACGCGGCGCTCGTCGGCTGGTTTGCCGAGTGCGGCGTCACGATCGACGCGGTGTACACCTGCATTCACGCCAAAGAAACGCGCTGTCGCTGCCGCAAGCCTGCTCCGGGGATGCTGCTCGACGCGGCGCGCGAGCACGACCTTGACCTCGCGCGCTCGTGGATGGTGGGCGATTTTCTGACCGACGTACAGGCGGGCAAGGCGGCTGGATGCAAGACGGCCTACATTGACGACGGCTCGTATCCGGGCGATGCACAGCCGACGATCCGCGTAGCGTCCACCGTTGTCGCGCTCAAGGCGATATGGAGCTATGAGCAATGAGCTACACCAAGCCAACCATCGAAGAGGTCGAGGCCCGGCGTGCGCAGCTTGCGCCGTTCGACGGCTGGAACGAGCGCGCGTGCTGCCAGGTGGTCGCGTGGATGGGCATTCCCGCAACGTATCTCGACCTGGGCAGCGGCACGGGCGCGATGGTCAACTGTGCGCGCAAGCTCGGCAGCGACGCGATGGGCGTGGATCTGATCAACGGGCCGGAGGGACACTTTGTCCACCATGACCTGACGCGCCCGCTGCGCATCGCGCGCGACAGTTTCACGGTCGAGCCGGGCCTGCCCGACCACCTGGCGCAACGCTTTGACCTGATCACCTGCCTGGAGGTGGCCGAGCACCTGCCGCTGGAGGCGCACGAGACATTGATCGACACCATCGCACGCCACCTGCGCCCAAAGCCGGATTTCTACGGCGAGAGCGGGTATGTCATCTTCAGCGCCGCGCCGCCGGGACAGGGCGGCGAGCACCACATCGGCTGCCGGCCGGCGGTGCAGTGGCGCGACCTGTTCCATGCGCGCGGCATGTCGTACAGGGAGGACTACACGCGGCAACTCGCGCACCTGTTCGGCTACGTGACCGGGCCGGCGACGCACTGGCTGGCGGCCAATTTGCAGGTCTTCGATCGGGGGATGGCATGACCAGCGACCTCTGGCGGCGCACCGGCGCTATCTGGCCGATCGGCGTGTCGTGCAGCCTGACATGGTGCGACCTGGGGGCCATCGCGCACATCATCCAGACCGCCGGCATCAAGACGGTGTTGGAGGTCGGCGTGGAACATGGCGGCCTGGCATCCTACCTGCGCGCCTACGGCACATACACCGGCCTGGCCTATCGCGGCATCGACATCACATTGAACGCGCTGGCGTTCGCGGTGCGCGACTTGGACGGGTCAGCCATCGACCAGCGCGACGCATGGAGCCCGGTCACGGTAGCCGAGATGCGCCAATGGCTGAAGGACGCACCCGCGCCCGCGCTCATCATCTGCGACGGCGGCGACAAGCCCAAAGAGCTGCACCTGTACGCGCCGCTGCTCCGGTATGGCGATGTGCTGATCGGGCACGACTACCACAACGAGTACAACGATGATGCGCTGGCCACGATGCCGGAGGAGGTTACGCAAGTGCGCGCCGACTGGCTGGACGATACGCTGCTGTGTATGTTCGTGAGGGTCGCATGACCGACTACACGCTGTACAACGCCGATTGCCTGGACATCCTGCCGACGCTGAATCCGCAGAGCGTGGACGCGGTGATCTGCGATCCGCCCTACGGCACGACGGCGTGTAAGTGGGATAGCGTGATTCCGTTCGCGCCGATGTGGGCGGGGATCAAGCGTGTGCTGAAGCCGCGCGGGGCGTGCGTGCTGTTTGGTAGTCAGCCATTTACGAGCGCGCTGGTGATGAGTAATCCAGAGATGTTTCGGTATGAATGGGTGTGGAATAAATCGCGCGGGGCTAATTTCGTATCAGTGGGCACTCAACCACTTAAGAAACACGAGAATGTTTTGGTATTTTCACGGCAAGGCGCTACATACAATCCACAAATGAGCGCAGGCGAAAAATACCTTACGCGCGTTGGTGCTGATCGTTCGGTGGGGGTATACGGACAGGCGATTGCACGCTCACAAATCAAAGAGGTTTGCGAGGTACGCTACCCTGATAGTGTTTTGTGTTTTTCGAGTATGCGACAACAAGACATGATTCATCCCACCCAAAAGCCCCTTGCACTCCTTGAATACTTGGTCAAGACCTACACGAACGAGGGTGAGACGGTGCTGGACTTTACGATGGGCAGCGGCACGACGGGGCACGCCTGCGGCAACCTGGGCCGGCGCTTCGTCGGCATCGAGAAGGACGCCAATTACTTCTCCATCGCTCAGGAGCGCATCGCCACCGCCTACGCGCCATTGCGCGCCATGCAGGTAGCAGTATGACCGATAACCCGCACATCGCGCGGCTGGAGGAGATGAAGGCCGACGTGCTGCGCCGCGCCGCCAATCCCGAGCACGTCTGGGATGAGAAGGCGATCGACTGGCCGCTGACCAAGCGAAGCGTGGTTGTGGAGGTCGGCGGCTACTGCGGGCGCTGGGCGCTCCAGATAGCCGAGCGCTACCGCTGCCGCCTGTTCGTGTTCGAGCCGCAGCCGTGGGCGTGGAACGTGTGTTCGTCCGTCCTGGGCGACAAGGCGACGGTGCTGCCGTATGGGCTAGGCGACGAGAGCGGGATGCTCGCGATGCGCAACTGGGAGACGGACGGCGCGTCGTTCGTCAAGGCCGATGGGCAGGGATCAGGCATGGTGCGCGAGGTCGGCGCGGCGTTCAAGGAACTTGGCATCAAGCGCATTGACCTGATGCTGATGAACATCGAGAGCTACGAGTACGTGCTGCTGCCGCACATGCTTGACCTGGGCATTCTGCCGAAGCGGCTGATGGTGCAATTCCACCCGTGGCACGATGCATTCGACGAGTACGGGATGGCGCTGGCGAAACTCCACACGCGCCTGGGCGACCTGGGTTACAACGTAGCGTGGACGTACGGCATTCTGCTGACAGCATGGGAGCGCGACGAATGAGGGTCTTTATTGATCCAATCTACACCACGCCCGACCAGGCCGACGGCGGCATCCGGCGCGTCAGCGATGCGATGGTCAAGTACCTTCCGGAGTTCGGCTGGAGCGTGACCAACTCGCCTGATGACGCCGACCTGATCGCCAACCACGGCGCGGCGCTGACCGAGCGGCCCGGCGTGCCGATGGTCGCCATCAACCACGGGCTGATGTGGTCATCCTACCAGTTCGGCGCGTGGGGCGATAAGGTCAATGCGCGGGTCATTGAGACGCTTATCCGGGCGAACGCGATCACCGCGCCCTCGCGCTGGGTCGCGCACGCCATTTCGCGGGGCATGCTGGCAGCGCCCACGGTCGTGCATCACGGTGTAGACGCCGACGACTGGGCGCACAGCCTGCCAAACCTCGGCTACGTGCTGTGGAACAAGGCCAGGGCTGATCAGGTGAGCGACCCGCGCGACATGAACGACGTGGCCGCGCTGCTGCCGGATGTGCCGTTCCTGTCCACGTTTGGGCGGAGCGCCAAGAACGTCGGCATTCTGGGGCCGATGCCGTACGAAAACATGCGCCCGCTCATTCAGCAGGCCGGGGTGTATCTCGCAACCGCGCGTGAGACGTTCGGGATCGGGACACTTGAGGCGCTGGCCGCCGGGGTGCCAATAGCGGGCTGGCGCTACGGCGGCCAGGAGGAGATTGTCATTGAGGGCGAAACCGGCTACCTTGCCGAGTACGGCGACTTCGACGGCCTCGCGGCGTGTATTCGACGATGCCTTGACCAGCGCGAGCGTCTTAGCCGCAACGCTCTACAGGACGCTCGGGAACGATGGGGCTGGAAAGAGCGCATCGCGCAGTATGCCGCGCTTTTTACCGCGACGCACGCGGCGTATCATGCGCCTCGTCCGAAGGTAAGCGTGGTTGTCACCTGTCACAATCTCGGGCGCTACCTGCACGACTGCCTGCGCTCGCTCAGTCAGCAGACCTTGACCGAGTGGGAGTGCATCATTGTTGATGACCAGAGCACCGACGACACAGAGGAGGTCGCTACCGCGTGGATGGCCGATGAACTGCCGCCATCGTGCCACGCCACCTACGCGCCGACGCCGACCAATCTCAAACTGACAGGAGCGCGCAACTATGGCTGGCAGATGGCCGATGGCAAGTACATCATCTTCCTCGACGCCGACGACATGCTCGCCCCAAACGCATTGGACATTCTTAGCACAGCGCTGGATCAGCACACCTGGCTGCATGTCGCCTTTGGACATCTTGATACTATCGCAGACGACGGGGGCAACCGACAGCGCAACCCCTGGCCAGGCTCCAGCTTCGACTGGCACGCCCAGATCGCGCACCTAAATCAACTCTCCTACGCGGCGATGGTCAGGCGCGAGGTGCTGGAGCGATCGGGCGGCTACCGTCAGCGCGACTGGCGGGCCGAGGATGCGAACCTCTGGACGCGCATCACCTCGTTCGGCTTCCGCGCCGCGAAGGTCACAGAAGAGAGCACGCTGATCTACCGCCTGCGCAGCGACAGCAAGTCACGCGGCGAGCCGGGCGATGGTGATTGGACAGCCTGGCTGCCGTGGCGACTAGCGGGCGATCCGATGGACGGGCTACGGGCGAAGCGCGATAACCGCCAGCCCAACCCGCAGATCGTACCGTTCGGCGCGCAGGGCGACCCGCCCGCGCCGCTGCACGCCTGGCCGGTGCATCATCACCAGCACCCACTCATCAGCGTGATCATCCCGGTCGGCCCTGGCCACGCCGCGCCGCTGATCGACGCGCTCGATAGCGTGCAGGCGCAGACCTTCCCATTCTGGGAGTGTATCGTAGTCAATGACAGCGGTCAGGATATTGACCTGACGCCGTGGCCATGGGCGCGACTTGTTCATGAGTACCCAGGATCGGCAGGTGCTGGCGCGGCTCGCAACTTAGGTATTCAGCGCGCTCGCGCGCCGCTCACGCTGTTTCTGGACGCGGACGATGTGATCACGCCCCGCGCGCTGGAGGCGATGGCGCGGCAGTATGTCCAGAGCGGCGGCAACTACGTGTATAGCGACTGGTTGACCTTAACCGACGAGACGCGCATCGATGGCGAGATGGAGGTCAGAACCGTTGAAGAGTATAGCCAGCGTGATATGCTCAAAGGGCTGCGTCACGCCGTCACGGCGCTGATCCCGACCGAGTGGCTGCGCGCGGTGGGCGGGTTCGACGAGCGCCTGAAGGGCTTTGAGGACTGGGATCTGTACTGTAAGTTTGCGGTGATGGGCTACTGCGGCGTGCGCTGTCCGCACCCGCTGCTGATCTACCGGCGGGCGCACGGTCAGCGCACCCGCGCGCTGCTCCGGCCGCGCGACGAGGGTGATGAGAGCGTGCCCGCCTATACGCCGCTAGGCGAGCAGACGGCGTCCGCGCTGTACGACCGTTACGCAGCTTATCTATCCGGGGAGGAAACAATCATGGGATGTTGCGGGGGGAATAACTCAACCGTGGTCGATGCGCAGAGCGCGCTCGACCAACTGTTAAGCGCGCAGACGGGCGGGCTGCTGATCAGCGCCGCGCCGGAGACGGTGGGCGACGTGCGGATGGAGTTCATCGGCGGCTCGTGGGGCGAGCAGACCTATATCGGGCGCGTGTCGGGGCGGGTGTACCGCGCCGGGCGCGACCCGAACGCGCGCTTTCATGACGTGGATGCGCGCGATGTGGAGCATCTGGTCAGCATGGAACTGTTCCGGATTGTCCCGCGCGAGCTGCTGGCATACGCGGCGCAGACCGATGACAGCCCGATCATGGAGCTTGCCCAGGCGGCGCAGCAAGCGCCACGGGGGCGGAAGCGATGACATGGCTGGTCGCCACGCTCGCGGCGTTCGCGGTGTACCGCGCGAGCCGCATGATCGCAGAAGAGGACGGCCCGGCGTTCGTGTTCAAGCGCGTCAGAGACGCGCACACGGATGATAAGCGCTCACTCGATGTCGGGCTGCGGTGCTTCTACTGCGTCTCGCTCTGGGCGGCGCTGCCAGTCACGATCTTACTGTGCATCGTGGGCGGATGGGACGTGTGGCTGTGGCCAATCTGGTGGTTCGGGCTGTCCGGCGCGGCGGCGAAGATACACGAGTACTGGAAACGATGATGATCTTAACCCGCACACCCTTGCGCATCTCGTTCGTCGGCGGGGGCTCGGATCGCCCCTGGTTCTACCAGGAGGAGCCGGGCGCGTGCGTTGCGGCGGCCATCGACAAGTACGTGTATGTCGCGCTCAATCCGAAGTACGACGGATCGATCCGCGCCGCCTACTCTGTGACAGAGAATGTCACAACGCTTGACCATCTTGAACATGAGTTGATACGCGAGGCGCTAAGGCTCACCGGACGGACGCACAGCATCGAAGTGCATAGCATTGCCGACATACCAGGGGGCACGGGGCTGGGAAGTAGCAGTAGCTTTACGGTCGGATTGCTGAATGCGCTCTATGAGGCATACCCGCGCAAGACTGAACATCTCGCGCACACCGCATGCACTATTGAACTTGATATATGCCAGAAGCCCATCGGCAAACAAGATCAGTACACCGCAGCCTACGGCGGCATAAACCTCCTGGGCTTTACGTCTCAGGGCGTGTCCGTTGAGCCGATCGCCTGTGACCTGGACGCATTGTCCGCGCACTGCCTGCTGCTCGACACGGGCATGGTCAGAAACGGCGACGCGGGCCAGCACCTGGATAGCCAAACGCACGATCGCGACGATGTGCGCCTACTCGCGAGTATGGCGACGGTGTTTGCCGCCGCGCTCGCTGCGGATGACCTTCAGGAATGCGGAGAAATCATGAATGCAGCGTGGCTTACGAAAAGTAAGTTCATCGCCAGCCGCTGGTTGGACGCGAAGATGGAAGCGGCGGAAGCGGCGGGCGCGTGGGGCGGCAAGCTCTGCGGCGCGGGCGGGGGCGGCTTCCTGCTGTTCCTTGCGCCGCCGGAGCGCCACGCCGCTATCATTAGCGCGCTCGGACTGCGGCATGTGCCGATACGGGTCGGCGTGGGCGGATCGGAGGTTGTATGGCAGGGGCGCTAGGTCTGGTATTGACGGGAACCACGGTCGCGGTCGAGGGGTCGCACGCCGTCCCGGTGTACGTGGATAACAGCCTGCCGATCGTCGGCCCCGCCCGCGCGTGCGTCATCTCGACCGGAGAGATCCCGCAGGGCGGCGGCCCGCCGCTGGCGGTGCGCCTCGCGCCCGCTGGCACGCCCGCGATCGGGCCGGCCATCCCGGTCTACGTTGTGCCCGGCGGCGGCGTGCTCGATACGCTGGCCTAC
>Ga0070684_100000117_pt1 | contig 51696 bp, 43 predicted proteins | sample KBSC723LmetaG_FD_65653 | JGI IMG/M metagenome (GOLD analysis project Ga0070684, IMG submission 65653) | Corn rhizosphere microbial communities from Kellogg Biological Station, Michigan, USA - KBS C7.2-3L metaG | ecosystem: Host-associated > Plants > Roots > Rhizosphere ...
AAACGGCTGCGTGCGCGCCGTCTTCATGCGCGGCTCCTGCGGGACCGCTCGCTCCTCGATGCCAATGAGCGGTTTGCCGTTGGTTCGATCGAGGACGTACATGAAGCCGGTTTTGCCGGTGTGCATCAGCACTTTCCGCACCGATCCCTGGTAGCGGACGTCGGCGAGAATCGGCGCGGCCGCGCTGTCGTAGTCCCAGATGTCGTGATGCACTTCCTGGAAGTGCCACTTGTAGGCGCCGGTCTTCAAATCGAGCGCGACGACCGATACCGTGAACAGATTGTCGCCGCCTCGCGCGGTCCCGTCATTGTCAGGGCCGGCATTGCCAATCGGCACGTACACCATGCCCAGTTCCGGGTCGATCGCCGGGTGAGTCCACACCGGTCCACCGCCGTACTTCCAGGAATCGCCTTCCCAGCTATCGTGACCGAATTCACCAGGCCCCGGCAGCGTCCAGAACTTCCAGACTTCCTTTCCAGTCCGAGCATCGTACGCGCCGAACTGACCGCGGACACCTTCTTCACCCCCCCCGACGCCGATGTAGACCAGGCCGTCGTAATACACCGCTGGTGCGCTGGTCGTGCCTCTGGCGGGATCGGCCAGTTGCGTCTTCCACACCAGAGCGCCCGTCTTCTGGTCGAGCGCAATCAGCGTATTGTCACGGCGCCCGGAAAACACTTTCCCGTCTGCAACCGCGACACCACGATACGTGCCGCCGAGCGTCGTCTCATGCTTCCACTTGACCGCGCCGGTGGCCGCGTCGATGGCGAAGATGTTACCGGCACCTGAGACGACGAACATCACGCCGTCGACGACGATCGGGGTCGCCTGCATCGTGCCAGGCGGCTTACCGTCCTCGAGATGTATCGACCACGCACCACCAAGCGTCGCGACATTTGATTTGTTGATGCGGGTCAACGACGAGTAGCGATGATTCGCGAGGTTGCCGCCAATCGTGGCGAAGTCCTTGCCGGCTGGGATCTGCGCGTCGTTGCCTGCGGGGGCCAGCGCCGCCGACAGCAGAATCGCCACACATAACCGGGACGATACCGAAACTCTGGTGTTGTATTTCATGGAACCGCCGTCTCGCGCGGATGCTACCACGCCGCGCCGGCCTTCTCGTCGGCTGTCCGGAAAAACGCCGCGGCTATATCGATCGCCTCTCCCCATCGGCGTGCGGATGTGATATTAATGCGCGACCAAAAGTGGTCAGACCACTATTTCAATCCGAGTCAGAGGTCGTGTTTTGTTTCGGTGGAGGTCCAGACATGTTGAGGCGCGTAATTTCGTGCCCGGGCCGGGTTCGGCAGGTTCTCGTCGTACTCGCGCTCGCGATTGCCTGTTTGCCAGCGCTCGTCGCTGCACAATCAGTGAGCGGCACCATCCTCGGCACGGTAACCGACTCGTCGGGCTCCGTGATCCCCAATGCCAAGGTCACCATCGTCAATGAAGGAACTGGCCTGACACGAACGGTGCAGTCGGATTCGAACGGCGAGTTCACCGCGCCACAGCTGCCGACCGGTCACTATACCGTCATTGCGGAGCTCACCGGCTTCAAAACGCTCACGCTGTCCAACATCGAGCTTGGCGTCGACCAGCGCGCACGGATCGACCTGAAGCTTGAAGTCGGGGCGATGACCGAATCGGTCAGCGTCGAGGCCACGAGCCCGCTGCTGCAAACGAGTTCCTCTGAGCTGGGCACGACGGTTCAGGCGCAACAGATTGAAGCGCTGCCGCTCAATGGCCGCAACTTCGTCAACCTGACGCGCACGATCCCGGGCGTCCTTCGCGGCATCCCCGGAGCAAACATCGATGGCGCGGGAAGCCTCGCCTGGCGCGCCTCCGCGTCGTTCTCGGCCAACGGCCAGCGCCCGCGCGACAACAACTACATGCTCGACGGCGTGGACAACAACGAGACCTGGCTGCAGACGGTCGTCATCTTCCCGAGCGTCGACGCGCTCGACGAATTCAAGATGCAGACCTCGACCTACTCCGCCGAATTCGGCCGATCGCTCGGCGGCGTCGTCAACCTGCAGATCAAGTCGGGCACCAACAATTTGCGCGGCAGTGGTTTCGAGTTCATGCGGAACGACGCGCTCGACGCCAACAACTTCTTCAACAACCGCGCGCACCGCGACAAGCCGGACTTCAGTCAGCATCAGTTCGGCGGCACGCTGGGCGGCGCCATCTTCAGAGACAAGACGTTCTTCTTTGGTGACTATCAGGGTCATCGCGAGACGCAGGGGACGACGGCGCTGTCTACAGTGCCAACGCTGCTCATGAGGCAGGGCAACTTCTCAGAGCTGACTCGCGTCATTTACGATCCGACCACCGGTCAGCCGTTCCCGGGCAACATCATGCCCGCCGACCGCATCGACTCGGTCGCGCGCAGCATTCTCGACCAGCTGTATCCCGAACCGAACACGACCGGCACCAAGCAGGCCAACGGACAGATCATCAACAACTACCTGCTCAACCCGGTCAAACATCGCGACGACAATCAATTCGACGTCAAGGTCGACCAGAACCTGACGACCGCGAACCGCTTCTTCGTCCGGTACAGCTACCAGAAGGTCCACAGGCTCCAGCCGGCCAGCCTCCCGCACGGCGATGCCGGAGCGACGTTTGGCGCCGGGGATGGAAACATCCACGCACAGGGCCTGGCCTTCAACGATACGCACACGATCCGGCCGAACCTGCTCAACGAGTTCCGCTTCGGGTGGACGGCGATCAAGTTCCATCAGCTACCGATCGACTACGGCACCAACCCGGCCATCGCCGTCGGACTTCCCGGCGTCAACCTCAATCAAGCCACGTCGGCCATGTCGATGATGACGTTCCAGAACATCCGGAACCTCGGTCAGAACGGCAATCAGCCGCTCATCACCAACCAGAACGACCTCGCGTTTTTCGACAACGTCACCTGGATCAAGGGGAAGCACACGATCAAGAGCGGCGGCAGCATGACCTTTCGATCGCGCGAGATTCTGAACGCCGATACGATCACCGGCGTGTTCAACTTCAATAACAACATGACGTCGAACTGCGCCGGCCAGCCCGCGGGCTGCTCGGTCAACGGGTCAACCGGCTTCGACGTCGCGAGCTTCATGCTGGGGCTCGCCAACACGAAGTCCAGGAACTACTTCGACGAGGACACCTACACGGAGAAGCGCCCCGAGTACGCGCTCTATACGCAGGACGACTTCCGAATGACTAACCGCCTGACGCTCAATCTGGGGGTCCGGTGGGACGTCTACCCGCCCTGGATCGAGGTCGATAATCGTCAGTCGAACTTCGACGAATCGACTGGCAAGTTCGTAGTCGCTTCAGACGATGCGGTGGTCGACGGCGTCAAGGTAGGCCGCTACCTGCAGACCTACTCGAAGGGTGACGTCGGTCCACGTTTTGGCTTTGCCTACGATCTCAACGGCAGCGGCCGCACCATCGTGCGCGGCGGCTACGGCATCTTCTGGAACTTCACGCCGGGCGGCACGTCGGGGTCGAAAGCGCAGAACCCGCCGTTCCTCCAGGCGACGGCGCAAAACGCGAGCCCGTCGGCCTACGGCACCAACCTGCTGCTCAAGACCGGGCTCCCGGCCCCTCCGGGAACCGATCCAAACAGGCCGGCGGAAGGCTCGACGCGCTCGATCTTCGATATCAACTTCCGCGACGCATATGCGCGGCAGTGGAACTTCAACGTTCAGCGCTCCATGGGCACCAACTACATGATGGAAGTGGCCTACGTCGGGTCGCAGGGCCGTCAGATGTTGATTAAGGGCGATCCCAACCAGGCGCCGCCGGTCCTCGGCGTGACCGACTCGAACGTGAATCGTCCGTACATCAAGCTCTCGCCGGCCCTTCGCACGATCGGCCAGGTCCAGAGCAAGGGCACGCTCGACTACAACGCGCTGCTCGTCAAGTTTCAGCGTCGCTTCGCCAACAACTTCTCGTTCCTGAATTCGTACACGTGGGGCAAGGCGATCGATCTGAACTCCGACAACGACGGGCTGGTCACGCTGACCAACGTCTACGACCCGCAGTACAACCGCGGGCCGGCCGACTACGACATCACGCACACGCTCTCATCGAGCTGGGTCTACGAGATCCCATGGGCGCGCGAGAAACTCTACGGCGGCTGGCAGCTGGGCGGCATCATGCTGCTCCGCGGCGGTCTGCCCCTGACGGTCACCCAGACCCAGGGTGTCCAGTCGACGGGAACTGGAAACCGTCCGAACCGGGTCTGCGACGGCAAGCTCGCCAACCCGACCATCGACAAGTGGTTCGATCTCAGCTGCTTCGTGGCAACGACGGAGAACACCGCGACCTACGGCGATGCGGGTCGCAATATCATCCGCGGTCCCGGCTCGTTCAATATCGATGCGTCGCTGATCAAGAACACAAAGATCGGCCGCTTCGCGACTGAGTTCCGCGTCGAGGCATTCAACGTGCTCAACCATCCGCAGTTCTCAAACCCGAACACGACCATCGGCAATGCCGCCGCGGGAGTCATCTCGGCGATGCTCTCGAACCCGTCGTGCTCGGTGTGCGGCACGGTCGAAAGAAACGTGCAGATTGGCGTGAAGGTGAGATTCTGAAGTGCTGAATGCTGAGTGCTGAGTGCTGAATTGGCGTTGGCCTTCGCTATCGAGGGCCAACGCCATCCGCAATATCCCGCAGCCGCCGCACGCTGGCGGCCGAGACGGGACCTTCCGGATCCTTTCCGCCGCGCGCCGCCCGGCCCACGTGAATCCAGCTCACAATACGGTTGCGCACGAGCAGTTCGAATGTCTCGAGATCGACGCCGCCGCCGGCGATGATCGACAGACGCGACCCGGCGCGCTCGACGAACTGCTGCAACCGACCGCATCGCTCTCTGGCACTTCCCTCTCCCCCGCCCGTCAGGATGGCGTCAACCCTTCGCACAGTACTCAACGTATCGATGGCGCTGAGTTGATCGGTCAGCGAGTCGAACGCGCGATGAAACGTCACGGGAACTTCCGGGGCCGCTTCGATCACCGAGGCGAGCTCCGCCAGCGACAGCTCTCCTGATCTCGCAAAGCCGACGACGAGCCCGTCGACGCCGAGCCGGGTGAACTCCCACGCCGCGGCCCGGAGCAGTTCCATCTCCTCGGCCGAGGTTTCGAAGCCGGCGTTTTCCCTGACCATGACGCGGAGCGGCAGTGACGTGGCGCTCTTGATCGACTCGAGAACGGAGCGGACCGGCGTCAGCCCACCGTCACGCATCGAGCGCACGACTTCGAGGCGGTCCGCTCCACCCTCCGTCGCGGCGAGAGCGTCGTCGACCGTTTGAACGATGACCTCAATGTTCAAGTTGGTGAATTTGTGAATCGGTGAGTTGGTGGATTAGGAGCTTCGTGGTGACCATCGCAACGTCCGTCAATTCACCAACTCACCAAATTCACCAATTCACCGATTCTGAATGTGAAACACTTCCTCTAATTCAACGCTCTGCGGGCTGTGATCAGGATTGGTGGGCATCACGTCGCGCATGTGCGTCCACCAGCGCTGACACACCTCGGTGCCGGCGACAGCGTTCCACTGCGCCTCGCTCTCGAATTCCACGTAGCCGAACAGATGGTTGGTCCCGCGATCGAGAAAGATCGAGTATGTGCGGACGCCGTGTTCGAGGAGCGTTTCCTCGAGCTCGCGCCAGATCGGCTGATGTCGGCGGATGTACTCCGCCTCCTGCTGCGGGTGAACGGACATTCGGAACGCTTTGCGCACAGGGTCGTGTCGATCCGTTCGGGATCCGTGGTGCGGGATCCGGGATCCGATCCGTGTTATTCCGTGTTCTTCCGTGGCCTGTGTTCTTCGCTGGCTCGCGTCGCGCGTCACAGATCCGTGAGGTGCTCGATCCTTCCGGTGCTGTCGCCAATCGTCTCCTGCTGAACGCCCATCCGATCGAGGAGCGTCAAGAAGAGATTCGTCATCGGCGTGCCCTTCGGATAGACGATGTGCTGTCCGAGCCGGAAGTCACCGCCGTGTCCGACGATCGCGATCGGCAAATCCTCGTGCGCGTGGCGGTTTCCGTCGCTCAAGCCGCTGCCGTAGACGATCAGCGAATGATCGAGCAGCGAGCCGTCGCCGTCAGGCGTGTCCTTGAGCTTCTTGATGAAGCCCGCGAACAGATCCATGTGCAGCGTGTTGATCTGCGTGACCCGCTCGATCCACTCCGGGTTGCCGCGATGATGCGTCAGCGGATGATGCGGATCCGCGACGCCGATTTCCGGATACGTCCGCATGCTGCCTTCGCGTCCCATCATCATCGTGACGATGCGCGTCTGATCGGCCTGGAAGGCGATCAGCTGCAAATCGAACATCAGGTTGACGTAGTCGGCGTAGAGCACGGGCACGCCGGTCGGCTTGTCGATCGTCGGCGTCAGGCCGGTCATGTCTTTCTCGGCCTTTTCAATCCGCTGTTCGATTTCGCGGATCGACGTCAGGTACTCGTCGAGCTTCCGGCGATCGGTCGGTCCTAGTGTCGACGCGAGCTGCGTCGTCCGCTCGTTGACGAGATCCAGGATGCTGCGCCGATACAGCAGCCGCCGTGCTCTCACCTCTGGCGGTACGCTGGTGTCGATGTCGCCGAACAGCCGTTCGAAGACCAGTCGAGGATTCGTCTCCGGCGGCATCGGGGTGGCGGGGCCGCGCCATGCCAGGCTGTTGGTGTAGGCGCACGAATAGCCGGAATCACAGTTGCCGATCGTTCGGGAATCGTCACAACCCAGTTCGAGTGAGGCGAATCGTGTCTCAGAGCCGATGTGCTGCGCGGCGACTTGATCGACCGAGATGCCGTTCTGAATGTCGGCGCCAGCCGTCTTCCGCGGATGCACGCCGGTGAGATACGACGCTGCTGCCCGCGCGTGGTCGCCCGGACCGTCTCCAAGCGCTGCGCCGTTGCGGTGCGCGAGCCCGGAGAGCACAACCATGTCCTGGCGGAACGGCTCCAGCGGTTTCATCACGCGGGAGAACTCGAACCCCGCACCCATGCCCTTGGGCGTCCAATCCGGCATCGTGATGCCGTTGGGCACGTAGGTGAACCCGAGACGCAGCGGCTTCGCCTGAAGCCGGGCCGCCGCAAACGCGGGGGTCATGGCATCGAGCATCGGGAGCGCAACAACGGCCCCCATGCCCTTGAGGAAGCTCCGGCGCGGTAGGCTCTTGCGCGTGACAATCATGGTGTTGTGCTCGTTGTGGCCGCACCCCTCCGGGACTGGAAGGGAAGGCTGTTGACGATTTCCAGAATCAGCCCCGAGAACCGGTACTCGTGCTCCGTCAGCCGGCTCACGATACCACTGACCGTCCGTTTATCGTAACGCTCGAGCCCACGCCCCAGGGCGTAGGTCAGGAGCTTGGCCGTCAGGCAATGCTCGAAGGCTTGATGATCGGCTCGGAGGATGGAACGAAGCTCCTCGGGACCGTTGAATTTCCGGCCATCGGGTAGCGTACCGGTCGCATCGATCGGAAACTTGCCGTCCATCGTGCGCCAGGCGCCCACCGCGTCGAAGTTCTCAAGTCCAAAGCCAAGCGGATCCATCCGCCGATGGCAGGACGCGCAGGTCGGATCCTTGCGGTGCAGCTCCAGCTGCTCACGCATCGATGCGGTCGTGCCGATTTCGGATTCCTTGAGATTCGGCACGTCCGCCGGCGGCTCCGGTGGCGGCGCGTCCAGCAGGTTGTCGAGCACCCAGCGGCCTCGAAGCACGGGCGACGTGCGGGTCGCATATGACGAGACGGTCAACACGCTCGCCTGAGTGAGGACTCCTCCGCGCGGCGTCTCGTTCAAATCCACGCGCCGGAATTCCGGACCGGACACGCCGGCGATTCCATAATGGCGGGCCAGGCGCTCGTTGAGGAACGAGTACTTGCCGTCGATGAAATCCAGGATCTTGCGGTCCTGACGGACGACGTCCTCGATGAACAGCTCCGTCTCGCGCCGCATCGAGTAGCGCAGGTAGTCTTCGAAATCCGGATACCGATCCTTGTCGCGCGTCACGGATTCGAGCGCGCGGAACTGGAGCCACTGGCCACCGAAGTTCTCGGCAAGCGCGTTCGCCTTCGGGTCGCGAAGCATCCGCCGCACCTGCGCGCTCAGCACGCCAGGATTACGCAGCGTGCCCATGTCCGCCGCTCGGCGAAGCTGCGCGTCGGGCATGCTCGACCACAGGAAATAGGACAATCGCGACGCCAGCTCATGCTGCGAGATCGGATAGTGTGACCGGGGCGCCGTCCCGGTGCCGGTGCGGTCGCGCTCGATTCTGAAGAGGAAGTCGGGCGAGACGAGAATCGCCTGAATGCCGACCGCGAGACCCTCGGCGAGCGAGCCCTCCTCTTTCGCCGCCTGCTGAACCAGAGTGACGTACGGCGTCAGCTCCCGCGCGGTGACCGGCCGACGAAAAGCGCGGGTGGCAAAGTCGGTGACGATGCGCCGGGCGCACATCGGCGTATGACCGCCATTCAAGTGGCCGCACGTGTAGATCTTCTGCAGGCTCGCGCGGCTCGGCCCGGTCGTCTGCGAATAGGGTCCGCCGACGTCGATCGTGTTGATGCGCACGCCGTTCATCGGAATCTTCGCGAGGTCGGCCTGCGTATCGTCGAACGTCTTGCGCAACTGGGCAATCCGCTCGGGCGTCGCGTTTGGCGGCGCTTTGAATTCCTTCGGCGGCGGGATCGGACGCGTCGAAGGTTTCGGACCTTCGTAGCGCGGCGGAAGTCCCTCGAAGATCCGTGGAATCGCGACGGCGAGGTGGCGATCACCGGCCGTCAGGTGCGCCTTGAACTGCACGACCTGGCCGCCAAAATCCTGTCGATCGTCGTTGAACGTGGCCGAGCGCTCGGAATCGAACGGGGTCGTCTGCGCCAGCTGATCGTCGATCCACAAGGTGACGTCGATCGGCTCGGAACCGGCGGGACGCAGTCCGGTGAGCGCGACCTTGATGACATACTCCCCGTCAACCGGGACGCGGTGCATCGCATGAAATGCGTTGGGGAGGCTGAGCCCGGTCACGTCGTAATCCCCGGGGAACGTCTTCGCGTCGCGAACGCGGCGGCCGTCGGATCGAAGCCGCGTCAGCGTCGGCTTCAACGTCGATGGTCCGAAGAGGGCCGTCCGCGTGACCTTGTCCGCCGCGGAGATGTACTTCTCCATCAGCACTGGTGAGAGCGACAGGACGTCGGCGATGTTGTCGAAACCGTACCCGGCGTCGTCCTGCGGGAAATCGTCGGCCGGACGGATATCGACGCCGAGGAGGTCGCGGACCGTGTTGTTGTATTCCGTGCGGTTCAAGCGACGCGCCGTGACGCGGCCGGGATCGGGCGGTGTCAGCCTGTCGATGCGATCGAGTTCCTTCGCCAGCCAGCCGGCAACCGCCTGGCGCTGATGCTCGGGTGGCTGCGGCTCCTCCTCGGGAGGCATCTCGCGCCCGCGCAGCTTCTTGACGACTTCAGCCCATCGCTCGTGCTCGTCGCGGAGCGACGCCGCCGAGTCGTAGGACTCGAGGTTCAAGCCGTTCTTCTGTTTCTTGAAACCGTGGCAGGGAACGCAGTTTTCCGCGACGAAGGGTCGGACGATGTTGTCGAAGCCGTCGACGGTTTCTTTCGGCGTGTCCTTCAGCGCTGCGGGAGGTGCCGGCGTGGATGGTTGCGTCTCGGGAAGCGGCGGCACGGGAGGAACCGTCCCTTGCTGCCCCTGCTGCGCGCGCCCGGCGGCACCCGCCACGGCAAGGGCAAACACCAGGATGAAAGAGACCAGAAACGGGCGCACGCGTCCTCCACGGTCCGGCTGTACCCGGGGTCTGACCCCCGTCTGTAACGCACCGGGGTTTGCCCCCCGGCACATGCCGCAAATTGCGGCAACCGTAATTATACCGGACCGGTGGGGTCAAGCCCCCAGGTACTGGACGGAAGGGCGGCCGCGGTGGTGCTGTGTTTTGAATGGGTTACGTGGCTGCGGCTTTTTCGATCGAGATGCCTCGGCGACCGCGTCAGCGCTTTGGCTGCGGTTCGCTCCATCCTTGAGCGCGCCAGGCCTGCAGCAGCTCGTGTTCACGGGCGAGCAGGCGATCCATGGTCGAGTAGCGATCGATGCGCTCGATCCCGTCTTCGGCAATCACGAGCTCGTAGCCGGCACCGTCCGCGCTGAGACGCGTTTCACACGTCTTCCGCTCGGAGCCTCGAATGAAGACGTACAACATGGAGGCCATAGTCTAGGCCATCCGGGGGATTGATGAGCTGCTGATGTTCTGGAGGCGTTAGCGACGCTTGCGGAGGCGAGACCCATGCGCTTTCTTAGCGGCGGGAGAAGGAGGCGTTTCTGGCTCAGCATCACGCCTCTCGGCATCATCGGCCGTCGCTCGTTCAGGCTTGAGTCGGTAGCGTTGATCGTGGGAGAACGCCTTTTCGGAAGGACCGCGACGTTTGATCATCCCTTGAAGATCAGCTCGCAATTGACGCGTTTGCGTCGTCAGCTCGCGCAACTGTGCACGGATTTCTTCCTCTGGCGGCAGAAATTTCATCCTATCTCGTACTGAATCAAGTCGGTCAGCCGCAAAAGCGGCGGCGGCGATTCGGTTCGTGCATTAACTACGCCAAAAATCGCCGCAAGATCCGCACAGCGAGGCGTCGTTGAGCTAGGACGTGAAATGAAGTGAATTGATGAACAGATGAGTCCCTACGCATCCCTGAGGACGAAACCGGGATCAGTGCGTGTCGCGCGGTACGTCGGAAGGCATGTCGCGGCAACCGCCACGACAATCAGAATGATCACGGATGAGACAAGCGTGAGGGCATCGCGGACGTTCAACCCATAGATTAATGCCGTCACAAATTTCGACGCCCACCAACTGAATACGGATCCGAGAACCGCGCCGAAGCCGACGAGCAATGCTACGCGCCTCAACACGAGGCTGACGACCACGCGCCTCGTCGCGCCGAGCGCCATTCGGATTCCAATCTCGCTGCGCCGTCTCGCAACCGAATACGTCGTCACGCCGTAGAGGCCCACCGCCGCCAGCAGCACGCCGAGCGCGCCGAAACATCCCGACAGCCAGGCAATCAGCCGTTCCTGGGCCATGGAGTCCGAGACCTGCTCGACCAGAGGACGGAACGTCAACGAGAGCTGGGAGTTGACGCTGGTCACGGCGGCCGTGATGTTCCGTGTCAACGCGCTCGGCGAAGCCGCTCTCGACCGCACTTCCAGGTTGATCGATCGAATTCCCATTTCCGGCAGGTAGTCGAACTGCGCCAGCGGTACATAGAAGGTGGGCGGCGCGGGCGATCGGAGCGACGCGTACACCGCGTCGCCCACCACTCCGACGATTTCGATGGGACCAAGCATCCGCGGTGTCTGCGGATAGAGCGTGAGTGTCAGACCAAGAGGACTTCTTCCCTCCGCAAACTTCCGAGCAAAGGTCTCGTTCACCAAAGCCACCCGCGGCGCGCCCGCGCGATCGCGATCGTTCAGGTCGCGGCCGGCGACGAGCGGGATTTGAAACGTGCCTAACCAGCCAGGGGAAACCAGGTTGGCCCAGACCGGGCCCCGCGTGTCGGACACGCCTTGAATGTCCACCACCGGCGTGAACTGTCCACGGCCGATCGGCGTCGTGAGCGAGAGCGCCGCGTCGGTGACGTCGGGTTGCGCACGGACACTTTCAAGAACGCGGTTGAACAGCGCAATCCTTTGTGCGGCGTCGTTGCCGGTCCGATGTGCGTCGATGTTGACGAGCAGCACGTGGCTCGGTTCGAAACCGAGCGGCCGGCTGCTCAATGCCACGAAGCTGCGAACGAACAATCCAGCCGCCAACAGGAGCACGAGCGACAACGCAACCTGAACGACGATCAACCAATCCGACAACGGCGCACGGGCACCTCCCGTGATGCGTCGCGGCTGCTCTTTGAGCGCCTCGGACGGCGCGATCGATGAAGCTCGGAACGCGGGCGCCGTTCCAAAAAGCACGGTGGTGAGGACGGTGAGGCCCAGCGTGAACGCGAGAATGCGTCGATCGATTGATACGTCGAGGAATACCGGGTTGGCCGCCGTTGCCAGCTGACGCACCAGCGCATCGCTCATCCAGCTCGCGAGCAACAGGCCCAGGATTGCTCCGATGCCGTACAGCACGACGCCCTCCGCGAGGAGTTGCTGCACGAGACGGGCGCGCGATGCACCAAGCGCAAGCCTGAGGCTCAATTCGTGCCGCCTGGCGATCGCGCGGGCGGCGAGGAGGTTGGCGACGTTGACGCACGCGATGAACAGCAGAAGCGCCACGACGAGCATGAGAGTCAGAAGCGGGCGTTGATACAAGGCGCGGAGATCGCGCGCGCCGGCGAAACCGGTGGCGCCTGACATGAGCGCGAAGGGCGCCTTGAGATAGCGTTCGATCGCGTCACGGCTGCCCAACCGCCCAATCGCACCGAGCGTGGCTTCACGGATCTGCGGCTGCACCTGGCGAAGGCCGATGACCGCATCAGCCTGAGTCTGATTGAGTCGAAGTCGCGCGATGATTGTCAGAAAACTGGCGCCGCTGTCGTCCAGGAACGAATCCGTGCCGCGGACGAGTGGCTCGGTCCCGATTGGCACGATCGCATCGAACGTGCGCCCCACCTCAGGCCCGGAGAACCCGGCCGGCGTGATCCCGACAATCGTGAACATCACGGAATCGAGTGACAGCTGGCGTCCGATGACGTCGGGTGCGCCTCCGTATCGCCGCTGCCAGAACCCATGACTGATCACGGCAACGGGACCATCGGGTCCACCGCCCCGCACGTCGTCGCGATCGGAAAGTGTCCGACCGAGGACCGCAGGCACGCCAAGCGTCTCGAAGAATGAGCCGCTCGCCCAGACGCCATCGATGAACTCGGTCTCCACGCCGGTCGACAGGTTGAAACGAGCAAATGACCACGCGGCGGCATGCGAAAACAATTCTGGACGTTGCCGAATCTCGGCCCACACCGGGTAGCTCCACGCTCGCACGTAGTCCCTGTCCGCGTCGGTGATGAGCACGAGCCTGGACGGATCGTGCACCGGCAGCGTCCGAAGCAGCAGGCTGTTGAGCACGGAAAAGATCGCCGTGTTGGCGCCAATGCCGAGCGCCAGCGAACCGGCCGCAACGAGCGTCACGATCGGCGTCGCCCGGAGTGCCCGCCACGCAAGCACCACATCTCGCCACGCTCCATCGAGGAATTCGTTGATGGACTCTTCGGCTCGGCGGGAACTCTTCATCGCCGTACTCCTCTCCATGCTTTTCCGCCCTACTGTACCGCAGGCTTTTCAAAGAGCTGTCATAGTCACTCTGGGCATCGACACAACGGGCATGCTTGATGCACCACCGATTCCTGTCGACCGAATGAATTCAACTCGAGGAGTTGTAACCATGACGAACGAGAAACGGCTGAACTTGTCCGACATCTTTCTGATCGCCATGACGAGGGGCATGCTGGGCGCTGGCATCGGCCTGTTGGTCGCCGGCAAGCTGACGGATGAACGGCGGCTCGCTGTCGGTCGAACACTCATCGCCGTCGGCGCGGTGACGACCGTGCCACTCGTGTGGCGTGTGTTCGGCCAACGCACGCCTGCACTGCCGCCCGCCACGTAGGATACGAGGTGGTCTTAAACTCCGCACGGAAGCGACGAACGCGATCGAGGTGTCAGGCAGTGAATCGTGAACAAAGCCGTTTCGCGGCTCGTTCGCCATTCACGATTCACTGCCTGACACCCCTCGGGGTGAATTCGGGATACGCTTGGGACCCATCATTCATCCGACGAGCGCCCGAGGTATGCCATGAAAGATGTGCGGAAGCTCATGAAGCGGCTGGTCGTCCCTGCCGGCAAACGAATTCGCCTGAAGCAGTACGATCCCGGGTGGACGGGCGCGATGGAACAGGCCCGCGCCAAAACTTTGCTCGCAACCGGCGTCGCGAGACTGGCAAAACAGCAGGCCCTCCTGTATGCGCAGGACACCTATTCCGTCTTGCTGATCTTTCAGGCCATGGACGCGGCCGGAAAGGACGGCGCGATCAAGCACGTGCTGTCCGGCGTGAACCCGCAAGGGTGTCAGGTCTTCAGTTTCAAGGCCCCCTCCGCCGAAGAACAGGACCACACCTATCTCTGGCGATCGGTGAAGGCGCTCCCTGAGCGGGGACGGATCGGTATCCACAATCGCTCCTATTACGAAGAAGTCCTGATCACCCGCGTGCACAAGGAAGTGCTGGCCGCGGAGCAACTCCCCGACCGGCTGACGAAGGGCAACATCTGGAAGCGCCGATTTCGCGAGATGAACGACTTCGAACACCATCTCACCGAAAACGGGACCGTGATTATCAAGTTCTTCCTTAACGTGTCGAAAGAAGAACAGAAGCGCCGATTCCTGGCGCGCATCGATGAAGAAGACAAGAACTGGAAATTCTCGGTCCACGACGCCAATGAGCGCGCCTACTGGGACGACTACATGGAGGCGTACGAGGACATGATGTCGGAAACCAGCACGAAAGATGCGCCGTGGTATGTCATCCCTGCCGACCACAAGTGGTTCACGCGGCTGGCTGTCGCGAACATCGTCTGGCAGACGATGGCGGATCTCAATCTGAAGTTTCCGAAGATCACGGAAGATAAAAAGAAAGAGCTCCAGGAAGTCCGACGGCTGTTGCTGGCGGAGAAGGATTGAATCAGGAGCCGCCGGGAAGGCCGGCGTGGAAGCGGCTCGCCAGCGGCCTGCGCCGAAACGTCACTCGTCTCGCGACGCCCATCGATCGGATCGTGCGCGGCACGAGCGACCCGCTGCTTCCGCCGGCGCATTTGCGGATCTACTACTACGGCACCTGGGACCCGGAAGCGTTTGCGCGCGCGTCCGAAATTAGGACCGAGCTCATCACGCGCGGCTTGCGTCCCGAACATCGTCTTCTCGACATCGGCTGTGGCATCGGGAATATCGCCATCGGCCTGAAAGACTATCTGCGCGGCGGATACGACGGCCTCGATATTCACCCGGAAGCAATCGACTGGTGTCAGCGAACGCTGACGCCGCAATATCCCTCCTTTCGGTTTCACCGAGCTGACGTGGCGAGCCGCGCATACAATCCGAACGGACGCGTGCCGGCCTCGGAGTATCGATTCCCATTTCCCGATCGCTCGTTCGACTTCATTTTCCTCGCGTCGGTGTTCACGCACATGATGCCCGACGAGGTCGAGCGCTACGTGCGAGAGATTTCGCGGTTGCTGGCGCCGGGTGGCCGATGCGTCGAGAGCTACTTCCTGCTGAACGACGAAACCCGACCCGGCGTTGCTGCAGGGCGGAGCTTCATGTCGTTCGACGTTCCGCATCCCTCTGGTGTCTGCGTACTGCATGACGCGTTCGTTCCCGAAGCGGCCGTCGCTTTTGAAGAAGGGTTCGTCCGCCGCATTCACGATGCGGCCGGGCTTCGCATCGAGGATGTGCGTCGGGGGAGATGGTGGACCGGTGAGCGCCACGACCAGGATGTGGTCACCGCTGCACTGAACGAACACGCATGATGAAGTCCTCCGCTCCCGCATGTCTCGTGATGTCGGCAGCCATTTCGCTGTCGTGGTGGGTGACGGCCACATCCGTCGGGCGCGCGCAAGACGCGCCGCAGCGGGCAACCGAGCCAGCCGAGCGACCGAGAGTGATCGTCTCCACCGACATTGGCGGCACGGACCCTGACGATTTTCAATCGATGGTGCATTTTCTCGTCTACGCGGACCTGTTTGACGTCGAGGGCCTGATTTCCTCCCCCTATGGTCCGGGTCGGCAGGAACATATCCTCCAAATGATCGACCGATATGCGTCCGACTATCCGAATCTGAAGAGTCATTCGGCGCGCTACCCGTCGCCGGAGACTCTGCGCCGGGTGGTGAAGCAAGGCGCGATCGATTCTGCGCCAGCCGCGGGGTTTCGCACCGCCACGGAAGGGTCAAACTGGATCGTGAGCAGTGCACGCCGGAACGATCCGCGCCCGCTCTGGATTCTCGTGTGGGGCGGGATCGACGACCTCGCGCAAGCGCTTCACGATGCGCCGGATATTCTGCCGAAGCTGCGCGTCTACTTCGTTGGCGGCCCCAACAAGATGTGGAGTGTCGACGCGTACGACTACATCGAGACGCATCATCCAACCTTGTGGATGATCGAAGCGAACACGACCTATCGCGGGTGGTTCACTGGCGGCGACCAGACGGGTGAATGGAATAACTCGACATTCGTGGCTGCGCATGTACGCGGTCGCGGCGCCCTCGGCGATTTCTTCGCAACCCTCCTGAACGGCACGCTGAAGATGGGCGACAGTCCGTCAGTGACTTATCTCACGCAGGGGACGCGCGACGACCCCTCACAACCGGGGTGGGGCGGGAGCTTCGTCCGCGTCTGGGATGGACGCAAGACCACGTTCGAGAGATTGACGACCGAGAACGACAAGGTCGAAGCGTTTGGCGTCGTCGACTTCGCGCTTCCCTTGCCACCAGAGATCACGTCAGATCGGCCGGCCCATATCATGTTCGATGATCGAGTTCCCGCGACTGGCGTTCGCGACGGCGGGGTCCTGCGATTTCGCTTCTCTCCGCGTGACGCCAAGATCTGGCGCTACACGATCCGAAGCGACTACCCGAATCTCGACGGCGTGGAGGGACGGTTCACGGCAGTACCTGGACCGCTCGGCGATTCCCGTCCCTCGACGCGTCATCCGAACTGGTGGACCGACGATCCGAGTCCGGCGGCTGCCGAAGGCGTTCATCCCGGCGCGAAGACGATCAGCCGATGGCGATCGGCCTTTCTTCGGGACTTCGCGCAGCGCATGGCGCGATGTGCGAGCGCAAAGTAATCGTCAGCGCGCCTCCGTCAACTTGATCGACTCGCCGATGTGGCGGAACGCCTCCTGGAACGCCTGGGCGTCCTTCTCCTGCGCCACGGTCAGGTAGAAGAACAGATTCCCGTCGGCCAGGAACGTGGTGTAGAGGCCGATATGTTCGGTGCCTCCGAGCGGCGACGGATTGACGAGCGGGGTCGCGAGAGCCGTTCGCTGAGACATCTTGATCGCTTGCTGCTGGCCGCCGAGTTTGAGCTCGGGATTGCCCTGGGCAACAGCTTTCAGCCAGGTGTTGGTCGCCTCCTGCAGATCTCGTGACGACGCCTTCACTACGCCAAACTCGACACCGTGGCTGAAAATTGTCTGACCATTGAGCTGGCCATAGCCGTTCTGTGGCACGACCTTGATCGAGCTGTTGGAGGGAACGGCGGTCCAGTTACTTGGAACCGACGCTTGAAAAATCTTGCCGCCGTTGATGTCGCGGTATTGGGTCGACGGTGCCGCCACAGGCTGACCGGGAGTTCCCACCGACGTCGGGGCTTCTCCTCCACCGGTCTTGCCTCCACCCTTGGCAACCTCGGCGCTCGTTTTCGCCGGCGGCAACGAGGCAAACGTGGTCTTGATTGGCTCGAACTGGCTCATGTCGGCCGCGTGCGCGATCGTCAGCGAGTCCGCTTCCTTGTTGATGTACTGCGTCCGGTTGCCCGGATCGGGGTGACTGCTCATCCACTGCGGATTGCCGCCGCTGCCGCCTGACTCCTGCTGGATCGTCTGGAACATGTGGGCGAGCGAGCGCGGGTCGTATCCAGCTCGCGCCATGATCTGCGAGCCGAGAAGGTCCGCCTGCCTCTCGAAATCGCGGCTGTATCGCAACAGCAGGGTGCCGAGTCCGAACTGACTCCCCTGCGAGATCGCCGAGCCGGCTGCCCCACCGACGATCGCGCCACCAACCTGGCCAGCCAGCTGCCCGAGTTGCAGCCACGGATTCTGAGCCTTCGACGCGTTCGCCGTTCCGTGACGAAGCAGCACATGCGACAGTTCGTGCGCCATCACGCCAACGACCTCGCCTTCCGATTCCGCCGCATCGAACATGCCGCGATTCACGAACATCGGCCCGCCAGGCAGCGCAAACGCGTTGATCTCCTTCACGTTGACCGGCGTGAAGGAATACTGATAGACCGGCTGCTTCAATTCCGGCGGCGCCGCCGCAACCAGCCGATCGCCCAGCATGGTGAGGTAGCTGGCGATCTTCGAATTTTCGATGATCGGATATTGCTGCCGTACTTCGGCCGCGGCTTCCTGGCCGAGTTTTACGTCCTGTTCTGGGGTGAAGCGATTTTTCGGGAGCTTGAGGGCCGTCTGCGCGACGAGGCTCGCCATTGCGACGGACCAGACCAGTGCGAGTGCCCCGACCCGCGTTGAGGCGCCCTTGATCCTCATGACACTCCTCCATACCTGCCTGCAAAGGATCCCCTCGAGCAGCAAGATTTTGGAATTCGAGAATCCGATCGTAGAACGGACCGAAGGGAATTCGAACTGATAAATGTAACAGCGGCTCTGTGGTGACGATTCGCCGTTTTCCTCGGTCGCCTCTGCTAACGTGCCGCCGTGTCGAGCGGTGGAGCAAAGACACCGCTCACCGCGTAACCTGGCACCGGCACCGGGAATCCAGCTTCCCCGAACGCCTCGCGAATGAGCCGATTGGTGTCGAAGTACACCTGCCAGTAGTTCTGGTTACTGCAGAACGGGCGGACGCAGAGGAGCGGACCTGCGGGCGTGAACTGCAGCACGTCGACGTCCGGAGCGGGCGACGAAAGCACATTGGGAATCGTCGACAGCCGCTGCTTGATCACCCGGATCGCATCGCGATGATCCACCGAGTTGCTGATCGTCGCGGTCAGATCGACGCGGCGATACGGATTGGCGGAGAAGTTCTGAATCGTATCCGAGAAGATCTTGTTGTTCCCGACGATCGTCTTCACGTTGTCCGGCGTGTTGATGACCGTGGCGAAGAGGCCGATTGACTCGACGAGGCCGATAACCCCTCCGGCGCTGACAGCGTCCCCAACCTTGAACGGACGGAGAAGGACCAGAAACGCGCCTGCGGCGAAATTGGCGAGAAGGCCGCCCCAGGCCACGCCGATCGCAACGCCGCCGGCGGCAATCAGCGCCGCAAACGTCGTGGTTTCGACGCCAAAGAATCCCAGGATGGCGACGAGCAGCGCGACATTCAGCAGAATGCGCACCCCGGTCTGCATGTAGCGTGAAAGCGTGACGTCGAACTGCTGGCTGGCGAGTGTTCGGCCCAGCAGAGTGAGCGCAAAGCCGATCAACCAGCGACCGGCGAGCCATAACGCAGCGGCGCCGAGAAGCTTCCATCCGACGGCCATGAGCGTCGCACTCGCGTTCTGAACCACGCCGTTCAGGTCCATGACAATCCTCCGACCGCCTCAACTACAAACGACGGGCCATTCGCGCGACTTTGAGCCGCTCGACGAAACCGCGGTTGCGCCGGGAATTCGGCTCGGTGAAGATTCCGCTGGTAGTCCGATTGTTGGTGGCCCACGATATCCCGTGGCTGACTCCGATACCACGCCAACGTCATGACAACGCTTTCGGACCGATTCAACGCGGCAGCGTACTTCGTCGATCGGCACCTCGACGAGGGCCGCGGCAACTCGGTCGCCATCGAGGTCGGCGATCACCGCATCACCTACAGGGAGATGCTGGAGCACGTCAATCGCGTCGGCTCCGCGCTGCGCGACGAACTTGGCGTGCGGCCGGAAGAGCGCGTCGTGCTGCTCACGCTCGACGTTCCGGAAATGATTTATACCTTCTTTGGTGCCATCAAGATTGGCGCCGTCCCGATCCCCACCAATACCCTGTGGACCGCCGATGATTATCGGTACGTGCTGAGGGATTCAGGCGCCCGGGTGATCGTGCTGAGCGGATCGCTCTGGGCCCGCGTCGCCGACGCCGTGCGCGACTCTTCGGCAATTCGCCACGTCGTCATCGTCGGCGAAGAGGAGAGCCACGCGGGGATACGCTTCGACACGCTCGTCGGCCGCGGCCAGGCGACGCTCGCGGCGGAGCCCACGAGCCCTGATGCGCCAGCCTTCTGGCTCTACTCCTCGGGGAGCACAGGGCGTCCGAAAGCGTGCGTTCACCTGCAGCACGACATGGTCATCTGCGCCGACGCGTATGCACGAGGGGTGCTGGGCATCGGCGAACGTGATCGCTGCTTCAGCGTCGCCAAGCTGTTCTTTGCCTATGGTCTCGGGAACAGCATGTACTTTCCGTTCGCTGTTGGAGCGACGAGCATCCTGTGGCCAGGTCCGGTGGCGCCGCAGCTGGTGTACGAACTGATTGAGCGGCACCGTCCGACATTGTTCTTCTCAGTGCCTACTCATTACGCGATGATGCTGGCGCACCAGGCACAGGATCGGGAATTCGATCTTGCGAGCATCCGGTGGGCCGTCTCGGCTGGCGAGGCATTGCCGCCGGCGATCTTTTCCCGGTTCCGCGAGCGTTTCGGGGTCGAGATTCTCGACGGCATCGGCTCGACCGAGGTGCTCCACATCTTCATCTCCAATCAGCCTGGACGCATTCGCGCGGGATCGAGCGGGTTGCCCGTCAGCGGGTACGAAGCCCGGCTTGTCGACGACGATGGAGCACCGGTCGCGACCGGCGAGATCGGCAATCTGCTGATTCGCGGGGATTCGACCTGCGCGTTTTACTGGAACCGTCACGAGCAGACCAAGGACACGATCGCGGGCCACTGGATCCGTACCGGCGACAAGTACTACCAGGATGAGGACGGCTATTTCTGGTTTGCTGGACGATCGGACGACATGCTCAAGGTGGGTGGGATCTGGGTCAGTCCCGCCGAACTCGAGCACACGATGCTCGAGCATCCGCTGGTGCAGGGTTGTGGCGTTGCCGGCCGTCCCGATCGCGACGCGTTGATCAAGCCGATCGCGTACGTCGTTCTGAAAGCCGGCGTCACGCCAAGCCCAGGGCTCGCCGCCGACCTGCAGCAGTTTGCGCGCGAGCGGCTCGCCGAGTACAAGCGCCCCCGCTGGGTCACGTTCATCGACGCGCTTCCGACCACCGCGACCGGAAAGATTCAGCGATACAAACTCCGCGAGCGAGCCCTGACTGAGTCTTTGTGAGCATTAGCGACGGGCGGCCGGCCGCGACGGGGCGCGTTCTGACTCCTCGCTCGTCCATTCGAGCAGTTCACCCGGCTGGCAGTTCAGTTCGCGACACAAGGCGTCAAGCGTTGAAAAGCGGATCGCTCGAGCCTTGTTAGTTTTCAGTACCGACAGGTTCGCGATCGTGATGCCGATGCGGTCCGCCAAATCGGTGAGCGACAGCCGGCGGTCGAGGAGGATGTGATCAAGCTTGACTCGAATGGCCACGGCGCAACCTCACACCGTCAGTGACTGGTCTTCATCGAGGCGCGCCCCGATTCTGAAGACTTCGGCGATCACCAGGATCACCAGGCCGTTCACGATGGCAAAGACGTTGACGTCTGGCCGCGCGCTGAAGTGAAGACCTTCGGAAACGAAATGGCTGGCCGCGTATTGGTTCTCGAAAAACACCACCGCCGCGCGCACCAGTTCGCCGAGAATCGCCAGCCAGGCGATTCGCCGAAGCCGCCGCGCGTTGGCGGGCTCGAAGGGTTTGCCGTCGCGGAGCGTGCGCAGCACGCCGCGCAGTTGACTGAGCGCCCACAGTATCAGCGACAGCAAACCGACAAGCAGCACAGCGTTGGCGATGAAGAAGGGGCCGCGCTGAGGAGCAAATTTCAGCACCGCGCGTGCGTCGCGTAATTGAGCCTCCGAGATTCCGAGTGACGGCGCGCTCACGTGGAGGTCGGGATCGACGCTGAACGACACCGGGATGCTCATCATCACGCCGTGGCCGACTTCGACCGATGGCGCCCCGCTCGAGTCGATCTGCACACCGACGTGCTCACCGGCGACCAGGAACAGCACCGTCACGAGGAGCGCGAGCGCAACGCAGAACCAGCCGATGTTGACGAGAACTACGAGGAACGAGGATAGCGAGGCCTTTCCAAGCGCTTTCATAAGATCCTCTCTTGCATCGCATAACGATAAATACATATCGATAAACAATGAATACTTATCGTTTTACGAGCTATTTTAGAGGAAAGTTCACCTGAAAAGATGGCGCTGCCACGCAAAAAGGTGGCTGGCACTTTCGCCGGGAAAGTGCCAGCCACCTTTTTGAGGTGCCAGCCTCTTTTTTCAGATGTTGCGGCCGTAGTAGACGTGGCTGACCAGCTGACCGTCGATCGATGCGACGTCCGGTAACCGCCCCCAGAGTGCGAAGCCACACTTCTTCATCAGATTGATGCTCGCGGTGTTTCGCTCGAGCAGGATGCCAAAGAGCACCTGCTTGCCTACTCGCGGCGCGTCGCCGATCGCGTGTTCGACGAGCGCGGTGCCGATGCCACGGCCACGCGCATCGGCTCGAACGTAGTAGGAGATTTCGGCGGTGCGGCGAAGCGCGGCCCTGCCAGGACGATACGCGCTCAGGGAGCACCAGCCGAGGATCCGCCGCTCCTGTTCCGCGACGTAGATCGGCAAGCTCGCCGGGTCGTGCTCCTGAAACCATGTGCGTCGCTGTTCCACCGTCACCGGCTCGAGATCAGCGGTCGCAAATCGTTGCTCGACGGCTTCGTTGTATATCGCGACGATCTCTGGCAGATCGCTGAAGGCGGCCGTCCGAATGGTAAACGGAGCCGAGGAAAGCGGGTGCACGCTCACGGCGTGAGCCGGGTGAAGGTGAGCGACTGAATCCGCGCCGCAGGCGTGGGCGCCAGTAAGAGTTGTCCTCGAACGCGTCCGTTCTGACATTGCCAGGTGAATTCGCCGGAGAGCCCTCCGGTCGGGGCAATCGGCGCAGTGGTATCGCACGTTCCGACTTCGGCCTTCAACGCCGCGTAATCGCGCGCCCGATGGTCGGCGTCACGATCCATCAGAAAGTTCATCGCGAGCACGTCAACAGCCGGTGTCACCGATCCGGCGTTGAACACCTTGGTAGCTATGGCGTACGCGGCCGTCAGCGCATTCGACGGGACCACGGGTCGCGACTTCAGTCGCGCCTCGTGGAGCAGCGTCACCGCCGCGTCCCACACAGGTGCCCGAGGCCCGGCGTACGTACGATTCGCGAACGCAAAGATTCCGACTCCGTAGTCTGGCAGAAGGAGCACGTGTGACCCGTAGCCGGGATACCCGCCACCATGGTTCAACGTGAGACCGAGCTCGCAGTCGGTCGCCGCGTAAAACCCCATCGCGTACGTCGCTGCCTCACGGCATGCCTCTAGCCCACTTGATCCCGGTCGCATGCGCAGCGATGGAAAGTTGGCGCCTTGTGCCAGCTCGCGCACGCTCGATCGCCGCACTGGTCCTCGGTCCGCGCCGTCACGCGGAGGCCAGGCTTCAAGAAGGAACGCGACCCATTTCGCGTAATCGTTCGCGCTCGTCTGAATTCCGCCCATCGCGCCAAACGCGCCGTGCGCCATCGTCGGCTCGAGCTTCCAGCGGTCGTCTTCCCAACGGTAACCAAGCGCGCGCCGTCCAGACGGCGAAGTGGTGACATCGTAGCTCGTGGACGACATGCCAAGCGGCCCAAGCAGCAGCCGCTGAACGAAGTCCTTGAACGGTTGTCCCGACACATTCGTGATGATGCGGCCGAGCAGCGCGTAGCCGAGGTTCGAATACTCCATCGCCGTCGCCGGCGGACGCGTGAAGGGAACGCCGTCACGCAAGAGACGCGTGAAATCCTCCTCTGGAAGAGGCGTCTGCCGATCGCCCCACGGATCGTCGGTGACAAAGCCCGCGGTGTGCGTGAGCAGCTCCCGGACTCGGATCTTCGGCGAGTCCTCCGTCGGATACTTCCACCCGCGCAACTCCGGCACGTACGTCTCGACCGGAGCATCAAGCGAGACCTTCCCGTCGTCCCTCAGCTTCAGAATCGATAACGCGGTGAATGCCTTGGTCATTGACGCGATGCGGAAGAGCGTGTCCGCGGTAACTGGCCGCTTCGTTTCGATTTCCTGAACACCGACGGCCTTCACGTGGACCAGTTTCCCGTCCTGCACGATCCCCCACACCATCCCAGGAATGTGGGCGTCGAGTCGGTAGTTCTCCATCGTGCGATCGATCTCGAGCATTGCCGCATCCTGCGCACGCGCCGGCGTCGCGACGACGACAGCGATGATCGGAAGGGACACTGCGGCAAAGATGTCAGGGGTGCGCAGAAGACGAATCAGACGTCGCATGGAAATTCTCGAGCTGTCGGGACGTTTGGACGCGTAGCGTAGCAGACTTCAATGACTGGTAATTCTGCCAGTAAAAGGGACGACGCAAACTGCCGAGGTTAGAAGATGGCGTAGGATATGCGCTCAATGATGACAGACCAGGCACTGACGATCGCAGTCGTCGACGATGACGATGATGTGCGAACGGCACTGTCGCGCCTGTTGAGAGCGATGGGCCATCAAGTACAGCTGTTTCCTTCGGCTGAAGCGTTCGAAGCCGGAAGAATGCCGGTCGATTGCGTGATTGTGGACGTGCGATTGCCCGGGCTCAACGGACTCGAGCTGCGGGAGCGACTTCGCAGTCGCATCGAACCCGCTTCTGTCGTGCTGATCACGGGCGACGGCGACCAGATTGCTCGGAACATCGGTTGCGAGATCGATACACCGTTACTGACCAAGCCCTTCGATGCCGGCTTGCTCGCGTCAGCCATTACGTCGGCCATCGCGATGGCCGGCTCTCACCGTGAACGCCATGCACACTGATGATCGGTACCGCCGCGCAGCAATGGCGGGCGGAGTTGGCGTCTGGGACTGGAATCTCGTGACCGGCGAAATCTACGTCGATCCATTCCTCAAGGAGCTGCTCGGCTTCGAGGATCATGAGATCCGTCACGCCGACGAGTGGACACCCCGCGTGCATCCCGATGACGCGGCGGCTGTGAACGAGCGAGTACAGGCTCATCTCAAGGGCGAGACGCCGCTCTATGAGGCCGAGCACCGAATGACGCACCGGGATGGCAGCGTCCGATGGTTTCACGCGCGTGGGATGGCGACACGAAACGAGCAGGGAACGCCGGTCACGCTCGCCGGGACCATGACCGACATCACCGAGCGCAAACGCAGTGAAGAAGCGCTGCGCCAGGCGCAGGAGATCAATCGCCGGATCGTTGACAACACCGGCGACTGCGTGAAGATTCTCGACCTCGAGGGACGTCTCCTTTACATGAATGCCGTGGGACTTCGACTGCTGGAGATCTCCGACCTCGGTGCGTTGCTCAATTGTCCCCTCAGCGGATTCTTCGAGGGCGAAGCTCGCCAAGCGGCCGAGGACGCCGTTCGCCAGGCGCGCCAGGGCGGACGCGGCAACTTCCAGTACTTGATGAGAACGGGATCCGGCGTACCGAAGTGGTTCGACTCGGTCGTGACGCCGATCACCGATGCAAACGGCGAGGTGGTTCAGCTGCTGGCGATCTCGCGGGACATCACCGAACGGCGGCGGGAGGACACGTTTCGAACGGCGCAACACCAGGTTCTCGAGATGATCGCGACCGGCACCCCGCTGCCGATCGTGCTGGACAGCCTGGTGCACATGGTCGAAGGCCATACCGACGGGATGTTGTGCACCGTGCTGCTGCTCGATGAAGACGGCACCACCGTCAGGCACGGCGCCGCCCCGAGTCTTCCCGCCGGTTACATCGAGGCGGTTGACGGGCTGGTCATCGGACCGAAGGCAGGCTCCTGCGGGACGGCGATGTACCTCGGACAGCCCGTCATCGTAACCGACATCCACACGGATCCGCTGTGGGAGAACTATCGGGAGGTGGCGCAGCGTTTCGGTTTTCGCGCCTGCTGGTCGATGCCCATCTTTTCGCCGGATCGGAAGGTGCTCGGTTCGTTCGCCATGTACTACGGGCAGCCGCGCACACCTTCGGATGACGAGCTGTACCTGATCGAAACTGCCGCCGACATCGCTCGCATCGCGATCGAGCAGCAGCGCGCGTATCAGGCGTTGCAACACAGCGAGGCGCGTGTCCAGGCGATCCTGCGGGCAATCCCTGATTGGATCTTCGTCACCACCGCAGACGGTGTGTTTCTCGATTACCACGTCAAGGACGTCACCAAACTGCACGCGGAACCATCGGCGTTCCTGAACCGGAACATGAGGGAGGTGCTGCCGCCGCCCGTCGCGGACGTGCTGCTCCGCGCGTTCAGGAGGGCGAGCGCTTCAGACGAAGCCGAGAAAGTCGAATACTCACTCTCCGCAGATGGCGCCGACCGCTTCTACGAAGCGTGCGTCGTCCGCTGCGACGGCGACAAGATTCTCAGCATCGTCCGTGACATCACCGCGCGGAAATGCGCGGAGCTCGAAGCCGATGCCCAGAGACGCCAGCTCGCACATCTCAGCCGGGTGAGCACGCTGGGTGAACTGTCGGGCGCGCTCGCTCACGAGTTGAGCCAGCCGCTGACCGCCGTCCTGACCAACGCTCAGGCGGCCCGGCATTTTCTGGATCGAACGCCGCTGAACGTCGAGCAGCTGCGCGGAGCGCTCGACGATATCATCCGGAATGATAAGCGGGCCGGCGCCGTCATCGATCGCCTCCGCGCCCTGCTGCGGAAGGGCGACAGCGCGCGCCAGCCGCTCGATGTCAGTGAAGTCGCTCGAGAGGTCCTCGACCTCGCCTATGGCGAGCTCACCTCGCGCCGCATCCTGGTCAAGACGGCCCTGTCGCGGACGACGCCGCTGGTGCTGGGCGATCGCGTTCAGCTGCAACAGGTGGTGCTCAATCTCGTGCTGAACGCGTGCGACGCGATGAACAACACGCACGCCCCGGATCGGCAGTTGGTGCTCTCGACAACCGCCGACGATGCCGCGGTCGAACTCGCGGTGTCGGACCGTGGCCCGGGAATCCCGGATGGCCAGCTCGAGCGAGTCTTCGAGCCGTTCGTGACATTCCGCGAGCATGGTCTTGGCCTGGGGCTGGCCATCAGCCGCTCGATCGTCACCTCCCACGGCGGCTCAATCAAGGCGGAAAACAACGTCGACGGCGGGGCAACCTTCCGCTTCCTCCTCCCCGTCGCCGACGGTGGAGCGTTCATGCAGGCCTGAACGAACAACCCTTCTCTGTATTCTTTTTTCCTTTTTCCTTCTTCCTTTTACGTGCGTGGACCAACCGCCGCGTCAGCGTCCCGCCGGAGCTCAATCAGATCTTCGAGCGTCTGCTCGACATCGGGCGCACCTTCGGGCGGCGTCCAGTCGAGCGCCGATCCGGAGGCAATCAACAGGCGTGCGACGCCGACGTGATCGCCGCGGCGGCGGCTACCGGTTCGACGGCCTTCGACCGCCCACACCAACGGAGTGGCCGAGAACATTCCGTCGTGGGAGTTGACGTCAGCGCCGTAGTTCAACAACACCCGCGCGGCTTCGACGTGCCCGCCCATCGCCGCCCGGTGCAAAGGGGTCACGTTGTCCTTGTCCCTCGCGTCGGGATCGAACCCGCACGCGAGCATCGTCTCGAGCACCGCCGCGTTGCCGCTTTCGGCAGGGCGATGAAGCATGACGTGATGCTCGGAACGCAGCTCGGATCGCATCCCCGGGTTCGCCGCCAGGATCGCATCCGCCGCCGGCCGATCCCCGCGCGCGCAAGCCGCAATGAAGCGCTCGAGGAGCGACAGCTCGTCGGAGGCGCCATGCGCCAACAGCCACGCGGCGATCTCGCGGTTGCCGTGCAGCTCCGCCAACGCATGTGCTGTTGCGCCATCGCCACGGCGGCGTGCGACATCCGCGCCGTGCTCGACCAGCCGCTCGACCATCGCGACGTCCCACCGTCGTGCGGCGACGTGCAGTGGCGCCTCGCCACTTTCTCCCCACGCGAGGTTGGCGTCGGCGCCGTGCTCGAGCAGCCAGTAAGGACCCGCCGGAATGTCGGCCCACTGCATCATGTAGACGAGCGGCGGCACGCCACCGGGAATACCGTTGACGTTCAGTCCGTAGCGGTGGAGCAATTCGAGCGCGTCGAGGTTGCCGCCGCCTCCGGCAATGTGCGACGTCACGCCATCGGTAGGGTTCGCTCCAGCCTCGAGCAGCACTTCAGCGAGCGGCAGGTGATGGATGGTACACACCGACGCCCATAGCGCCGTCCGCGGAAGCTCAGGATGCCAGTTCCAGTGGTACTCAGCGTTCGGATTCGCACCCAGCGCGCAGAGACGACCGGCAATCGCGACGAGTCCATCAAGGCGAGAGGGGACACTCTTGTGCATGGAGGTGTGGCACACATAGAGCAGCGGTTCCCAGTCCTGTGGTCCACTCGACTGCATCGCGAGCCCGGGATTCTTTCGAAGCCGATCTTCGACGGCGCCGGCGTCGCCAAGGACCAGCGCCGTCTGCAACGTCGCTGCGGCAATGCGCGGATGAATGGAGAGGAGTCGATCCGCGCGACCTACCGCACCGCCGGTGGCGCAGCGGACGAATTCATCGACCGCCGAGTCGAATGACATCGTCCGTGATTCGACTTCCTCCCGCAGCGCGTTCCATGATGGAAACCCGTGCTCGCGGGCAATCACGGATTGCGCATCATGGAGTGCCAAGCCGAAAGCGCTGACCTCCTCGAGCGACTTTCCTGCGAGCGCCGGAAGAACCGCGAATCGTTTGAGCGCGTCCGGATCGCGTCCCTTCGCTCCGTCCAGGAGTGACTTCGCCTGCTTCTTCAGTTGTTCGAGGTTGGGGTGTTCGGGGAGTTCTCGTGACGGCATACAACCTCCATGCTTCAGCCCTGTGGTTCGCAGACAGGCAGCACGGCGGTCGGCCGTTATTGAGCAGTGCTATGACGGTGGGCTTGGCCCTTCGCGCGAACCCGCTGGCGCCCTTTCAGCGCACATCATCACACTAGCTCCGGCTTGGGCGACTGTCAAATGCTGCGGACGCCGGTAGCGGGTCATTGAACAACTGAACTTACTGAACCCCCGGCGCGAGTAGCGGGGGCGGCCCAGCTATCCACCCGAAGTGTTGGGCAACAGCCAGGAATGCCATCACGACCACGATAAGGATCATGGCGATTCCCTTGGATTTCTTGCTGATCATCCCCAGCCTTTCTGTTTCGGCGCAGACACCTTCCGCCACGAGTCCGCGAACCGTTCTGCGAAAGAAGCTAGCGCGCGGCGCCGACCAGCTGCTGCACGAGAAAGTCGACGACGCGCTCGAAGGGATCGAAGCCCCACGCCGAGGCGACCGAAGGCCTCAGGTTCGAGTTCGCGTTGATGTCGTAGAAGACGCGGCGCCCATCGTCGGTTTCAAGGTACTCGATGCCGCCAACATCGAGTCGCGCCGCGCGAACGATTCGTTTCCCAATCTCGACGGCCTCACGCGGCACCTCCAGGTAGGGATAGAACTCGACCGGCGGTGTAGAAACAGGTTGCGCATCCGGAAGCTCGCACGCGCCTTCCCCATCGTCCGGATTGCAGACCGGTGACGGACAGAGGTTGAAGCGTCCGTGCGTCTTGACGCGCATCGCGTACAACAGTTCGCCGCCCAGGAACTCCATCCGTACGATCCCCTGGTCTGGATCATGCGGAAGGAATTCCTGCAACAGAAACAGGTTGTCCGGAAGCCAGACGTTCGGATCGCGGGCGAAGACGGCCTCGATCTCGTCCCAGGAGGAGACGACCTGGATACGGGCGCCGCTTCCTCCCTGATCCGGCTTCAAAAGTGCCGGCCAGCGTACGTTCGACGTGTACTGACGCAGTGCGCCCACATCGTTGAACGTGATCGAGTACGGCGTGTCGATGCCCAGCGTTCGAAGAAGCGTGGCCTGCAGGCTCTTACTGAGCTCGAGCGCGAAGACATCGGCGCCGTTGAGGACGCGGGCGCCTCTGCGCTCCAGCGATCGCATGTACGCGAGCGCGAGAGGAACGGCACGGGCATGACCGCGAATGTACGCGCTCGGACTCGCCTGATTGAAGTAGAGCGACGACGACGGGAGATCGTCATTGCTGAACGCCGTCCCGGTGACGTTGAAGCTGCCGAATGCGACGCCGCGGCGTTCGAGCGCGGCAAATAGCGGCTTTTGCCACTCAGGGTGTTCATACAGAACGACGAGATCTGGTTTTGATGTGGTCATGAGTCGCCGTGAACCCTATCGTGTCACAACGAGCTTCGCCCCGTCGCTGCGGCTGCTGGTACCGGGATTGACACGGGTACCAAATACCCGGTAGATTGCAGCCCACTAGTCAATCCCCAACTCAGGAATCCCCGGCTCGCTAGCCACAACAAGTGGCCAACGTTCGCCCAGTAGGCGACGTTTGCCTGGTCTCGCGACGAACTGACCAGATCGGCGGTAATCATGACGCGCTCCAAACTCGCCTTCTTCTAAACGGGGACCCTCAACACATTCACTATAAGGAGAGAGAGTCATGACCTCCGGAATGAGACGTGTCGATACTGGGGTGGGCCGATCGATTCTGAAGATATCAGCGGTGATCCTGCTGGCCAGCGTTGTCTCCGCGCGGACGACGGCAGCGGATGACCTGGTGCTGAAGTGGAATAAAACCGCGACCGAAACCGCGGTCGCGACAAATCCGTTCAACCAGGCGCGCATCATGGCGATCGCACAGCTCGCCGTATTCGAGGCCGTGAACGCGGTGACTGGCGACTACGAGCCGTACCTCGACTCACCGACCACAGCACCACCGGGGGCGTCCGTCGATGCGGCGGTGGTCATTGCTGCCCACAAAGTGCTGACCACCTATTTCACCGCTCCTGCGACGGTGACGGCGCTCAACGCGGCTCGTGACGCCGACCTGGCGACGATACCCAACGGCCAGGCCAAGACTGACGGGATGGCCGTCGGGATGGCGGCGGCCAACGCGCTGATCGCGCTGCGGGCGAACGACGGTTCCGCAACACCGCCGCTGACGAACATTCCTTCATCGGGAGGGGCCGGCGATTATCAGCTGACAACCGGGTGCGCGGCGAGCCTGTTTTTCAACTGGCCGACGGTGACGCCGTTCGCCATCCGGACGCCGGCAGACTTCCTGCTGCCGCCGCCACCTGCTCTTGGCAGCCAGCTCTACGCCAAGGCGTTCGAGGAAACGCACTCGGTCGGCGCGGCCGACAGCACGACCCGGCCGCCCGATCGAAGCGATGTCGCGAGGCTGTACGCGGGAACGTCACCAAACTTCGCGCTGAGCATGGCCACACGACAGATCTCTGTGGCAAAAGGCCTGTCGTTGTCGCAGAACGCCCGGGCGCTCGCGCTGATCATGATGGGGATCAACGACAGCCTGATCTCGTCCTTCTACAACAAGTACCACTACAACCTGTGGCGGCCAGAAACGGGAATCCGCAACGGCGGGGCGGATGGCAACAACAAGACCGATGCTGACGGCGGCTTCGTGACCTTCATCGCGACGCCGTGCTTCCCCAGCTATCCGTCGAACCACGCGAGCGGCACGAACGGAGGGCTCGAAGTCATGAGGCGTTTGTTCGGCGCCGCGGGGCACGACATGACGATCACGAACACCGTTCCCGCTCTCGGGTCGCTCCCCGCGAAGACGATCACCAAGCACTACACGCAGCTCCAGGCGATCGCCGACGACGTGGATGACGCCCGCGTCTACGGCGGAATTCACTGGCGCTTCGATCAGGTCGCCGGGAACGATCTGGGACGCGCGGTCGGCACCGAGGTTGCGAAAAATCACCTGCGTCCCATTCACCCGTAGGATTTGAACCCACCGATCGGTAGTTCCATTCGGCCATGGCCAGGCGAAAGCCTGGCCGTGGCCGGTTCTTTCCTATTCTTCCCGAAGCGTCCGCATTGGATCGAGGCGAGCTGCGCGTACTGCCGGAATCGACGCAGCCGCCAGGCAGGCCGCCATGATCACGAGCAGGCTCGCCACGTAAGCCACCGGATCGGTGACGTCAACAAGCTCGCCAATGGTCGCAGCGGCTGGCGTCGCCAGCAGCAATGCGGACAGTCCTGCGACTGAGCCGCCGCCGATGACGAGGCCGATGCCGACGGGCCGCGTCGACTGAGACAGCACCAATCGCGTGACGTCCATCGTGGTCGCACCGAGTGCCATGCGCACGCCGATTTCTTTGGTGCGCTGTGCGACGAGGTACGACAGCACGCTGAACAGGCCCGACAGCGTGAGCACGAGCGCCAACCCGCCAAGGCCGACGGTCAACCAGAACCCAAGCTGCAGGAAGTAGGTTTCCATTCGGATCACCCACCGAAGCGGTCCCACCTCCTCCATGTTGGGATCGATCGTGGTCAATCGATTGAGCAGCGTCTGACGTGCCCGTTCGGGATCGCCGTAGACTCGGGCGACGAGGAGTGTTCCCCGCGTCGCCGCACTCGTCGGCAGGTAAATCACGGCCTTCGAGATGCGGGCTATTCGGAATCCTGCAACATCCCGCGCGACTCCAACCACCGTGAAGCTTCGCGATTCGAAGGGCGGACCGTCGAGATCCTGCGTCTCCGACAAGCGATCCCGCTCGAGGTGAACAACCTGGCCGATAGCATCACCGTTCGGCCACAGGGTCCGCGCCGTCGTTTCGGAGACGATGGCCACTGAATGCGTCGGCGCGCGTTCATCCTTCGCGAACGCCCGTCCCCGCACGACCGGTATGTCGAGCACGCTGAAAAACTCCGGCGACACCAGCCTGTACGCCACCGTCGCCTTGGCGCTGACAGCTTCGGCAATCACCGCTCGCCCGTCGCTGAGGCCGCCGGGCCACATCGCCGACAACGCGGCGACCGATGGTTCCTCGGTGACCGCCTGCACGATTGCATTGCGCGTCCCCTCGTTGGCGATCCCGATCATCACGGTGTCGGAGGTACGAATGCCAGGATCCGCCGTGGCCGACGCCAGTGCGCTTCTCAAGAACACCGCCGCACAAATCAGCAGCAGCGCCGCCGCGCTCACCTGCATCCCGATGAGAAAATTCCTCGTCCTCCCCGGACGGGCGTCCATGACCACCTCACCACGCATCGTCCTGATCGGCTGGAGCCGCGTCGCCTGCAGCGCGGGGACGATCCCGAAACACATGGTCGAGACGACGGCGCCGGTCAAAAGAAATAGCAGCACGCGCCAATCAGCATCGGGGACGACGAGTTGCATGTCCCCAATCTCGGGGGGCCAGCTGCTCATCACCGCATGGACAATCACCTCCAGAGCGAGCCGTGAGATCGCGAACCCTGCTGCGGCGGCGAGGAGCGCTAACAGCAGGCTCTCCGTCAGCAACTGCCGGACGATGCGGCTGCGGGCGGCGCCCAGAGACAGCCGGATGCCGATCTCGCGCTGTCGTGCCACACCTCTCGCAAGGAGCAGGTTGGCTACGTTTGCACAGGCGATCACGAGAATCAGCCCAAACGCAAAGAACAGCGGCCCTGTGACGAGCATCGCTTCAAGACGCTGCGGCACCGTCCCGCGCCAGGGTACAAGCGTGATGCGCGCGGCGCTGTCGCCCTTCGATGTTGTTCGGAAGGATCCGGAACTTGTGGCCGCCCAGACGGCAAGGCCTGCCAGTGCCGAGTCGCGCGACATGCCTGGTTGCAGGCGTCCAACGATGCGGACGCCAGCGGTCGGGTCGCCGCCGCGAGTCGGCCGCAGCTTGTCAATCATCGCAAGTGGCAGCCAATAATCCGGTGGAACAACCGAGAGTCCGCGAAATCCTCTCGGCATGACGCCGACGATCTCGTACGAGACTCCTTTGACGAGCACACTGCGGCCGACAGCCGCCGGATCGCGCGCGAACAGCCGATCCCATCCTCGATCGCTCAGGACCATCACGGGATGTCCGACAGCCGGGTCGTCGTCGGCGGGCGTCAGCTCCCGTCCGATGGCCGCCCTGACGCCAACGACGTGAAAGAAGTTGCCGGTGGTGAGGGTAAACGACACCGTGCGTCCGTCGACGGGGAAATCGATCCCGCTCAGCTCCGCGTAGGCGTCGGAGAAAACGTTCGTGTCACGGCGGATCGCATCGAGGTGGGCCCGCGTGAAGGACCCGCGTTCGTCGCCGGACGTTTGCGGCCGCTCGAGCGCGAACATGTCGTCGACAGTGGGAACCTGATCGACGCGAAACAGGAACGCGTTGAGGAAGCTGAAGACGACAGCGACCAGGCCCAACCCGAGCGCCACCGTCGACACGATGGCCAGCGTGACCAGAGGCGCGCGCGAGAATCCACGCTGCGCGTAGACAATGTCCCGGATTGTGGCGTCGACGAAGGCGGTGCCGCGCGCGTCGCGGCAGTCGTCGGCAACGGCGGCAATCGATCCGAACCGCGCCAGCGCTGTGGCGCGGCCGTCGGCTGCCGTCATGCCACCGTCGACGAGCTTGCGCGTCTCCTGTTCCAGATGGAAGGCGAGCTCGTCGTCCAGGTCGCGTTCAGCGCGGCGGGGCGCGAACAGCGCGCGGGCGCGCAATCTCAGATCCCGCAAGTTCAGGCCCGTCATTGGTGTCGATAGACGACACTAACGACTTCACCGTGAACTGTCAACTGCTGGCCGTCAGTGGGTCATCGCGTAGAGCACGATGTCGATGCCGATGGCGTAGGCGTCCGGGGAGAACCTGTAGAAGTATTCGGTGTCCTCCCCTTCGCGCTCCCATGGGTCTGGGATATCAGAGTTGTGCACCATCACCACCATCAGGCGGCCATGGTCGTCTGCGATACCGCTCGCATCGGGCGGGGCCCCGTCGTCGTTCCAGCGCTCGATGGTGCTGCCACCCGTGCGGCGCCAGGTCTGAATCGACGCGATCTGCGGAATGCGCGACACGTTGAACATCGTGTGCCACATCGGATGGTTGGGAGGCGTGAGGTCGATGGTCGGATACTGCGCCTCCGGCAACACTCGACGAATTTCCTCGTCGAACTGCGCTTTGGCGTAGGTACCGTGGTAGTCCGACACGAACAGGAAGCCGCCCTTTAAAAGATATTGCCGGAGCCGGTCTACTTCGGCGTCGCTAAACTGCGCCGTACCGGCATCTTCCATGAGCGTGAAGGGACACTGGAACAGGGCATCGTCAGTCAAGCGGACGACGACCGTGTCGGGGACTTCTCCCTCGCCTCCCTCGCTGTCGTGGGTGAGTGTGACGCGGATCTTGGTGAGCTCTGAGAGGCGGACGCTGAGGTTGATGTCGGCGCCAGGGTAGTCCGTGCTCCACCCCTGCTTTTCACGCCGGTTGCTGTTGAACATCACACGGCAGAAGTGGAAATTGCCGTCGAACGTCGTTGCAGTGGGAAACTTCGGAGGCGTGCGGCCGTAGAAGCCTGCCCAGATTCGCTGGGCATAGACCGCCGTGCCCGTCGCGCCAAGTACGCCGATGATCGCGGCGAGTGACCAGACCAGCCGCCTGCAGCTCCAATTCACGGAACCACCCTCTTTTCCCGGTCGCTGCCACGATCGTAGTCGATCAACGGGGCCGAAGGATAGTCGTGACGGTTGTTCAGCGCTGACGTCTCAGTGCTCGCCGGCCAGTCGACTGAAAGTACCGGCGTGCTCGAGCGTGTACTCCGCGATCGTCCGCTCGTCGCTGCCGATCTGGGCCGTTACCGTCACGCTGACCCGTGTCGCCGGAAGTTTCCGGAGGTGTGCCGCCGAGATCGCGTTCAGAATCTCGTGTTGACCGGGCCGGACAGCAATGTCGGACACACGGCCAATTTCCTCGCCGGACGCCTGGCGCGTCACGATCGTCACGGAATCGGCCTCGTCGAAGTCGCCTCGAATCCGCGACACGACAAGGTCGTCGTCGGCCCATACGGCGCACGGAACGACCGCTGATCCTTCGAGCGTGAAGGTACGGATGCGTACACCGTCGGCAGCAAGGCGATTGAGAATGGCGTCGGTGACCACCGAATGAAGCCGTCCTTCACGTGCCACCGACACGATGCCGCTCCCCAGCGCTTGCGCCGCGGCAAGCTCCCGTGCGCACTCCGCGCACGTAAAGACATGTTCTTCGATGCGGTCTTCCTCGACGCTGGTCAGGTCCCCTGCCCAGTAGTCGACGACATCAGCGAATGCGATCGGCTGCGGGCAACGCGCAGGGGTCGTCATGCCGTCCTCGCTCTCTGCAGGCCGACACATTCGCGCAGGCGTTCGAGCGCGCGGTGCCGTGCAACGCGAATGACCGTGCCGGTCACTCCGAGCTCCCTGGCAATCTCGGATGAAGTCTTCTCGACATAAAACGTCAAAACGAGCACTCTGCGGTCGCGCTCGCCCAGCCTGTGCAGGCACCGCTCGACCACTTCGACATCGCTCGAGGCGACGACTGGGTCCGCGTAGAGTTCCTGCACATGAAACTGCGCCGTCAGTTTCTCGCGTCGTCGCGCCTTCCGACTGGTGGAGTCCGCCAGCATCCGGCTCGTGCCGAGGATAAAGGACCCAATCTCATCGGGATTTCGCACCTCGCCGGCCCGCAGTCGCTCGATTGTCGTAAGAAGCACCTGCTGCACGAGATCGTCGGCGGCCGCCTCGTCGCGTAGGTGCTTCAGTCCATATAGCCGCACGCGGTATGCGAATCGGCGGTACAGCTCCGACTCTTCGTCCTGCGCCGCGCCGGGCGACGCCGAAGCGATGGCCCTGGCAAGTTCACCATCACTTGCCGTCAGCGGACGAGCGTCCGCGCTCCAGTGCATGAGTGGGACGCTAACAGCCGTTCCGATCGACGTCAAGTAATCACTCCGAGGGGCTTCGCCCCTCGGACTCCCCCACACGCTCTCTCGCGAGCCGCTTCGCCGGCTCGCTCGGTTCGCGTGGCTCGCTTCGCTACGCTCGCTCGCGTCTTCTTTCGCGGAACCTTGCCTCAGCGCTGGCACCCGAGGGGGCACGTGGGCTCACTCGGGCGCTCGTTCGCTGGCGTCAGCGAGTCGGCGGCCGTTGGCCGAGATTGCTCCTGGTCGGGGGCCCGCTCACCCAGTTGACGTCCCACCCGGAATCGACCGTGATGAACACCAGCGAATCGTCCGTAGCCCACGCCTGATGGTGCATGCGGGCGGGAAGATAGTTGAAGCCGCCGGGTCCGAGCTCGTGCTGCCGGCCTTCGTGTTCGAACACGAAAGTGCCCCTTATCACGGTGTGGGTCTCGTTCGCGCTGTGCCAGTGCATCGGCACATGCATGGCTTTCGGCAGCCGGATCAGCAGCTGGGTTGCCTGGGTTTTGGGATCGACGCGCAGAATCGATACCTGCGGCGAGTCAGCGCCCAATTCCGGGACGATGGGTTGCCATTTCAGATCTTCGTATCGCAGGCCCATTGCCGGCTGACTGGCGTTTCCTGCCTGGCTTTCCGCCGTTTGATGGTGCTGCGCGGATAAGGGCGCCGAAATGGAAAGAGCCGCGAAAAGTGTAAGGGTCCGGGTGAACTTTTGCATGTCGTGCCTCCTTGGCGACGCCGTTTGTCGTGCGTCTGGTAGGAAGTGCCGCGACACGCGCAGGTGTTACACAGGTTTTTTCGGCGACTTCGAAGCCACACCATCCTCGAGACTTCCGCCTAATGGCGGACGCCACGAGGGTTCGGCTCGGCGATCGTGCGAACAATCGCGTCCGCAAACCGTTCTGCGGCCGCAGCCGACGAGGCAATGTAGAGAAACGGTTCGTTGATCTCCAGTTCCATCAGCACGAACCGCCCGTCTCGCTCGATCCCGTCCACCCGGGCGTACAGCAGCGGTGCCGCCGCATGCGAGAGCGCCCGGCGCGCCTGCTCAACCAGCAGCATCGGCGGCTCCTGCGGCTCCGCGTGGCCGCCAAGTTCCTCCTGCACCCGAAAGTCAGCCGGCGCTGGCTTCTTCAGTACCGCATGGCTGTACTCGCCATTGAAGAAGACGATCGACCACTCTCCCGTCGTCACGATCTCGTCGGCAAACGGTTGTAGCAGGAGCGATCGCTGGACCACCTCTTCATCGAACCGCCGCTGGTCGGCTGCGGCGGTCCCGAGCGAGGTGCGCCATGTGCCATACGCGCTTGCCGACACCGCCGGCTTGACGACCGCGTCGGTCCAATTGCCGCGCTCGAGCAGCGTTCGCAGCGACGATGCCTGGCCGCGCTCCACGTACTCAATTGGCACGATGTCGACGCCGGCTGCCGCGAAGTCATTGAGATATCGCTTGTCAATGTTGGCGAGCACCGGCGCTGGCGGATTCCACAGGTTGACGTCCTCCGTTGCGCACCGACGCAACCACGCGGCATACCGATCGGCGTCGAGGTGGTAATCCCAGGCTGTTCGAATCACGACGGATGCGAACTGCCGCCAGTCGATGGCCGCGTCGTTCCAGGCGGCCGCGGTCACCAGGAATCCGCGGCGCTGAAGCGCGTCGGCGACGAGTCGATCGTCGCCGTTGAGCTTCGGTAGCCGATCACACGTCACGAACGCGATTCGCTGGTCAAAAACCACGAAGGGTGCGCTTATTGTAGGATGCAGAGGGAAGCATGGGGAACGAACGAGCACTGTTGCCACCACTTGGACGCCGGCGAACGAGCGCGCGAGTGAGCCCACGCGATCGGAGCGCGCCGTCGAAGCGGCGCGTGAGAGCGCGTGTCGGGGAGTCCGAGGGGCGAAGCCCTCGGAGTAATTAATGGAGGGAATGATGATGGCTCGCGTCGCACTCGGCGCCGCGCTGGTGCTCACGGCGTCGGCGTACACAGGAACGGTCGCACAGTCGCGCGTGCCGTCCGATCCGCTGCTGGGCCGCTGGGACCTCGTCGTCCAGCGCGGCACACAGACATCCCCCTCGTGGCTCGAAGTGGAACGGTCCGGCACGGCAACCCTCGTCGGACAGTTCGTGGGATCCGGCGGCAGCGCGCGGCCAATCGCCAAGATCGAATTCACCGACGGTACATTCCGTTTCGCCATCCCGCCACAGTGGGAAAGCAATCCCCGCGACATCACCTTCGAGGGGCGGCTCGAGGGCGATCGGATCACGGGGTCGATGACCACGGGCGAGGGTGAGAAGCTGACGTGGTCGGGCACGAGAGCGCCGGCGCTGCGGCGGACCGGCAAGCCGGTCTGGGGTCAACCGATCACGCTCTTCAACGGCAAGTCACTCGACGGCTGGCAACCGGTCGGACGGCGCGACAGCAAGTGGAGCGCGGTCGGCGGCATCCTGCAGAACGCGGACAGCGGCGCAAACCTCGTCACGGTTCAGAAGTTCGATGACTTCAAGCTGCACCTCGAGTTCCGCGTTCCAAAGGAGTCGAACAGCGGCGTCTACCTTCGCGGCCGCTACGAACTGCAAATCGACGACGCCAGCGGGCTCGAGCCCTCGTCGCACCATCTCGGCGGACTCTACGGCTTCATTGCGCCGAGCGAGAACGTGGCGCGGGCGGCCACCGAGTGGCAAACGATGGATGTCACGCTCGTGGGCCGGATGCTCACGTTCGATCTCAACGGCACCAGCGTGATCTGCAACCGGGAGATTCCGGGAATCACCGGCGGCGCCATCGACAGCGTCGAAGCGAATCCGGGGCCGCTGCTGCTGCAAGGCGATCACGGTCCGGTCGACTATCGCAACATCGTGATCACGCCGGCGAAGAGCGCGCGGGAGTGACGGTATCATCGGCGAATCGCTGACAACCGTTCTTGAGCCTGACGCGCCAGCTGCAGGTACCAGTCGCTCGGCAACTGCTCGCCATCTGCGTCGAGCGTTACGATCGGGACGCCGGCCGGAACGCTGTCGCGGGTCGGCGCGAGTTTGAACATGGCCGTGCCTTCGTCCACCTCGTCGAACATCGCCCCGTACAGCATGGTGGCCCCAGCCTGCAGCGCCTGATCGATCTGGTGTTCGAAGAATCGCCCTCCCCGGCGCGGAATTGGATTCGAAGGGGCCGTCGGGTTCATGTTGTGCCACGAGAAACCAGGGAAGACGACCGGCATGTATCCGAGGCCAAGCCGACCGCTCTCGATCAGATCCGGGACGACTTCGTCACGGAAGAAGCGATCGGTGGTTTCGTCATCTCTAAAGCGTCCCACCGTCCACGGGCTGAGAACGTCGAACGACCGATAGACCTGCGCCCAGGCCTCCTCGGTTTTTGAATCACGGCTCAGCGTGCGCCAGCGCGACGGGACGCCGCCAAGGAGCGTGACGCGAAACCGTTCGTCAGGGTTGTTCTTGAAAAAATCGATCAGCTCGGCCGCCTGTTCTGGCGTCGGCGCCCGATCGCGAAATCCCAGGCCCCATATCGCGAGCACCGGACGGCCGTGATGGCGGAGATACTGCGGGCTCTCGGTAATCCGCAGAGTGTCGACCAGATAAGCCCAGTCGCGCTCCACCGCTTTCACCACTGTTTCAGCAGGATGGCCCGTGATGTCGTACATGATTGCGAACACACGGCCGTGCGTCTCGGATGCGGCCCGGACGTTACGCGCGACGCCATCTCGAAATCCACGGACTGACTTGTCGTCCAGCCGGACAGTGAACCGCTGAAGGAAGACACCCGGCAATTCGTACTGCTGGAGCCAGGCGAAGTGGCGATCGACGGTGCGCGGGTTGTAGGCTGAGTAGAGTTGCGCGTGTTGCCCGTCAGGCAGCGTCAACGATGTATCGCAACGTTCGCTCTCCGAGAGCTCGGACACGTCCGGCCACATGTCGACCCGCAGCGTGGCAGCGGTCGGCGCCCCGCGCCGGAACCAGTGTTCCCACGTGTTGAGCGGTGAGCCGTCGCCTGGGCACCCGAACCAGCCCTGATACCCAAACATCAACTTTCCATCCAGCGTCGTCGGATCGACGGCCGATGCTGATTGCGGATTAACCGCAGCCGCGGTCGCAACCGGGCCAGCGGCGACCGGAGCGCGCTGAGCGATGCTCGTGCTGCAGCCGGCGACGATGGCACTCGTCAGCCAGAGAAGTGGCACCACTTGACGTGGTTTCAATTTATTCATATTTTATATATAAATGTCGCGCTTCCTCACCGACTACGAATTGATGATCATGCTTGCCATTCTCCGTCTGCGCAACGACGGATACGGCGTCACGATTGCGCGCGAGCTCGAGCAGACTGCCGGTCGGCAGACGACGCTGGCCGCCGTTTATCTCGCGCTCGACCGCCTCGAACGCCAGGGACTGGTTACGTCCGCACTCGGCGAGGCGACGCCGGAGCGAGGTGGTCGAGCGAAGAAATACTTCAAGGTGACGAGCAAAGGCTTGCACGCCGTTCGCGCGACGCAACGCGCATTTATCGCGCTCTGGTCGGGTATTCCGCAACTTCAGGGAGGCACGCGATGAAGAAGGCCCCGGCGCTCGCAACCGTCCTGCTGAACCGTCTGGGACCTCGTGACGAGTCGCTGGTCGGCGACCTGCACGAGGAGTACGCAACCGGCCGCTCGAGAGCCTGGTTCTGGCGACAGGTGATGGCCGCAATGGCATTCGGCGCCGCTCGCGAGATCAGGCGCGCTCCCGGCCGCACGATCGTCGCCGTCGCGACCGGATGGGTTGTTGCGGCCCCGGTTTTCTTACTGGGCGATCGTATCGCCCCTGGGTTGGCAGGCTTTTTCTGGCAGTGGAGGCAGCAGGCGGCCTATGCCGACGGCGTTTGGTGGCCCTTCTATATTTGTGCGCTGCTCGTCACGTATGGCGGCTTCGGGCTGAGCGCTCTCGTCGTCGCCCGAGTAAACCCGAATCGACCCGCCATGCTGCTGGCGTACGTCGCGTCAACCTTTACAGCGCTCGCAGTGGCGGGGCTCGTACTGGAGGTTCTCATCATCCGTTACGCGGCCATTCCGCTTCCGCATCCGCTCTTCTACGCTGTCTTCAGCACACTCCCCTTCCTGTGGCACTCAGGCATTCTGCTCGTGCCGCTGACGATGTTGTTGTTCGGGGCGATAGCGATGCGGCACGCGCCGCGTACGGCATGAAGCTGGGCGGCGGTGTTATCATCCGCCGCGATGACAGGCATCTCGAGACGCGACTTCGTTGCACTTACCGCCGCCGGCGCGGTTGCCTCTCCGTTCGTTCTGGACGACGAATTAGCGCGCGCCGTCGGATCCCGGATCCCGAACCCCGGATCCCGGCCCGCGCTGACCGCACAAGACATCGTCGATCGCGTCAAGAAGAACGTCGGGGTCGACTGGAACAGCGACGACGTCGACACGTTCAAGGCGGGCGATGCCTCGACGATCGTGACCGGCGTCGTCACGACCTCGATGGCCACGCTCGACGTGCTCCAGAAGGCCGTCCAGGCTGGAGCGAATCTCGTCATCACCGCGGCGCCGACGTTCTACTCGAGAGCTGATCTCAGTACGCCAGCGGGACGCGGATTTGGCGCCGGACGCGGTGCACCGCCACGCGGTGCAGGTCCCGGCGCAGCGCCGCCGCCGTCGCCGGCGACCGTGAGCGGTCCGGGAACCGGTGCGTCGTCGCCGATGCCGTCAGCGCCTGCGCTGCCACAATCAGTCGTGCCGCCGCCGCAGCCACCCGGAGTGGCCACTCCGGCCACGCCGCCACCACCCGATCCGGTCTACGCCGGCAAGAACGCATTTATCGAGAAACACAAACTTGTGGTGTTCCGTCTGACGCAGCACTGGAATCAGAGAAGGCCGGACCCGCGCGCGCAAGGCCTCGCCGCCGCGATGGGTTGGACGAAATACAAGGCGAGTGACGACGCGCTTCGCTACGACGTGCCCGGCATGACGCTCGAGGCCCTCGCCAGCCAGTTGAAGAAGACGCTCGGCACCCGCGGCGGCATCCGAGCGATTGGCGATCGGACAATGACGATCCGGAAGATCGGGCTCCTTCCGGGCTACACGATGATTCAGGCATCGATCGCGCTGATGCCGGGCGTGGACGTGATCGTCGCCGGTGAGGTCCAGGAGTGGGAATCGTCCACCTACGCGCAGGATGTCGCATTCGCCGGCGTCAAGAAAGGCTTTATCTCCATCGGCCGGGTCGTCTACGAAGCGCCAGGGATGCAGGTCTGCGCCGACTGGCTCAAGACGCTCGTGCCTGAAGTGCCGGTCCGCTTCATCTCGGCGGGCGATCCTTACTGGAGACCGCTGTAATGGCGACGCTCACCGCAGGCGAAGTCGTAAACCGGATCAAGGCAGTCATGGCCGTGCAGGGCGTGGCCTGGAGCGACGCCACCACGCGCGACCGGTTCAAGTTCGGGGGACCTGACACGGTCGTCACCGGCATTGCGACGACATTCATGGGCACGTTCGAGGCGATCACGCGCGCCAGCGAACGTGGCCTCAACATGATCATCCCGCACGAGGACACCTACTGGAACGACGCCGACAACACCCTGACTGCTGAAGCCGACACGCTCGTCTACAAACAGAAGATCGACTTCATGACCGCGCACAACATCGTCGTATTCCGAATCCACGATCACATGCACCGGCAGCGGCCCGACTTCACCTTCTCCGGCACCGCGCGCGAGGTCGGCCTTGATCCCTCGACCGAAACCGCGCCGAACTCGCATCGGTTCGTCATCCCCGAGACGACGCTAGGCGAGCTCGCGGCGCGGGTGAAGAAGATTCGCGGCGACGATGCGATCCGGGTCGTCGGCGATCCGAACGCAAAGGTCAGCCGGGTCGCCATTGGCGCCGGTATGGCGACACCGGCGGTGAACGCCCACGACATCGACGTCGTCATCGGCGGTGAGCAGCGTGAGATCGAAGGGACGTTCGACAGTCCCGAGTACGTGATGGACGCTGCCACGTTGGGCGTGCCGAAAGGCTGGATCATCCTCGGACACAACATGTCCGAGGAGTCAGGCATGCAGGAGATGGCAGACTGGCTGCGCCCGATCGTGCCGGAGGTCAAGGTCCAGCACGTACGCGCCGGCAACGTCTACTGGGTACCGAAGTAGTGTCTCGCGCAAAGAGCGCGTGTCCAACCGCTTTGAACCCTTTCACTTCTTCGCTTTGAACTCGCGGTCAGCAAACTCGATGAACACCGGCCAGTTGGGCGCGTCGGTGTGCGGGCCGGCGTGCTGACGATAGGTCAGGTCGCCGTCCATCAAGCCTGTTTCCATCTTCGGGAATTCAGTCGTACCAAGCCCTTTCTTCCCAAGCAGGCGATAGACCGGATCTGCGCCGGCGCCCGCCATGAACGTGCCCTTCGCATCGACCCATGCGTCCATGATGTTGACCGGCTGCGTCGCGCATGGGCCGCGATTGGTCTGGCAGCGCGAGTCGTCGGCGGTCATGAGCTGATAGGTGCCGTCCGGATTGGTGAGAGGTCCGCTGCCAGCGCTCAGGAACAACGGACGCGGCGCGACCATCGCAATGAGCTCGTGTGAGTCGACCGGCAGCGTGTCCCAGCGCCCGCCATACTTCATGAAGTTGCCGGCCATCCAGTGGTACTCGCTCGTACCGTTCAGATTTTCGATCAGCTCGCCGAACTTTCTGCGGTGCAGTTTCGCGCCGCCCTCGCCCGACGAGCTCACGTAACCGATCGCAAAGCGGTCGTCGTAGGCCATCGTGACGAGCGTCGCTTTGCCCCAGCGCGAGTGGCCTTCGACGCCGACGTGTTTGGCGTCCACGGCCTTGTCGGTCTCGAAATAGTCCATCGCGCGATCTGCGCCCCACGCCAGCGCGCGCAACGAACCCCAATCATCCATCTTCCGCGGCTGCCCCTTGTTCATGAGGCCGATGATGCCGACGGTCAAGCCACATCCGCTGTCGGCCTGGATGCTGGAGGTGTTCAGCATCGCGTAGCCCCAGCCTTTCTGGAGCAGCTGCGCCTGCCAGTTCGGGCCCGCCGGTCCGCGCGCAGCAGGAGCGGCTCCGGCGCCAGCCCCACCGGCACGTCCGGCGCCCGCCCCGCGGGCAGCGAAGTTCGGCGGCGGCGGGCACGGGTTCGGCGTATTGTTTGGTGGCATCGGATTCGGACCGCCGCCGCCAAACTGCATGACGATAGGAACTGGCCCTGTTGCGTCGGCGGGGGTCACAACCGTCATCCCGATATTGACCGTGATCGCCGGGTACGACGAGTTATCGACGTGTCCGACGAGCAGTTTCGTGATCACCGGGATATCGCTGATCTGCTGCGGCGGAGCGCCGAAAAGTCCGCCGCCCATCGGCAGCCCTTTTTCGCTGCTGACGATTTCCCACTTGACCGTAGGCATATTCGCCGGCACACGGCCGTACACCTCACGGTCGAAGAACTCTTTGATCTCTGCCCGGCGCTTCTTCCACTGCGCGGGAGTCGTGACCTTCATGCCGTCGTTCATGACGAGCGGATCCGGCAGCGTCGGATACGGCGTCGCCGTGGCTTCGTTGTAGGTCGCCGCCTGATAGGCATCCGGCCCGGGTGGGAATCCCGAAATCTTCAGGAGTCGCATTTGCCGGTCGTGGTCCTGCTGGCTCGTCAGCATGACGACGGGAGACTCGCCGTTAGACGATGCCTGGTCTTGCCCGGCTGCGCGAACGAATTGTGATGCGCCGAGCGCGAGGAGGGCCAGACCGAGTGTGCATTGCAGCGAGGCTCGGAGTTTGCCTGACATCCGTCGGTCTCCTGGAAAAAGAATGACGCCGACAGCCTACACCAGAAGGTCTATTTTCCGGAGACTTCTGCTGTAAGCTCATCGCATGAGAACCATCCGACATGCGCTCGTCATCTTGTTTGTCGCGACCTCGTGCTTCGCACAGGACACGAAACGCATGGACGATGTCGTCCAGAGTTACGCCGGCAACAAGACGTTCATGGGGACGGTGCTGGTCGCTCGAGGCAGTGATGTCCTGCTCAGTAAAGGATACGGGTCGGCAAATCTTGAATGGGATATTCCCAACACACCGACGACGAAGTTCCGGCTCGGCTCGATCACGAAGCAGTTCACGGCCGCATCGATTCTGATGCTCGAGGAACGCGGAAAACTGAAGCTCGATGATCCGATTAAGAAGTACGTGCCCGAGGCGCCCGCGGCGTGGGAGCCGATTACCATCTTCAATCTGCTGACCCACACGTCCGGGATTCCCAATTTCACCAACCTGCCGGAATACAAAACCCTGAAGCTGGAGGCGACGCCGGTCGCGAAAACGATTGCGGTCGTACGCGACAAGCCGCTCGATTTTTCCCCCGGCGAAAAAATGAGCTACAGCAACTCCGGCTATCTCGTGCTCGGTTACGTGATTGAGCGAATTACCGGCGCCAGCTACGAAAAATTCGTGACCGACAATATCTTCGTTCCCCTTGGCATGAAGGACTCAGGCTACGACTCGAACACCGCCATCATCGCTCACCGGGCCGCCGGATACACGTCGTCGGCCGCCGGCCCGGTCAACGCCGACTACGTCCATATGAGCGTCCCGCACGCGGCTGGCGCGCTGTACTCCACAACGGAGGATCTTCTCCGCTGGGAACAGGGCTTGTTCAGCGGCAAGCTGATTTCAGCGACGTCGCTTGCGAAGATGACGACCCCATTCAAAAGCGACTATGCGTTCGGGGTGATGGTGCAGACCGCCGGTGGACGAAAGGTGATTCAACATGGCGGTGGCATCGAAGGGTTCAACACGTTCCTGGCGTACTATCCAGACACCAAGCTGACCGTGGCAGTCCTCGCCAACCTCAACGGCCAGGCACCGAACCAGATCGCCGCGACGCTGGCGGATCTGGCGCACGGGGGCACCGTCCAACTCACGTCTGAGCGGAAAGAAATTGCGCTGCCGGTTGCGACACTCGCCAAGTACGTCGGCACGTATGAAGTCGCGCCAGGCGTCAACATGCTCATGCGGCTGGTTGGCGACCATCTCACGACGCAGTTGGGCGGCCAGCGGCAGATTCCGGTCTTCGCGGAGTCGGAGACGAAGTTCTTCCTGAAGGTCGTCGACGCACAGGTGGAGTTTTTCACCGATGCAAGCGGGGCGGTCACCCACGCGGTCATGTATCAGAACGGCGGTGAACGTCGGGCCCGACGGATTAGCGGCACGGTCGCCGAACCGTCGCCGCGCAAAGAGATGGCGCTGCCGGCGAGCACGCTGGCTCGCTATGTCGGCAAATATCAGATGCCCTCCAACGCCGAGTTGTCGGTCACGCTCGAGGGCACTCAGCTGATGGCGCAGCTGACCGGTCAGCCAGCATTCCCGGTCTTTGCCGAATCAGAGACGCTCTTTTTCTTCAAGGTCGTCGACGCAACGCTGGAATTCCAGAAGGATACGAGCGGCGCAGTGACGGCGGTGCGACTGCGACAAGGACCGATCGATTCGCTCGCTCCGAGAAAGTAGAGCAGCCGGTCTCGTTGATCCGGTTGATCCGGCGATTGTCGACTCAGAACGGGATATCTCAGGTCATTCGGCTTATTCGATCCGCCGCTGCCGTGAGTTCTCCCACACGGTCGCCGGCGGCTGCGCGAGGGCGAGGACGCCGAGCACGACAGCGGCACTGAGTGCCACCATCACCAGAAAGACGCTGCCGATCCACCACGCCATATGCCACAGCGCAGCGACAAGGCCGGCGAGTGTCAGGGTGGCACTGATCGCCGCGATCGCGAGCGAATAGCGAAGCGCCACACTGGTCCGCTGCTTCACGAGCGCCGCGCGTTCCGGCGCAGGCGCGAAGTACGCGTCAATCTCGGCAAAGCCGCTCTCTTTGAACGCTTGGTGTGCGAGATCGTCGACGCCGAAGTCCATGAGATCTTTCGTCAGCCGCAGGACGACAAGACCGGCGAGATTCATGGGCAGTGCGCACGCAAACAAGATGATGGCGGTCTGCACCGCGGCGTCAGTCGGCCCAATCGTCAGGAGCGACGACATCACGACCAGGTTGATCGCGATCAGCCCTCCGAAGATCCACTTTCCGATCTCAGCCAGCCACGACGTCATCCGATCGAACAGCCTGCCGATCGCGTCGAAACTCTGCCTCGCACGCTCGTCCACTTCTCACCTCGATGCGTGGGCGTGTTCTGCTTCGTGTTTCAAATCGGCAGCGTAGCGCTCGAACACGGGACCCATGTCCGGCATCAACCGGCCGACCAGAGGCAACATCAAGCCTGAGAAGCACTCCTGCATCACGAAGGCGGTGGACCCGCCAGGCTGGGGCGTGAGCTCGAAGGTTCGCACGCCTTTGAAGAGCGGAGCGAATCCCCCGCTCCACGTCATGCGCGTGTCCGGCACGACGTTCGAGACTTGCGGCGTGAACGTACGGGCCGTACCAGGGACATGGATCCGAATCCGCTGGCCGTCGCGAATCTCGCCGTCAATCGCGGTGACAGTCGAGTTCCAGCGATGAAAATCCTTCGCATCGGTCAGTAGCGCCCAGACTCTGGCAGCTGGCGACTCGATGTTGACCTCGACGCGGCACAGCAAAGAGAACGTGCGCCGGGTCTGCGCTACGAGTGGGCGCTCGGGAGCGTCAGGCACCAATCGTCAGTGGGTTGCAAGGCGCGTGACCTCATCCGCCGTGCACCAGACTTTATCGAGATCGGGACGATCGTCACTGTTGCGGTAATCGACGAAAGTCGTCCAAAGTGCCACGCGAGCGACAAACCGCCACTGTCCGGTGGAAAGCCGTGCTACGTCGATGTGTTCACGCTGTCGAGCGACGGGAAGACGTTGACCGACGACGGAAACCCGGTGGCGGCGAAGGAGCCCGTAAAAGCGGTCTACGAGCGCCAATAATCGGGCACTACTTCTGATCGGAGCTCCGGTTCACCGCGCGGAGCCAGTTGGTCCGTATTCTCATGGGGCTCTGAAACGCCCACTCGCCGCTCGACAGAAGGAAGCGTCCGTCTTTTGTCAGTTCGAGGGAATTGCATGTCGGGCAGGTCGTCGCTGGCAGCCTGAAAACCTGCGTCGGGACACTGTCGCGAAAGCCCTTATCAGTGCCCAGGTCAACGGCCATCAGGCTGTTATTCATCGAGACGAAGAACAATCGCTGAGAGTCGTGGCGCCAGAACGGCACGCGGCCGCCGTCCGAGGACACTTGAATTGGATCGCCGCCGGCCATTGGCTTGACATAGATTTCCGTTCGACCCGATTCGTTCGATCGATACGCCAGCCATTTGCCGTCGTACGAGAACCGCGCTTGATCCTCGGTAGCCTCAGTGCTAGCAGCGGAAAGCGGGTCGCCTTTCTGTTTCAGATCGAGGACAAGAATGTCGGCTCTGGTTTTGGGATTGCGCTCCATGAACGCGATGAACCGGCCGTCCATCGACCAGTCCAAGGGAAACTTATCGTAGGCGGATTTGTACACGACCTCTGGAGCGCCCGATCCGGACGCCGCTATCTTGTAAAGATCAAAGTGCCCAGCCTACCATCGGCCGAGAAGGTGCGCCGAGGGCGACACCGGCCACCTGGTATGCTTCAGGGCAGGATCACGGTGGCGTTCCGCTTCGGGACCTGTCCGACTGGAATGCGCGTGACCTCTGTAAGGGTACTGAGATCAACCACCGACACGGAGTTCGAGCCAGCGTTGGCAACGTAGGCGATCTTGCCGTCCGGCGTCAGCGTCACCCAATCAGGCGCCCGGCCGACATCAACCGAACCCAGAAGCTTGAGGTCGGGCAGCGAGTACACGTAGACGGCGCTATTCAGACGGCTGTCCACCACCAGTTTCTTTGCGTCTGCTGTCACCGCCAGACCGTGGGACGCATTGCCTCCTTCGAGCACTGGCGTCTTGCCGGGGCCAAGCTTCGGAAGCTCGATTCGCGTCAGTTCTTTGCGAGTCGCAAAGTCGACGACCGCGAAACCATTGAACTCGGTGAGTTGCACGAACATGCGCTTCGTCGAGCCGTCGCTGTTCGGCTCGAAGGCCATCGGCCGGACGCCGAGGTCAAAGTCCATCACCCACGCAGGTTGTTCCGTCTGCGTATCGATGACCGTTGCGTTCTTGCCTTCGATACTGCCAGCCACGACGTACCGTCCGTCAGGCGTCACGAACGTGTTGTGCACCGCGCCCTTCACGGGAATGCTCTTCACTCGCCGCAGCGCGACGGTATCGATCACGTCGACCGCACCAGGTTCCTGGCGTATCGCGACATAGACGTGCTTGCCGTCGCGGCCCGCGGCGATGTTATTGGGATGTCCACTCAGCGGGATCTTGCTCGTGACGCGGAGTGTTCGTCCGTCGACGACGTCGAGCGTCAAGTCGGCTTCATTGCTGATGTAGATGCGGCTGCCGTCCGGCGCCGCCGCGGCTCCGTGTCCGACTTCAATGCCGGCGATCTGTCCGACGACCGTGTTCGTCGACGGGTCGATGATGTGGACGTTGTCGCCGGCGCTGTTCGTCTGAATGATTCTGACCTTGCCGGCCGCAGTCGACCCGCTGTGCAGCGTCTCCCCGCGAACCCAGGCCGCGAGCGTCTGCCATTCGGGGTCATCCTTCGACGTCCAGTGTTTGCCGCCGTCGTGTTGTGGATCGCCTCCGGCGCTTTCCGCGAGCGGATGTCGCAGCAGTCGGCTCGCGTCCGGATTGCCCGGCACGACACGCAGCCGGATCACGTCGAAGTTCTTCCGCGACTCCTCTTCAGTCCATGTGCCACTGTCTGGTGGTAATGCCTGTAACCGCATCGGTGTGCCGAACGCGTGGCAAGAGACGCACCGCGCGTTGCCCGGACGCTTCGTCGTGAACACCGGTTGGACGCGGGTTCGAAAGTATTCGAAGTCGAGGGACGGTACCGAGGTCGGCTGCTGAAGGCCGACGGAGGGAGCGGCGACAAGCACACCAATGACGGCCAACAGGCGCAACGACATACAACCCTCCTGTGCGTGGAGGATTATGCGCCTGCAATCGGCCGTTTCCAACCACCGACCAGTCTCGAGTCGCTGACTGTCGACGTGATCGAATCAGGCCCTTTCGGCCGGTTCGTCTCAGCGTTCGCCGAACGCGTAGAGCGCTGTCGGCGTGCGGACGTAAAGCGTTCCTTCGGGCGACACCGCGGGGGTGGCAAAGAGAGGCTCGCCGAGGCCGTTCCGCGCGAGAACCTTCAACTCGTCACCGGGCGAAAAGACGACGAGCAGCCCCTCGCCGGAGCCGACGAGGAGTCGGCCGCCCACTGCGATCGGCGACGAGAAATACGGACCCGGCGCACCGAGCCGCGCCCGACAGCGGCGGTGCACCGCAGGCGCTTGTCTCGGTCGATCCGGCCGTCGAAGCGGCCTCGTCAGCACGACTGATCGACGACCGGCACGTGATCTTCACAGTTCGTCGCTTGGCCGAGGCGGGCCCGGAAGCCTCAACCATCGTCGTGGAGTCCGTCGGCGGCGGAGGGCGGAAGGTGCTTGTTCGAGCCGCGAGGCTTGTCGCGGTCCTGCCAACCGGGCATCTCGTCTACTTGCGCGGGGCGGATCTCATGGCGGTCGGTTTCGACGAGCGGCGCTTGGAGGTTTCGGGAGATGCCGTCCTGATGGCCACCGGGATGGGAACGCAGGTGGCGATTTCAAGAGCGGGTACTATCGCGTCACTCGCCCCGATCGCTGCAGGCCTTCGATCGGCGATCTGGGTCGATCGACACGGTGTGGAGGAACCGATCCCCATGCCGGCTCAAACCGCAGGGTACCTCCGCTTGTCACCCGACAACACGCGACTCGCGTTCAGCAGTGGGAGCGAAATCCGAATCTGGACGTTCGACAGAAAGACGTTGACCCGTGTGAACGAGGCGGGCGCGGCACAGTGGGATGTGGCCTGGATGGCCGACTCTCATCGGATTGCCTTTAGTGCGGGTGCGAATTCGGCCTCGGTGCGGGTCCTGTTGAAGGCGGCGGATGGCTCAGGCGCGGCGTCCGTCCTGGTCGATGCGCCGGCGGGATTTCCGAACGCGGTCTCGCCCGACGGTAAGTTTCTGCTGTTCCACAAAGGCCTCGGAACCCTGACGCTGAAGCCTCTCGACCCGGCCGGACCGACACGGCAGCTGGTCAAGGGCATCGCGCTGAACGGCG
>Ga0070684_100000118_pt1 | contig 51534 bp, 44 predicted proteins | sample KBSC723LmetaG_FD_65653 | JGI IMG/M metagenome (GOLD analysis project Ga0070684, IMG submission 65653) | Corn rhizosphere microbial communities from Kellogg Biological Station, Michigan, USA - KBS C7.2-3L metaG | ecosystem: Host-associated > Plants > Roots > Rhizosphere ...
CGCCGGGAAGAACGTCAGCGCGCCGACGATGACGATGACGCCCACGAGCAGCGCCGTGAAGAGCGGCGTCGTCACCGGGAACGTACCGAGCGATTCGGGAATCTTCTTCTTTCGGCTCAGGCTTCCCGCGATCGCCAGCGGCGGGATGATCATGAAGAACCGTCCGAACAGCATCGTCAATCCGAGTGTCGTGTTGTACCAGTGCGTATTCACGCTGATGCCGCCGAACGCCGAACCGTTGTTCGCCGCGGCCGACGAGTAGGCGTAGAGCATCTCGGACAATCCGTGCGGGCCGGGGTTGAAGATGCTGGAGGTGCCGAAGCTCGGCGAGACCGATGAGGCCGCCGTGAAGGCCAGGATCACCAGCGAGAAGATCAGGACGGTCAACATCGCCATCTGCACTTCGAACGCCTGGATCTTCTTTCCGAGGTATTCCGGTGTTCGGCCGACCATCAGTCCGGCAATGAACACCGACAGAATGATGTAGACCAGCACGCCGTACATGCCGGCGCCGACACCTCCGAAGACGACTTCACTCAGCTCGATATTCGCGAGCGGGACCAGCCCGCCGAGCGGCGTGAACGAGTCGTGCCAGCCGTTGATGGCGCCGCAGCTCGCGTCGGTGGTCACGGTGGCGAAGAGCGCCGTATTGGCGATGCCGAACCGAACCTCTTTCCCTTCCATGTTGCCGCCAGGTGCCATCGCGGTCGCCGTCTGGTCGGCACCGGCGGCCGTCAGCAGCGGGTTTCCCCGCGCCTCGGCCCAGTAAGCAACCGTGACACCGGCGAGAAAGAGGAACGCCATCGCGCCCCAGACGGCCCAGCCGTGCCGCTTCGAACCGGTCATCGAGCCGAGCGTGTAGGTGAGTCCCGCTGAAATCGCGAAGATGCCGAACATGGCAAGGAAGTTCGAGAGCGGCGTCGGGTTCTCGAACGGGTGCGCGCTGTTGGCGTTCATAAAGCCGCCGCCGTTGGTGCCGAACTGCTTGATGATCTCCTGCGATGCGACCGGTCCCTGCGCGATCGTCTGTTCGGTGACCCTCTGCGATTGCGCCTTGCCGTCCGCGCCGGTGGTGGTCACGGTCTGCGGATCGACTACCGTTACCTTGTCGTACGGCTTGAGGTTCTGTACGACGCCCTGCGAGACGAGGAAGAGTGCGCCAACGATCGAGATCGGAAGCAGCACCCAGAGCGATGCGCGCAACATATCCACCCAGAAGTTGCCGATGGTGTCTTTCTCTTTCTGGGAGATGCCACGAATGAACGCGATGGCCACCGAGAGCCCAACGGCCGCCGACACGAAGTTGTGATACGCAAGCCCCGCCATCTGCGTGAAATAGCTCATCGTCGATTCGCCGCTGTACGCCTGCCAGTTCGTGTTGGTGGTGAATGACACGGCGGTGTTGAAGGCGAGATCCGGCGCGACGCCGGCAAACCCCTGCGGGTTCCACGGCAACACCGCCTGGAGCCGCTGCATCGCGTACAGCACCAGCATTGACACGACGCTGAAGAGGAGCAGCGCGACCGAGTACTCGGTCCATCGCATCTCGCGCGCCTCGTTGACCCCGGTCAGCCGGTAGACGAGCCGCTCCACCGGGCGCATCACCGGATCGAGGAACGTTCGCTGCCGGTTGAACACCCGGGCCATGTAGCCGCCGAGAACCGGCGTGACGAGAAAGATGGCAAGCAGAAAGAAGAGAATCTGGAGCCAGCCGTTGAGAGTCATGTCAGAACTTCTCCGGTTTCAGCATCGCGAGCACGAGGTATCCCAGCGTGAGAATGCTGACAAATAGAGTGATGGCGGAGTCGATGCCCACGTGTCACCTCACTTCATGAGTCGGTCGCACGCGACCACGTAGCCGATGTTGACGGCGAAGAAGAGAATGGATAGCGCGATGAAAATGAAGTCGAGCACGTCGGCCTGCCTTCCTCGTGAAAAGTGGTGAATTGGTGAACTGGCGAATTCGTGAATTGAAGCTGCGGGTTCGGCGAGCATCGGGATTCAATTCACCAAGTCACCAACTCACTAATTCACCAATTCGCCAATTCGTCCACCTATCGCCCCAAAGGGATGTCGATATCGAGCTGCGCCGTCCACATGTACTTGCTGCCGCCCGGCTGCAGGTTCTTGTCGAGAAAGAACACCGGGCCAACCAGCAACGACACGTTATCGGCAAAATACACGTTGGTGCCGAAGCCCCACGCCCCAAGCACGTTCTTGCCGGTCTGCACGTCACCAACGATGTTGATCTTCTTGAGGCCTTTCAGCCCGATCTGGATGTCGGGCGATCCTGCGCCGATCAGGGCGCCGGTCTTGGCGACGTTGCCGTTGCTGTTGGTGAAGAGCGTGCTGTTCAGACCGTGATACACACCCGCCGCGATATATCCTCCGATGGGCAGCGCTTTCTGGAACATCAGATGAAGCACGTTGTAATTGGTGACGTCATCCTTGAAGCCCCAGTTGTAGATGCCGAAACTTATGCCTGGTGATCCCTTGAACAACGACGATTCTGGCGTGCACAGTTTTACGTTGAGGAAGAACGGCTCCGGGCTGGGCAGCAGGAGGTCGAAGCCGACTTCACCCTGCACTTTGTTAAAGGGCAGAAAGCCGGCGGTCAGTCCGGTGTCAATCGGGTAACCCGGTGCACCGGCAGTGCCCGCGGCGGGTCCCTTCCAGAAGTACGTGTCGTAGGTGACATGCGGGACGCCCCGCGCCTGACACGACGCAGTCGAGGGCGCCCAGTAGGTCGTGCTCGGCGTCGCCTGCGCTGCGACCGGCAGGAGTGCGATCATGGCGGCCGGCAGCAGGGTGCGAGTCAAGTCGTTCAATCTCACGGAAAGCTCCCTTGCTCTGACAATCTCAGCGTAGGACAGCTCGTCGTAAGAAGGCGGTCAAGACTTCGTAAAGAAGTCATAAGCCGCGGCTAAACCCCAGTAACAGCAAGATGAAGACCGCTCCGACTACGATGCCGGCAGCGAACCAGTCTGCGCGTTCGGTCCTGAGCGACCTACAGCGTCCTCTGCGCAAAGCCGGTGATCACGAGCGCGCCCGCAATCGCCAGAGCGGCGCCGATGAGATCGGTGGGGCTTGGTGACTGGTGCTCGACGTTCCACAGCCAGAGCAGCGACGAAGCAATGTAGATCCCGCCGTACGCCGCGTAGGTGCGGCCGGCGAATAGCTAGACCCCACGTCGCAGCCAGAGCCAGAAGGCGAAGCAGCCAGCGATCTCAAAAAAGGCGGCGACGACGAACAGTGCAAGGTTCGTGATCATTCCACCAACACCATGAACACTCCGGCCTGATGACTCGTTTGACCGTCCGAATCAACTCCGCAATGGCTGTTGCCGGTCACGCGGTCCGCTGCGGATCGTTGTTCCAGGATGTCGAACGACTTGTGCACGGCGTGACCTGTGGCGGCCTTATGCAACCGGCCGAAGGCAAACTTCGCCGACTTGCAGGGACTCGGGACTGTCTTCCATCAACGCAAACGGGCGCATGTCATCGTCGGAGCTGACCATTCAGCCCACCGAGCGTGTACATCAGCGTGCAATTGCGATTGCCTCCATAACTGGGCCGGAAGAGGTTTCTCACGAGTCCCTCGAGCCGTGCGTCATGGAGCCGTTCATTGAGATACGCGAGGAATTTTTCTTTTTCGCGGGGGCCGACGTAGAAGACAGGGTTGTGCGTGCGCGTCTGCTCGAGTAAATGAAGGTACTTCTCCTGATTCGCAGGACTCGAATCGTCGAACACCATGATCCGCACAGAATGGCCGTTCCTCCAGAAGTGCTGGTCGTACTCTTCGACGGTCGTGCCCACGTCCAGCAGGCGGTACGTTGGAATCACGAAGGTCAACTCGTGCTGTTCCACAACTGCTCCCTCGCTCGATCTCAGCGGGCAGGAAACGTCAGGCGGATCGTCGTGCCATGGCCGATTGCAGCGATGCTGCTGTGGACATCGACACACCCGCCATGTGCAGCCATGATGTCGCGGATGAAGAGCAGCGCCAGACCGGCGCCGCGGACATTCAGACCGTCGCGCTTGAACAATCGCGAGACCGTGTCAGGCGGGATCCCGGGGCCGTCATCTTGCACGTCGATCGTGACCTCGGCCGTCGGGATCGTGCCGGGTTCGGACCTCAATCGTCTTGCCGGCGAATCGGCCATGTGTCGATCGCACATAACGCAAGGCGTTCCCGACCAGCGGTTTGACCGCCCACGCGTAGCCAAAAAACCATAAAGAGTTCGTAAAGAGCCGCATCCGAGTCGAGACGCCGAGCTAGGATGAAACCGTGCAGGAGAGAAGCCGCCCCACCGGCGAACAGGTGCTCGCCAAGATCCAGACGGAGCAGCGCGCCCGTCTCCGCATCTACGTCGGCGCCGCACCCGGCGTCGGCAAGACCTACTCGATGATTGAGGATGCACACGCACTCCGGCGGGAAGGGTTCGACGTCGTCATCGGGTATGTCGAGACGCACGGACGCGCCGAGACCGAAGCCAAGATTGGCGACCTGGAGGTCGTTCCTCGTCGGAAGATCGACTATCGCGGGGTCACCCTCGAGGAGATGGACGTCGATGCCATCCTGGCGCGAAAGCCGGCGCTGTGCATGATCGACGAGCTCGCGCACACGAATGCCCCCGGCAGCCGCCACGCAAAGCGCTATCAGGACGTGCTCGAAGTCCTCGATGCCGGCATCGGCGTGATGACAGCCGTGAACATCCAGCATCTCGAAACGCTCAACGATGCCGTCGGTCGAGTCAGCGGCGTTCGCGTGCGTGAGACCGTGCCAGATACATTTCTCGATCGGGCGGACGAGGTCGTCAACGTCGATGTCACGGTGGAGGAGCTTCGTACCCGCTTGCGGCAGGGAAAGATCTACAAGCCTGAGAAAGTGGAACAGGCGCTCACGAATTTCTTCAGAGAGACCAACCTGTCTACTCTGCGCGAGCTGGCGCTTCGCGCCGTAGCCGATGAGGTCGGCGAGAAGGCGGCGTCGCACCGGCAGCGTGAAGGGCTCGAGCCGGCGCTCATCCCGGAACGGGTCATGGTCTGCATGAGTTCGAATGCCGACGCGCCTCGAGTGCTTCGCACCGGCGCCCGTATTGCCGGGCGGCTGGGCGCACGTTGGTACGCAGTGTATGTCGAGACGCCTCGAGAAGCGCCCGGTCAGATCAAGAGCGGAGACCGCGACGCGTTGCAGCGTAATGTTGCGCTTGCCGAGGAACTTGGTGCGACCGTGGTGCGCGTGAAAGCGGATCGTGCGGCCGACGGACTCATTGCGTTCGCGCAGCGCGAAGGGATCACGCACGTCATCTTTGGTCAGAGCGCGCGCAGCCGATGGGAAATCCTGATGAAGGGTTCGACGTTGAATCGGTTCCTCGAAGAGGTCCGCGACGCGGCCATCCAGGTCGTCCCGCTGGGGGAGGCGACTACAGGGACATAATTGTTTTCGCGGTTCGCGGTTCGTAGTTCGATGAGCAGACCGAATCGGTAAACTTGCGCCATGAATGTGATCCTCTTCGGCGGGACCGGCATGATCGGGCAGGGAGTTCTGCGCGAGTGCCTTCTCGCTGCTGACGTCAATCGGGTGCTGACGATTGGCCGCAGCGCGACCGGGGTCCAGAATGCCAAGCTTCAGGATCTGGTTCACGCCGACCTGTGGAACTACGCGCCGATCGAGGATCAGCTGCGCGGGTTCGACGCGTGCTTCTTCTGCCTCGGCGTCACGTCCGCGGGAATGTCGGAAGCGGACTACACGCGAGTCACCCATGGAATTGCGAATGCCGCCGCAGAAACCCTGTGCCGGTTGAATCCTGATATGACGTTCGTCTTTGTTTCCGGCGCCGGCGCCGACAGCACCGAGCAGGGCCGGCTGATGTGGGCGAGGGTAAAAGGAAAGACCGAGAACGCGATCCTGCGGATGCCGTTCAAAGGCTCTTATGTTTTCCGGCCGGGAGCGGTGCTGCCGATGCACGGCGAGCGATCCAGGACGACCGCGTATCGCGTGCTCTACGCGATGATGACGCCGCTGCTGCCGCTCTTCAAACGCCTGATGCCGGGCCAGATCGTGACGACCGAACAGTTCGGCCGGGCGATGTTGGCTGTCGCGCGTCAAGGCGCGCCGAAGCGCGTCCTCGAAAGTTCCGATATCAACGCACTGGCACCTGCATAGCAAGCGCGTCACGCTCGCGGAGCGCGTGCGCGACGGGCGCGAGTTCGTGGAGCTGCTTGTCGCCCAATGCCGACACATACGGTGGAATGGAACCAGTCGTCGCGATGCCGGCGAGTTCGGTCGCGTGATGCAGCACGCGAGCGGGCCCCCACGCGTCGCGAAGATCTTCGAGCGGCATGAACTGCGCGCGGATCTCTTCGGCGCGTGTCCAGTCTTTCTGAACGCATGCATCGAACAGCAGGCTGCACGCACGCGACGCGATGCATCCCGATCCGGTGGTGAAACCCGGGAGCGCGAAATCGCGCATGTGGACGATCGCCGGGCGCTCACCCATGCCGCTGATGACGCGGTGCCTATCGACGCGCCGGAGCAGTCCGTCCAGATACGGGTCGCGGCGCGGTTCGTCGAGCACGACGGCGTACTTGATGGCGATGGCCACGCCATCGTTGACGAGACGGCCGACCGCATCGAGCCCGGCCTCCTTGTCGCTGCCGAAGCCGTCCTCTGACTTCAAATAAAGGATCAGCGGCACGCCACACGCGTCGGCAATCTCACGCAGACCAGCTTCCATCCCGCGCGCGTCGCGAGGATCGTTGCACGGCAGCACCATCACCGTCCGGAAGGAGTGCCGGCGGAGCAGCTTTGCCTGATCGATGGCGCGGCCGAACGACGGTCCGACGCTCGGAATTGGCCAGCGAGACGGGTCGAACCCGTCCAGCCAGCCGAGCAGCGTTTCGTACTCATCGAGCGAGACGTGATACAGGAACGCATTGCCGCCATAGAGATAGCGCGTGATCCCGCCGTCCTCGATGTGCTTCGCCACCGCCTCGGCGGCGTCGAAGTCGAGTGTGCGGCGAGCGCCCGTGTGTCTCGGCAGCGGAGGTACCGCGAAGACACCCGCCAAGTCCCTGACGTCAATGTTCGTCTGTGCCATCGGGAGAGGATAGCGCGAAACGGGCCAGTGCTATGACGCGCAAAAGTGGGAAGCCGGAAAGACGGCTTTGAAAGCCCAACCGACCGTCCTGTAAGCGTTCACCTCCGGATTCTGCAATCCAGTTCGGAAACCTGCCGGCACACGAATTGCCTCCTTTCGGTTCAACCTCGGACGAATTTCATCGTGCCAAAACGAGCAATCAGGATTCCGCCACCCACGAGTGGTCGACGAGTTCGCTGGACATTTGAAGTCTCAGCGGATGTCGATGAGAAGAAGTCTGCATCGACGTCGAGCGCAACGAAGCGATCGAAACAATCGCCTACGAAACGACGGGCGTCGAAGACGGACGGGCGGCAGGGGGCATCAGCATCGTCCCTGGCGAGTGCCAAGAAGCCCGGCTTGAAAACGTCCGCAGTCGCGAGCGCTCCTCGATCTGCGGATTCGGCGCCGCGCGTCAAACCTGTGTCATCCGCACCGGCGGGACGCGTCGGCGTGATGTCGTACTCGCGTGTGATTGCGCTTGCCGCCATCGCCACGCTTGTTGTTGCGGTTCTGGCGGCGCCACGCAGATCGGGACCCGTTCCTTCGCCGACAGAGAACCCGAAGCCCGAAGCATCCAATTCAACGGCGCCAGTGGCGGTCGCCGTGCCATCAGCCGTGCGGCCGCCAGCGCCAGCGGCGACGCCGATCGTCAAATCCGCTGCGACAACACGTCCCGAACCATCGGTGAAGAACACGCAGCCGACCGCCTCGTCGCCCGCCGCCGAAGCGCATGCCCCGTCGTCGTCCGCGGGCCCGCACTTCACGAGCGGCACGGCGCCCGTAACCGCGTCAGCTCCAGCGCCTGCGGAGGCGAACGCCTCGTCCCAGGTCACGATTACGGGTTGCCTCGAACCCGGCGCGACCAAAGATCGATTCCGCCTGACCGATACCGAGGGAGCCGACGCGCCGAAAGCGCGCAGCTGGCGGAGCGGCTTCCTGAAGAAACACTCGACAGCGGTCGATCTCGTCGCGGCCGCCGACCCGAGTGCGCTTCAGAAACAGGTCGGCAAACGTGTCGCCGTGACGGGCGTGCACACGAACCGCGACCTGAAGGTTGGCTCCGTGCGCGTCATTTCTCCTTCCTGCGATTAGAATCTTCTCTGTTCGATCTACCCGGCTCTTTCTTCAGTCCGAACGTCTAAGCTGGCGAACACGGAGGAGCGATGCTCAGCCGCGCGACAGGTGTTCGTTCGCGTCATTTGTTCGCCCTCGTCTTTGCCCTACTCGTCGCATCCCGCTACGTGGCTTCAGTTTCTGCGCAGGACGCCGCGGACGCGCAGCCGAGCTGTGTCTGGATGTTTTTCATCGATGACTTGCATCTGAATTTCCCGGCCACGGGTTACCTGAAGCACCTGTTGAAGACCGTGTTTGGTCAGCTCGTTCAGGAGGGCGACCTCGTCGCCGTCGTGTCGACCGGTCCGTCGTCGATCGCGATCGACACGACGCGTGATCACAGACGGCTGGCCATAGCGATCGACAAGTTCTCCGGCGCAGGGCTGAAGCCGTCAGAGATCGTTGCAGCACCCGACGCGAATTCGTCGGAAGTGCGCTACCGGGCACATGTCGCATTTCGTGCCGCGTATGACGCGATGAACATGGTGACGAGTGTGCGGTCGCCGCGCCAGGCATTCATCTACGTCAGCAACGGCTACTACATCGATGTCTGGGCCGGCGGCACGCGGATGGGGAGCGTGAATCCGTTCAGCCTGCCGCGAAAGGAGTTCGAGGGAAGCGCCGACCGGCCGTCGTCAATCAGCCTCGAACATCTTCGCGACGAGGTGGCCGAGCTCAGCGCCCGGGCGTCGCACGCGAACCTGCCGATCTATGCCATCGATCCGCGCGCGTTCTCAGGCGCGACGGCCATCGACCCAAAGCTCGACGACGCTGGGCAGCAGAAATACTTGGCGACGACGAGGAATACGCTTCGGGTGATTGCCGAGCAGACCGGCGGCTTCGTGATTGAGGACGACTTGGAGAGCGGATTGAAGAGGATTGCCGCCGCGAAGGGCCGCTGAGCGCTGGACGAGAACGGATGATTACGACGACACCCCAATTATATCAGGCGACACGAACAGACTGGTTTTGATCAGTTCGTGACCTGCATAATCCGGGACAGAGGTGAGTGCATGCAGGTCGCGGTCAATGGCATCGATCTTCACTACGAGATTGCGGGCGAAGGCGAGCCGCTGCTGTGGCTTCACGGGTTCATGGGGGCGGGCACCGACTGGCAGTACATCTTCGGCGAGCCGCCGGTTGGCTTTCGAGTGATTGCTCCCGATCTCCGCGGCCACGGCGCGTCGACCAACCCGTCCGCCGAGTTTTCCTTCCGGCAGGCTGCGCACGACGTGCTTGGCCTGCTCGATGAGTTGCACATCGATCGCCTTCGCGCGATCGGTGTCAGCGGCGGCGGCCTCACGCTGCTTCACATCGCCACGCTGCGGCCGGCCGTCGTCGACGCGATGGTCATCGTCAGTGCGCCGCCGTACTTTCCGGCGCAAGCGCGAGCGATTCAACGACAGGCGTCTGAAGCGATGTTTGGCCCGGCCGAATTGGATCTGATGCGAAAGCGTCACGTTCGCGGTCCCGAGCAACTCCAACAATTGTTGGCGCACGCCCGCGGCTTTGCCGACTCCTATGACGACGTGAGTTTCACCTCGCCACATCTGGGAATGATCACGGCAGACACACTGGTCGTGTTTGGCGATCGCGATCCGCTGTATCCGGTGGCATTGGCGTTCGAGTTGTACTCGGCGATCCCACAGGCTCACTTATGGGTGGTTCCGAATGGTGGTCACGGCCCGGTATTCGCTGATGCGGCGCCACGCTTCGTAGAGACATCGCTGGCGTTTCTACGCGGCGAGTGGTCGTAGTGAGGGATATCGTAAGATCGTCGTCGGCGGGTTCCGGACGCGCGGGGATTCGACGGAGGAGGCGTAGATGACGTTAGAGGAAGAGTTTCTGACGAGCGCTGCCGACAAGCTGGCTGAGAATCTGGAGCGCATCGACAGCTGTCTGACCGAACTGCCGCCGCCCGCTCTCTGGGCCCGTGATTCAGAAAACGAGAATGCGGTCGGGAACTTGCTGCTGCATCTGGAAGGAAATGTCCGACAGTGGATTCTTTCCGGCATTGGCGCAGCGCCGGATGAACGTAATCGCCCCACTGAATTCTCGGCGCGCACCGGCGCAAGTGCTTCGGTGCTATTTGCCAAGCTGAGTGGCACCGTGGGTGAGGCCCTGGTTTTGATTCGCTCTTTGCCACACCGGCGGCTGACCGAAGCCGTCTCGATTCAAGGCTACGACACCACCGTGCTCTCGGCCATCTTCCACGTCGTCGAACATTTTTCGGGGCACACGTATCAGATCATTCTTTTGACCAAGCGCTTCACTGGAAAAGATCTCGGTTTTTATAGTTACTTGAACAAGACGGGCCGGAGAGAAATCGAGGAAGAGGCGAGCGATCTTTCTGTGCGCGAGTAATCTCTGCCTGGTCGCGTTCGAGTCCCGCACTCACACCATGGCGGCGAGAGAACGACATGACGACGAGTCGAATTAGTGCCGTGGCAACGGCGCTGAGTATCGCGTTCGGATTCGTGGGCGCCGCCGGCTCGACGCAGCGTTCGGCGACAGACCGGAACCTGTCCGGCACGATCGCTGCCAAGCGGATGGCGGACGGTAAAGAGTGGACCACCGCCAATCTGAACGTCAACGTGTCGCCGTCTTATTGTTACGACAATGCGGAACCGAACTGCCGTCGATACGGCCGTTTGTACACGTGGGAATCGGCACGGCGGGGATGTCAATCGTTAGGAGATCGATGGCGGTTGCCGACCGACGATGAATGGCGTCAGATGGCGAACCAGTATGGCGGCGTTGGTAACGATTCGCTCGAGAAGGGGAAAGCAACGTACGCGGCGCTCGTGAGCGGAGGCCGGTCAGGCTTCAATGCCGTGCTGGGTGGCATTCGTTCTCTTGATGGAAAGTACGAACGGCTGGACGCACACGGAGTGTACTGGACGGCATCCGAAAACGATCCGGTCACCGCACCCTTCTACAACTTCGGCAAAGGCAGTCACGCGCTCTATCGGCAGCCCGAGGGCGAAAAGCAGAGGGCGCTCTCGGTGCGTTGCGTCAGGGAATGACCGCCCAGTATTCGGGCCCGCAGATCTAGCGGCTGATTCAGAACTTTTGGGCGCCGCATCTTACTGATGACGCCGCTTTACGTCCGCGACTGAACTGACGACAAGTTTTTCGAGTATCGACTTATCAAGATCAGCAAGCTGTTTGAAGTACAGACAGGACTTGCCCAACTTGTGCTTACCCAGCTTAGACAGCAAGGATCTTCCCGCCTGTCCGTCAGCCACCAGGTAGACCACCAGTTCTCGACCGCGGATGGCAAAACCTGTCAAAGGAGCTTCCCCGGATCGCCCGCTGTCGTAGGTATACCGGTACGAGCCATAACCCACGATGCTGGGTCCCCACATTCGAGGTGCTTGCCGGGTGACCTTCTTGAGGAGGGCCATCAACTCACGGCAGTCCGCCTGCTGGGGCGCATTGGCCCTCGAGGCGATGTAGTCATCGACGCTGGCGTCGGTTGCCTTGGTTTTGTTTTCGGCCATTGAGATAGTCCGCGATTGCCGTTCTCGGCGCTCACTCTCGTCCCGAACACGACGCATCTTACACCTGTGTGGTAATGGTCGCCGCCCCTCAGTGAACTGCAGGGGCTGCGCTCGGAGATCGAGACGGTCGACTGTGGCAGGATGTGCTCGCCCGTCGTGTTCCAGGTCTCTGCCTGAGCTGGTGACGACGCTCGGAAACTCTGGACTAGGCCGCCGTTCCGAAGGGTAGGCACTTGGAGGCGCGTTCATTCAACGCGGATCGGAGTGGTTGACGACCCGCGGACTCGACACGGCTCCCGATCAGGGACGGCTGCATCCGCCCTTGGTGACGGTGGCGAGCGATTCTCTCGCGATCGCCAGATCCGGATTGTGCTTCAGCACGCGCTCCAGCACAGCTCTCGCGCCGGCGCCATCGCCAGCTGCACACAACCCTCGGCCAAGATTGACGCCGATCTCGCTCAGCTGAGGGTTCATGTCAAATGCCCGACGCCAGATCTCCAGTGATCGACTGAGTAGCCCGCGGCGCGCATAGAAGACGCCGAGGTTGGCCGCGGCGATGGCGCTGCCGGGCTGCTTCGTGAAGACCTGCTCGTAGTATCTCTCCGCAAGAGCGAATTCGCCTCGCGCCTGATGCAAATATCCCAGCCGGGTCAGCAACTCGGGATCATCTGGATACTGGTTTCGCGCACGATTCAACAGTCGAAGGGCCTCAGCTGCGGCGAACTCGTCGCCGCGCAGCGCCACTTCCCCGTATGCCAGTCCGAGATCCCTCGCTTCAGGCTGCAGGTTGCCGAATTGCACGAGGCGGCCACTCTCCTGCTCTCGGGGCAGTCCGGCCTCCGGCTCGCGCACGATTCGATGATCGGTCACGACCGTATGGCGGATGTCCGCGCTTTCCGTTCGCGGCATGTGACAGGCGGTGCAGTCCTGGTCGCGAGGGAAGTGGCGCGCCGCCATGGGCGTGTGACAGGCGATGCACTTGGCGCGGTAGTACGCTGTTTGGTCCTTTGCACTGGGCTGTGAGTGCGGGTCGTGACACGTTATGCACGACAGGGCTGCCCCGCTGGCGCGCCTGCACCGGCTGATTGCCACAGACTCGACGTGGCTCACGGCGCGCCGCTGCCGTTGGTCGTCTTCACGAACAAAGACCGCGAGGTAATCGGAGAGTGCCTCACCCGGCGTATAGTCCGCCTGCGATCGGCCGGCTCTGACGATTCGAGCTTCTCCCTCGAGATGGCACTGCATGCAGATGCTGTCCTGTTGCTCACCGGTCAGCTTTGCCGGGTTGACCATCGGTCCAGCACGGTTGACGTGATCGCTCCCCGGGCCGTGACATCGCTCGCAGCCAACGCCGTCCTGCAGGAACGGGACCCCTGCGAAGCGGTTGATGGTGCCCTTTATGGGTTGTTGCCGACGGCTTGCGTGGCAGAAGAGGCAAGTGGAGTCCACGGGATGGTTGAGCTCCATTTCGCGGAGCTGCGCGTATCCCGGAGACATGTCCCAGATCCGCTTCGCCGCGTAGTAGTTGATGGGCGACTGGTAAAGGAAGCCGTCGATTTCGAACAGAAAAGTGCGGCCCCGCGTGTTCGAGCCGACGTAATACTTCAGCTCTTGGGTACCAAGCAGGGCGCTGCTGCCCGTGCGCTCGTACGAAAGAACCGCGCGCTGCCCTTGGCGAAACACTCGATAGGACACCCCTGAACGGGCATGCCGAAATGATCCCTCCAGGTCGGTGCCCGCCGTACCGCTCGTACGAGCCATGGCTGTCCGCGAATAGCTCTCGTAGATGGCCTGGTGACATGGGCGGCACGCCTGATTGCCGACCTCGGTGCGCGGGGCATCCCGTTGCTCGGTCTCAGAGCCGGCAACCGCCCGCAAGAGCGTCGCGGCGAACACGACGGCTGCGCTTGCACATAGACAACGCACCAATGCAGACCTCACCGGCTGGCCACGAGGCGTCCAGGGCTGTGCTACCACGACTGCTACGGATCGTATCTGATCGGAGAGATGACAAGCGCAGCGACGAGGGAATCTCTCATCGGTCAAGCCCGAGCCGACCGCCGTTCAATGTGAGATGACCACCTCGCCTGAGCGATTTGCACATTCAGACGCATATCAGTGATCGGGCGGCGATGGGCGTCCCTCTATGCAGCCACATGCGAAAGAGATCAGGTGGGAATCAATCTGGAGGCCGTTCGATAATCGTGGTTGAACCGCCTTGCTGAGAAGATGGGCCACCACTTGCAATGGGTCGGCGTCCTCACGCCTGAGAGGCCAGCTACGACCGCTCGTACCGCACGTCACGCATCTATCCCGACAATGGTGAATATCGCTGCACGGCGTTGCGGCGGACCAGCTCTCGTTCCTCTTAGTAACGAGTAGTCGCCAAGCGTTTACCAATGCAGCGCCGCATCGACCCCTCGATCCCAAATGCCTTGCAAAAGGCGCAGGTCTTCCAATCCATTGCACTCGCTTCGGTCTTGAAAAACTGATCGGGCGTTTTTTCGAATTCGCGATTTTCCCTGTAAAGTGCGCACGACGCGCCGGATAGCCCCGATCGTGGTCAGCAGTCAGTCGACTGACGTGCCCTTCCATAGACGATCGCCTGAGTCAGCGCCCACGGCGTGACAGCAAGGACTTCAGTACGGTCGCAAAGCGCGCGCCTTCAACTTTAGGCCGAACTTCAGCACGGAGATGTGGCCGAGCGGTCGATGGCGGTGGTCTCGTGAGGCGCTCGAATCACGACCATCACGACACTGGCGACGAGAATCACCTTAGCGATCCAAGGGTTCACGATCGATCAGCGAAGGGCGCGCGATGGCCGAGTAGTGCCCCGACGGCTGCCGGCGTCCCCGACTTGGTCTGCATCGGGGCGTTGACGAAGCCTGAGCTGCCAGCCAAGCCGGACGCGGCTATTGGCTACACTCTGGCTACACACAGGAGGCAAGCAGCGGTAAGACGTGCGAAAATCCTAGTAGTTCGTGCATGGAGAGGTGGCCGAGTGGTCGATGGCGGTGGTCTTGAAAACCACTGTACCCGGAAGGGTACCGGGGGTTCGAATCCCTCCCTCTCCGAATCCAATCTTTCAAAATTGAGTACATCATGAGCTTGTTCACTGCCATCACCATTCTGGCGGTCGGACTCCTTCAAGGCACACCCGCGAAGCCTGCTCCGGTAGCGACCAAACACACGACGGTGCTCTTCATCTGCCCGCACGGCGCGGCGAAGAGCGTCCTGGCCTCGGCGTACTTCAAGCAGCTCGCCAGGGAACGAGGCCTCAACGTGCAGGTCGATGCCGTCGGCACTGACCCGGATCCCTCGGTCTCCAAAGTTGTCACGGAGCACCTCCAGAAGAACGGATACGAGATTCCTGTCACGAAACCGCGCGCGGTCACCGCGAACGATGTGAAGGCGGCGGACGTGGTCATCTCGCTTGGCTGCGACGTCAGCCGCTTGCCCGCAACGCCCCGCACTCTGGAGAAGTGGGACGAAGTGCCGCCCCCTGGTGAGGACTTTAAGGCCGCAGACGACGCGATCCGCCGCCGGGTCATGGCGCTCGTGGAAGAACTGGTTGCGCGACAAGCGAAGTGATCACCGGATTGCCCTCCTGTTCCCTGTAAGCTTTTCCCATGGCTCGCGGGGCCCCACCCCGCTCGCTCTCGCTCGGCGGCTTCGCGCCTCGCTCGGGCCTCAGGCGCTTCTGTAATTGACAACCCAGTGGAGCCGCGTTTTTCTTCACTGCGATGGCCAGTGAAGAACCCGAGCGCATCGAAGTCCTGCAGGGAACGCTCGACCTGATCGTCGTTCGTGCCCTGGCGAGGATGGGGCCGCAGCATGCCTACAGCCTGGCGGCGCGATTCGAGCAGATTGCCGACCATCCGTTTCCGCTGAATCAGGGCACCCTCTACAGAAAGGCTGGATCAAAGGCACCTGGCAAAAGACGGAGGCCGGCCGCGACGCGAAGTACTACAACATCACCAGTCATGAGCAGACGGTTCGTCGCCAGGCTGACGGCTAGGCGCTCTGGAACGTCTCGCCGCACGATCCGTTGACGATTGCGATGGCGACCGCGGCAATCGTCTCGGTCGCCATTCTTGCCTGCCTGGTTCCCGCGCGTCGAGCCGTTCGCGTCGAGCCGATGGTCGCCCTCCGGCACGAATAGACAACTTCGACACGCCACTCCCCCTTTTTGACGCGTCCGAGCCGCGGGCGTATGCTCGATACTGCCGAATCCGCCGCCAGATCAGCGCGGAGCGGGGGAACCAGTGGGCGGGCCAGCGCTCGCCAGGGGCATATCCGACTTCGTCGGAGGAGGACCTTCAACCTCCAGCCCGTCAGCTAACCTCGCAGGCGTTTTGGAGGCTGTGAATGTCACCGAGCGGGGTCAGGCGCCTTCCCAGAGGCTCATCTTCCGCGTCGTCTTCGGGATCCACTTCTCCCTCAACTCCGCAGAATCGTCGTGATCCGCATCCCGAGCACTCATCCAGTCTCGGCCTCCTGACGCTCGGCGCGATCGGCGTCGTCTATGGCGACATCGGCACCAGCCCGTTGTATTCCCTGCGGGAGTGTTTTCACGGACAACACGGGGTCGCGGCGACGCACGACAACGTCCTCGGTGTGCTGTCGCTGATTTTCTGGTCGCTGACGCTGATCATCTCCGTCAAGTACATCCTCTTCGTGATGCGCGCCGACAACAACGGCGAGGGTGGGATCCTCGCTCTCCTCGCACTTGTCGCGCAGGGGCCGGATGCGAAGCGGAAGAGCCGCGCGATGCTCATCGCCCTCGGCTTGTTCGGTGCTGCGCTGCTCTACGGGGACGGGATGATCACGCCGGCGATCTCGGTTCTCAGCGCCGTGGAAGGGCTCGAAGTCGTCACCCACATTTTCGAGCCCTACATCGTCCCGATCACGCTTGTGATCCTGGTGGTCCTGTTCATGATTCAGTCGCGGGGGACCACCCGTGTGGGCATGCTGTTCGGTCCGGTGATGGTGCTGTGGTTCGCAACGATTGCCGTTCTCGGCCTTTCGTGGGTCGTACGCGAGCCGAGAGTCCTTGCAGCGTTCAATCCTCTGCATGGGGCGACGTTCTTTCACGCCAACGGTTGGCACGGTTTCGTCGTGCTCGGTGCGGTCTTCCTGGTCATGACCGGCGGCGAGGCGCTATACGCCGACATGGGTCATTTCGGCCCGAAGCCGATTCGGTTGGCCTGGTTTTCGATCGTTCTGCCGGCGCTTTTCCTGAACTACCTCGGACAAGGCGCGATGCTTCTGCTGGATCCCTCCAAGGCAGCATCGCCGTTCTACTTCATGGCGCCGAGGTGGGGGCTGCTGCCGCTCGTCGTCCTGGCCACGGCAGCCGCAATCATTGCGTCGCAGGCGCTGATCTCCGGTGCGTTCTCATTGACACGTCAGGCCATCCAGCTGGGATACTCGCCACGCCTCGAAATCTCCTACACCTCCGCGCACCACCAGGGACAGATTTACGTGCCTCAGGTGAACTGGACGCTGATGTTCTCCACGCTTGGTCTGGTTGTCGGTTTCCGGTCGTCGAGCGCGCTTGCGGCCGCGTACGGGATTGCGGTGAGCCTGACGATGCTCATCACGACGATGCTCGCTTACCTCGTTGCCCGCGGCGCATGGGGCGTACGCCGCCTCGCGGCCGGGTCGATCGCGCTCTTCTTCTTTCTCATCGAATGCGCATTCTTCGGCGCGAACCTGACAAAGGTGGCGCATGGCGGATGGTTCCCGCTCGTCGTTGGCGTCATCGTCTATACCGTTCTTTCAACCTGGAAAAAGGGCCGCGCGCTCCTGGCCCAGCGGATGCGGGAGCGGCTCTATCCATTCGATCAGTTCCTGCAGGACATCGAAATGTACCCGCCGCAACGCGTGACGGGAACGGCGATTTTCATGACCAGCAACCTGCAGGGCACCCCGCCGACGCTTCTGCATAACCTGCAACACAACAAGGTTCTGCACGAACGGGTGGTGCTGCTCACCGTCACCACGAGCGACGTCCCCCATGTCAGCGCCAAAGATCGCGTGACGGTCGAACCGCTCGGCCACGGCTTCTATCGCCTGACGCTGCGGTACGGCTTCATGGAGGAGCCGGACGTTCCAGATGCTCTCGGTGAAGCCTCGGTGCGCGGCTTCCCGATCGATCTAAACGAAACGACGTTCTTTCTCGGCATCGAAACGTTGCTGGCAACCCGCCGCCCCGGCCTGCCCTTGTGGCGCGAGCGGCTCTTCGTCCTCATTGCCCGCAACGCCATGCGCGCCAACGCATTCTTCAAGATCCCACCGGAGCGCGTCGTTGAGCTCGGAATGCAGGTCGAGCTCTGAATCCCTCATCACTGATCACTGATCCTGCATCCCTTGTCCTTGAATCCCCGATCCCTGAATCGCTGATCGCTGCATCCTTGAATCGTCGAATCGCTGAATCGTTGAATCGCCACCTTGATTGACCGATTGGCCGATTCAGGGATTCAAGGATCGCGGATTCACGATTAGTGATCAGTGATCGGTGATTGAAAGACTCGGTGGCAGAATGTCCTCTAAGTGACAGACTCTGTGTTTAATGACTGGTTGGCGGCACTCGAGAAGAGGCACCTCGAGAATCTCCGGCCCTCGGAGGTGTCGCGGGCGCTGCGCTCGCTGTCGTCGTGTTACGTCGAGCGCCGGTCGAAACTGTCGCAGGGAGGGGCGCTGAATACGGCCGGCAAGCGGGCGGCCTTTGCGCTGTTCTACGGCCCGCTCCATTTTTTGGTCACGCGCGAGATCGTCCGCGCGATCGATCGCGCGCGCTACGTCGCGACAATCCTCGACCTGGGCTGCGGGACGGGTGCGGCCGGCGCCGCGTGGGCGACGGAGAGCGGTCGCGGGTCCATCAACGGCGTCGACAAGCATCCATGGGCCGTATCGGAGGCCAGCTGGACGTACCGGCATTTCGGCATCAGCGGGTACGCCGGCCAGGGCGACATGCTTCGCGCGCCGATTCGCGGGCGCAAGGGCCACGGAATCCTGGCCGCCTACTCGATTAACGAGATTGATGACGAATCCCGATCGCTCCTGCTGACGAAACTGGTTGAGGCGCGTGACCAAGGAGCCCACGTGCTCGTCGTCGAGCCGATCGCGAAGCGCGCGCTCGCCTGGTGGCCGGAGTGGCAGGCACAGTTCACGACGTCAGGTGGTCGGGCCGACGAGTGGCGGTTCCGGATCGATCTGCCCGAACGGCAACGTCTCCTCGGCCGTGCGGCGGGCCTCGATCCCCGCGAGCTGACTGCCCGTTCGCTCTGGATGTAGGCTCCCTTCAAGGTTCCGCCAGGTTCTCCAAGGTTCTGCAGGGTTCTACAAGGTTCGTTCGGGGCCAGCAGCTTGGCGAGTGAACGAACCCGGTAGAACCTTGTAGAACCCAGCAGAACCTCGCAGAACCTGATGTATTAGAATCCCGAGAGCCCGGCGCCTCCGGGGAGGATCGTTTCGAATGGCACAGGCCACAACCTCGCCCAAGCCGCGTCGCGGCCTCACGCTTACTCATCAGATTTTCATCGGCCTCGTCCTCGGCATCATCGTCGGCGCGATCATCGACGCGACGAATCCCGCGCACGCCATCTACTTCCGCCCGTTCAGCCAGCTATTCCTTCGGCTGATCAAGATGGTGATCGCGCCGCTGATCTTTGCGACGCTGGTGGCGGGCATCGCGGGGGCAGGGCACTTCAAGGTCGTCGGGCGCATGGGACTCCGCGCACTGATTTATTTTGAAGTCGTCACCACGCTGGCTCTGATGATCGGCCTTGTCGTCGTCAACGTGATTCGCCCCGGCGTCGGCGTCAATCTGCCGATGGGCCAGCGTTCGGAGATCACGGCGGTGCCACAGACGTGGGACCAGATTCTCCTCCACGTTGTGCCCGAATCGGTGATGGACGCGATGGCCAAGGGCGATGTTCTTCAGATCGTCGTCTTCAGCGTTTTCTTTGGGATTGCGCTGGGGATGATCGGCGAGAAAGGACGGCCGGTTCTCGCCTGGTGCGAAGCGCTTGCCGAAGCGATGTTCAAGTTCACGAACATCGTGATGCACTACGCGCCAATTGGCGTCGGCGCCGCGATTGCCTACACCGTCGGCCATGGCGGGATTGGCGTGCTGTACAACCTGGCCTGGCTCGTCGCGACGCTCTATTTCGCACTCACTGTTCTCATCCTCGGCGTGTTCCTGCCGATCGCGCTCATTTTCAAAGTACCGATCCGGAAGTTCATTCGCGCGGTCAAGGAACCGGCGATCATCGCGTTTTCAACGACATCAAGTGAGGCGGCGCTGCCGCGCGCGATGGAAGCACTGGAGCGGCTCGGTGTTCCTCGACGAATCGTGTCGTTCGTGTTGCCGCTGGGCTACAGCTTCAACCTCGATGGGACCACGCTCTATCTCTCGCTGGCCGCGGTGTTCGTGGCTCAGGCGGCCGGCGTTCAGCTGACGGTCGGCCACCAGATCACTATGCTGCTGACGCTGATGCTGACGAGTAAGGGCGTCGCCGGCGTGCCGCGTGCGTCCCTCGTCATTCTTGCTGGAACCCTCGCCAGCTACGGGCTGCCACTCGAAGGGGTGACGCTGATCCTTGGCGTGGACGAGTTGATGGACATGGCGCGAACGATGACCAACGTGATCGGCAACTGCCTGGCAACAGTCGTGATCGCCAAGTGGGAGGGCGAGTTCGTCGAGGCGACCGATCAGCAGCTCGAGCTCGCAGCGGCGCGCGGCGAAATCTGAGCGGCGGACATCGGTTGGTCACGAGGGAGTCAGCCAGACTGCGCATTCGTCCACCCCGTGTCCCTTGACTTTCGTCACCTCGAGCTCCAGCCGTTCGTAGCGCACGGTGTCGCCGACGACGGCCGGCCGGCCGAGTAATGTGAGAACAAGGCCGCTGACGCTGTCGACGTCTTCGTGCTCGAGGTCGAGGTCGAAGCGCTGACCAAGGTCGTCGAGCCGCATCGTTCCCGGAACGTGCAGCCGTTCTCTCGCGTCGCGGTAGACCTGCGGCGCGGTGACGGGTCCTTCTTCAATCTCTCCGACGACCTCTTCGAAGAGATCCTGCAGCGTGACGACGCCGGCCGTTCCGCCGTGTTCGTCCAGCACGATCACCATCTGCGTCCGCTCCCGCCGCATCGTCGAGAGCAGCGAATCGAGGGCAGCCGTCTCAGGCACCAGCGGTAGCGGCCGAGCGTGGATCCGCCGAATCGATTCGTTGTGCAGCAGCACCCGCAGCAGGTCCTTGATGTGAACCATGCCGAGGATGTGATCGAGGTCGCGCTCGTAGATCGGATAGCGCGTATGAGGTGTCCGGCCGAGAACGTCGCGGATCTTCTCCGGGGTGGTGCCGACCGGAATGCCGACCACTCGGACGCGGGGCACCATCACCTCGCCGGCCGTCAAATCGCCGAATTCGAAGAGCTCCTGAAGCATCTGGCTCGAGTCGGCCCGGATCGCCCCAAGGTCTTCGCTCTCCTGCACGATCAGCTGCAGCTCCTCGGCGGTGTAATACTGGTCGGCGGTCTGCGCCTGACGGTTGACGCCGATCAGCTTCAACACATAGTTGCCCAGTGCGGTCAGGACGAGCACGAACGGGTAGAGTGCGTTGCGAATCCAGAACATCGGCGGCGTGATCCACATCGCCAGCTGCTCCGCCCGTTGAAGCGCTAACGATTTGGGGACCATCTCGCCGATCACGATGTGGAAATAGGTGAGGATGGCGACGGCCACCGTGCTCGCCAGCCCCTGCGACGCCAAAAGGCGAGACCAGCCCTGGCCGCCAAGGACGCCGTGAATCCAATCCGCGAGCACGTGCTCGCCATACATGCCCAGTCCGAGACTCGCGATCGTGATACCGAGCTGTGCAGTGGCGATATACCGGTCCTGTTGCCTCGGATCGTCAAAGACCCGCTGCACGGCACGAGCGAGCCGGTTGCCCTCGTGCGCCTTCTGATCGATGGCCGCGCGCGGCGCGCCGACGATCGCAAACTCCGCCGCCACGAACAAGCCGTTCAGGATGATCAGCGCCGCGATGATGAAGATCGCCGTCATGCTTCCCCGTCTTCATCCTGGTGAGGCCGCTCGCCCACGATCACGGAGGCAATGGCATCGGCCTCAACCGCTTCGACTTCGACGTGTACTCCGTCGATCTCCAGTTCCTCGCCCGGTTCCGGAACGCGCCCGAGTGCTGTGGTGATCTGCTCGGCGATCGTGCGATCGACATCGCGCCACACTGGGCCGATCAGCGGAGCCATCTGATCGAGGCGCGTCGATCCGGGAACGCGGAGCCGTCCGTCGGACAAGCGAATCGGCCGCGCCTGCATCGACTTGAATTCATCGGAGACCCCGCCGAGAAGCTCGGCGACGACGTCCTCGAGGGTGATGAGCCCGACGACTGAGTTGCTGGCGTTGACAACGAGCGCCTGGTGGCTGCGCCGCTCACGCAGGAATGTCAGCAGACGATCGGCCGGCATCGTGTCGGGCACGCTGACAATTGGCCGCAACAAGGACGCGACGGTCAGACCGGCCCCGTGAACGAATCGCATCACGACATCCTTCGTGTGAAGAATGCCGATGATGTTGTCGACCGATCCCCGATAGACGGGAAGCCGGCTGTACGGGCTTCCAGCGACAATGCGAAGGACATCGCCAAACGGCAGCGACGCGTCGATTGTGGCGAGGCGCGCGCGCGGAACCATCAATTGACGAGCAGACCGAAGTCCGAGCCGGAGGGCCCGATGCAGTCGAACCTGTTCCTGCGGTTCGAGCAACCCGCCATCGCGGCTTTCCGCGATCAGGAGGGCGATCTCCTCAGGGGAGTGGACGTGGCGGTGGCGGGTGGATGGGATGCGGAACGCCTTCAGAAGCAGCACCGCGCTGCCATTCAGGAAAGTGATCGACCAGGAAAAAACCCGCAACGACCACTGCATCGGCAGCACGGTCAGAAGCGCGGTGCGGGTTGGATTCTGCAGCGCGAGCGACTTCGGCACGAGCTCGCCAAGAATGACGGCGAGTGCCGTCAGAAAGGTGAGGACAATCCCGGCAGACAGCGATTGGATCGTGGCCGGCTGTAGTTCAACGGCGCGCTCGAGCAGCGGTGCCAAACGCGGCGCTAACGTCGCCTGGCCGTAGGCGCCCAGAATCAGGCTGCTCAGGGTGATCCCGACCTGGGACGCCGCGATGTAGCGGTCCAGAGCCTTGGGATCTTCGAGGACCGGCAGTACCCGGGCAGCCAGAGCGTTTCCGTCTTCTGCCAGGCGCCGGAGGCGGCTGCGCCGTGCGCTGACGGCACCGAACTCCGCAGCCACATACAACCCGGTCAGGAGTATGAGCAGGGCGATCGTCGCCCACGCCAGCACCATGCAGGCGGATCGTACCGCAAAAAAACCTGTCCAGGTGGACTTGACGGCTTCTACAGGGTTCTACGAGGTTCTGCAGGGTTCCACAGGGTTCTACAAGGTTCGTTCATTCGGCCCTGAGCGCGACGACCGGATCGACGCGAGTCGCACGGCGACCCGGAAGGTAGCTGGCCAGGGCGGCGACCGTCGCAAGCAGAACCGAGACGGCGAGGAAGGTCAACGGATCCTCGGGACGCACATCGAAGAGCAGGTTCGTCATCAGCCTGGTCAGCACGAAGGCGCCGGCGGCGCCGATGGTGATCCCGGCAATGGCGAGCACCATCGCGCGTCCCACGACCATGCGCAGCACGTCGGCTCGCTGTGCGCCGAGCGCCATTCTGATCCCGATCTCCTGGGTGCGCTGCGTGACCGAATAGCTGATCACTCCGTAAATCCCGACCGACGCCAACACGAGCGCGACCGCCGAAAAGATCATCAGCATGACCATGGTCAATCGACGCTGTGCCGTCGAGACGGAGATGACCTCGGTCATCGGCATGATGTCGGCGATCGGGACGTCGGGATCGATTTCATGGACGGCGCTGACCAGAGACGGTACGACACGCATGCCCTCGCCCTTCGTCTTGACCACCACCGACGTGAATGGATACGCGAAACGAGCCGGCGGAAGGTAGCTCGTGCCTTTCGGCTCGGTCTCCAGGCTGGCGGATCGAATATCGCCGACGACTCCGATAATCTCGTCCGGTCCCTCGTCAAACCAGGCCAACACGATGCGTCGTCCGATCGGGTCGACATCACCGAAGTACTTCTTCACCAGCAGCTCGCTGACGATGATGCGGCGGGTGTTCGGGGCCGTATCACGGCCGTCGAAGAGGCGGCCTCGCACGAGTGGAATCCCCATCGCCTTGAAGTAGTCATGCGTCACGACGCGAACATCCGCGACCGGCTCGTCCCCTTTGCGTGCTCTTTCCTGCCCTTCGATGTAAAAGCCCGTCGCGGCGCCGAGGCCGTGCAGCGGAAGAAAGCTGACGCCTCCTGCGGCCTCGACACCGGGCAACGCGTGCAGCCGTGCGAACAGGCGATCGAAGAACGCGATCGATCGCCCCTCCCCCTGATAGGTCGCCGACGGCAACGTCACCTTCATCGTTACCGCGTGGGAGGGATCGAAACCCGGATCGACGCGCATCAAGGTCGTGAAGCTGCGGATGAGTAGGCCCGCTCCGACCAGCAGCACGAGGGCCAGCGCCATTTCGACGACCACGAGGGCCTGTCGCGCGCGCCCTCCGCGGCTCGCCGAGCCGGTTCGTCCGCCTTCCTTCAGCGACTCAGTCAAGCTCCCGCCAGCTGCGGCGAGCGCCGGAATGACGCCAAACAGCACGCCGCTCGCAAGCGCAACCGCGCAGGCAAATAGAAGGGCCCATCCGTTGATGCCGACGAACTCGAGTCGCGGCACCTGCAGATTAGTCGCGACAACCGTTCGCAGAACATACAAGCCCCACCACGCGAGGCCGAGACCGGCCGCGCCGCCGACGGCGGCCAGCAACAAGCTCTCCGCGAGCAATTGCCGAATCAGCCGCCGACGGTCTGCGCCGAGCGCCGCTCGGACGGCCAGCTCACGCTGACGCGTCGTCGCGCGCGCCAACAGAAGATTCGCCACGTTGGCGCACGCGATGAGCAGGACGAAACCGACGGCACCCAGCATGACCAGAAGGGCCGGGCGGATGTCGCCGGTCAGCTGTTCTTTCAGCGGCACGACGCGCGCAGTCCAACCGGTATCGAAATTCGGGAACATCAGCGCGAGCTCACGTGCCACACGCGTCATGTCGTTCTGCGCCCGAGTGAACGTCACTCCATCCTTCAGGCGCCCAACCACCATCGTCCATCGACCCTGAGGCGTTCGCGCATCCGCCGAGAACCCTGCCGGAACCCAGACGTCCACGTTCTTGTCGAGAATGGAAAACCCTGATGGCATGACGCCAACCACCGTAAAGAGATTGCCGCCAAGCCGGATCGTTCGATTGATGACGCCTGCGTCGCCGTTGAAGCGTCGCTTCCACAGGCGATCGCTCAGGAGCACGTAGCGATCGGCATTCGGGCGATCCTCTGACGGCGTGAAGACCCGTCCGACCGCGGCGTTCACACCGAGCATCGGAAACAGCGTGGCGTTCACGATCTGCATCGGCAGTTCTTCCGGCTCTCCCTCGCCGGTGAACGCGGTGCGAAACGTCATGCTGACGATCGACATCTCGTCGAACACGCTGTTCATTTCCCTCCAGTGGAGGTAATTGCCGGGCGATACGACGTTGTTCTTCCGATCGCGGGGAAGGTTGTGCTCCCACACGACCGCCAGGCGGTCCGGATCTTTGTAGGGGAGACGCTGAATCAGGACGGTGTTGACGACGGTGAAAATGGCGGTGTTGGCACCGATGCCGAGAGCGAGGGCGGCGACGGCGACGGCGGTAAAGCCGGGCGACGCCGACAGCAGCCTGACGCCATGTCGGAGATCCTGGAGAAGTGTGCGCAATGGACGAATCGCTCCCGCTCCCTGTGGCTTCCGCCTTTAGGCGGAAGTCAACGACAGCCACATCCTTCCGGCTAAAGCCGGAAGCCACGAAATCGGTTTGAACCAGTTCTACTCGCTCCGAAGACTGACGATCGGGTCAACCGTCGCGGCGCGATGAGCTGGTGACGCGGTCGCAGCCAGCGCGACGGCAAAGAGAACGATGACGACCGATGCGAACGTGACCGGATCGGTCGGCGTGACGCCGAACAGTTGCGTGCTCAAGAATCGTGTCAGAGCAAAGACCCCGGCAAGACCGGTGGCGAGTCCGACGCCGGCAAGCGCGATTCCCTGGCGCACGATGAGCGCCACCAGATCGGCCGTGCGGGCGCCCAGCGCCATCCGGATGCCAATCTCGCGGCGTCGCTCGGAAACGGCGTAGCTCAACACACCGTGGACACCGACGGCGGCGAGCAGCAGCGCCAGGGCGGCGAAGAGTCCCAGCAGCAGCATGGTGAAGCGGCGCTGCCCGATCGATCGCGACAGCGTGAGCTGCAGCGGCTCGACAGCGAAGACGGCGAGACCCGGATCGACGTCGTGGATGGCCCCCGTAACCGCGGTGCCGATCGCCTGCGGATCACCAGCCGTCCGCACCAGCAGCACGCCCGCACCGTTAGCGGACGGCGTCTGCGCCAGCGGCGTGTAGACGGCAATCGGCGATGACTCGGTCAGACCGTGGAATTTCTCGTCACCGACAATGCCGACAATCGTCCGCGCGGTGCCCCAGAAGCGAATCCGCGCGCCGAGGGCCTCGCGGTCTGGAAAGAATCGTCGTGCCGCGGCAGCATTGATGAGGGCCACCGGTGTGGCGGTGGTGCTGTCGCCGTCGGTGAACACTCTTCCGCGAACCAGCCCGAGCCCGACCGTCTCGAAGTACGTTGGGCTCACGCGTCGCACGGAGATCTCGGGCCATGAGCGCCCCTCCGCTTCGCGACCCACGATGGTGAACGAGTTGGTAAACCCGGGATCAAGAGGGTGACTCCCGGCAATGGCGACCGACTCGATGCCTGGCAGCGCCGCCGCCCGCGCGAGCAGCGCGGCGTTGAACGCATGCTGCTCCTTGAAGTCCGGCCAGCGGCCAAAATCGACCGGGTAGCGCGACGCCGGCAGCTGAAACTCCGCTTTCACGATCCCGGCTGTGTGAAAGCCGGGATTGACCTGCTGAAGAGACCAGAAGCTGCGAATCAGCAATGCCGCTCCGGACACAAGGATGACGGCGAGCGCGAGCTCGACGATCACCAGCACGCTGCGAACGCGGCCCCGCGCCGGTCCCGCTGAGGCGCGATGCGCCCCTTCGGACAGCGATGACTGCAGATTGTTTCGGCGGCCCTGCAGCGCCGGGAGGAGCCCGAATGCAATGGCGATGAGCACGCCGATCGTCAGAGTCGTGAGCAGGACCGGAACGTCGATCGCGGCAAGCGAGAGGCGCGGGACGTCGCCGGGCGCAATCGCAACCAGCGCACGCACACCGACAAACGCCAGGGCAATCCCTGCCACCGATGCCGCCGTCGTCAGCAGCATCGTTTCGGCAACCGCCTGCCGTACGAGGCGTCCTCCCGTTGCACCGAGCGCGCACCGTACGGCCGCTTCCTGGGCGCGGGCGGAGCCGCGAGCCAGCAGAAGATTGGCGACGTTGACGCAGGCGACGAGCAGAACCAGGCCGACGGCGACCAGCAGGATGAACAAGGCAGGCCGCACGGGACCGAAGACGACGGCGTCGAGCGGTTCCACATTTGCGCCGCGCGCAGCGTTCTCAGGGTAAGCGCGCTCGAGGTCGGCCGCGATTGCTGCGAGCTCGCCACGTGCCGTGTCATGGCTCGACTGTGGAGCGAGCCTGCCGATCACGAAGATTGGATGCGTCGATCGCGGGAGCTGACGGACGTCTCCCTGCAGTGGCGTCCAGATGTCGATGTCCGTCCTCATCCCACGGTCGGCGAATCCACGTGAATAGGCCGCCGAGGACAGGATTTGGAGGACGCCGAAGTCCGCGCCGGCGGGCATCACGCCGACGATGATGTATGGACGGTCGTCCAGTCTCAGTGTCTCTCCGACCGCCGATGGACGGCGATTGAAGGAGTGCTCCCAGAGCTGCTCGCTGATCAAGACAACGTCAGGGCCGCCCGGACGATCCTCGTCGGCGGTGAAGATCCGGCCCGCGATCGGTTGGATGCCAAGCATGGGGAGCGCATTCGCGGTGGTGCTGAGAACCGGGAGGCGCACGGGATCGCCGCGCTCGGGGGTGAGATTGACTTCGCCGGCCATGATCGCGGCGAGGTCCTCGAACGTGCGGGTTCGTGACTTGAAATCGAGAAAGTCTGGAAGAGACGCCGGTTCGCGCGTCGTGCCGGTGTTGCGATCCGTCTCCCACACCATCGCAAGCCGATCGATGTGTTGCAGCGGCGTCGGGCGCAGCAGCACCGCGTCGATGACGCTGAAGATAGCCGTGTTGGCGCCGATGCCGAGGGCGAGCGTGACGATGACGATCGCCGTCAGCCCTGGCGTCTTCCGGAACGATCGTGCGGCATAGCGAAAGTCCGACAACATGATCGAGTAGTCACCTTCCGATCGCGCCAATCGCCCATGCGGCTTGTTTCCGGACGCCGGCGTCGGCGTCCTTGAGCGCCGGAAGGAGGCCGGCCAGCGCGCGTGAGTCGCCGATTGCGCCGAGCGCCCAGGCTGCTTGCTGACGGACGCCGTTGCTCTGATCCGAGAGCGCCTTCACGAGGGAATCAACGGCGCGAGAATCGTCGATCGCTCCCAGCGCCCAGGCCGCCTGTTTTCGCACATCTTGACTCTGGTCCCCGAGCGAGCGCATGAGCGCCGGAACGCCGCTGCGATCGTCGATGGCCCCGAGCGCCCACGCCGCCTGCGCGCGCGTCCGGTCGTCCGTGTCGGTCAGTGCTGCCGACAACGCGTCGACCGCGGCTGAATCATCGATGGCCCCGAGCGCCCAGGCGGCCTGGCGCCGGACGCGCGGGTCGGCGTCCTTCAATGCGCCGATGAGAGGCTGCACTGCGCGTTTGTCGTCGAGCGCCCCCAGCGCCCATGCGGCCTGCTCCCGAACCCCGGCTTCGCGATCCTTCAGCGTGTCGATGAGCGCGTCGACGGCGCGTTGGTCGTCGAGCGCACCGAGTGCCCAGGCGGCGTTCCGGCGCGCGGCCCACGTCGTGCTGTGAAGCGCGCCCAGCACCGGCTGAAACGCGCGACTGCCGATCGCGACCAGCGCCGCCGCTGCCTGCTCGCCCGGCGAGGTCAAGTCGCTCGGATTGCCGCGCCACCAGCTTCGGCTGCACACGACAGGTTCAACCGGTGCCGCATCGCCAAGCATGTTGGTCAGCGGCTGGATTGCGTCGATGGCGCCGTCGCCCAGCTCGCGGATCTCACACGCTGCGCGGGCCCTGACGACCGGGTCCTGCGCCGTCAGATCTGATATCAGTTCCCGGGCGGTGCGTGTTTGCGCGAGCGCGTCATGATATTCGTTGGCCGGCCCGGCGAGCGTCATGAGCGCGACAACCGAAGCGGCAATCGTCCGGACCACGTCAGGGCTCCTGGGTGAAATTGCGCAGTCGCGGATTTGGATTCGGGTTCGGATTGGGGTTCGGGTTCGGATTGGGATGTGGGTGTGGATGCGGGTGGACGCCGACATTGAACCGGTGCGAACCGCCGCCGTCACCAATCTCCGCGATCGCTGAAATCGCCGCGCGGCGCACGGCAACGTCCTGATCCTTGAGCGCCGCGGTGAGCGGCTCCAGTGCGCGGGAGTCACCAAGCTCACCAAGCGCGCCGATGACGTGGCGCCGCACGTCGGCGTTCGCGTCGCGGATAACGGCGATCAGCGGATCGACGGCAGACGCGTCGCCCAACTCGCCGAGCGCAGACGCCGCGCGCGCACGAATGGACGGGGAACTGTCTTTCAGCAGACCAACGATTGCCGGGACGGCGCGCCGGTCGCCAATCTCACCGAGCGCTGACAGCGCGTGCTGTCTCACGTCCGGGTCCCCATCCTTGAGCGCCTCCATGAGTCCGGTGACCGCCCGCGCGTTGCCGAACTGGCCGAGCGCAGCTGCCGCTTGACGCCTGACGCCGGCATCCGTGTCCTTGAGCGCGCCGACAAGGGCGTCGACTGCCATCTCGGTCTGACCTTGGCCGGCGATCACCCGTGAGGATCCTGTGGCTTCCGACCACTGGAGCGAAGGGTGAAGCATCACGGCGGTGACGCCAATGAAGATGGCGCTTGTTTTCAGGAACGTGCGGACAAACACGGCTAAAGGAGTCATGCATCTCTCCTGCTAAAAACGTAGCATCTCAGGACACACCAAAAGCTCTGAAGGCCGGTCTTGGCCCCCCAGTCGAATGCGGATTGCCGATTGATGATTGCCGATTTGTCTGATTGCGGATTGCTGATTGAGATTGCGGATTGCCGATTTGAATTGACGATTGTGCCTCGCCGGCTACCGGCGCCTCAATCGCCAATCAACATTCGGCAATCACGCTCGCAATCCGCAATCACACTCGCAAATCCGCAATCTCAATCAACAATCCTCAATCTGACAAATCCGCAATCATCAATCCACAATCTGCAATCGATCTGCTATCGCGCAAGCTGTCCTAGCGCGAAGGCGGCCTGCTGCCGAACGTCGGCGCTTGCGTCCTTCAGCGCTGCGGTGAGGCCGTCAATCGCGCGCGGATCGCGAATCTGACCGAGCGCAAACGCCGCCTGCTGTCGCACGTCGGCGGCGCTGTCCTTTAATGCGATCACGAGCGCCTCGACCGCGCGCGAATCGCGAATCTGTCCAAGTGCGAATGCGGCTTGCTCCCGCACGTCAGCAGCCGGGTCCTTGAGCGCCGAGATGAGCGGCTCGACGGTGCGGCGATCTCGAATCTGCCCGAGCGCGAACACCGCCTGCTGCCTGACGTCAGCTTTGGTATCGTGCACCGCGCCCATGATCGCCTCGACCGATCCCGGATCGCGAATCTGTCCCAGCGCGAACACCGCCTGCTCCCGCACGTCGTCGCTCGGATCCTTGAGTGCGCCACTCAGTCCCGCGACAGCACTGCGGTCGCGGATCTGTCCAAGCGCAAACGCGGACTGCTCGCGTACGTCGGCGTTGGGGTCCTTGAGCGCTTTGATCAATGGTTCGACGGCGCGGTGGTCGCGAAGCTGACCGAGCCCGAACGCGGCTTGCGAACGCACATCCGGAGAGTTGTCCGACAACGCCTGAACGAGCGGATCGAAGACGCTCGGATCGCGAAGCTGCACGAGCGCATGCATGGCGGTTTCGCGAACGTCCTTGTCCGTGTCCTTCAACGCAGCGGTCAGCGCAGCAACCGTCCTCGGATCAGCCTTGCTCTGTCGTCCCCCTTGCGGCGCCTGAGGTCCTTGAGGTCCCTGTGCCGCTTGCCCAGCCGCGTGCAGGCCAGCGTTGATTGCGGTGTTGAGAGAGTCGACGTCGAAGTGTCCGGTTACCGCCTGGACGCCCGCGATCGCTCCCGCGACTCCATACTGCACGCCAGCGTGGACGCCGCTCTGTATTCCGCTCTGGACCGCGCTCTGCACACCACTCTGGATGTGAGCCTGCACATTGCCCTGAACATGCGATTGGACGTTGCTCTGAATATTGGACTGAACGTTGCTCTGGACCGCGCTCTCAATCGTTGAGACCACCGTATCGTCCTGCGCGTGTGGCTCGATGCCGCGACGGCTGCGCCGCTCGGTAGAGGAATCCGAAGGCGACGGCGTCGGTGCGGGTGTCGGAGAAGTCGTCGGTTGCTGGGCAGATGTCGGTTGCTGGGCAGATGTCGTGCTCTGCTGGATCGTCCCGGCCGACTGCGGCCCCTCAGCGGAGACAATCGTCCACGGCTGCATGGAGGCCAGCGGCATGACGGCGAGAGCGAAGAGAGACGTGGCTCCGACGGCACGCACACGTGACAAACCCGCGCGCGGCACGCTCGGATCCAGGATCGCCAGCAGCCGCCCTTCGAGCTCCGAACGGTGCGCCATCGCCAGACTTGCGCCCGCCAGCACCGCCGGGAACCGGCCGGAGCGCATCACCCGCGCAATTTCGATCAGTTGATCGGCATAGTCCGGACCGCGAGTGCCGGCGGCGAGCACGAGATCGTCGCACGCGCGTTCGCGCTCGGTGCGGACGCGGCGCGCCGCCATCCAGGCCAGCGGATTGAACCAGTGCAGCGCGCACGAGACCTGCGCGAGCATGTGCGTGAGGCAGTCGCGTCGCTTCACGTGCGCGAGCTCGTGGAGCAGCACGATCCGCAACCGCTCGCTCGGCCAGTTGTCGGCCTCCGATGGCATCAAGACTGCCGGGCGCATGATGCCCCACGCCATCGGCATCGCGGCCCCTTTGCTCCGCAGGAACACAATACGCGGTGAGATCCCAAGCGATGCCGCAAGCAAACGAGCCTGCTGAAGCCACGGCGCCGCGGCAACGCGCTCTGTGCGTCGCGACATCCACCAGACGGCGACGATGCCGGCGGCCAGCCGCGCGAGGATGAGCAGCGCGCCGGCGATCCACACCGTGAGCAGGATTGCGGGCCAGGACGCGCGCTGCGGAGTCGCGACTTGCGATTCGCGACTCGCGATTGGCTGTTCACTGCTGGCTACTCGCTGCTGGTGGCTGGCGGCGGGGTCCTCGCGATCCCGGGATGCGTGATCCGAGATCTGGGATTCGATTTGAGTGCTCGTTACCGGCCGTTCGCCTCGTATTGCAGAACCGGAAACTGGCAACTGGAAACTGGAAACTGGCGCCGCCGTCTCAAACTTCACCAATGGCATTTGCCACCGTGGCAATGCGACCGAGAGGATCGGCAACAGGACGACGCCTGCGAGCGCGAGCATCCAGATCATGTGGCGCACTGCCGCGGAACCGCGACGAAGGATGAAGGTGGCAGTGCCGGCGGCGACGAACATCAGCGTGGCCTTGACGATGATGTCGGCGACGGGAATCCACGAGGCAGCGGAGTCGAGCGAGAGGAAGTGAATCATGCTCATGGCTAGGCTCCGGTGTTCCGCGCCTGATCGATCAAACGCGCAAGGCGATCGAGTTCCGCGTCAGACAATTTCTGCGAGGACTCGTCGAGCAGCGCCGAGATTGCCTGTTCGGCCGAGCCGTCGAAAAAGGTCTTCAGCATGTGGTGCAGGGCCGAACGCTTCGCATTATCGCGTCCGACCGTCGGCAGATACACGTAGCGCGGCCCATCCTGTTCGTGCCGGACGTGTCCTTTTTCTTCGAGAATCCGCAGCATCGCCCGAACGGCCGAGTAGCTCGGTGGTTCAGGAAGCGCGTTCTGGACTTCGGCCGCGGTCGCTTTCCCGTTGGCGTAGAGGATGTCAATAATTTGACGTTCGCGGCGACTTAGGTCGTAACTCATTGTGTGCGTGTCACTAATCTCGTTGCTTCCGACTTTAGGTGGAAGAAGCTCTTGGGTCATCTCTGCGTCACTCCGTCCGCCGACGTGTCGGGTCGCGCGGTGTTAAGTCATTGGACGGTGAGGAGCAGCAAAAGGTGCTATGAAAATAGCACAAAGCGAAAAATTTAACACCCGGCACCGAAATCAGCGCCACTCCGGCGATCGACTATGCTCCTCCGTATGTACAAGGTGCTTCTTGCCACGATGACCGCAGCTGTCGCCGCGGTGTGGACCGCACAAGCGCCGCCGTCGCTCCCACTCGAGCGGATCACGCTCCCTCCCGGGTTCAGCATCGCGATTTACGCCTCGGGCGTGCCCCACGCCCGCGAGATGGTGATGGGAGCCAAAGGCACATTGTTCGTGGGGAGCCGCGACTTCAATAAGGTGTACGCGCTCGTCGATCGCGATCACGACCAGAAGGCCGACCAGGTCTACACGATTGCAGAAGGCCTCAAGGATCCCAGCGGTGTGGCGTTTCGCGACGGTTCGCTCTACGTGGCCGAGATCAGCCGCATCACTCGATACGACAACATCGAGGCGAGCCTCGAGAAGCCGCCGGTCCCGGTGGTCGTCAAGGGCGATTTGCCTACCGAGTCACACCACGGCCAGAAGTTCATTCGCTTCGGACCCGACGGGCTGCTCTACGTGCCAGTCGGCGGCCCGTGCAACGTCTGCGAGCGGCCGGAGGATCCGCGTTTCGCCACCATCCTCCGGATGAAACCGGACGGAACCGGAGCCGAGATTTTTGCGAGCGGGGTGCGCAACAGCGTCGGCTTCGACTGGCATCCAACCACGCACGAGATGTGGTTCACGGATAACGGTCGCGATCTCCTTGGTGACGACGTCCCGCCCGACGAGCTCAACCGCGCCCCGACGAAAGGGCTGGCGTTCGGGTTCCCCTACTGTCATGCCGGCGAGGTCAAGGACCCGGAGTTCGGTGAGAAGCATGCGTGCAGCGAGTTTCAGGCGCCCGCGCGCAAACTCGATCCGCACGGCGCCGCGATCGGCATGCGGTTCTACACCGGCACGATGTTTCCCGCCGAGTACCGCAATCAAATCTTCATCGCCGAGCACGGATCGTGGAATCGAAGTGTGCCGATCGGCTATCGCGTGATGGTCGCGAAACTCCAGGGCAACACGGTGACGAGCTTCACGCCGTTCGCGGAAGGATGGCTGCAGGGAGTGGCGTCCACGCGGGGCACGCAGACGACAGGACAAACCTGGGGACGCCCGGCTGATGTGTTCGTGATGCCCGACGGGGCGCTCCTGGTCTCGGACGATTTTGCGGGTGTGATTTATCGGATCAGCTACAAGAAGTAGATTCTCTTCGCGGCTCGCGGCTCGCGGCTGACTGGAGGCTCACGGTTTGCCGGGGAGCAGACGCCGTTCGCCGATTTGGTCTAGAGACTGGAACCGAACGACTGGAAACTGATAGGCGACGAAGCAGATAGTCGCCGCGATCAATCGGCGCGAGCGATGAGCGAGCGCTGGCAGGCGCTGGGGGTGGGGCCCCAGCGCAAAGTCAGAAAAGAAGGACTCTGCCGATGTCCATGATGAAAGAGTTCCGTGAGTTCGCGGCGCGCGGTAACGTGGTGGATCTGGCGGTTGGCGTCATCATCGGTGCCGCCTTCGGCAAGATCGTGACCTCGCTGGTCAACGACATCGTGATGCCGCCGATCGGGATGATCATCGGGCGCATCGATTTCAAGAATCTCTACGTCGCGATGAACGGACAACATTACGCGACGCTGGGCGACGCGCAGAAGGCTGGGGTGGCGACGATCAACTACGGCACATTCGTCAACACCGTGCTGGAGTTCCTGATCATCGCGTTCGTCATCTTTCTCCTGGTGCGCCAGATCAACCGGCTGAAGACGCCGGCGCCGTCGCCGCCGACCGAGGACGCGCGCGATTGTCCGTTCTGCGTCTCGCGCATTTCGAACAAGGCGACGCGATGCCCGAATTGCACGTCGGATTTGCGCCCGTCACGAGCATGACCGAGAGGCTGCCCGTGCTTGATCGCGCCGGGGCGCGACGGTAAACTCCGCGTCACCCTGGAATGAGCACCCGCTCCATCGTTGCGCGAACATGGGGACCCGCCGTGGCCGTCCTCCTGCCGTCGCTGCTTCTTGTCGCGTGCCAGCCGAGGGCCCAGCGCGAACGGTCCCGAGCCTCCGCGAACCACGCCGCTGAACCCGACGCCCCGTATCAAGCCGAGGTCGAGGAAGGCCTCGGCGCCGCCGTGGCGATTCTGGTCGACACCTCCGGCTCGATGAAGCAAAACGCTCCGGGCGACTCACGACCGAAGTACGTCGTCGCCCAGGAAGCGCTCGAAGCGATGCTCGACGCGACCGACGCGTTCGTCGCGAAGCGACCGGACTTTCCAATCAAGATTGGCGTGTACAGTTTTTCCAGCAGCGTGCACGTGCTGCGGCCCATTCAGCCGTACGATCGCGCCGCCATTCGCTCCACGCTGGCGAACCTTCCTCGCCCGGGCGGTGGGACGGCGATCGGCGACGCCATGCGCGAAGCGCGTCCCGACCTCTATCGCGCCGGCGTCTTCCGCAAGTACCTCCTGGTCGTCACCGACGGGGACAATACCAACGGCAGGAGTCCCGACGACGTGGCGCGCGATATCTGGCGGAAGAGTGAAGGCGGCGTGCAGACCTATTTCGTGGCGTTCGATACGAGTCCGGAGAAATTCGCATTCCTGAAGGAAGCAGGCGGCGACGTCATCGGCGCCGGCACTGGTGCCGAGCTGCGCACCGCGCTCGACGGTATTTACCAGGGCAAGATCCTCGCCGAGGCCGTGGACGTCGAACGGGAACCTGTCAAGAAGTAACTCGTAGTTTTTTAGAAGGAGCCCCCGTGATTTTCCACAAGTTCTGGTCCGCATTCGTGGCGCAGATAAATAAGGTGGCGAACATTTTCTGGGAGGCGGATCCCGTGGCCCAGATGCGATACGAGTACGACCGCGCGGTCGAGCAGCTCAAAGAAGGCCGTACTGGGTTGGAGCAGTATCGCGGGCTCGTCGAGCGCGTGAACCGGCAGGTCTCCGCCAACAAGTCCCACGTGCAGAAGCTCGAGGCGGAAACCAAGGCTTATCTCAAGGCCGGCGATCGCACCACCGCGGCAAAGTTCGCGCTCGAGCTGCAGAAGGCCAAGACGGAGCTGGCGGCCAACGAAGGCCAGCTGCAGATGCACGAGACCGCCTACGGCAACAACCTGAAGAAGATTCAGCACGCCAACGAAAAACTGATCGAGCTGCGCGAAAGGATCCAGAAGTACGATGCCGAGCTGAAGATGAGCGCGGCCGAAGCCGAGATCGCCAAGCTGTCTGAAACGTTCGACATGAACCTGACGACGGACTTCGGCGAGATCGAAAGCGTGATCCAGCAGAAGATCGATCAGAACCGCGGCAAGGTTCGCGTCGCCGCCGACCTCTCGCAGAAGGGCATCGCCGAAATCCAGGCGGAGGAGCGGATGCAGGGCCAGCTCGCGGAACAGGCGCTCACCGATTTCGAAGTCGAACTGGGCTTGAAGTCTCCCGAGACCTCGCCGATGGCCCAGACGGCCAAGGACCTGGGACCCGCGGCCGAAAAAGCCACCGAGAAACAAACGAATTGAGGACGAGCAACGCTTCGACGCGCGGTTAGAATTTCCGCGCAACGAGTGCGGCGCGCGAGCGTTGCGCGCCGCGGTTGTGGAGAAGTGTAGAAGCTATCTCTCAAACGGGCTCGGTCAGCCAGAAACGGCGATGCGAGCGAGCGATAGCGAGTGAGCCACGCGAACGGAGCGCGCCGACGAAGCGGCGCGCGAGAGAGCGTGTAGGGGGGAGTCCGAGGGGCGAAGCCCCTCGGATGGGAAAAGCCAGTGCAGCCCTTCACGGCTGCTGACAGGAGCATTGATTCATGGCCAATGGACAGCCCCGACCTGCTTTCTATGTCGCCGTCCTGCTCATGGTGCTCGGCCTTGTCGGCCTCGCGCTGTGGCGATACGGCGCGATCGGGCCGAAGTCGCAGACGGGTCAATTCTCGGCCGACGAGCTGAAGAAGATGCAGAGCGGCGCGGAGGCGCCCGACAGCGCTGGCATCACGACGGTCAAGGAATACAACTACGTCGCCGCCACGCGCCTGCCCGAAGTCAAGGGGATCTCCAACTACCAGCCGATGGCTGACCGCACGGTGCGTTTCGGCATCAACGTGTGGGCCGGCTGGAGCCCGATCATCCTCGCGAACAACGGCTTCAAGCCGGGCAAGGTGTGGAAGACACCTGGCGGCAAGGACTTCAAGGTCGAACTCGTCCTGATCGACGATCCGATTGCGATGCGCGACGCGTATGCGTCGGGCAAGCTTCACATCGGGTGGGCGACCCTCGACATGGTGCCGCTCTTCCTCGAGGGCCTGCGCAAGGACTCGCGCGTCATGCCGCGCGTCTATCAGCAGGTCGACTGGTCGAACGGCGGCGACGGCATCGTCGTCCGCGACTCGGTCAAGACCATGGCTGACCTTCGCGGCAAGACCGTCGTGCTCGCGCAGAACTCTCCGTCGCACTTCTTCATCCTGAACGCGCTCATCAACGCCGGCGTGCAGCCGGCGGAGGTGGACTTCAAGTTCACGCAGGACGCCTTTCAGGCGGCGGCGGCGTTCAACGCCGACAAGAAGCTGGCCGGAGCCGTCAGCTGGGCGCCAGATATCTACAACCTCGAAAAGGTCAAAGGCAACCACATGCTCGTGACGACGGCGACGGCGAACAAGCTGATCGCGGACGTGTGGTTCGCGCGCGCCGATTTCGCGAAAGACAATCCCGACATCATGGAAGGGATCACGCGCGGCATCTTCGACGCCATGACGGATCTGAAGTCGCAGGAGTCGAAGCAGAAGGTCGCGAAGCTGATGGCCGCCGGGTACTCGATTCCTGAAGGGGACGCGCTCGGGATGCTCGGCGACGCGCATTCGACGAACTATGCCGAGAACCGCGACTTCTTCATGAACCAGAACAACCCGACCAGTTTCGAGCGCACGTGGGCCACGGCGTACTTCCTCTACAAGCGGATCAACGCGGTGACCGAGCAGACGCCGTTCGATCAGGTGATGGATTTTTCCGTCATCCAGAAACTCGGAAGCGAACAGAAGTACGCGTCGCAGAAGAACGAGTATGACGTCCACTTCGCGCCGGCGTCAGCGGGAACCGTGCAGGGAGAGAAGGACGAGATCCTGACCAAGACGGTCGTCATCCATTTCTTCCCGAACTCCTGGGATCTCAATAAGAAGGTCACCCGAGACTCTGGCGGCAAGGACAGCGAAGAGCTCTATGACCCGAACGTCGGGTTCGTGGTCGAGGAAATTGGCAAGCTCGCCGGGCAGTACGGCGCGGCACGGATCGTCATCGAAGGACACACCGACGCGTCGATGAAGGCATCGGTGCCGAAGAGCCTGGTCCAGGAGCTCTCGCTGAATCGCGCGAACTCCGTGAAAGAGGCGATCGTGCGCAAGTTCCCGTCGCTTCAGCCGAACCAGTTCTCGACCGCCGGTCTCGGCTGGGATCGTCCGGCGGATCCGTCCGATCCTGAGAACAATGCCAAGAACCGGCGTGTCGAGGTGAAGGTGTACCCGGCGGAGGCCGCGCCGGGCGCGAAGTAAATGCCGAGCGAGGCCAAACGCGACCTGCTGGCGCTCCGCATCTCGCCGCCGCGGATGACGCGGCGGCTGGTCGGCGCGCTGGCCGTCGGCGTCATCGTGTTGTTCTGGTGGCTCGCGACGTCCGGACTGGGATCCGAGGATCGCTGGATCTCGCCGGTGATTCTGCCGAGTCCCGGCGAAGTGATCCGCAGTTTCCCGAGCCTGTTCAAGGAGCGGGCGCTCCTGCAAAGCATTGCCGCGACGCTGAAGCGCGTGCTGATCGGGTTTGGCCTGGCGGTTCTCGTTGGCGTGCCACTCGGCATTGCCGCCGGCGCCTGGCGAGTCATCGAAGCGGCAGGTGCGCCGCTCGCGCTCTTCGGGCGCAATCTGCCGGTGGCCGCGCTCATTCCGCTGACGATTCTCTGGTTCGGCATCGACGAAACGCAGAAGGTGATGTTCATCTTCATCGCCTGCGTGCCGTTCGTGTACTCGGATGCGGTGGCCGCGGTCGTCGGCGTGCCGGATCGATACGTCGAGACCGCGCAGACGCTGGGCGCGAAGCCGCATCAGGTCGTGCTGAAGGTGCTCGTCACGCTCGCGCTGCCCGACATTTACAACAGTCTCCGGCATCTGTTCGGGCTGGCGTTCGGCTATATCATGCTGGCCGAGCTGATCAACGCCGAGCACGGGCTCGGGTACCTGCTGATGGCCAGTCAGCGGCGTGGCATGTCGGAACACATCATCCTGATCCTGATGATCATCGGGCTGCTCGCGTACGGCATCGATCGCGTGCTCTTCTGGTTCCAGCGCGGGCTGTTTCCTTATCGTTCGGTTGAGGACTGACGGTGACCGATCCCCAGGCCCCGCCGGCCGCACCCGGCAACGTCGTCGAGTTCAAAAACGTCACGAAGCGATTCGGCGGCCTCACCGTCATTCGCGACGTGACATTCGCTGTACCGGATCTCCCGCGAAAAGGGGAGTTCATCGCGATTCTTGGACCGTCCGGCTGCGGCAAGTCGACGGTGCTTCGTCTCATCGCCGGCCTGAGACCCCATCATCCTGCGACCGAGGGCACGGTGCTCGTCGCCGGTAGTCACGTGGAACGTCCCGGCTCCGATCGCAGCATGGTCTTCCAGGACTACACGTCATTCGATAACCGCACCGTCGAGGACAACGTTGCGTTCGGGCTCGAGTGTCGCGGGGTTCCCGCGAAGGAACGCCGCGAACGCGCGCGCGAGTGGATCGCGAAGGTGGGGCTGGACGTCAAGCGCGACGCGACCAAGTATCCGAGCGAGCTCTCGGGCGGCATGCGGCAACGGGTCGCAATTGCCAGGACGCTGATCCTGTCGCCGCGAATCATTCTGATGGATGAACCGTTTGGCGCGCTCGATCCAACGACGCGGCTGCACATGCAGGCCCTGCTCGTTGATCTCTGGCGCGAGGCGGAGGCGACGGTCTTTTTCGTCACCCACTCGATCGAGGAGGCGGTGTACCTGGGCGATCGCGTCTACGTCTTTTCGTCGGCGCCGGGGACGATTCTGCGCCAGATGCAGGTTCCTGGTCCCGACCGGCCGCCGAAGGAGATGCAGCGCCAGCCGGAGTTCATGCAGTACGTCTTCGAGATCCGCGACATCATCGACAACCTGTCCGCCTCGACCCGGGCCGGCGATGATTAAGCCTCCCGACCCGCCACCGTCGGACGGGCCGCCACAGAGCGCAGGCACCAAGGAGTATCTCAAGGAAGCTTTTCTCTTCCGGTGGAATCTCCTGTTTTTTCTCGGTGGAACGGCAGCCGCTGCGCTGACGCCGCTTGCCCCCGTTTTGCTGCCGCTCGTCGGCGCCGGAGAGCTCGCGTATCTCACCGGACTGATTTCGGTGCCGCGATTTCGCGCAGCCATCGACGCCAAGATGCACGCGCAGCGCGTCGGCGAACCGCGTGAGGCCCCCGCCGTGCCTGCGGTCTCTCTGGTGACGATGTTGAGCGGACTGCCTGCCGAGGCGCGTACGCGTTTCGAGCGGCTCCACGCGCGCTGCCTCGAAATGCGTGGCATCGCCGCTGGCGTGCGGGGCGCCGCAGGGAATCAGGCGGGCGCAGCGGAAGAGATTCGAACACCCGGGCTCGATCGCCTTCTCTGGCTGTTCCTGCGCCTGCTCCTGTCGAAAACGGCGCTCGACCGGTTCTTGAAGACGATGGATGGGCAGGAGATCTCGGGGCGTCTCGAAGAGTCGCGAAAGAGTCTCGCCGCCGCCCAGGCGTCGGGCGACGAACGCGTCGTCCGATCGCTGCAGGACAGCATCGCGATGGGAGAGCTTCGCCTCGACAACTTCGGCAAGGCGAAGAAGAATGCCGAGTTCGTGGCCGTCGAGCTCGATCGCATCGAAGGAAAAATTCAGGCGCTCGCGGAGATGGCGGTCAATCGCCAGGATCCTGACTTCCTGAGCAGCCAGGTTGATTCCGCGGCGGAGAGCATGCGCCAGACGGAGAAAGCGGTAAACGAGCTGCAGCACCTGACCGGGCTCGGCGAGCAGCTCGAGGAGCCGCCGGCGATTCTCGAAACTGATATCCGCGGAGTCCTCCGCAATGATGCCTGACGTCCAGCCCCGCCGTCCCGCCGATCTGCCGGCGTGGTTCCCGCCGTGGGCCTCGCAGCTTGCGGACCTTTACTTTTCCGGCACCACAGCCGCGTTCGTCCTGTGCGGGAACACCTACGACCTGTTCCGCATCGCCGCCGACGACTCGTCGCGCTACGGAGTGCTGGCGGAGTTTCTCGCCGAGCAGCTTTTTGGCCGCTGGTCGCTCGTCCTGCACTACGACCTCGGTCGAGGGCTGCGTGCGTTCGCCGGGCGCGACGAGCGTCGTCTCAAGGAGATGGTCGCGCTCGCGAACAAGAAGCTCGGCGACCTCAGCGCGTTGCCCAAGGATCCCGCAGCGACCTTCGCGCTCATTGATCGCTTCGTGCGCATGAATATCATGGCGCCTGAGGACGATCGTCAGAGTCTCGCGCTGATCATCGATCAGGCGTCCTTTCTGTTTCCCGCCGCCGAGCCCGGTCGGCTGAACATGCAAACGTCGTCGCAGCTGGTGACGATGCTCAACTGGGCGATGAGCCCGCACGTGAAGCGCTTGAACATGGCGTTTGTGATGGTCGATGAGAAGCTTGCCGATCTCAGCGATCGCTTGACCGGGAACCCGCACGTCGCGGCCCTCGACGTTCCCCTGCCGGATGAAGCGGAACGGGAAGCGTTCATCAAGGCGGCAACAGGCGATCGGACGATTACCGAGTTCTCGGACTTTGGCGCCAGTGAACTGGCGAAGCTGACCGCCGGCATCTCGAACACCGACCTCAACGTCCTGGTTCAATCGGCACGAGAAAGCGGCAAACGGCTCGACGCGTCGGTCTTTCGCTCGCTGAAGAAGCGGCTCCTCGAGCGTCAATGTCACGGGCTGCTCGAGTTCATCGAACCGAAATGGACGCTGGACACCGTCGTCGGTCACGAGGCAGCAAAGGCACGGCTGCGGGAGGACGCGGCGCTGCTCAAACGAGGCGCGCTCGACAGCCTGCCGATGGGTTACCTGTTGTGCGGCCCGGTCGGCACCGGCAAGTCTTTTCTCGCGCAGTGCGTCAGCGGCGAAATCGGCGTTCCGTGCGTCATCCTGAAAAACTTCCGGTCGAAATACGTCGGCGAAACCGAAGGGAACCTGGAGCGGGTGCTGTCGGTGCTGCGTGCGATGGGGCCGGTCGTGGTCGTGGTCGACGAGGCGGATGCGGCGCTCGGCAGCCGTGAAGCTGAAGGGGACTCGGGAACTTCGAGCCGTGTCTTCGCCATGATCGCCGCGCAGATGGGCGACACACGCTATCGCGGCCGCATCATTTGGATGCTGCTGACCGCGCGACCGGATCTGCTGCCGATTGACATCAAGCGCCAGGGGCGCGCCGAAGTTCACATTCCGCTGTTCTATCCGACCGAAGAGTCCGAGATCCGCCAGATGTTCGTGATTCTCGCGAAGAAGCTCGGATCGAAACTCGCCGTCGAGGATGTGCCGTCGATTCCGCAGCTCGGCCACCTCTCCGGGGCAGACATCGAAGGAATGGTTGGCCGCGCTTGGCGCGCGTCGATACTGGCTGGGGCCGATCACGTGACCGGCGACGCGCTGGCCAGGGTCGTCACCGAGTTCATGCCGTCCACGCAGGGCCTCGAGCGCGAACTCCAGGAAACGGCAGCAATTCTCGAGTGCACCGACCGGCAGTTCCTGCCGCCGCCAGTCGTCAAGAAGATCGATGTGGTGAGCGGCCGTGCGTCGCTCCAGGAACGGCTCACGGCGTTGAAGCAGCTAGTGAAGGATCTGTAGAAATCATCTCGACAGGTTCGCAGTCCAAGCGGACAGTCGTTGCGATCAATCGGCGCGAGCGACGAGCGAGCGCTGGCAGGCGCTGGGGGTGGGGCCCCAGCGCAACGTGAGAAAAGAGGACCTCGTGGCAAGAACGAGCTGGTTCGATGAAAAGGCTGAGCATCCGGCGATCCAGGAGCGCGTCAGCAAGCTGGAATCATTTACGAGCGCGCTGGCCGACGGCGTCGTGACGAAGCAGGAACTCGCCGGGCAGGAGCAGCGTCTCGTCGCGGCGATGAAGAGTGTCGAAGCCGAATTGAACGATCAGCAGCATGCGAAGGTGACGAACGTGCTGGTCGAGCTGACGGCATATAACATCATGCGGCTGTTGCACGAGCTTCATACCGAGCGGCTGAGGATGGCGATAAAGTAATCAGGTTCTACTGGGTTGCTGCAGGTTCTGTGGAGTATCGAATGATCTGTCGATTTGAAGTCGCAAGTGTGGTCGCCGTGGCCGCTGTGTCTGTGGCGTTGGCGAGTGGTCAGGGCGCGCCGCCGCAGAAACCCGATCCGTCGAAGTTTCTGACCCAGCCGCTGATCACGCAGATCTACACGGCCGATCCCTCTGCGCACGTCTTCGACGGGAAGATCTACATCTATCCGTCGCATGACATCGATGCTGGCGTGCCGGCTGACGATCTCGGCAGCCACTTCGCGATGCGCGACTATCACGTCCTGTCGATGGACGCGGTCGGCGGTCCCGTCACCGACCATGGCGTGGCGCTCGACATCAAGGACGTCCCGTGGGCTGGCCGGCAGATGTGGGCGCCAGACGCGGCTGAGAAAGGCGGCAAGTACTACTTGTACTTCCCGGTCAAAGACAAAGAGGACGTCTTTCGAATCGGCGTCGGCGTGTCCGACAAACCCGCCGGTCCCTTCAAGGCGCAGCCGCAACCGATGAAGGGCACCTACAGCATCGACCCGGCCGTCTTCAAGGATACGGACGGCAAGTTCTACATGTACTTCGGTGGCATCTGGGGCGGCCAGCTGCAGCGATGGGCGACGGGTAGCTACGTCGCGAAGGATGTGTATCCAGCGAAAGATCAACCGGCGCTCAGCGCCAAAGTCGCACGCCTCGGCGACGACATGGTCAGCCTGGCAGAGGCGCCAAAGGATGTCGTGCTGTTGGATGAGGCAGGAAAGCCGCTGACTTATGGAGACAATGGCCGGCGCTTCTTCGAAGCGTCGTGGATGCACAAATACAACGGCACCTACTACTTCTCGTACTCAACCGGCGACACGCACTTCATCATGTACGCCACCGGCAAGTCTCCCTACGGGCCGTTCACCGTTCGAGGGAAAGTGCTGGAGCCGGTTCTCGGGTGGACGAACCATCACTCGATCGTTGAGTTCAAAGGAAAGTGGTACCTCTTCTATCACGACGCGCAGTTGTCAGGAGGACAGACGCACCTGCGCAACGTCAAAGTGACGGAGTTGAAGTATCGCGCCGACGGCTCGATCGAGACGGTCAAAGCCTACTCTCAATAGTCCCAGTTGCCGGTTCCCAGTTTCCAGTTGCGAGGCGCGAACCGCGAGCCGCGAATCGCGGTCAGAATTACTTGCGTCTCTTTTCGTCGAGATTGACGGTTAGATCCTCCGGCGTGATCTTGTCCTCGACGCCGTTGCGGGGAACGTCGATCTTCGCGATCCACAGCAGCGCATTCAGCACGATCTTGCGCTGACTCACATCGCCCCAGTGGGTGTGCGTGTGACCGCCGGTGAACCCGAAGCTCCTGCCGCCGTCCGGACGCTCGTACACCCACATCATCGTCTCGACCTTCCCGCTGTCGGCGATGATGTGAGGGTAGGGACCCTTGGGTGACACGTACGGGCCCTTTCGAACCTCGTCGCTCGGCTTCGCGGTGAGGATTGGCGTCAGCCGCTTCATCGCTGCGGCGTCCGCCGTCCAGCGCATGTTGAAGTACCACTCATCGTGGTTGCTGAAGGATTTCACACCCCTGGTCACTGGATGGTTCGGGAACGTCTCGAACGCCGGACTCCACATCGGGTTCACCGAGAAATTCGTCTCGTAGAAGCCCGCGTTCCACCGCTGCATGGCCTCGCCGTTCGGTCCGGCCGGTACTTCGACCGCATAGTGCGCGAACCCTAGGCCGACGCCCTTCGCCGCCAGCGCGTCGATGACCTTCGCGCGATCGCGTTGGATTGCTGGATGGCCAGCGCCGCCGTCGGCGTAGATGAGGATCGCATCGGCGTTGTCGAGCGCAGCGTTGTCATCCACGGTCTGTCCGTCGACTGTCTTGGTGGGCCAGCCCATCGGGATGACATCCACGGTGACACCGCTGACGCCGCTCAGGGCTTTCTGCAGCAGCATCGATCCGGCGCGGAACTCGTGTTCGCCCGGCGCATGGCTCGGCCGGCCGGCGATGAGCACGATGCGCTTGTTGGCGCCTTTGAGGGTGTGCGTGCCGCCGATGAGGAGAACGGCAATCAGCAGGGGAGCGATCCGGGTCCAGCGCGTCACGGCTAGCGTCATGAAAGAGCCTCGTGGTTAAGAGTCGGTCGAATTCGGTGAATTGATGAATTGGCGACTTGGTGAATTACTACGGTTGCCGAATCCAGCAACGTCGTTAATTCACCGATTCACCAAATCGCCAATTCACCAATTCGCCAATTCACCAATTCTCAGCGCCTCCTATTAGTTGGCGGGGATCCCACGACTGTCAAGAGGGACTCCTCCCCCGCGGCGGTCAAGCCGCGAGGGAGGAGAATCGCAACTACTTAGGCGGCTCGAGTGAACCGCCGGCGGCCATCATGCGTGCCAGCATGGCGTTCACCAGCCCGCCGCCATCGCCGCTGACGGCGATATCGGGGACCAGGCGAACCTTGTTCTCGCCGAGGATCGCGGCCATCTGCATGGCGGTGTATCCCGTCGCGCCGACAGCTTCGATACCCAGACGATACGCCTCGGCTTTCGCGGCGCCGACCGCGCGGATTGAAGCGGCTTCGCCTTCACCGGCCATCCGAACGGCAGCCGCAGCGCCTTCCGCGCGCAGTCGCGTCGCGTTGGCGTCGCCGCGCGCCGTTTCTGCGGCCGCCAGCGCATTCTGCTGCGAGATGCGCACCATCTGCTCGGAGCGAACGACCTCGCTCTGCAGGTTCGCGACGGCCGTCTCGCGCTCCAGTGTCTGGCGCTGGACCTCCGCCTCGCGCTGCGCATCGTAGGTGCGCTGCAATTCCGCCGCGATCTTGCGGTCGGTCTGCGTCTTCATCAGGTCCGCCGGCGGCGCGATGTCGCCGATCAGCGTGTCGATGCACTCGACGTCATAGGTCTCGATCGCCCTACGGATGTTCTGAAACGCCTCCCGCTGACGTTGGGATCTCGCCCACAGAAAGTCCAGTACCGTGACCTCCTGCGCCGAGTTCCTGAAATAGTTGCCGACCGTCGGCTGCAGCACGTGATCAACCAGGTTCTGCATCGACCCTACCCGCGAGATCACCCGCGGCGCGTTCTTCATGCCGATGTGGATGATCTGCGACACGTCGAGGCTGAACGAGAACCCGTCCTTCGAGCGCACCAGGATCGACGACAACCGCTCGTCGTAATGATGCGCTTCCGTCCGCTGCGCCCAGTTCAGCACGATGTTCGTCGTCGGCACCAGCTCCACCTTCATCACGCGCACGTTGATCGGATGCTTGCCAGGAAGCAGCGGCTCGACCCACACGCCCTTGCGGCCGCGCTCCACCAGGTCACCGTGCGTGAACGTGTCTCCCGACACGTCCAGATGTTCACGCCCGACGTAGCTCACGACGACGCCGACGTAGCCGATCGGGATTTCCGTCAGCGGCACCTGCTCGATTTGTACGAGCCACGGGTTCAAGTTCCAGGAACCCGAGAGCAGCACCTCCTCCTGCAAACCGCGACAGCCGTTCGCATCCACGAACGCCTGGCCGCGCTGAAAGCTCTCGTGTCCGGCGACGATCGGGCCCGCGAGATCCCCCGCGGGAATCGGCCGCCCGTCCAGCATGGTGACGATGCCGACGCGGTCGGGCGGGACCAGATAGACGTGAAGCTGCGACGGCACCATGTCGTGCTGCTTCGCCGTCTCGGACGTCACCACCTCGAACAGCGCCGGGTTAATCCTGTAGGTGCCGGCCGTGAGCACAGCGATCTGGCGGCCGCGCTCGCCGTGGTTGCGCAGGAAGCCCTCCGCGTCCTGGAAGTGATCGCACGGCACTGACCGCGCGAGCACGCGTTCGGGTGGAATCGCTTCGCCGTCGGCGGCCACGACGACAGCAATCTCTCCCGGTTCGACCACCACCATCGGAATTCGCTCCACTTTGTACTGCCAGCGCCAGAGGCCAAAGTGCCACCCGGGCGACAGCAGCGTCGCCTGATAACCGGCTTCGCCGTTGAGCGCGATGATCCGGCCTGATGCCAGCGGTTGGCCGAATCGTTTGATCACGAGTCCCGATTCGTCCTCCTTGATCACGCGAATGCTGGACAGCACGACCATCAGGGCCACGAAGGTCACGATCGCCGCTGCAACTTCGAGAACAAGCGAGTACGTCAGGGTCATATGCGTCTCCTCCACGCCGACCGATACGTGCTGATCGGCCATCCGTGGATAGGTGCATCGAGTGCGCCGCCCTCAGGCACGCGGAATTGGCCGACATTCGCGTGCGGAGACCACAATTCATTATTAAGTTAATGTGATGACATGATTAAAATAATGTATGAGCATAGCCATCAGGTGGGAGGGACAGCCGCCTCCGCGGGCCCTCGCGCGCGCGCTCGCCGACGCCCGGTTCACCATTGACCGACGTGATCCCGATGACGGCCGTCGTCCAGTCGTGGTCTGCACATCTCGCGGCCGACCGCCTGCATCGCCCGGCGTTGCTCAGTGGATGTGGGTGTCGACCTCCCCGATTACCAGCGCATATGCCCTTGAGGCGGTGAAGCGGGGAGCCTATGCCACGGTGTCGTTAACGACTGGCGACGCGGAGGCGAAGCTCATCGCGCGTCTTCAGGAGCTCTCGACGGCGCGTGAGATTCCTCAGCCGCCCGCCCACATCGTCGCGGAAAGCGCCGCAACGCGGGCCGTCGTCGAGCAGGTCGCGCGGGTCGCGCCGACATCCATGCCGGTCCTGATCACGGGGGAAACCGGCACGGGGAAGGAAGTCGTCGCGAGATTGCTCCACGCCTGGTCGCCACGCGAAAAGAGTCGATTCATCGCGATCAACTGCGCAGCCATACCCAATGACCTGATGGAGGCCGAGCTGTTCGGGTATGCGCGCGGCGCGTTCTCGGGGGCGGTACAGCGCTACGACGGCCAGCTGACGGCGGCCGAGGGCGGGACGGTCTTTCTCGATGAGATCGACGACACCCCGCTCGAGACCCAGACCAAGCTGCTGCGCGTTCTCGAGGATCGGGTTGTCAGCCGGCTCGGCGAGAACGTGTGGCACGAGGTGGATTTCCGACTGCTCGCCGCGACGAATCGCGATCTCGAACCGCTGATTCGGGCTGGCCTCTTCGGTGCCGACCTGTACGAACGCCTGGCGATCGTCACGATTCGGCTCCTGCCGCTTCGTGAACGGCTCGAAGATCTGCCGTCGCTTGCGATCCACTTCATCCAGCGTTTCGCGCGGGAACAGAAACGTGAACCCGTCATGGAGATCGCTCCAGATGCGCTCGCGGCGCTGCTGGCCTATCCCTGGCCCGGAAACATTCGTGAGCTCCGCAACGTGATGTACGAGACGCTCGTCTACAAGCGGGTCGGCAGCGAAATGTTGCTGTCGGATCTGCCGCGGCGCGTGCTGATGAGGAGCACGGATCCATCGCGTGACGCGACCGTCAATCGCGGCGTGGTGTCCAGCAAGCTCGAACGCGGCGAGATGAACCTCAAGCACGAGGTCGCCGCGCTTCAGCGTGTCGCGATCGAAGAAGCCTTGAAGCGAACCGGCGGCAATGCGGCGCAGGCGGCCCGACTGCTCGGCGAGGTCGGCCGCGGCGTCGCGCGTGACCCGGGTGGGACACTACGAGCGATGATGCGCCGACTGGGCCCGTCGTGAGGCAACCAGCGTGGCCGGGGAAACCAACAGGCCACTTAGAAGCGCCTTGACGGCGATCATGCGCGGCGAACCGGTGCAGGGCGTCTCGCAGACCTAACTGTCGGTTTAGTGCCGAATCTCCGGCAGGCGGCCAATGATCATGACCGGGCTGACTGTCCGCTCACGAGCGTCCGTTGCCGGCTTCCGCTCGACGCTCCAGCGGCCAGTCAATCGTCGGCCATCGCCCTCGCAGACAGAGGATAGCGTGCCGCGAATCGTGTTGCCGTCGACGGATCCGACAAACGATGCAAACGCACGACAGCGCCGATCCGGATCCCAATAGGGTTCGAGCTCTCCGCTGATGCGGTGCTCGTCTGCGCGCACGAACACGATCGTCAGCAACTGGGTCCTTGGCTCCTCAGGCACCGACGGCGAACCGCCTCTCGGCGGATACCGCTGGTAGGGCCAGGCGAAACGATCCGACATCATCAGAACGTCCCCCGAGGCCTGCTCGGCCGACGCGACGAGTTTGAAGGCGATGCTGCCATGGCGATCGGACTCCTGCATCCGGTACTCGCCGCGCCATTCACCGGTGAGGGCCCGCCATGCCGCCGGTGTCGCGTCGAACCTGACGGTGCGCATCGATACCCCGCACGCGGAGATGAATGCGATCAATCCAAGTTCCGCCGCGAGAGCCGCCCGTGTCCTGCTCATGCTCGCCCTCCCGTGCTCGGTCTCGAAGCCAGTCGTATGCAAACCTGCTGCTTGCGCGCTTCGGTGTGCATCCGGCGGTGAAACGCCGGAAATCCGCCACCGACCGTCCGTGTTCCAGCAGACCGGTCCTTTGGTGCGAATCGAAAGAAGAACAAATCGAGAGGCCGTGTTCTTGCACAAAACCGGAGTGGGCTACCGCTTCGCGCGGCAGCAGCGTCCAGGAGTGGTAGAGATATGACCGAACGAAGACCCACGGCCTTACTCACCTGCGGGATCCTTGCTGCGCTCCTATACGTTGCGATGACGCTCCTCGTCGGACAGCTCTGGGACGGCTACAGTGCCGGCTCTCAAATGATCAGTGAGCTCTCCGCGATCGACGCCCCCACGAGACCGCTCTGGTTGCTGCTCGGCACGGTTTACTCGGTGCTGATGATCTCGTTCGGCTGGGGCGTCTGGAAATCGTCGCCGCATCGGCGCATCCCGCGCGTGCTAGGTATCCTGCTGATCATCCACGGTGTGTTTAGCGCGTATTGGCCGCCGATGCACCAGCGCGCGGCGCTCGCAGCTGGCGGCAGGACGCTGACGGACACCCTGCACATCGTCTGGACCGCCGTAACCGGTCTTCTCTTCTTGTCCGAAGCCGCTCTTGGGGCCGCGGCGTTTGGAAAGCGATTCCGCGTCTACTCCGTCGTCAGCCTCGTGATCGCACTCGCCGCCGGCGCAGTGACGGGGACCTACACCTCAGACTTAGAGGCGAACCTGCCGACGCCCTGGGCTGGCGTCTGGGAGCGCATCGGCGCCGGCGTCTACATGCTCTGGATTGCGGTGCTGGCGATCGCGGTCTTGCGCGCGCCGACGGAGGAGATCGGCCACACCGCTCCAAATGTTTCCACGTCGGTCATCGCCGACGGCGGTGCATCAAGCCTCGCGATCCCAGGTACAAGAGGGATGTTGACAGCGCGACAAACCAAGAGATTGCAACGACTGTGATCAGGTAAGGCACCGATCGGCTGGGAACGATATTCCGGTCGAGCCTAGATTGTCCCCACGCGCCCGCCGCGAGCGAGACGAACGAAAGAATACCGAGCGTACGGTAACCGAGGCGAGTCAACCTGACAGCGATATACGCGAACCACATCGCAGACAGCACGAGCGCGCAATACTCGACTGTGAAATGGCTCGCGTCGTCGGTCGTAATGTCGTCGAATGCGCCGACGACGAGCACGATCGCGCAACATGAAATCACGGCGTCCCGCATCAAACACCTCGTCGAGCGACGCTAGCGGTCCTCGAGAAAGCCCCTGTCCTCCGACCGTGCCGACGATTGTCGGCAGGTTCGCAGGATAGCCCGGGACCTGTGCGCCTGGCGAAAGGCTTCGAACTGGCCTCGACGATCGAACTCCGCAGCACCGTCAGGAGGCTTTCCTCTCAGCTGTCGTCGCATCGCTGTGCCGCGATCCGATCGCGGAATACAACGCGTCTCTCAGGGCGACGTCCCGGGGATCTCCGGTCAAATCTGTCCCCATCTGATTCGTCACGTAGCTATAGCCAATGCCGGCCGTGGGATCGGCAAAGCCCAGGGAGCCGCCTGATCCGGGTGATCCGAATGATGCCGGGTTGCCGAACGGCCACGCATGGCTCGGCTTCATGAAACCGAGCGAAAATTGCACCTCTCCCTT